>ERZ1292629.1236-Hain-H43-01um-R1-1236-length-25837-cov-10_pt1 | contig 25837 bp, 23 predicted proteins | sample MGYA00564399_ERZ1292629 | MGnify/ENA primary metagenome ERZ1292629 (study PRJEB36523, sample SAMEA6512636) | groundwater metagenome | collected 2019-01-08 | study: AquaDiva: Metagenomics assemblies of 32 groundwater samples
TCTCAAAAGTATTTAATAATTCCTGAGCAACCTCCGGATATAAATTATCAATCATACTGTCAGAAATACTTATATCCTGTCCAGCATCATTTTTTAAATCCCATTTCTTTAAACATGATTTTAATTTCAAATCCCTAAATGCAATCATATCTATCTCAGATCGAACCCTTCCTTCTACATCCGTAGATTGCCTTAAACAGCGAGCATAAATTATATTTTGCTCCTTCCAAGTCATGCGGCTCCACCATGTCCTAAGTATATTAATCACTTTTTTATGGTCTATTGTAGGTTTTTTAGGCATTCCTGGTTTCGTCTCTTCAGGTATCGCAGATTGCTCTTTTAACTCATCTGTTGTTAAATATCCTTTTTTCTTCCAATTATCAAAATCTTCTCTACTATTAATAAAAATAAACTTGTTATTTCCATGTTTTTCATCTTTTTCTTCCACATACATGACCTGTATGGTCACAAAACTCTTCTCCGGGTCGAAAATAATAGACATAATTCAGATTCTCCTGTTCAGATATTATTATACAAGATTTTTAAAAAATGCGAAATGAAAAAACTAATAATTCAAAGACCAATTACTACTTTGTCTCAATTTTTCATGAAATTGTCTTTCAAGTTCTCGTTCTCTACGTTTCTTTTCTTCTTCTTTGCTTTTAATTATATCGCTGAAATCTCTAGTTGATCGAGCAGAAGGAGAAGTTTGAGGGACATAATGCACTTCTCTTTTAATTGGACTTCTAGGTTTATGATACAAATGTTGGCTTAAAATAGAAAGCATATGTATTATATTTTGCCAAAAAAGAAAATATCCTTTTTTAACTTTTCTTATACATGGAAAAATATTTTGAACATTCTTTAACTTGATTATCATTAAAAACATGCAATATCCCTAATTTGCTAAGTTTTCTTGAAAAAACAATAGGAAATAATTCCTTATAATCAATTGCAATTAAATTAACGCTATTTTTCTCACACAATTCTCTTTTGTGCCTATCTCTAATAATTTGACTATCTAACTCTTGTTGACCAAAAACAGGCAGAGAATGAGTCGGACCTTGAAACTCAACTCCTAATTTCAATTCTTCGCAATAGAAGTCCAATTCAAGTTGACGCTTCTTTGACCCTTTTAGCCATTTTAATTCTCTATGGTGTTTTTCAAAATGCTTATTAGGGAAGAAGTCTAATAATATGGCTTGAAGGATTTTTTCACCTAATAATTCAGGAGTTTTGTGTTTATATTTTAGTCCAGCAGCTTCTACTCCTTTTCGCCAAGACCCAAAAAACTTCTTAGCCATTAGTTTTAAACTACTATCTTCTTTCTCCATGTCTGATCCAAATAAAGAATGCCCGCTGTGATGTCTTTGAAGAATTTCTTTGATTACGTGTGCTGGAGTCCAAAAATAAGATTGTTTTATGTCTGATAAATCTAGCTGAGCAGCCTTTAAAACGTCATCCCAAGAACCAAAAATTCTTTTAGCAATTCCAAAAAGTTTTTCATGATATCTCTGTATATACCAAGAATTTAAAGAAATTTTTCTTTCGTTCATTTTTTTGATCCAGCGTATAATTGTTGTTTTTTCAAATTTAGGTCTTGGACTTTTATAAATATCTATTTCTAGTGGTAATCCTGATGATTTAATAGCGTTCTTCCAAGATCCAAAAGACCTTTTTGCTGCACAAAACAATTTACTAAATTTGTTTCTAATTCTACTTCTATGAAGAGGATACTTCATTCTATGTAAAGATTTAATTATTCGTATAATTTTTTCTTTACTCCATAATGGATTTTCTTTTGTCCAAGATGTTTTTCTACAAGAAGGTAATCCGGCTTCTTGGATCATTTCTTCCCAAGATGAAAAGTGTCTAGAAACTGCCCCAGCAAGTTTGTTGTCTATTTTCTTAACAGAAAAATAATTAACAGAAATATTTTTGTTATATATCTCTTTTATTTTTTCTAAAATTGATTGCTTAGACCACCGTTCTCTAAACGACTCTAAACCAGCAGCTTTTACTGCTCCTACCCAAGATCCAAAATACTTTCTAGATAAACCAGGAAGTGTTTTGTGTTTTGTTTTCTTGATTTCGTCGCTACTTAAAGAAATGCCCTGATTATGAATTTCTTGAATTGTTTCTATTATTTTTAGTTTACTCCACTTTGTCATACTATTAGACAAAAAAGCATAGCCACATTTTCTAGAACAGTTTTTAGTTTTACTGCTTTTATCTGAAACTTGAAATGTTTTTCCACAGTTTTTGCATATTCTAGTATTCATAACTCATTATACTAGATTAAATTTTTTCTCATAAAGTATATACAAAGTCAGTTCATAAAAATAAAAATGTATATACAGTACGTAATAATTGTATATACATTTTTATTTTACGTAATTTTATTAGTACGTAAAAATGGCGTTTTTAATATTAAAAACGCCATTTTTACGTAATTTTATTAGATCCATGCCGGATAGTCGCAGCTGCTTCCAGGCGTCAATGATTGGAATCCCTCCTGGTCCGAAGCCAGTGCAATCCATCCTACTTTTGTTTCATAAACATCATTCGTCAAACTCATTTCTTCAATCTTAAAAATAACACCAGTAAACTTCTTCCAGAAAAACGGCACCGCACCATTTTGTGTAACAGGCGTATCCGTCAATTGAAACCAGTCACGACTAACTGTTGTAGCATTTAATCCTACACCAGAAACAGCTTCGTCACCAACGAAGAACATCATTCTAATTTCGTCTTTACGTGTGAAGTTATTTTGCTGTGCTTCTGCTCTTTCTCTCAATCTATCTTGCAGACCAAGAAGAGTCATAGAACCAGTAACTTCACGTTTTGAAACGTTAATATCAATCGGGAATAAACGACCATTCAAGCTGTAATAACGTTCAGCATTGTTGTTTATTTCTGCATTAAATTCCCTTAATTGTGCAGATTCAAATAAAGCATCGCTTAATCCACCAGAACCGCAACCTCCGACACCTGATATGGTAACGTCATTCCACGTTAAAACACGAGCAGGTGACAAGAAGTCTGAAATTTTAGGCTCATCGAATGGAGCAATTGTACGGTTACGAGCAGCACCAATGACGTTCAAGTCAAATGTTACAACATCTGACTGTTTAACGGACAGACTTAACGTATTAACAACAGCTTTTGTGAATGTAAATGCAGCATGGTTAGCGTAACGAATATCTAAGTCACCTGTCCATTGTAAACGACCGTGACTTGATCTAGCTGTGGTCCAGCACCATAAAGTATTTAATAAAGTTCCTGCTGTACCTGATCTTAGGTCTTCTGCATTAACGCAACCGCCTGAGAATTCACCTGGATCAACGTCTGCAATAACTGGAAGACTTAGATTACCTTCAATAATTTTTGGTCCCAATTGATAAACAGTTTTATCGATACGGCCATCGATTACGTTTGGAGTAGTAATATCTTGTTTTAAGTTGATATCAGCTGATGTAACTCTTAAAATTTGACCGGCTTGTGGGGTCAGAGGTGGTACCTTGAGATTTACGTACCCCACCCAACCCATATGAGCAAAAATTCCCTCGGGTTCACCGATAATATCTCCAAGATTAACTTTAGCAGAAGACAAATCACCTAAAATAGCTGCGTCATTTCTGCATTCGTCATTACCTCTATAACATGTTGGTGTTGGCACTATATTTACCCTCTATATATGCTAAAATTAAGCTTGTACATAAGTATCATCAATAGCGTGTCCAGCCTGTTGTGACAGAGCAGCAAATTCAGCAGTAAAAAACTCAAGACCAGGAGTTGTCGAAAAAGAAGCCGGATTATCAGCATAATAATCATTAACAGTAGTAAATTGAAGTGCAGTGTCATTATCTCTTCCTTGAGATAGAATATGATTTTGCAATGATCTAACAGCATTAACAACAGACTGTGGTTGAGCAGCATATGAAACAAGGGCTGTCAAATAAGCGTTGTAGAATGGTGATAGCAAGTCTAATTCAGGATTGAATGAGTCTAAGAGTAAAACTTTGCTTGCGGCATTGAAATAGTTATCAGAAACTCCAACAATTTGGGCTAATGCTGTTTGATAATCAGTAATTAGAGCCTTATAATCTGTAACACTTATTACAGCCATTTGTAATCTCTCCTATTTTCTACACAGTGTCAACATTTATAGTCGAATTCACTGTTTTTACAACTTCTATCATTCGCATGACTTCTTTAACAAAGCTTTTGCGATTATATCTTTCTTGAAATTCTTGATAAAAAGGCTTGTATCCTTTTTTTATTTTGTTCTTCAAATTAATAATTTTTTCTTTCAATAAATCAGGTTTACAAATATTAACATAAACTTCTCCAGAAATCATAAGTTCTATTGTTGGAACTAAAAAGTCTTCCTTCACAAATTCTGAACTAATTTCTGTTATCATTTCTGCTATGTCTCTATGGCAACCCACATCTGACATTATTGGTAGACAACCACAAGAAATAGCATCAAAAACTGATATTCCTGTAGCAGAACTGGTAGAAATGTTGACAAAAATATTGGATTTTGCTAGAATTTCGCTGTATTCTTTATCAGAATAACTGTCTTCTAAAGAGATATACTTTTCCGGGAAACGAATATATTCATCGTTTGGATCGAATCGTTCCTTGATTAAAATTAAATCATAATCGCCGGTATTATAAATGTTAGTATGTATATAAAGGCTTAAATTTGGTTTTAATTCTGAACACACTTGCATTAACATAGGAAGATTATCTCCTAATGTGTTTTTCCCACAGGTAATAAGACTTAATTTTTCTGTTTTTTCTATAGTTACACCGAATGTTCTGCAGTTTATATGTGATAAAGATTTATTTTGGTCTTTTTTGATTAAATCAAAGGTTTTTTTATTTGTACACACAATTGCATCCATTTCTTCTAATATTTCAATATTTTTTTCATTAATAGGATAAGAAAAATTAGAGAGAATGGATAGCCATTTCATAGGAAAATCAAGAAACATTTTAACAGCTTTCATATACAGATAATCATTGAAATCACCAATTGTTAAAAGTATATCAGGTTTGAAAATTTTAAGAACTTCATATAGAGCTACAGACATTTCTTTTTTGTTTAATGGGATTAGAGGAATGTCATGATTATCAAAAGAGAAGTAGAATCTGTCATCTCCGTTTAAATCTTTTTTCGGCAAAAAATAAGATGTATCATGTCCAAGAGCAATACAAGCAACTTCATGTTGCCGAGAAAGATACAAATTTTTAAGAATTAATGAATGTATTTTAGAATTAGAAAGACAGAGATAAGGAGAAAGACCTAATGTTACAATTTTCAAGTTCAATTCCTTTCAAAAATTACTTTTCACGAAATTACTTTTCACGAAATTAACGTGTCAATGAATCAATAAACGGAACTCCACGTTTGATCTCTTCTCGCGCCATATAAGATAAAACAGCTGCTTTGAATACAGTAGATTCGGCGTTAATAGTTCCGTATTGAATTCCTCTTGGAAAGGCATCATAAAAATGTCTTCCTGGACGAATGACAGTATCTCCAGCAGACATGGGAGCACCTATAGGAAAGACCATTTCCCAAATTCCATTATCAATATCTATAACTCTTTTAACTCGATTGGCTCGTAAATAATCCCAATTTTCAAACCAAATATAACCGGAAACTCCAAGTATGTTTTGTGGATCAGAAACTTTAATAACTGTATCGGTAGCCAATGCATCTTCGGCTAATGTTGTTGTAGAAAAAGGCTCTGCAAGGGGGAATAATGATCGGAATAATGCATCTTCTATTCTTTTTGCATAAATATGCATTAATCTATAAGTTGCTTCATAATCCGCTGCTAAAGTATAAAGAGTAATATTCACATTAAATGTTGAAGTTGTTGACTCCAGTGTAAACCATTCATTGCTTTTATCTTTGGCATTTATTGCTATTGCAGGATAATGAGATACTTTTTGAGGATCACCGATATAAATGGCTTCAAGGAATTGACCGCCAATTAATTTTTGTGTAAAACTATCATTAGCTGTATAACTATCTATTAAAGGTTCACATAATTCAATTGTATGTGGTCCAGAAATGCAAGCAATAGTTTTAATTTCACCTTCACCACCAGGTCTATCCATTTCTGCTTGATTGTAAACAACAATTTCATCACCAACTTGGTATCTTCGTGAGCTAACAACAGGAAGAGTATATGACCCAGCAGAAACAGCCACGTTAATAGGTGTAATATTAACAATAAAGCGTTCAATAATTCTTTTTAAGGATTCTAAAAGTTGAAGCATTTTAAAATATTTGTTTTAATTCTTCTTTGATTTTTCGCAAAAAAGAGAATAATTCTGGATTTTCTCTTTCAAAATTTGCACTTTCTTCTTCTGTTTGAGTTTCTGTAGATTGATGAAGAAATGGTTCTTTTGTAAAAATAACTTCTTTTTTCAAATCAATAACTTGTCCGTCATATCTTTGTACGAGATCTACAGCTTTATGAATTCTATTTTGAATATCTTTTATTGGGTTCATATATATTATTTAGGATTAGACTTATCTCTATCAGATGTATTATATCCGTCGTATGGTTTCAGATGAGTATAAGCAGATGAAAGGTATGGATTCCCAAATAGATCTCCGCGTCTTCTTGCACAATCTATTAAAGTTTTACCATTTAAAATGTCATTCAACTGCCCATCTGCAATTCTTCTCATTTCTTTACCATAATCAGACATATTCGGAGTTGCTTGAGCAGCAAAATATTTATCATAAATGAAAGAAGCAGCCATTCTAGCTGATATTTGATTTAAAGGAGGAGGAAATCGTATTCTAATAATTCTAACGTTGTTTTCAAATGAAAATGTTCCTTCTATTTCGTCTTCTGTTGTAAACGTATTTTGATCAACAATTGTTGCAATAATTTGGTGTTCTTCTAAACCTGTCAAATCATCATGAAGAAGAATTTCATCCCCTGGCAATAAATTACAAGAACTATCTACTATTATGGTTTTTGCGGGACTTGAAACAGAATTCCCACTAGTATCTGTTCCTCCTGAATCAGTGAATCCTGATGGGTTAAGGTCTTCATCTAAGAGCCATTCTCCGTGAGCACATTTGCTAAACGGAGTGAAATACATTTGATTCAGAACACCATCAATTTCTGAATCAGCCAATTCGATATAGTAATTGACAGTGGTATCAGGAATACGATTTAAGTCTCTCGTATTCCCGATATTGATGAGTTTGACTTTTTGAGTAGATGAAGTTTCTGGAGTAGCACTAGTAAGTGCTTGAGCAAGGATTAAATCACATTCGCGAATATTGCTGTAACCCATGCACTACTGTTCTACTTTTTTGCTGCTTCTTCCTTTGTTTTCTTTTCAACAGAAATGGCTTTTACAAGACATCCATGAGATACGGTATACAATGCATTTTCTGCTAATCTTACATTTTTAACTTTAAAAGGCAAAGAAAGAGTAGAAAGAACATTTTTAAATCTATCTATAAACCCCGGAACTAAAGCAGTTCCACCAGCGATAACTATTTCTAATGGTGCTTCTATATGATTATCTAATTGATTAAATTTTGCGGAAAAATTGGTTAATGCATTTTGAATCATAGAATCGTAAAAAATAGACAACGATGCTTGACGTATATCAGAAAAATCGATATTATTAAGATCTAAGTTCTTTTCTTTAAATCTAGTCATAGCAGAAACATCTATTCCTGAAACTTTTGATGCTTCAATATCTATCCAGTCTCCAGAATTTGCCACGCTAAAATTAATAAGTGGCATTTTCTTCACTGCGAGGCAATTATGAACAAATACTCCTCCTTTTTCGCTTGTTTGAATAGCGAAGTTACTATATTTGTTTACTGTTAAATCATAAACATCTCTGACTTTTGATATCTTTCTCACTGAAATTACTTTGTGATTCTTTTTTGTATGTTGATTTTGAAATCCATTTTTAAAATGTTTCTCATATTCTTCTTTGGACATTCCTTTGTTCCACGGTATGTTCCCTTTAAGACTATTTGAAATTTTTTGTCTTATTTCTGGTGTTCTTTCGTATTCCCATGTTTTTTTCTCTTTTATTCTTCTTGATTGTTCTTTACGCCTTTTCGCAGCCATTTTAGGATTTTTTTGTATTTCTTCATATGTTTTTCCTTTTAATCTTAAAATGGAAGCTTCTCTTAATAACATATGAAGGGAAGTATGTTCACTATGATTTGCAAATAACTGTAAATTTTCTGGACTGTTATCTAGCGGATTGAAGTTTTTATGATGAACTACTTCTTCTTTGTCTACATGACGCCCTATTATGTGTTTTAGAACATGACGATGAGTCCATACCCATTTCCCAGATTTATTGTTTTTAATCATTTGATATTCATTTTTAGATGATCCTACATGCCCTTTCCATTTATATAATGGCATAAGACTATCTCCTTTTTTAAGGAATTTAGCCTCTTTATAAGACCCATCTCTTAACATTATTTTATGTTCAGAAGTGCATTCAAAGTAAGATTGATCATCTAATTTTATTCGATAAACAGTAGCATTTTTCTGAGTGCAACGTGGAGCATACGCTTCTCCAGGAACAATTTCACCATTTTGTTGACAAGAATATACCCAAAATTTTTCATCTGATTTATAAAGATTAGATAACTCTTTAATAGTTAAAGATCTTCCATCTAAAAGAGGTATAATAGTGTTTTCACTTAGGCAAATGTTTATCATCCCAGAACCTGCAGAAATTGCCACGCCGCTAAAAGGGGCTTCACCAGAAGGTTCGCTCGAATCCTCCATGACAGGACGTGTACTAAAGATAATAGCCAATGCTTCTGGGATACATTCTGGAGTGTATCCAAGAGATTTAACAAAATTCGTTAACATAGTTCTATGGAAAACAACATTAAAATTTTTATTAACTGGGTCTCCAGGAACACAAAAACATAAAACTTCATTTGGGAAAGCAGGTTTTCCTATTAAATTGAAAATCAGTTTTTGAATAATGGCTACGCTTAATTTTTCTTCAGCTGTATTTAAAACTCCATCTTTCATCGGACGACGAAGTTCTCCTACTTTAGTCATCACAATTCCTTGATCGCCTCCTACAGTCAATAAGTTTTTAAGCTTAATTGCATCTTCACCTAAAATATAACAGTTGTTTTCGTGTTTAACGTAGTTCCAATTATTTTCTTTTAGAGTTGTTTCTGTATCATCAGATACTGCAGCTTGAAGAAAACAATTTCTTTCAATAGTAAAAGATGGTTCTTCTGTTGCTATATCAAGTTCTCCCTTACATAAGTTCATGGTCCCAATGTCTAACGACTTCATTCAATTTCTCCTTAAAGCTCGTCTGCCAAATTAGTAGACTGAGTATTTTTCAATACAATTTTTTTGCCAGTTTTTTTAGTTCCAGTTTCTATATCTAACCCAATTTTTTCTATCGCCTTAGATTGCATGTTTGCTAATTGTTCCATATCAATTGACAAATCATTTTGATTATTATTATCTGAAACAGAACTATTTCCAGTATTTAATGATGAAATTTGTTTTTGCAAAGCAGTAACAGCATCTAAAACTTGTGTATTATCAACACTTTGTGGCTTATTTTCCTGCATAACTTTACGAACTACTTCTACTAACTTATCTTCATCTATACCAACAGGTGTTGTTGTGTTTGTTATTGTTTCATTATGATAATGATGTTTTTCTATTATTTTTTCAATAGGTTTTGTATGAGTTACAACTCCTTGACTACAAAGACGCAACTTAGATGTATTCAATGCTAATCGTAAATCATGACTACGCTCTATCGCTGATCTTTCTGACACCTTCTCTAAATCAAGCATTTTATGTGGATTTATTTCTGCTCTTAAATCCGATAAAACTACTGTTTGCTTAGTTAAATTATGCACAATATATGCCAAAAAATAATTACCTATAATTCCTTATCTTGAGACTTTGGTTCGCGGATATGGTGGGGGTTTATTCCCAAAAACAATAGAATTTTCTTTTTTGCATTTACTACAAGAATATATTATTCTTTGTTCTAGAAAATTTAACTCAATACGGGCATTTTCATTATCCGAATGAGCACAATAACCACAGACACAAATAATAGTGTTCAGCCCAGAAAGATTGCCTTCTAATTGGATTTTCGCCATGCAATATTATACATTTTTTTTGGCAGCATGTTTTTCTTTTTTAGCCGTTTTTTCTTTCTCAGACTTCTCTTCTGTTTCTTTTTTCTGTCTATCCATATATCTCGTTTCAACTTCTTTTATAACAGGATGTCGCATAATTGAATCTTGCGTTAAAGTCACAAATCCTATTCCATTTATATCTTGTAAAAGTTCAAAAGCATCTGCTAACCCATTGGTTTGATAAATATCAGTTTGATAAATATCTCCACAAAGAACCATTTTTGAATTCTCACCTAAACGAGTTAATAGCATTCTCATTTGAGTTGGAGTTGAATTCTGAATTTCATCTGCAACAACAAAGGAATTACACATAGTTAATCCACGCATATACGCCAAAGGAATAATACGAATTACAGAGTGATGAACTCCATTGCCATTACTACCATTCCCATTGCCGTTTTTATGCATTAATTGATTTAATGTTGAAGGTGGAACAAGCTTATTTAAGATTTCCATAATAGGCATCATGTATGGATCGATTTTATCATACATAGTTCCAGGAAGAAACCCTAACTTTTCTCCACAAGCTTCTACAACAGGACGAGTTAAAATAAGCTGTTCAAAGTCTCCTCGTAATACTGCTTGTAACCCATAAGCTACGGCAATATGACTTTTACCTGAACCGGGAGAACCTTTTACAAAGGTAATGTCATTTTGAGAAATAGCTTGTAATAAATCTTTTTGTTCTTTGTTTTTTGCAGTTATTATGACCGGAACTTGGTTGAAAGGGACTGGGCTTACAGCAACAACTTTTGCTGTGGATTTTGCAATTATTTTTTTTGACATTATTTTCTCCGTGTGGTTATAAGTACAAACTGTTCTTTTTTCCCCCACGGATGAATTTCTAATCCTCCAAAAATAGTTTCTGAATTAACGAAAGATCCATAATCTGCAAGCATTCGGTGAATCTCCTCAAAAATAAATCGTTCAATTAGAAATACTCTATTAAATTTCAACGCTTTAATACGCATATCTATAAAATCAATAGAATAGTTTTTCTTAATTCTGTCTAAATATGTATCAATTTTGTTTTGAATAATTAAATGACACCAGCCATCTTGCAAAAATGATTGTCGCAAAATGCGCTGTTGCTTTCTCGGCAAAGAAGAATAGTTTTTGTACCTCTCTTCCTTACTCTTGCCTTTTTGCTCATCCCACCATGTTTCGAAAATATCCATCCCATCACCAAGTTCAATTTACTCCAAAATATTCAACAATCCTTTTCAATTATACACTTTTTCTCGTATCCTTAACCCATTTCGTATTATTGAATTTAGTTATCTGACTGTCCATTAATTGAGCGTTAGGAGATAATTCAAGAAATAATTCCTTCCAAGAAACTTTCTTTGTTTCTGTAGATTTAGCATTAGAACTTTTTAATAATCTATCCATTTTACTCGCATCTACATATAAATGAGAATTATTCACAAACATCATTGCTTTTTCAAATCTCTTATATTCCTCTGTTTCAAATGCTCGTCCAGTTTTCTTGCTCGCTGCTTGAGATAATACTTTTTTAACATCTGCAAATTTTTCTGTTAATTCCTTAACAGAACCAAAATTGTGCAACGAAACAGAATTATCATCATACTCCGCTAATCGGAATAAATGAGTCTCTTCGTTTGCGGATGTAATATAAATTCGGTTGATTAGATACTCCTTAAAACTCTTCAACCCACTAAAAAAAGAATCAGATAAAGTTTGATATTTAAATAATAACTCTCTTGCACTTGGAATGCAACCAATTTGTAGTGAAACGTCTACAGGGCTATCTTCTGATAATTTATATGAACTTCCATCTTTTTGCAATTTTGTATTATCTATATTAACAGAAACAACTATTCTGCCATCGGTAAAAATATCACTAGAAGGTAAATATTTCGTGAAATGAGAACCTTTAGGAGCAATTGAAGAATACTTCCAGGCGTAAAATTCTACTGGATCTAATACGGAATAATATGAATTTGAATCAAAAGTCGAAATAGAAAAAGCTTTGCGAAACCAACTCAAGAAAGGAGCCTCTTAAAGAATTTATTTTTGTTATCTAAATTTGCAAGAACTTGGTCTAATTTTTTCTCTATTTCTATAACTTCAGATTTGTCTAAAATCTCTTTAGATGTAACATATTCAGCCAAAGCTACTATCGCTTGAATTTGATTGTCTTTTTGTTCCATTATTAAACACCTGGAATATTTGAATTTTGCAAAGAAGGAATTATCGGACTCTGAATTATTGGAGAGTCAATAATAGTCCTCTGATTTATTGATTCTGGGATTAAATTTCTAGGGTGAACATCTACTATGGTATTTTCATTATTTTTGACTTTATATCTTCGCAAATTTTGATCAAAATCAACAACTGTACCCTTGTTAAAAGAAGGTGTTAATACAACGCCTTTACCTGTTCCTTTGCGATTTTCAGTAAAATAACGCACTTTATCTTGTGGATTAAACTTCCTTCCTTCTTTTAATAAATGTGTTATTAACCAATTCACGGCAATAGCATCTCCTGATGTGTTTTCTGGATTTTGCGGAATTATTCCTTTTTTCTTCTTTTCTCGTTCAGATAATATCCTGGACATAACCACGTCAAAAGCATATGGCAAGTTGGTTTCTTGATAATATTCTATTTCTCTTGATTCATTTTCTTCGTATTCTTTTTCAGCTAATTGAAATTCTTCAATAGTTGAAAAATCTTCTTCATCAGGACGTGATTCATAATAATCCCAACTACTCATAAATGCTTCTTGATTATTATCTATAATCTCCCATAATTTTTTAATACTAGAATTTTTATCATCAGAATTAAGATTAAAAAATTCATCACTTTTTTCTGCTGCGTCTATTAGCGTATATGCACTTTCTCCCATCCATCTATAATATTGATATTCACGTCCTCTTTGAGTAAGATTCCTCATAACAGCATCATAAGCGTCTTTTATACCAAAATTACTCCAATTGGGAGAAAGCCCATATTCATTCAAAGGATATAAAGCTTTTTCTAATGCATCGTCTGTTCTTCTTATATCTGCATCTTCTAGTTTTTCATAATCAAAATCAGAGGTTTGGCTATATACCCCCTTAAGAGTAGAAACCCATTCCTTAATCATCGTTTTATAAAAAGCACTAGGTTCTCTGTTTGAATTGCCTTGTATTTGTTCTATTCCATTATCATGATCCATAGAAATAGTTACATGTGGTTCATTTGTTGGATCACGTAAAGAAAAAATTCTTATTGTATTATCTTCAACGTATCTACAATATCCTCCAACACAATGATTCATTTTATTGCCTTCTGTTAATAAATCATTCTCTGTCACTATCTGTTGGATTGTATACCCATTAAATTTCTCATTCTTCCATGTAGGTCCATAAACTACTAATTCTGGTTTTGTAGGACCATAGATTTTCCCTGACCCTTTACCCGATTGGGCTTCATGCCATTCATCACTTGCTCTAATAGCTTGCTCATAAGTATATGAAGCAATATCTGGATTATCGTCTGGTATTGCAAATCGATACCAGTCGTAAATTAAGTTTATTTGATCTACAAAGCTTCGTTGATTCGGGTTATCCTGCCAAGCACGATCAGGACGATCTCCGACACGATATATGTCGATTTTATATTTAAAACTTGGAGAAATTTGTTGTCCAGGAAGTTCAGCAATAGGAGCTAATCTTAATTTTCTTAATTGAACTAAAACCCAATTAGAAAAATCACTATGTCCAAATTCATTTGCTATTCTTAATTCTTGTATTGTAGGTTTGTACTCATTTTTCTTATATGACATGCTCTGTAAATCTTGCAAAGTCAACCCAGGATTCTTCCTAACCTCATTAGTCAAAAATTGACCTTGTGGACCTGGTTGGTTCAAAATATATTGGACAATATCAGGAGTAATATTTAAACTCAATAAATATTGTTCTAATGTACCACTTATTTTTAGCAACCAACTCAAATCTTATTTCTCCAATTCCTTAATTAATTTTGCAAATTCTGGGTCGTTTTTCTTTTTTAATAAACTTAGTAATTCACCGATATTGGCGGATAAAGAAATAGAATTAGATTGAACTTTTTCTAAAAGGTCTCGAATTTCTTTGTCTTCTGGTGATTTTACTTTTTTGCCAAAAATAGATAACAATTTAGGGAATCCCCGAATCTTATTTTACTAAATAATAACCATATTTGTGTTGTTATTTACGTAAAAATGGTAATTAAGTCCTTGAAATGGTTAAATTTTGCCAAAAATATTTTAATTTTTGCAAAAATTAAATTTCCACCAAAAACATCTTGACATTTTTCTAGGTCATGTTATATTGATAGCCGTGTTGTTGTTGAATTTGATGCTTTTAAGTTCAAAGGAGTTTGTTTAATGTTAAAAACTTTACCTGTATTGCTACTTTCTTTGTTAGGCTCTTCAACACCAAAAAGCGTGCTATTGATAATAGCAGATGATTTGGGAATCAATGCTCTACAAGCCTATAATTTAAGAGATGACCCAGTATCTTTTCCTTTTCCAAATACTCCAAATATAGACTTCCTAATCAACAACGGAATTCTGTTTAATAACTTCTATTCTTATCCCATTTGTTCATCAGCCAGAGCAAGCATTCAAACAGGAATAGGAACAGCAGTAACTTCAAACACAACCACTATTATCAACCTCCCTATCACAGAAACAATTATACCAGAAGTTCTTGATCTAAATCCACAACTCCATTATAACCATGCTCTCATAGGGAAATGGCATCTTAGTTCTATTTATAATATAAATGATCCAAATAATTATGGATATAATTTCTTTTCAGGAACTATGGCAAATATAGAGAATTATTGCGCATGGAATAAAATCACAAATGGACAACAAATACAAAATTATAATGTTTATGCTACCACAGATAATATCAATGACGCAATTAATTGGATTTCTAACCAAGACAACAATTGGTTCCTAACATTAGCTTTCAATGCTCCTCACTCTCCTTATCATATCCCGCCTAGCTCTGACATGTGTGTATCGGTTGATAACGGAAATTTTATGCAAGAATTCAATCTTATGATCGAAAAAATGGATTATGAAATAGGTAGACTTCTTTCTTATATTAATTTGGATGAAACTACAATCATTTTTATAGGCGATAATGGTTCTGCTCAAGAAGCCACAGTATCACCTTTTGATTCAAATAAATCAAAAGGTACAATGTATGAAGGTGGAATTAGAGCACCATTAATAGTCTCTGGTAATCAAGTTGTCAATCCAGGGAGAGAATCTAATATTCTTGTCAATTCAGTAGATTTATTTTCAACAAGTTTAGAACTTATGGGAGTTAATGTCCCAATGACTCTGCCATGTAGTATTTTAGACTCTCAAAGTTTTTTACCGGAAATCAAAGACCAGCCTTTTTCTTCCAGAACCTATGTTATTTCAGAAAGATTCGACAACGGACACCCAGAAAATGCAGATTTTTGCATTAGAGATAATACAGGATATAAATTTATACATCTAAAATCCGGAACCGAAAAATTCTATAATCTAAATGCAGATCCATATGAACATGATGATTTATTGTTAACTGGAGTTTTAAGAAATTCAAGTTTAAATAAAATGAATGAACTTAAAGATATAATTATGAGTTTAAGAGATAGTGGAAATGAAAGTTCTTGTTCTGTTTGCAACAATAACTCAGATTGTGGAGAAAATAGATGGTGTAATTCTAGCTTGCATGTTTGTGTGGATTCTGAATGTTTATTTGATAAAGATTGTTTAGGAGAGAGCAACGGAAATCAGACAAGAATATTGAGAAGAAGGGGGTGTTGTTTTAGTGATGGAACGTGTCATTACGGGTCTGTTTGTAATTTGAAATGAAATATAGTTGGAGATTATTTACGCGGAAATGGTTGGAAAATCCTTGAAATGATTAAATTTTGCAAAAAATTTTATCTAATAAAAATATGGAACAATATATCTGTTTGTAGAGGTATTTTAATTTTCTGTATATACATTTGAAAAATATTGTATATACAACACCTTGTAAAAACCCGCGTAGATGCTCATAAAACGAGGTTTTTCTATTTAAATAAGTAACGAAACCACCTAGAGCGAGATCCGGGTAACGTAAATTCCGGTGCGGTTATGGTTCTTGTTAACCCAATGTAGGGTCCACGTTTCTTTTGTTCATACCATAATCTTACATCTTCTTCATAGTTTCTTTTCAAAGATTCTAATGACCCAAAAACTCTATCTGCTCTATCCATCCCCCCAAAAATCTTACTTGGCTCCTGGTATAAAATATCGCATAAAAGTCTTCTTAAAGCGAAGATAGCTGCTTGGTGAGCAACAGTAACTCCGAATCTTGCGGGGAGTGTAACTAGACCATAAATAGTACTTGGTGGGAATTGATTAAAAACTTCCACTGCTTGAGATGTAAATGCATCAAGTTCATCGTCTGTAAACCATCTAAAATTATAACTTGCTCTGACTTCGTCGTAGTCTGATAAAATATTAGAAAATGTGATATTTCCTTTTAGAAAATCAATGGAATATCCTTCATGACGTATATGCCCATTAATATACACTGTTGCTCCAGAAGGTTGATTCCAACGTGGGAAGGAAAACAATGCTTTTGTTTTATTTCGATCTAAACGTCCAATCTCATGAAAGACAGGTATTCTTTGAGTATAGCCTATAAGATATTCTACAAAGGCTCTGAAAGCTATTATTTGTGGATCTATGTAGGCGATGTCTGATTCTCCGACTACAAAATCTTCTGTGAAATAAGATGTTGTTGATCCTTGATCATCTCCGATAAATTCTAACTCGTCTTGTTGTATTTGTTCTACTACGAATTCAACTCTTAAAGTATATAATCCAGGAGTTTGAGTAGCAGGAATACACCATTCAAAAGCATATTGACCTATTTCTAATTTATCTGCTGCAGTAGCTGTGTGGACAGTTTCTCCATTTATATCTAAAATAATTATATTAATATCAGAAGGGTCGAATAAATTCCCTTCTAAATCAGGAAAGGTGAAGAAAAAAGTAGCAGTTGTTCCTGCTAAAAAACTTCCAGATGTAGTAACTGCCGGTTGGTCTGCTAGCAATGAAAATGGTTGAAGTTCAATTGTCATAATTAACTCACTGTTATACTTGCAGAGTTGATTTTATACCCATTTTTAGAAAATTCTAGGACATAAGTTCCTGGGTCTAAACGTATAGGAGTGGACCATCTGCCATTAGTTAGAGTGGTTGTTTGACCTACTGTGTATCTGTTCGCTTTTCTTCCAGCATCATAATCTGATTTCACAAATGCTCTTATTTCGACATCTGCAAGTGGTTTCCCGTGAGCAGTAATGCGGTATTTATCAGTTCCTCCATAATTGTGATCGATAGAAACTGTTCCTGACCCTACGCTCGCATTTAGGTTAGAAATTGAATCTCCAATTGTTTGAACTTCTTGGAAGGTTTCTTCTAAGCTAGTTGCATCGCTGGTTAGTTGAAATGTTAAATTTGCACTAGGTGTTTGACCATCTACTGCTGCTTCCATAAGGATAAAGTATTGTCCTAAAGAGAATGAAGTTGTTGAGAAACTTCCTTCATAAAATCCTGTTTTAGAAGTTATTGGAGTCATAATTCCTGTTGTTAATGGAGTTGTGACGTTATTTGCTTGATAAACGCTAAAAGTTGGATCTGAGGTAGCATCTATGGCTGAGCCTTGTTTGTTGACTGTATTCGCTCTGAAATAAATTGTGTCGTTAATAGAGAAAATGCCTAAGTTCATGATATTATATTTCGCAAAAATTGAAAAAATTCCTTTTTTGCAAAAAATGTATAATTTGGGTATGAAAACAACTGAGCTAGAAAAGCATGGTTTGAAATTTTCTTTTGATTCAGATGGAAACCCAGAAGTTTCTTCTATTCTAAGTCCGCATCTTAATCCAGAAGACATGTTACGTGAAGCTATAGGATTATGTGTTAATGATAAAGTTCAAGAAGGTGTTAAATATTTTGAAGCCTTGTTAGAAAATGCTGACTATAGGTTAAATGCTTTACAGAATTTAGCTAATTCTTATTTTCAATTAGAAGATTTTTATCAAGCGATGCATTATGGCTTAAAAGCATTGGATATTGAATATTTAAATGCTTTTACTCATCGGACATTGTGTAAAATTTACATGAAATTAGAGCAAATTTATAAAGCAGAAGAGCATTTAATTGTAGCTATGTCGATTGATGATTCTGACAAAGAAAACATAATGTTGAGATCTGAAGTTTCTGGATATAAGAATCAATTTTTTGATTATCATTTTTGGGCTGCTGATAATACAATTGGGCAGATTTATTTATTAGACAGAAAGGTGGATTCTGGGTTTAAATATGATTTTACTCGATATTTCATTGATGAAGGACAAGTAGGTGATCCGGAATTTAGAAGTGATATTTTATGGAATATTTTTGGAGATTTAGATAAATTAGAAATAAATGTTCCTGTTATTATTTTTGAATATGGTTGGCTGAAACAATTGGGTGTTAAGGTTTTTCCTTATAAAGCTAAGGAATGGAAGGGCGAAAATCTAGATAACAAGACTATTTTGGTTTATACTGAACAAGGTTTAGGTGATAATTTGTTAAGATTATCATATTTTCGTCAAATGAAGGAAAAATATAAGTGTAAAATAATATATGCTACATATCATAATTTAAGAGAAGTAGTTGAGATGTGTGGGTATATTGATGAATACTGTCCTATGATTTTTGATGTTAGTGTGTTAACAAAGGTGGATTATACTGCTAATATTTATAGGCTGGCTAAGTATTTTGATATTGTACATAAATCACCATCTGTTCTTTCTGTTTCTTATGATTTGAGGAGTTCTTTAGACTATCCTAATGTTATTGTAAATTGGTTAGCAAGACGTAATTCTCCTACTCTGTCATTAAAAAGTATTGATTTGAATGCATTAGCTAATATCTTAAGAGAATATGATAATGTTCATTTTTATTGTTGTCAACCTAAAATAGAGAAAAAAAATGTTCTCAGAGATATTAAAGAGTTTAATTTACCTGTTAAGTATGTAGAATCTAATTCTATATCAGATTTAGCCATGTATGTATCTAAATCAGAATGTGTTATTACAATAGACAGTTTACACGCTCATATGGGCGGATGTTTAGACGCGAATGTAGCTATGGTACTGCCTAGTAATATTTCCTTCCCTTTTTGGGGCAAAGATATAATAAATATTCCATATTATTCTTCTAGTTTTAACATTCTTAGAGGACCAAATTGGCCAGAAAAATTAGTAAAATATCTTAACAAAATTCTGAAACAAATTTGTTAAAAACCTTTTCTGGTGTCACTTGGGCACAGCATTCGAATTTATTGTCTGTTTTATAACAATAATGCCAAGTTAAATATTTAAGAGCATGATTTGAAATCAATTCTGATATGGGTTGTTTTGTTTCTTTTTCGCACAGTCGAATAAATTCTTTTTGTGCAATTTTTCTTAGATTTTTATTTTCATCTTTGCAAAATCCGAAATCTAAACATTCTTTTTTAAATTGACATGTATTTCCTATATAGGTCATTTTATACCCTAATTGATTATGGCGATAAAGAAGATACTTTTCTGGTGGGAAAGGTCCCGGAGATATAAGAATAATTGGTATATTAGGGTTTGTTCCTGCAATATGTAACATCCCTGAGTTAAGAACAAAAATTCCATCAAATATATCTAAAATTGTTGGGATTAAATGAATGTCATATATTCCTTTTGCATCATAATCAACATTAGAAACATATAAATCTTTAGAAACCCCGAAGGATACGACAAAGTAGTTTTTTTCATGTAATAAATCTATCAATTGTTCCCAGTATTCAGTAGACCAAATTTTATGGATATAGGTAAAAGCTGGTCCTATAGCTATCAGTTTTTTGCCATTAGCTTTTCTTAGAATTTCTTTTTTTATAGTTTCTGATTCTTTTTGTTCTTCTGTTGTTAAAGATAATTCGTAATCTAAAGAAATATTATTAAAATAAGGTTCTTTGCATATTCTTTCAAATTCTGATTGAAGAATGTGTTTGTTTAGGTTAGAAACTAAATCTCCTTTTGCTTCTAAAAAAATATCATTTTCGGTTATTGGGATTTTTAATTCATGAGTTCCATTTTTATTTTCTTGATAAATATGTTTCAGAGGGATTGCAAAGTCAATATATTTGCAATGTTTGTAAATTAACATATATCTATCATCTACAATAACAATTAATTGATAATCTGGGTATTTGGTTTTAAGGTATCGAAATGCTGGTAATTGCATAAAAACATCACCTAATCCACCACCAAAATATTCAAAATAAACAATTATTTTTTTATTTGACGCTGGAATAAGTGTATTTTTCTTCCATGAAGAATAATTAGCAACTACGTTCTTTTTTGGGATATTGACTTGAAAAACAGTTGGTGGAGTTTTTTGTTTTTGTTTATCAAAGGACTTTAGATGTTTTAAAGATTCTTTATCTATATTCTCTATAAGTTTTTGATTGAATTTTATATTCGTATTAGGAACAGAAATTTTAAAATTATCACGTAATGACTTAGGTCCTATCCATCGAAAATGTAAATGACAAATTTCATTTGAGACGAAATCCCAAGGAAGAAAAATTTTCCCATCATATGACCCTTGAGCATGTTGATACCCATATTCCGGGTGTCCATAGTCTGAGATAAAACAATAATTACTTGTTGTTTTTATTATTCTTGTATGTGGATAATTTAGGGTATCTCTCCCGAAATCATCAGAACCATCAAAATAATGACCTTCTAGTGACGTTAAGTCGAAAGTGCTAAATGTATAGCTTTTTTTATTTGGGTTTTTTTGTAGAATTTCAAAAGTTTTAGGTGTAAAATACTCATCTGCGTCGATATTTAACAAGTAATCAGGATTTATTTCTAAACACTTTTTAATTAATTTGTTACACCAATAAGGGCGATTGTAAAAACCGTTATGATCTACACCTTGAGAGAATCCGTCAACTTGTTCTAAATCTATTTTGTCACTATTAAGTTTAATGATTTCATAAGAAGTGGAATCTGTTGAGCCTGTATCTATAATGAAAAGCTTTTCTACATATGGCAGAATGCTTCTAATGGCCATTCCGACATACCACTCCTCGTTTTTGATGGTCATCCACGCAGCAATTTTCAATTTTTGTATCTTTCAAAAACTTGTTCAGGAGTTATAGATTTTGAGCATTCGAATTTATCTTTTTCTTTATCACAATAGTTCCAGCATATATATTTTTTCAAATATTGAGTCTCAGATTCAGGAAATGGTTTTTTTGTTTCTCTTTGCCAAGAAGTTATAAAATCTGATTGTTGTTTATTAATAGATTTCTCTGTTATATGATTTTCAAAACATTGTTTTTGAATTGGGCAATTATGCCTAATAACTTTTATATTATATCCTAATTTTCCATAACGAAATGGCATTTCAATTTCCGGTAGCCATTGTCCGGAACTAATAAGTACAATTTTTATATTTTGATTAATTCCTGCTATATGCAACATTCCTGAATGAATTACGAAAATAGAGTCAAAAATATCAAGAAGATGGGGGATATAACGTACTGGGTATGATCCTCTAGCATCAAAATCTACATTAGGAATATGTAAATCTTCTTTAATCCCGAAAGAGACAATGAAAGAATTATCTTGGTGTAGATATTTCACTAGTTGTTCCCAGCATGAACTTTGCCAAATTCTAGAATACATTGTAAAAGCAGGTGCGATAGCAATGATTTTTTTATTTCCTGCTAATTTTTTTATTTGTTTTTGGATATTGCTAATTGGAATTAAATCTTCTTGCAAAACGTCTAGCTCATATTCTAAAGGAATATCGGCACAAATTTCTTTGATACTGCATAGGTGCTTTACATTAGAAATAACAACATGCTTTCTATAATGCTGTTCTAATGAGTGTTCTCCATTAATAACAGGACCATCTAGTTCTTGTATTTTCCCGATATAATTTGTTGGTATAAAAGCATCTATATATTTGCAAAAATTAAAAATTTCTTTATGATTACTAAATGTACATAAAATTAGTTTTTTTGTTGGATTAAGTTTTTTAAGATGACGAAATGCGGGAAGCCACGCAATAGCATCTCCTATTCCTCCTGATTCTGTTGTTAGAGATATGAATATTTTTTCTGATACTCCAAAAATAAGATAATTTTCACACCATTTTTGAAATGAAGGAATCAATTTATCACTTTGGAATGAGTTTTGCCATATTTTGTTTATTCTAAGATTTAAATCCATGTCCCATTATACGATTATCTGTTTGTTTTAACAGGAATTACACATAAATAAAGTGAAATTAATGTACTCAAATGTCCGTTCCCATAAGAAAAATCATTGGTACTGGCACTAATGGCCGTATAGCATCAGATTCTTTTGGAGCTTCTGCCGCTATTTCTGGTGATACTATTATCATTGGAACGCCTAATCAGTCTTTTTCAAGTATAGGCAATTCTTCTGTTACAAATACTGGCGCTGTTTGGATTTATACTAAATCTTCAGCAGGATGGGCTTTACAGCAACGTATTACAGGTACTGGCACAAATAGTCGTATAGCATCAGATTCTTTTGGTTGTAGTGTTGATATAGATTTAACAACTTCTACCATTGCTGTTGGATCTTTAGCCCAAGATTTTAATTCTGCTGGAGCTTCTTCTGTTACGAATACTGGTGCTGTTTATATTTACACACGATCTGGAGTAACTTGGACTTTACAAAAGAAACTATCTGCAACTGGAACAAATAGTCGTATAGCATCAGATTCTTTTGGAGCTTCTGTCAGGCTTTTAGGAAATGGAGACACATTAGCTATTGGTGCGAATACTCGTGATTTTAATAGAACAGGTTCGAGTTCTATTACAAACACTGGTGCTGTTTATGTTTTTACAAGATCAGGAACAACATGGACTCAAGAAGCCATTTTAGAAGCATCTTTAGGAACAAATACAAATGGCCGTATAGTGTCTGAGACCTTCGGCAGCAGTATTTCTGCTGATGGGACTAACGGGCGGATTGCGGTTGGAGTACAAGGCCACGATTTTAATTCTATAGGTTCACTTTCAGTTGCAAATGCAGGTGCTGTTTTTATATATACTAGAGCAGGTGCAACTTGGACTCTCCGACAAAAACTTACTAGTACAGGCACAAATGCTAGAGCAACAAGTAATGAAGTTTTTGGTTATAGTACTGAAGTAAGTGGCGATTTATTATTTGTTGGTGCTCGTAGATTCCCTTATGATTCTACAGGCAGTAATTCTATTTTATCTGCTGGTATTGTGTATGTTTATAGTTGGACAGGATCGTCTTATACTAAGCAAGCTGCTTTAACAGCAGGCGGAATTAATGGCAGACAAATAAGTGGGTTTTTTGGATCAGATATAAAATATTCAAATAGGTTTTTAGCAGTATCATCAGAACAAGATTTATATGATGAGTTAGGTTCTAGTAGCTTATCTAATTCTGGTGCCGTTTATATCTATAGTCATTCCGGTGGTACAGGTCAATCTAATTGGACATTTCTTCGGAAAGTAACTGGGTTTGGGACTAACGGAAGACAAGCCGGTGGCGCTTTGGGAAGCGGAACATTTCCTCTTAATTTAAACATTGGAACTTCTTCTTATATAGTAGCTGGTTCTTCTCTCCATTCTTTCGATACTGCTGGGTTAAATAGCATATCTGATGCTGGATCTGTTTTTATATTTGATTCTCGAACTTTTGTTTCGAAAAATAATCAAGTTAAGGTTGTCGCATTAAGCCAGTTTGGAACAGAAACTAATGGTCGAGTTACTAATGACCACTTCGGAATAAGTACATACGCAAATGGCAATTATTTAGTAATAGGGTCTAATGCTCATAGTTATGATGACCAAGGCGATACAAGCCTTACTTCTGCTGGAGCAGTTTACATATATACTCGTAGTGGGAATGAACTATCTTGGTCTTTAGAACAAAAAATAGTTGGAGGGGGAACTAACGGACGAATTGAAAATGATAGTTTCGGTCAAAGTGTAGTAACAGATGGAACGTATTTAATTGTAGGATCTGTTTCAGATTTTAACTCTATTGGGTCTGCAAGTATTAGTTCTGCTGGAGCTGTATACGTATATTCTCGCTCTATAATTAACTCTGTTCCAACGTGGACTCAAGTTCAAAGGTTATCTGGAGTTGGAACAAATGGTAGAAATGATTCTGATCGCTTTGGGCTTGCTGTTGCTCTTTCAGGTAATTTTTTAGCTGTTAGCTCTCCAATAAGCAGTTTTGATTCTTTAGGTTCAAACAGTAAATCTGGAGCTGGTTCTGTTTATATTTTTAGTCTTAATGCTGGCACATGGACAAGTTTCCAAAGGATATCTGCGACAGGAACTAACGGACGGATTGCTAATGATCGTTTTGGATTTAGTCTTGCAACAGACGGAACATATTTAGCAATCGGTTCTCATTTACAAGATTTTGATAACACAGGAAGTAATATTCTGGCTGAGGCTGGAGCTGTATATATATATTCGCGAAGTGGAGCATCTTTTAACTTTCAAAATAAAGTTACTCCTAGTGTAAGAGGATTAGGAGATTGTTTTGGAACTAGTATATCTATTGCTACCAGTGTTCAACTTGTTAATGAACCGATCACTCCATACATAGTAGTTGGTTCGCCTTCAGGAGATTTAGATTCTCTTGGAACCGAAGATAACATAGGTGCTGCTTATATATTCACCCCCTCTGGTGGAATTTGGTCAGAAAAACACCAATTAGTTGCATCAGGAACAAATAGCCGATTTTCTGGTGATAGTTTCGGGGCATCTGTGTCGGCAGTTGATAATGTTATTTATGTAGGCGCTCCAGTACACAGTTTTAATTCTACAGGATCAAGTAGTTTAGGTGGTGCTGGAGCTGTTTACTCTTTTCTCTTTCGCAATGGATATGCATCTTCTCTTTTAACTGCAAAAATTGTTGGCAATGGAACTAATGGCCGTTTAGTCTCAGACAGTTTTGGGTATAGTGTTTCATTAACAAAATTAATCAATGTTATTGGAACTACTTATTTAGGTTGGGCAGGGGCTATTACTCATGGATATAATGAAACTGGAAGTAATTTAATATCTGGTGCTGGAGCAGTATATGGCATGGATACTGACTCACCTGCTATTTCCAGTAGCTCTTCTAATTCATCCTCTTCAAGCAGTAGCTCAAATAGTAGTTCAAGTAGCTCAAATAGTAGTAGCTCTAGTAGCTCTAATAGTAGCTCAAGCAGTTCTAATTCAAGTTCTTCAAGTAGTAGTTCTAACTCATCTAGTAGTAGCTCCAACTCAAGTTCTTCCAGTAGTTCTTCTAACTCAAGTTCTTCAAGTAGTAGCTCTAACTCAAGCTCTTCAAGTAGCAGTTCTAACTCAAGCTCAAGTAGCAGTTCTAATTTAAGTTCATCAAGCTCAAATAGTAGTAGCTCTAGTTCTTCAAGTAATAGTAGCTCATCAAGCTCAAATAGCAGCTCTAGCAGTTCTAACTCAAGTTCTTCAAGTAGTAGTTCTAACTCAAGTTCTTCAAGTAGTA
>ERZ1292629.733-Hain-H43-01um-R1-733-length-35961-cov-8_pt2 | contig 25778 bp, 26 predicted proteins | sample MGYA00564399_ERZ1292629 | MGnify/ENA primary metagenome ERZ1292629 (study PRJEB36523, sample SAMEA6512636) | groundwater metagenome | collected 2019-01-08 | study: AquaDiva: Metagenomics assemblies of 32 groundwater samples
CATAACCGAATGTGGACAGTGGTATTATAACACTTTCTCTATGATAAAGTCAACGACATCTGGTTTATAATATTTCACCGAGTGGAATTCAATAGGATTCTTCTTGTATACCCACAATAACGCATCCACCTCCCTCCATGTCTTTCTGCATCCCCGTTCTTTCAGGACACGCAATATCTTCTCCCGAGTCAGAAGTCCAAGCCGCCACGCATCGACACGATGATTCATTGGTGGTTGATATTTTAATATAAGTCGAGACTCTTTTTTGAATGCTTCCTCATCGTTTTTACACTCAATAATGAACAGTCTTTCGAATCTCTTCGATGCCATATGCTGACCAATCCGAACCCCAACTGACTGCGACTTCCCGATGTACAAAACCTCACCACCATCCCCAACCAAAAAATATACGCACGGCTTATGCCGGCCGACAAATGCAATTTCTCTTGCTCCATTGATTTTCCCTATATCCATACAAAACATTATAACACATACCAAAACCTACTGTAATCTACCCAAGTGTGGAAAACTGCAAGTAGGCATTTCTGCAATATGGTGTTTCTGCAACCATAAGTAATAAGGAGGGATACAAAATAAAAAGTATCTTTATAGCAGAAAGCGCCCTTTCGAGCGCTTTCTACTTATCGAAGGAATGTCACCATGGCTGGTAACAAAACAGTGGATGTGCCTACTTACAGGGAGTTACATGGACACTAACCTCAATCCCCAGCCACCTTAGTTTAACCAATACTTCCGAGAACTTTACCATCCTCATCGGATAGGAAGTTCTTGACGATGTACCCAGTGAAACCGATTACAGCGCCGTTGATCGCCAGATTCACTATCTCACTCCAATTTGCTTGGAAGATATCGAATCCGGGTGTCTGAAACGCCGCCGCAACCGGGAGCATGAACCCAGTGATGATGGCCATCACGAGTCCCTTACTGACATCGCTTAAGTTGAGCCGAAACATGGTGCTGTTCATGATGTGAATGTTACCAATAATAATCTGACCGCGCTACTGCCCCTTGGGGACAGTGCGTCCACTGTTCTTCTTCATATACTCCTTAATCTTTTTCTCAGACATAACCGTCAGTTGCTCTTTATCCAGAGTCGCATCAATGATGTCGAATTTCTTAGGGTTGAGAATCTCTATCTCGTTGCCGTAATTCACAGCGTCATATCCTCTCTCTCTAAATCCGCGCAACGCAACTGCTGTCTCTTTTGAGCTCTTCGATTTGCCAGCCGTGTCAGCCCATTCCTGTGAAGATGACGATAGAGTCTTTATTTTCTCCCCCTTCTTCACACGGACACCGACTACGTCTTTCCCGTAATAACTCGATCCATTGTAATCAGTGACGTAAAACGCCTCCGACTGTTCTGCGAATCCCTTCTTGTTCTTACTCGGGTCGAATCCATTCTCCAGTAGAGATTTCTTATTCACTGTTGAGACTCCGTGGTAGTACACCCCTCCCTCGGTTGGATCCGCGAGACCTCCTGCATCAGTTTTCGGCGTACCAAACTTATCGGTCGTCTGCGATGTCTTTGCAGTGCTTTCACGTGTAACAGGTGCCGTGGGCTTCTCGGAGTATCGGTAGATGCCCTCTGGCTTTGCTTTCCTTAAATCTATTATAGTTTCACCCTTGCCCCATACGACCCCATCATACCCCTTCTTTTTTGCGACTTCTGCGACCTTACTTTCAATACTCACGATGAGTTTGTCAGTTGCTTCGTCTGAAAGGTCGTTATAAAACTTCTTTGACATTTCTTTTATTTCAGGAACGACTTTTGATGCTTGCTCGAATAGTGGATCATCGCCGGGCAATCGTAACGGATTTTTGAATTCCACACTCTCGGATACGACATTTCCTTTCGCTCCAGTCTTCTTCGACTTAAATTCTGCGTAAAATTCAGCTTTGCCCTTATCGGTGCTGAGGAACTTATTCCCGATACTCTGATCACCCTTCCCTTCAGCGATACCTCTGTACGCGGTGTATCTATATACACCCTCCTGTTTTATTACTGGTATCCATTTTTTACCATCGGTACTATATTCAAGCAGTTTTGGATCAATCTTTGTATTTACTGCTCCCTCTCCAGTACCTTCATATTCAGAATAGGGTATGTCCCCACCAGCTTCGTCTGAATATCCTGATAGTTTCTCCAATTCCGTCTTTTTTGCGCGGAGAAGTATACTCTCCCCTTTCTGAACATCCTTAATATGGGGTTCAATCGAAAAGAATACTCCTTTCCCTCCACTTTCAGAAACGCTCGGCATGAGTCCGTTCTTTCTAATCGACTCGAGCGCACTTGGTGAAGTCTCATGATACCTGTAGCCCGCACCGCCCTGACCCCCCTGTTTTGCCACTTTTTCTGCCATTGGTGAGGACTTTACCGCTGGAACGACCGGTTGAGCCTCTTCAACCCCTTTCGCTCCGCCTGCGCCAGTTTTACCCCCTTTCCCGAGCCTTCCGCGCGTAAGTAACCTCTTGCCCCAGCTGGTAGTGAAGAGTTTCGTGACCCCATATTCAATGCCGAGCTTTGAGAGAAGTACGCCGATGCCGGGACCAACGCCGAGCGCCACGTTAATACCGAGTTGCAGTTTCTCGGCTGTTGGCGATCCTGCGACCATTTTCGTCCCCCTGCCCATCGCCTGTGCCATCTGTTTCAGATCCATGAGTTTCTGCAATTCCTCCGGCGAGAAAACCTTCTCCAATACTTTCGTATTGTATGCCTCAATCGCCTGCGCGAGCCTGCCGGGTTGCACATGACCATCAAGTGTAGCGCGTTCGATGATGTCATCCGCGACAGAACTTCGTAACAAATCCCTTAACTGTTGCAATCCACGCTCGCCAACCAGCTCGCGAATGGTGTCGTCTCCGTATTTTCCAAGAAGTGTTGCAAGCTTGGTCGGGTTCATCTTTCCTGTAAGAGGAATGATGACTGATTGAATTACGGTGTTCATAAAAGCATCGCCGACGGTCTGAAATGCTTCCGTGCCTACGAGTCCTTTAAGTTCCCGAACCATCGTCACATCGCCGGCTTTTATGAGCGACCCGAAGATGCGCTCCGGACTCCGGGCGTTCCTGATCGTGCGACCGACCATTGAGTTGATTTTATTGATTCCTGCCTTGTAAAATTCGTCCGCTATCTTAAGAGCGTTGGCCGCTTCTACGCCGGATGCCCTGACTGTGTCATCGAGGTCTTTTGAAAGTGTCGCGTATATCCGCTTAAGATTTGCTGTATCCCCAGTCGCTATCGGGTCCGTGCGATTCCCGAGCTTCGAACCGATGTCACTGCGCGTCTGTTTTACATTAACGAAAGTGCGCTTGCTCGCTGTCGATAAGTTATTCCGTAACTGCTGGTAGTATCTGGCCATGTTGCGCGATGACGGATCAGACGATGCCATCTTTCTCTGAATGATGTCATCGAGGGCTTTACGAGTTTCTTCAAGAATCGCCTGTTGGTTGCCGATGCGCGATGTCGCTTCTTCGTAGAGCTTAGTCTTTGCCTCATCAAATGACTTCTTGGCCTTCGTGAGGGCGTCCTTGAGTTCTGTACCGACATTCTCGAGCGTAACGCCCGGCTTTATTAATACTTGTGGATCTGCATATTTACGAAGCGATTCGGCGATCGTTGAAAGACCTCTTTGTGCTTCTTCAACAATCGCGGTGATTTTTGTTCCGCCTAACCATGCGCTCTGCGCCATGGCTTCTACGCCCTGTATTGCGCGCGAGGGCGTGACAGCCGACACCGGCGCTTCTATTCCGTATTTCTTAAATGTCTCTGCCACATCCGGTGTTACATTTCGAACCGATGCGCCAAGAAGTTCGTCCGCTTCTTTTTCTGCTGTTGAAATCGCAAACTTCGGTACGGCTTCCTTTATCTTTGCACCAACCCTTTCCACGGCGCCGGCGACTGGTTTTATTGCCTTGGGACCAATCGCAAGAGTGATAGTATCAACGAAATCTTGCACATCTCCGGCGAGCTCCGGACTTGTCTTTGCGATATCACCGACTTTTGCTCCGATATCATTTGTAACATTAAGAAATTTGCCAACCTTTTCTCCCATTGCAATTCGCTGAACACTCGGCATGTTTGAAATGCCTTCAATGGCATCGCCTATGGCTACGATGAGCGGTGAGAATGCAACGCGCGCCGCTGTTCCGACTGCGCGTATCGGAGCGACTCCGGCGAGTGCTCCGGCTTTTACGATATCGCCTTCCTTGACTGCTGTACCAAACTCTTCCGCTGTCTTCTGTATTCTCTCGGCACCCTCTTCGCCGAATGCCGTGGCAGTCTCGCGCACTTTCTGCCCGAACGGAGACATTGGGAGATTCGCGCCAGGGATATTTGATGGCGGCGCTATTTTGAAATTCGACAAATCAAGAGGCGGAGCGCCTGCCCCCGGTGCTGTGGCTTTGAATTTGCTGAGTTCGAGTGGTGGCATGGGTTATTTACCCTCCGCTTTGAGGGCTGCGTCGATTGCGGCATCATCGTATCCTTGCGCTTTCATTTTCTCATAATCATATCCGGCGGTTGCCGCGCGAGTTTGCACATCGCTCCCTCCCACTTCCTCGCCCACTCCACCGGCTACAGCCACGCGAGCCTTCCGTATTGTTTCTTTCACGCGAGTTAGTTCTGCCTTAAGTTTCTCCGGGCTTTGAAGTTCAGGATTAAGAGTGGTACCACCTGCCATCATGAATTGCACGTCAGCATTCGACATCTGAGGACCGAAGAATTTCTTGACGTCCGGATCTGCGAGGAGTGTGAGTAGGTTGGTTCTTAGTGTATTCGTCACTGCAACAAGGTTTGTATAATCAGTCGACCCGACATATTTTTCCTCCAGCCCTCTCCTTAATGCGCTCCGTCCTGCCGCATCAGCCAGATTCATTGCTTCATCTGCAACTGTTTTAAGATAGTCAAATTGTTGAGTCTTTCTGCTTATGTCACCAGATATTCCACTGTCACTCGGATGTCCAGCACCAACTTGCTTCCACGTGCCGTCCTTATAGAACACAATCACGCCATTATCTTTTGAAGTAGATACCGATTGGATTTCTTTCGTGCCTGATGCCGGCAGGTCCACAGTCTCGGTCGAGATTGTGCCGTCTGTATTTTGTTTGAAAAATACTGCCTTGTTGCCAATAATTTCCGGCTTGTCTTTATTGATGTAGACATTCGCCGGAGCATTAGCAATTTTGAGTCCCTGATAGAGTTGGTCGAATGTCTCCGGGTCATACCCCGTCTGATCAATAAGCTTCTGCCGTTGATCCGAAGAAAGTTCCGCACCGGTTGCCGCGAGCGATTTCATGTCCGCGCGCGCATCGGTGGACTGTGTCTTGAGAAATTCCATAAATTTGCCAGCATTCTCTCGCGCGAGCGTTCTCGAAGCCTGTATGATCGCGTCCGCTCTCGTATTCACCCCTGCTTGGATGTTGGCGACCCTTTCTGCCGCCGCAGCTCTGATCGCCCGTTCCTCGGCTACATTTACCTGATAGGTCTTTTCCTTCTGCGCCTCTCCTGTCGGACTTCCCAATACGCCGGTAGCAGCACCGAGCGCGCGAGTCTGCCCGAGTCGTTCCCGACCGCGCACTCTGGCGGCTTCCAGTTCGGTTGATGCAAGTTCATTGATTGCATCAATCTGCGCTTGCACATCCTTCCTCGCTTTCTCACGGATGGATTCCTCATCTTCTTCTGTAACTGGTCTTGAATAGAATATGCCACCCGGCTCGAATGCCGCGCCATACGGCACTCCGCCGGGTGAACGATATGAAACTGGCGCAGACGGATTATATGAAGTCATAGGATTGGTGACTCCGCTACTTATTTCCGACCTCGCGGACACAATTGCGGACGGTCTTTCTCCACCCGGTCGTTCGGTTGCCCGAGCAGGCGATTCAAATGTTCGTATCGGATATCTTTCCACTTGAGCTTGTGGAAGAGGACTTTCAACGGGTGTGCTTCCCAAGAAGTATTCAGTCTTCGTTGGCTGTGTCTTTCCGGCTATAGTCGGCGTTGATGAGAGAATTATATTCGGCTCCTTAATAGCCGTTCCTCCTGTGGCCAAGAATCCCTCCTCGGGTCCAGAATAATATCTGGTCTCTCCACCAACTTGATACGGTTTGTTGTAGATGTAGGCCATAGATATTAAGGGATTATTTCCAGCGTGAAGCCCTGCGCGGTGATATTGTCGCTTGCGGCTTTAATATCAATGCTTAGATAAGTCGTGGCGGCGGTGTTATACGATGTTGACGTCGCCATGTATTGGCCTTTGGTGTTCGTGGTGAGTCCGGAACCGATACCTATACCAGCCGCGGACTGCGAAGATGCCGAATTGATATTACGAATCGTCCCTGAAATTGAAGCGTCGTAGGGAGTGGTGGCAGGTCCAGAATTGTTGTTAAGATGCACAAATCCGATGGATGTGGTAGCCGTCCCATTGCCGAAGCTCACTCCGGCAAATTGCGCCGCCACGGTCGTCGTAGATTGGAAATATACGTTGTATCTCATGAGGCCGTTCGTTCCTATTGTATTCGCCGGGACCGCGTATGTTGCTATTGAGGTCGTCGCGGCATTTGATCCGAGCGGGGATGCGGTGTCTTTTACAAATATCGTCGGTACATTTATCCATGAGAGTTGCCCTATTGCGTTTGTTGAAAGCACTGTTGAACTTGCTGCTTGTGCAGATGGGAACCTATAATCGACCCCATTAAATGTCGTCGTAGCCGATGAGAATGTCTGTGGAGTTGTGAAAGAATATCGATATGTCTGGTCTATACAATTTCCTCCAAGTTTGCCGGTCGTGGATGATGCGACAAGAACTCTGCTTGATGCAGACTGGCAAGTAGATGTCGCAATCGATGTGGTCAGCCCAAGCGGAGCTGTGGTGCCACCGGAACCATCTGCCGCTCCGCTTTCGGCTTCCGATGCGGATGCTTTTTCCACAATACCTTTTACAGTTGCGCTCGAGTCCGGCGCTCCGGCGATTGCAAGTGCGTCCGCGTAGGTTTTATTGATGATGTCATTTCCGGCTGTGAATGTCGGAGCCGAGGTATATGCTATTTTATTCGGGAATGTGCCGATGCCATTCATGATGCGCGAGAGAATCATCAATTGAGGACCATCGGTTATTTTCACAGAAGCCCCTCGGCGGTGGCTCTTCTGAAGTGATGCTGTGGTGCTCGTGCCGGTGAGCGGATTTATTCCTCTTGTTATATTCGTACACGCAGTCCCCGTGCAGTCGGCGAGAACCATTTCCTCGGAAGAGGAATTCTCGTCAATGATAAATGCGTATGTCGATGACGCGAGTGTTGTACCAGCCTTGTCGGTGGCCGAGGTGAGCGTCATCGTGGTCGCGCTTGATGAAATAGCCGAAGCCAGAGATGTCTCAAATAACGCCACGACGGTTGGGATTGCATCGGTCGCGCCGAGCATCTGTTGCGCTTTAGATACAGAAACATCTTCCTCTAACCTGTAGAAGTCGCTCCATACAGATGCGATATCGCTTTTTAATGCATATGGCTGGAGATTTATCGGTGGAGTGAAAAGACCGGAGAACATCATGGATATCCCCGAGACGAGAACTGCGATTGATGAGAAAAGAATGTTCATAAGATTTATTGTATCAGTTTGTAAAATGAATGAAGTGTTGTGGTGTGCATATCATCTATATTTTCTTGCGATTCGGTTGTTTTTCAATCGGATATCGCGGAACCTGAGTGTCGACACTGAGAAGTATCCGATGCCGTCCTGTTGAGTATCGTCCTCGTTTGTGCGGATTCCGCGCACGAACTTTATTTTTACCCTCTCGAATTTATCGAGACGGAGTGAGATGCTGCGAAAGTAATGATACGCAACGATGTTCGTCGTCGCTCCGGTGTTCCCGCCGACCGGGTGCCGACCGATGGTGTCCGCGCCGACGTTCGTCCTCTGTCCGCGGTCGACATAACTTCCATTTCCATCTATTTGACCAATAGTGACATACGCGCCATTGTCGGGTGATGCATGAACATCGAACACCTGATCGGGTCCGATATCCCCCTCAATCTCGAGTTTCTTGCATTTCTTGAGCGTACCCGGATATTCGAGATCCCAGTTGTTCACTACGGCATATCCGTCCACTACCGCTCCATCATCATCGATTCCAGAGAATACAGTGACGGCGTTCTTGCTTATAGACTCCCCGACCACGAGGGCGCCGTCGTAAACAGTCGCGCAGAGACCCCAATAGTCCACGATATCGAATGCCTTCCATATCTTATTGAACATGATGAACCGATTGTTGTCTGACGAATCCTCCGTCCGGCATCCGATGATGATGTAATCTTCCCATTCAGTGATGAAGCACTCGTCGAACAGGTATGTCGAAAGGTCGAGGTTTTGTGAGATGATGACTCCATCGACCGCCGTTGAGAATTGCTGGAGTGATGCGAGTTTTATCTTCGGGTCGCCGACGTCGACGGCATTTACATAGAAGATGCCAAGCGACGTACCCTTTATGGCTCGGTGGTTCGGTATCCCCTCTCTGTCGCGGAAGATTAAGTTGGTGGCCGCTGTATCGTCTTTCGTGAGAGTGAGGGCATAGAATTTGTTCTTGTGCGCGCAGTATTCGGTGTCAGCGTAGCTCTCCACTCCCATAAGAGGACCGCCGTCTCCTTGCAGATACACATTTCCTTGTCCTGCTGTCCTCGGTGATGAGAATGAAAAATCGGCTATTCCCGTTGATGTCGAATCCTCCCATTGATAATCGGCCGTGCCAGCTCCGGTAAGCGTAGTGGTGAATGCTCCTGTCGTGTAATCAATCGTGCCTGTGGCGCTGACTGATCCGGTTAGAGTGCCATCGCGATTGTCGGTCAAAACTTCTCCTGATCCGGTGTGCGTTATGGATACACCGAAGCATGTGCGTTTCGCTCCTGCCGCTTTGAATGCGAGTGTCCCTGAATCAACACTTGCGAGAGCCTCCGCTGTGACGGTCGTATATGTCTGCGTGTCGATATACGAGAGGTAGGGGTTTTGCTCATCGCGCGCCTTCGAACCCGATGCGCTATTTTTATTCCACAGGAACATACGTGACTGCTTGATGCGGATGAAACCTCGATAGACAGTGCTCAAGAGGTCGGTAACGCTCCCCGGGTTCGCTATCATTATTTTGTAGATTGATGAAAGCGAGCTTGACCAGAACGCTTGTGCGCCGGCTGGTGACCCGTATGTGTCGAACTCGAAGTCATCGTTGATAGCCGCTGTAGGGACCGCGTTGCTTCCCGTCTCTATGAAGTCCTCTGTCGTCTCGTCATAGTATTCGAGCTTCCGCGATCCTTTGCGTTTTAAGAAAAGTATCTGCGTGGCTGCCGAGTCGAGTTTCGTACCAACGCCGATACCGCCTGTAGACCCCGCTCCGTTATCTGTTCCCAATATCTTCGACCCTCGCCGTAGTTCGATACGATCCCCCTTCGTGAGAAAGTTGACCGAGTCAGAAAGCGCACCTTTGGGTATGGAACTATCCTCGATGGCGTTTATCGTTCCAAACTTCCACTCGGTGATTTCCTTTGTAATCATTTTAATATCCAGGTATATCCACCACATCCGCCGGAGTGAGTTCATTACCAGTCCGTAACGGTGTCGCGCTGTTACCGAACATTTTCATCCTGCGCTTCGTATCCCAAGAAATCATGGCATTGTAAAGCTCGCGATGAGCGGTATTATGGAATGTCGCCTGCGCCCGGGCGATGTCATCGGCATCAATCCCTCCGAGATACATCTGCGCCATGTCGAACGCGATGATCGGTACGAATCGCTTCGGCCACACGATAGTCGTCGTAGCCGCTTTTTGCGTCGTTGAGAGCCCGATGAGCGAAGTCGGTCGATACTTGTACCACAGGTAAATAGTCTGTGCCGCGCCACCGGTGAATCGAATCTTATTATTGAGATAATCGATTGTATATCGATTCTGCGCTGAAATAGAATTGAGAACATCCTCGAACGGCACCGGGAAGTACTCATTCTGCCCCCCTGCGCCGCCAAAAACTCGGTATGCTTCTTCGAATGCTGACCCATCCGTACTTGGCAATGAATGTTCCGTCTGCCATGTATTTGTCGCCCCTTGTGTTATTGAGCTATCGAGCTTCAAAAGAAATGTCCATAATCGCGAGTCATTCCGCTTGGTATACGCAACATCTGCGAGTACTGCTTCCGTTGCGCTATCCGGCGCATCATCGACTAACGATTCGAAAAATGTGATCAGATCATCGTACGACATAGTTGTAGTTTATCGAATAAATTAGCGAATGGCGATATCATTCGTGTGAAGAATGTTCTGCTTTTCTTTGATTCCGCTATTGTCTTCTCTGCGTCCTCTCTTGGCATATCGAGGAATGTGAATGCGCCGAATGTGAAAGCCTGATTTAGTGCGAGTCTGCTGATCCAGAATATGCCATCCTCTCCTATCGACTTTCCATTTGACAATTGCAATTTTATATACCCTCCGCGCCATCCAAATGCCTTAACCGCATGCCCAAATGTTTGACCGGACGGAGCGGTCTCTATCGTTCCTCCTCCATATGTCCACACAGTTCGCCAGTTGCATCCGGTGAAGATGCTCCGCTCTTCATTGCGAGTCATCCACATGGCGCTTCGTATATTATCGAAGAAATCGCCGGGACCATCTACAGAAAAGAATGATTTTTTGGCATGTTTTTTTGCTTCTCTTATTTCCTCGTCTGTTATCAATCCATAATCGGCGGCGCGCTCGCGATCCGCTTGCGTTGCTGGGTTCGTAAGTTTTGATAAGTCTTTCGCCTCAAGAGATCCATATGCCCTGCTTCCCGTGCGCGGTTTGACTGCCGACTTGCACGCCGACCGCAGGTCAGCGCCCCATTCCGCAGAATTGCCCGTTATAGCCTTCGTAACGCCGAAAGTGAAGAATGGATCCAATACCACGCTTTCCTCGTCTTCAGACACGGATGTGAGCGCGTAGGCGGTACACATATCCGTTCCCTGACCTTGGTCTTTGATTATAAGTGGCTTTGCGACCTCGTATTCATCCGGCAAGTCCGCCGGGACCGCGTTCCCTACCACCGCGCCAAGATTAAAATCGCGTTCGTCTTTCGGTGTTGGCCAGAGTGAATTTATAGGAGGGTTCATTTTGTTTTATTTTGCGCCCACGGAGCCGCACGGAGTATCTCGTTCATTTCTTTGGTTATAAGAGCTTGTTCATCCAGTCGTTTTTGTATCTCTGCGTAGTGGTTATTCTCACGCTCCGTGACTTGAACCACCTGTGTCCTCACCTCCGCTACAGCGCTACTCGAGCTCGCCCACGAGGTGAAAGCAGATGCAAGAATCATTCCGACTGCTCCAATGATTGCTGTCAATGTATTGATTTGTCCTTTCATATGTCCGCTTCCGATTTCGTGCAGTTTTTTCATGGCTTCGTTCCTATCCTCGCGCCAGAGTCGATCCTGTGCAGGTACATCCTAACGCCATTCCTCCCGAAGTAGTCGTCCACGGCTCTGCGGACGCCCGACCAGTTCCCGTAGTCGTCTACGATGATCACCCCTCCGCTCTCGAGCCGAGGATAGAGGTGCTCCAGCGCGTGGGCGGTCGGCGCGTGGATGTCCATGTCGAGCCGCATCACCGCTATCCTCTCGGGCGCCTCCCTCGGTATCGTCTTGCGGACGTCGCCCTTGACGAACCTCGCGAGGTGTTCCACGTCACGCAGGTTTTCCCTGACGCACTCGAGGTCGCATGCCATCCAGTTCGGCTTCTTCTTCCACGCGTCGTGTATCCTCCCGCCCGTGACGTCGCTCGTCTCCCAGTCCGTCGGCTCGGTGATGCCCGCGTACGTGTCGTACAGCCACGTGACACGGGAGCCAGACGCGATGGCCATGAGCATCGCCGACCCCCCAGCCCACACCCCGCATTCCACAATGTCCCCGACAATCCCGTTTTTCTCTACGTGCTTGACCGCGTTCCAGTTCGCCAGCATCCTTTCCCTCGAGAGCTTCGTGTGCGGCTTGCACCACTCGTACGCGGCGAAGAACGCGGGGTCGATGTCGTGCTCATACGCGCCCTTCACGTCCTTCCGCGCTATCTCATATCCGAGCAACCCTGCGAGCGATTTCAGGAGCTTTTTCATGTTATTCGAAACCGAAGGCAATCAGCGGCTGGCTTGCCTGCGCCGCAACGGCGACCGTGGCACATGCCGCCGTGACGTCCGCGCTGAAGACTGGACTCGCGATGGCGGTGAGCGTGTTGCTGTTGCCCGAATTGTCGGTGAGGACGTTGTCAAACGTCCACTCCGCCTTCAGGTTCGTTGTGGAGCCGAGTATCGCGCACTTGTTGTCGTTTATTTGCGTCCCAGTCCTTGCCTCCGCCCACACGCGCTCCAGCCCCACCCTGCCGTCGATGGTCGCCCCAGCCTCGAACGCACCGACGTAGAGCTTGTCGGTGCTGTCGAATATCGCCGTGCGCGTGCCAGTCTGGTCGGCTCCTTGCTGCACGCCGTCCACGTAGAACTTGGAGACCGACGTCGCGGCCGTCCACGAGACGGCGACGTGGTACCAGACGCCGAGCGACGGCGTCCAGCTGACCGACTTGTTGTCGTTGGTCGCGCCGTCCGCCGACACGAGGAAGTCGAGGGTCGTCGGCTGCACGCGGAAAATGTACGAGCGTTGGTTTCCTGTGCTCAGCCACTTACTCACTATGTAGAACGCCGAGCCAGCGATACTCTCTATCTTTATCCACGCCTCCACCGTGAGGTCGCTGGCGACCGAGAGCGACGCGCTGTCCGCCGCCTCCGCGTACTGGTTGCTCGCCTGCTCGAAGTCTATCGACTGCGTCGGGAAGGCCGCGAGCGCGGAGGACGGTGCCAAGATGGTCGAGGCGGCTATGAGAACGATGGCCAGGTATCGTTTCATATAGTCTTATTCCGCCTGCGTCGTGTAGTTCACCCGACAGCGTAGTTTGTTTGCCGTAGATGAAGTCCCGACTTCAAAATAAATCTGCTCGTTTCGGTTGAACAGGTTATTCGACAGCGACGTGGCCTCCGCCCACCCCGCGCTTGCCGAGACTTGTGTAGTGGACGAAGATCCATCCCCGATACGAACGAGGAGCGTCGCATTTGACTTGCAGGCGAAACTGTTTATCTGAGTTTTCCTTGAAGGTCGCCAGAAATCGTAGGTAGATGTAGAGTTGCCCGAAAACGTTCGGTTCTCCGCCGAGAGGGTCGTAGAGGCGATTTCAAATGTTCCTTCCTTGTCGGTGTAGAAGGCGTATTCCGTCCCGCCGATGTTCGCTCGGATAGAAGTTGAGGCTGTGGTGGTGTCATACGCGAGATTCCCGCTTGTCGTTACTGTCGGATCTGCCTTGTATGGGATTACCAGTTGACCAGTATTTGGGTCTATACGAAGTCCTCCGTACACATCAAGCGAGAACGCCGGACTCGTCGTCCCGATGCCGACGTTGCCGGAGGAGTCGATAGTGAGGCGGTTAGTGCCTGCTGTGGTGAAACCAATATTGTCTGTAGCATTACGATACATTCCCGTATTGGTGTCACCAACGAAACTATAGGTTGGGCTGGTAACAGACCCAGCACCGCTTAAAATTGAGGCCCCAAAAGTTGTGTTACTTTCAAACATACTTGTAAAAAATATCCATTTGTTGACGCCATTGATTGAGATACGTATATCATCCGCCCCTCCTCGGTAAAATCCAGTATCAGGGTTATTAGAAAAAGTAAGTCCCGGTGTTCCAACCAAACCGTTAGCAGCAAGTAATTGTCCACCCAATGTTGCTGTGCCCGAGACGGTGAGCGCCGTCGTACTCGCATACACAAAGTGTGAAGTCGTCGAAGCCATCAGACCATTCTGAAACCACTCGGGAGTAGTAGTCGCTTGCACTGCTACTCCATAGTTTGTGAGACCAGTAGTGAATGGCCACACGCCGCCTCCCGCTCCTGTCGCATCGCTACCATCACAAAGGTCTGCACTACCTGTTATTTCCGCACAGGTCTTTCCTTCAAAGTCATCAGTGGCGGAAACATAAGTAAGTATTTCAGTGTTCGCAAAAGCGTTCGTTGTCGTTGAGAGATGTCTGCCGAACACTTTTTCAAGACCAATCGCCGTAGTTATTGCCGTTGTTCCTGAACCAGAAACGTCTCCAGATAGAGTGATACTTTGGTTCCCAGTGAGATATGTATTTGTGTCTATAGAAAGCGTCCCATCTCCGCTTCCTGTTTTGACAAACCCATTGCCAGTGAGATTAGAGAGTGTGGCGATATTTTGAGAGGTATTGACATTGAATGCATTACCAGAATATGTGAGACCAGTACCCGCAGTAGTGGTTGCACTGGAAGAAACGAGTCCGCCAAACACGGCAAGTCCCCCATTAGAAAGTGATGGCAGATTAAATGTGCTGTTTATTGTAGAAGATGCTGTGGATAGAAAACCCTGAAGAAAACCTAATGTGGTAGAAGTGGAGTTGCCCCATGATTGGGGAGTCCATGCGAACGACCCACCAGTATCCGCAGAGCATGTTACTGCGCCATTGGCCGCTACCGCCGAGACCTTATCAGTCCCTGAACACGTCGTGCCAGTGATGAGCGTATAGTCCGTCCCATTCGCACCGACTGTAAGCGCACTGGAGCCATTGCCTTTCAAAAGACCAGTCAAAGAAGACAATATCGGCGCGTTCGTAAATGTCTGCGTCCCCGCCCAACTGTTTGATGTTGTTGTGCCGAAAGCAATTCCGAGAGTTCCTGTTGTGGTTATCGTTCCGCCAGTAATCGGATATGTTGTTGCTATTGACGTTACTGTCCCGGTTGATGCGGTAGTGCAGTCTTCTACTGCACCAGAAGCATTTACTCCGAGAGGATAGTTTCCTGCTGAACAGTTTGCGCCGTTCGCCGCAAGCGCGGTTGCAGTGCCGGCGTTGCCAGACCAAGTTCCTGCGGTTGAGATTGAAAGCGCGGAAGCTGAAGAACCTATAACTGAAATCGCGTTTGATAGTGAGAGTGGAGAGGTCGCCGTGAGAGAGGTTGTGGCTACGGTTCCAAGAAGCGACGGATAACCCACCGAAGTCCAGTATGAGAGGTTTCCTATGGTCGGAGTGGAGGACGTTGAAACTGTGCCTACGACTGAGCTCGATCCTGACGGCCATGCCGTGATACAGTCCGGAGTGGTGTTATTTATGCAGTAGGTCGTTGCATAAAATCGCGAAGATGTGGCTATCGAGAACGGCATGTATAGGTTCCTCGCCGGCGTGCGTGGCGCTATCGCTGAAAATGGTGACGTTGTACTGGTGAACTGGTCAAGTGTGCTTATCGTTCCAGACCCTGCTCCGAGATTCTGCGCGAGCACTGACGACATACCAATCAACTCCGTACCAACGATGACGGCGAGTATACTGATGATGATTGGTTTCCATTTCATGTCTTTTTCATTACTTCCTTTATAGCATCCTGCCATCGTCCTACTGTTTCTGGCGTTGCCTCGCCTTCAATAATCGCTTGAAGTTTCTTCACCATGCCATCTCTCATTTTCTGCAATGTTGCATCGCTTCCTTTCTTAAATATATCGAGAAGCTTCCCGTGATTTTCGTTTGCCACGTTTACCGACTTGTCAACTGCGCTCTTCGTGGTATCTATACTCCCCTGCACATCCTCGATTGATGCCGAGAGGTCCTTCATATGTGGTGCGAGCTCCTCCCTCACTGTTTTCGGCATTTCCGTCATCACCTGCTCCAAGATCTTCGATGTGCGTTCTATACCACTCAAAACTGACGAGAAATCGACCGCTGGGACCACGGTACGAGCCGATTCGACCACTTGCTCGGTATGACCCTTAATATCGCCCACAGCGCCACGTATCGCCCTTTCAACGATACCTGTAATGTCCACGTCGTCCTTCTCTGTCTCTTTCACCACAGCCCTGACTATCTCTTCAATCTTTTTATAGCTAACCCCTGCTCCGCCACCGCCGAAGTGTTGCTGTCTCAACTCAACGAGGTGGGTTTCTATTTCCTGCCCGTATACGGTGTTCAATGTCGTGTATCCGCTATCCGTATATACACGAGTGGATATTGATATCCATACAGGGTCGCTCGACTTTGACGGTACCTGATACTCGACTGAAAAACGCTGTCCACCACGATCCGTCAAGTCCTTGGTATCAATCAACGCATCCGTCCGCGCGTTGCGAATGGTTGCGCGCACATAATACGTCCCGGTATCACTCGGGTCCGCGAGTTGTCTGACTATCGCGAATGTTTCACCGGGTGTAAGTTGCATGGCTTAATTAGGAATACCTATCTGCGGTGCGGCTTGCGCCCAGATTGATGCATTTGTGCCCGTTACCCACATATTGACTCGATAGAACTCTCCCGTGATCCCCGGGAACGTGATGTGCTTTCTTATCCAATTGCTTGTCGTTGTTGCGAGGCTTGTTGAATATTGCGTATCAGCTACAGTCACGCTTGCTGTGGTAGTGGCGAGCGGTACTTGACTGATACTGAACCAGTCATCTGCACTCCTCCTTTTGGTCTGAATGACGATATTAAGAACGGCTACCGAAGAGCTGGCTCTCGCTTGTACATCGAGTCCGAGAACTGACGACCCCTCGAGATATCCCGTAATTGTTGTCGATCCCATAAGAGATGCGCTTGATACGAACATCTCGCTGGTTGTTGCCGCAGGATTTCCGGATGGCTGAACAACGTTGGTGCCGGCATCGAGATATGAATACTGTCCGGTAGTAATACCGCCCCCCACATTTTGAACGACTGTCGTCCCGTTGCTCACGACCCTGCTGACTGAATCGTAGAGATACCAAAGTCCGCCGATTACCGCGCCGGCAACCGCTATCCAGATTGCAACTGTTAATATGTTTTTCATAATTAAGTGATTGTTAATTTGTACCCGGCTCGTCTCTGCCTCCATAAAGAGGCAGAGTGAGCCGACTACATTAGTAGTGGAACTTCAATCGACCAGTGGAATTAAATCCGCGGTTGGTTGATGTTGCCGTCTCGCAAACACTTCCTGAGCAATTCCCGGCGTATCGCTGTTGGAACGTGAAGATTACATACTCCCCATTCGAAACTTTAGCAGCGCTACGTCCATTCGTACCAGCATCTTTTATGCTGTTGATGACGGATATCTTGCTCGAAGTTGCGAGAGTATATCCATCAAGAATTGGTGAGAACGGATCGTCAAAGTCGCTCGAAATCGTCGCCGCCGAGCTTGTAGCGATGAAGAACTGATACGTGGTAGAAGCAACGCCTGTACCATTATCGAATTCCGCATAATCTACGACTATATCTTTGCCGACTTGGTTATTACGCCAAGATGCTTGATTCACTCCTGCTGAGAGCGAAACTGTCGCCCACTGTTCAGTGACAGGACCAAGCTTAATCCCATCCATGAACTCTTGGAGCCCCGCGCGTTCGCCACCGACATTCTGACTCGGCTGTGAGGACCCGCCGAAGATAGAAAATCCGAGTGCGATGACCGCAATAGCAACGGCGACGACTCCGACTGATATACCATTGGAATTGTAGTCCATAGGTGTGAATCGTTATGCCGTAAAGGCCGTGCTATTAGAAGACTCCTTGACCGGAATCTGCGCGAACCCGGACATCGACGAGTTGCCGGGCGCCTTCTGTGAAGGTCTTGATTCCGTACAGTGTGTACGGGAGAACATTTTTACCGAGTTTGTCTGGAACCTCCTTAACTTCGACTTTAGGCTTAGCCTGAATAACAAGATCAACCGAGCCTGTCTTGCCGAAGAGTTGGTGCTGAATCTGCAATGCGCCCGTCCACACGTCTGCCGCTGGGGTGAGAGTCTCCGAGACAGCGACCAGTCCGATACCCTCAAAGACGATATCGATATAGGTCGTGCCATCGGTGGCTGTCATTCCCATAAGCAAGTCGCGGTTAGCCGCAGACACCTCGAAATAGGTATCAGCCGCGCCTGCTGCCGCCGCATATGCGGTCGTGTTATTCAGAGCCGCGACAAACTGCGTAGTGCAAAGCGCTGCCGTGGCCTGAATCGAGAATTCACCGGCAACAGCCGCACCTCCGTCAGCGGCCGCCGTAAATACTACGCCGTTGATAGTGATGGTGTCGCCTGCCGTGAAGATCGTCGAAGTTACAAGACGAGCAGAGAACGCGAGCGAGTTCGATACATAGAGTTTGAATCCCATGTACGAGCCGATGTTCCCATTCTGACCAGTCGTGTCGCCCAACGGCGTCTCGCGGTTGGCAAAGAAGTTCATCAGCACGCTTTCGAACTCAGGCGAAATGGCCGCGAACAGATTCATGAGACCGCCGGGGATATTCTGCTTCTGCAACTTCTTCTTCGCTTCGGTGAATGTCTTGAGAATATTCGCCGTAGTGAGAGTGAAGCCATTTCCGTTAGTACCTCCGTTAATCTCTGAATCGTCGACATTTGATGTCGCATTCACGTATTCGCCGAGGACGTCGCCGTCAATCCAGTTCGTGAGAACTGTGGCCGCGTCGTCCGCGTACTCATTAAGAACACGATAGTTGTGCTGAAGAGCGTCGAGATCATCGACGTAGAACGGCACAACCTTGGAGACGTTCACGGTGAGAGACTCATCCGTGTCGGTAAGGTCGCGGATCGTAACCGCAGTACCGCGAGTGTATGTCCTCGGGTAGAGGGTGGAACGATACGGACGATGAACAGTCTGACCCTTTGTGAGAGTAGCCTGTTCCTCCATGCTTACGATAGCGGTATACACCGCCTGTCGATAAGCTGTTCGTTGCATTCTTCGGGACCAATAGGCCGCGAATGATGCAGAACTGAAGCTATTTGCCATAACGATTAAATTTAGTGAACCGAATAAATCCGGCTCGCAGTGATCGTTGGCAATTCCTTTTTAAGGAGAAATGTTACCGATACTGCTACTTCCCGCCCTTTTTAGGAACGGTTGTCCGGGTGAATCGACTTTGTCCACCACCGATCCGATTCGTGAATTCTTCGAATTCAGCGTCGCTCATGTTCTCGACCTGCTCTGGCGTAAGGTCGTCGAGCGTCATCGGCGATGCAGGAGCACGTCCCGCACCTCCCTTCCCGCTCTCCGCGCTCTGGCGACCCGTTGGGGCGACCGGAGCGATGATTGTCGGGTTGAGTCGTATGATGTCCGCAACCGAGTAGTTGGCATAGGTTGTGGTATAGGCGAGTTCCTTGACCTTGGCTCTCACTTCCGGCGTGACCGGGCGGTCTCCGAGTACAGTTTTCAAAGCATCCTGTGCGGCCTGTCCGCCCAATTCAGCCTCGAAACCTTGTTCCTCTTTGATCTCCCTGTCGCGCTGTTGTGTAGTCGCGATCGTCGTCTTGATCTCGCTTATTCCCAGTCGTGATTCGATAACGGATGTCATTCGGTCGAGCATCGCTCCTGCAACTTCTGGAGTCACATTGAACTCCTCGGCAAGCTTGCTCACGTCTTCCGGCGTGGAGCCGCCCTTTTGCGAAGCTGCCTTAGCGAGAGCTGTTTCAAGTTCGGTGGCGTGACGCGCCTCCATTTCTTCTCCAAGCTTTTTCAGCTCTTCCTTATGCTTCCATATCGGCATTGACTGCGGAGTACGTCCCGGCTTGTCCAGATCGTCATCCCCTTTGCCTTCTGCCGCTATCCGAGCCGCTTCCGCTTCCGCGGCCAGCTCTTCGGCGGTTTTCTCAATGTGCTCGTCCGGCTTCTTTTCTTCATCGATGAGAGTGCCGTCCGCTTCCTGCTCTTCGATAACTTCAGGGTCGGCTCCGTCGGCTATTGCCTTCTTGCCGGCCTCGGTCTTTGGTTCATATGCCATAAGTCCTATTGAGGGTATCGGGTCCAAACGCGCCCCGGAGCATTAAAATAATGGCTTGCTCAACGCCAGCAGATTACGCGCTGCACACCCGCGACCGGCTATTCGATGCCGGCGAACGCTCGGTATCCCTTTCGGGACCCGACTCGTTCCTGCTTACCCTCAGGAACGAGTCGGAGCCCCAAAGCTCCAACAGTGGTTATTCTGCCACTACAGTGCGACCCTGCATCTTGCCAGCGAATTCTGCTGCAAGAACTGCGAAATCTGCACCATGATCCTCTTTCGAGTAGGTGCGGATACGGCCGTTCGCGTCCTCGACGTGAGCGACTGTCGCGTTCTTTTTACCGCCGAGAGCCTTCTTTGCATCGGCTTCCGCCTGTTTCGCGGCTGCCTTAGCTATCTTCGCCGCTTCTGCGGCTGCGATCTCTTCGGGTGATTTCTTTTTTGCCATAGCAATAAAAATTATGTATAACGGCGCACCTTTTTCTTTTCTGGTAATTTTTTACCTTTCGAAGCTCGGTCGAACTCGCCCACTGTCTTCTTCGATATCCCGGCGCGCGCCGCTCCGGAGCTATGGAAGAACCTGCGCTGTGCATCAGATACGTAAGGCATATCAGGTGTAGCGCTCGACCTTGCCCTTCACCTCCTTCCCCGTCTCGATGCCGTGGATCTCAAAATCGGATCCGCCGTGCTCTTTGTCATCGGAACCCTTACGCATGTTCATACCAGTCATCTTGACGTGCAATTTCATTGCATACATTTTACCGACCTTCCAGTCTTTTCCCTCTGGAAGAGTTTTGTGCTCGAGATGCATACTCGGCATCATCATCTGCTTAGTCGGAGTGCCGACCATCTCGCTTCCCATTTTTTCGCCTTCAACTTTTCGCATCATATGTATCATAGTAGCAAGTTAATAATCAACCGCTTGTGTTATCCCCAAGTTGTCCACTCAACTCTTCATCGAGTCGCCTTTCTATGCTCTCGATAGCTTGCCCGACATCAAAGAACGAAAGAATCCATCTGACCTCCGCGCGCCGTGCGAAATACGCGTGTCGTTTGACTTCATCGATGTCTTCCTTATTCGACAAAACGAGCGAATATCCCTGTTCGCGCTTACGAAGAGTCTCGAGCAGTAATTGCATCGCCGGATGATCCGCGAAGTTTTTCTTGAGCGATGCGGTCTTGAGCGCTTTCTGCATCGCCGCCACTTCCGCTTGTTGGTCGGGTCGATAATCATCGAGTTTGTCGACCAGTTTCTGCATTTTTACATCAACATTGCTCATATGTGATTATGCGCCCATCCCGGGCACTCCGGCCGCTATTGCCGCCTGTGGCGTGGCTGGTGTGCCTGTAAACCCTATCGAATCTGCCACAGGACTGTCCGGTACGGCGACTTTACCCTCTGGTGCGCCCGTTCCACCTCCCGGCGCTGGAACACCCCCTTGTGCGCCCATTTTTGCCGATTCTATCGCCGACTGAAGTCTGACCTTACGCATAGCATTCTCGACTGCGATGCCCATGTGCGCGCCAGCGTAGTCCATGAGTGCCGTGTATGTATCCAGATCCAAGTCATCGGAGTCCTGCGCGAAATCGACGATCGTCTGCATGTAAAGCGTGGTGGCACCGCGATGTTGCTTCGGTGTCTTGCCGAGCAGTATCTCCTGAATGGCCTGATGCGCTTGTGAAATAAGAAGCTCCGAACCGGGCGGTTGGTTATCGAGGAACCGCTTGACCTCTCCATCCTCCCATCCGGCATTGCGTAATGACTCTTCAATAAGAACGTCAGGGTTCATGCGCGCCGCTGTATTTGAATTCGCCATAAGAACTGTGAGTGCCGCCTCCTTGGTCTTTTTCTTAATCTCGTCCGCGGCCGCTTCCGCCTGACCGCCGACTATCGTGATATCAAACTCCTGCACCTGCTTGTCCACGTCTGACTTCGTGAGAGTCGTCCAGTTGTATCCCTTGTCACCGATCATGCGCACCATTACGCCATCGCTGGTGATGTTCTCCTTGAGTCCGTAGAAGAACTTGAGTCCCTTACTACCCCATGCTTCGCTGTAGCTCTTGTTATACAAGCCGAGTCGGTCGGCGACCTGTTGCAGATTACCGAAATAGATACCGACACGCTTGTCTTCCGTGGCTCCTTGGGACCCGGGCGTGATGCCTGTCTTCGTACCAGAAATCTGATCCATGAATGTCATGAGATTAATCGTGGCCGCCTCATCCACGCCTTCAATCTTCAATTCATAGATGCCATTGCCTATCGGCTGGGTTGCCGAATATCCTGATGCGACTTCCACGAGTCCGTCCGGCCGCCATTCGAGCTGTGCCGGGTCCGTAAACACCGCCGGGTCATACGCCCGCTGGTGGTAAATCTTGCGGTCGCGCGCATCGAGCGCCTGATTGAAAATGACGTTCATCGACTCCGCGACCGGGCGCATATCGTCTGCCGGAGCCTTTGACCAGAAATTGAATGCATCCGGATGCGTATGCCATGCATCGAATGGGTCCATGTCGTTCTCGAATACTTCTTTGAGCGGAACTCCGCGAATCCAAATACCGGTGTGCGGTTCAAAAAGCAGATAAAACTTCTCGCCATTGTCGGGGTCTTCCATATACCATTCCACGAAGTTATAAATCGGAATGCCGACGTAGCTCCCTTGGTCAACATTGAAACCGAGCGCGCGGAGCCGGTCGGTTTTTTCCACATACAGTTGCTGAAATTCCTTCTGGTCGCGCGAGCCGGACTGAATGAGCAGTTTAAGGACCTGTCTACGATTATACATTGCGTTCGCTCCGGTTGCTCCGCGCGTGAGCTGTGACTTCGTCTTGAATATGTTGCGCTGACCCTTGAATGAATGATTCTGCAAGAGCTGTCCGCCCATTGGTTCGCATTCGAAGTCGAGATAATCAACGACATCATACACACTCACGTACTTTCCATTTTCGTCTCTATAAGCATAAGTCTTGCTGATGCCTACACCCGAAAGTGATGCGAGCTTTTTCTCTTGACGGTCTTTGAGCGCCCATTGGTTCTTCACTGAAATGGACTCCTGATCCCACTTCGCCTGAACTTTCTGCGCGAGTTCCATATCGGCAACGTCCTGATATCCGTACTTCACGCGCGGTGGGTCATCTATCTTTGAAAGCAGTGTGTCCACATATCCCGACATGAGAGGCAACGGCACATTCCATCGTCCCTTGAGAGCCTTCTTCGTCTTGCCATAATACAGGTCTTCGTTCTTCTGAATCTCCTGCATGCGTTTCTCTTTGTATCGCATCGATGTCTGCAACTGTTGCTGTGCAATCTTGACGAGTCGTTCCGCGCGAATCTCTTCCGGTGTGACCGGTGCGAAAAGCATCTCCGAGGACATCGGCGATACTATCGGCTCGACTTCTTTAATTTGCTTCTTGGCCATGTTGTGTAAAAAGCTGTCGCCAGAATGCCGGGCTTATGAAACGCCTAATATCCTTGTGGTACGGCTCCTGACCCTCGTTTGCATCTTTCAAACGATGCGATGTCTCGAGATATTCGAGCTCGAACGCCATGTACTGCTCTGACAAATTGCTCGATGCAATGTCATGCGCCGCGTCCAATCCGTTCTGCTTATCCTGATAGTCATCTCGAATCTCTTGCACCTTCTGCTTCTGCCATGTCGATACCATGTGCGTTGCATAAAATTGCTGAAGCTTCTTTGACAACGCGACCGCCGGCTTCTTCGCCTCTTCGGCTCGCATCGAACGAGAGATGTAGCTTCGGCTTCCCATTGCTTACATCATACTACCTCCGCACGCGCAAGTGAATATCGATATGTGTATAACGCAAACGCCCCGAGCTGGTGGCGGGGCGTTGTGCTATAATAATCTGATAATGCTACCTCTGGCGGGGTGGCTATTTTTTGGGAGGGTAAGAAACGAAGTCAGAGAAATCTCTGTCTCCATGTCTATCCTCCGTGAAGATGTCGAGGAAAACTTTCTCCTTCCCTGCCTCGACCATCTTCTCCGCGAATCGTTCGGCTTGCTTGCGAGTGTTGAAGGACTCATGGTCTCTATCAACACCCTGTTCCCCGAACATCACCTCGTAGGTGGTTCTCATGGTGTTGTCGTTCTCGGTTTCGTCCCGAGAAGTACAAGTGAGATGGCAATCCTCTTCGGACGCCTTCGCGCTCGCACCTGAGCTTTGTATCCTGCACGATTAAAGGCGGTCGACCACTTCCCGGCTTCGATCCGTTCATCGTGGTAGATGGTGCCCCAATCGCAGGTGGCGCTTGCACTATATATTTTCATGTCAATGTACCAGCTCGGAGGCGACTATCTCCTCCGCCTGTGTTCATGTTACCATTTTACTTGACGAACTGCAAATCGCTGTTATGGTATTTCTGTCAAGTTTCCGCCCATCGGCTCAATAAAAAGATATGTTGTCCACTCTTTCCGAGTAATTACACCACATCACCTCGGTCGATACTCCGGACACATGCATCCGTCCATCTCGCATCCATATGTCCAGTGCGTTCCAATCGGATGCGAACATCCAAAACATTTTCCCGCCTTGCGTACCTTTCTTTCACCCATGGTATTCCGATATGCTCTCCGCCGTTGCTTGCTTATACGGCTTCGGCTTAGTAATTACCGCTACCGCGCGCATTTCCCACGCAATGCACGCGGCGCGCAGTAAATCGAAGTGCCGAGTAATTCCTTCGACCTCCTGCTTCTTACTCGCCATATCCAAGTCCCGTCTGGTGAACGCACGCATCTCCAAAAGCAATGCGAGCGATGGAACTTCGAGCTCGCCATCGTTATACGCGGTGCGAAATGCGAAGTAGATAGCGGCCACATTCGCCGATGTAGCTTCCCATCCCAAGTCTTTCGTCACGCGCTGGTCTGCCTGATCCGTCTTGACCTGCTGATAGATACGCGGATACTTTATCATCTTGAGCATCGTGACAGTTGCGAATCCTGTGTTGTTCAACTCTGGCGCGAGCAAGCACTCACCGAATAGATTGCCGTGTGCCTTCATCTCGTAAGCAAAGATGTCCGGCGCGATCGTATTACTTGCGAATGTGCCGATGACCTTTGCTCCTACGCCGGCGCCGGGCGAGAACCTGATGCCTACTGAAGCGCACGAGTCCCTGCCCACGCCCTTGCTTGTGTCGCCCCCGAACGCGTATCGGTACTTGGCAACATAGTCCTCGAATATAGATAGACCACCCACGACCTTGATTGGCTTCTTCAATTTCACTTTCTCGATATCCTTATTCACTCGCTCTCTATCAAAAAATGGTTCGCCGGCCGCTTCGGGGTTGTTCATCATCTCTGCTTCGTAAACTTTGCGACCGGAAGCGTTAAGGTCTTTGTGCAACTGTTCGAGCGATACTACCCATTCCCTGCGGGACCGCCCGGCATTTATCTTTGTCGCCTCTTCATTTGTGGTGACGTATTTGTCCGGCCATGCTATTTCTCCATCCTTTTCAACAGCGACCATTTGCACGCGCCATGCGACCGGGTTCGCGGCCGCCTCTGCAATCATCTGTGCTACCGAACCGACTTCCGAAATGTAGTTGCCGAGGAATATGACCTGACCATCCACCGAAAGCCCGGCCTTGAGCTCGTCAATGTGCTTAATGACTTTCGCCGTCACCGGCGCTGATTCCGTGGTCTTGGTGGTCTCGTAATCCTCTACCACATACATGTCCGGGCGGAACCGGTCGAAGATACGCCCGCGTGTGCCTTCCTGCGTGGTATACGCCTTGACTTTAATTCTGTTGGTAGTGATGAACTCGCCCATGCGTTTCATCCGGGAATAACGCTGTATCATTTTCGGGTCTTCATAGAAAAGTTGCCCGAAGTCCGATATAAGTCGCCTATTCATCTGAAGCCACGTTGAAATATCAAAAAGAGCCGACTCGCTGTTTGCCTTGTCGTATGAGTCCCAGTTGATGAATCGCTTCTTGCGATACACGATGC
>ERZ1292629.1239-Hain-H43-01um-R1-1239-length-25777-cov-5_pt1 | contig 25777 bp, 29 predicted proteins | sample MGYA00564399_ERZ1292629 | MGnify/ENA primary metagenome ERZ1292629 (study PRJEB36523, sample SAMEA6512636) | groundwater metagenome | collected 2019-01-08 | study: AquaDiva: Metagenomics assemblies of 32 groundwater samples
AATATTAGCTCACCAAATACGCTTGGTCTTCGGGCATTGCAAGCGAAGGAATATTTTGATGAGCTGGTGCGATCGTTGATAGCTGAGCGCGAATCAATACTGCGAGAGTACAATATGCCCCAAAAGCCAATCTTCGTAAAAATATCGCCCGACGTATCGTGGGAAGAACGCGATGATATTTTGGAGATTTGTTGTAACCGAGGTGTTGACGGGATAATTGCAGTGAACACGACTCTTGATCATAGAATGCTTGGTACGCGTGTATTGTGTCCGGGAGGTTTGAGTGGCACACCTTTGTTACATAAAAGTCTAAGCATGGTTCGATACGTACGTACCCACATGCCAAAAGATTTTGTCATTATCGGCGTGGGTGGGGTCAGAACCATAGAAGATGCATATCATATGTTTTCGGTCGGCGCTGATCTTGTACAAATTTTAACGGCAAGTTTTGATGAAGGTCCATTTTTACCACGGCGTCTTGCTCGAGGTGTATACAAATACATGAAGCGCGATGGCATTAAAAATATTTCCGAACTCAAAGAAAGGGGGCTGAAACGATGCTTGAGATAAGAAACACGCGATTACCTGATGGGACTCGTCGCAACATATATTTTAGCGATGGAAAAATTTACGAGATAAGCGCTCGTCATCGCGGAGGGTATCATGTGATCGACGCTGAAGCGCTGGATGCATTCCCAGGGTTAATCGATCCACATGTTCATGGGCGTACTCCGGGGCATACGCATAAAGAGACATGGCGTTGCTTAAATCGCGCAGCACTTTCGGGTGGTGTGACGACCGTGTTTGACATGCCAAACACAAATCCGCCGCTTACAACGTTTCAAGGCATTAATGAGAAAATCAGTTCGATTGGAGAACACAAAATCGATAGTTATTTTTGGTTTGGTGCAACTCATGGAAACAGCAAAGAGATTTTGCGAGCAAAAGCACATCCGCGGATTATTGGGGTGAAAGTATATATGGCACGCACAACAGGTAATCTTCTTGTTTCGCAAGATCAAGATATCGAAGCAATTTTTCGAGTTGCTTCTTCCGTTGATCTTGTTGTTGGAGTACATGCGGAAGATGAAAAACTCATCAATTGTAACGATAAGTTGATATTTCATGCGCCTACCGTTGCAGACCACTGCAGATTACGCGATACCGAAACAGAAGTTCGGGCGGTAACTCGTGCGTTGCGTATCCGACGCAACACTGGCGCGAAGCTCTATTTGTGCCACATTTCTACGCCTGAGGCGGTTCGTCTTGCGGCACAAGAAAAAGAAAAAGGCGCACCCGTGTATGTTGAAGTATGTCCTCATCACATCAAGTTGAGCGCAGAAAAGTTGACGGGTGGCGATGGCGGTTTTTTCAAAATGAATCCGCCACTGCGCACATTTGTGCAGATGGACGAGCTTCGAAAAATGGTTTGTGCCGAACAAGGACCCGTCGATTGTATAGGATCGGACCATGCGCCACATCAGTGGCACGAAAAATTGTTAGCAGAGTACGATGATATTCCAAGTGGCGTGCCAGGCGTTGAGACGCTGGGGTCGCTACTGTATCATTTTGTGGTAATTGGTCAGATGAGTCGAAAGCGATTTACAGATTTGACAAGCGCAAACGCTGCTCGAATCTTCGGACTTTCAAAAAAAGGAAAGCTCGAAGTTGGGGCAGACGCAGATGTGATACTGTGTAAACCTAATGGTCGCACCGAGTTGCAACACACTCGTATGCACTCGTTGTGCGGGTGGACGCCGTATCATGGGATGCGTATAGAAGGAGAAATTCAAATAGTCATCAAAAATGGTGAAATCGTTACGTTCTAGCTACAGGCCTCGTGGTCTGTAGCTTTTTATTTTTTAAAAGTTACGTATAGGTGGTTTGTTTTTTTAAGGCAAGTATAAAGGATTGGAAAATGCTCGATTTTTATGATATGGTATCAAAATTGGAGAGGTGGCTGAGTGGTTGAAAGCACCGGTCTTGAAAACCGGAATACCTGCAAGGGTATCGTGAGTTCGAATCTCACCCTCTCCGCCAAAATAAAAAAATGAACAAAGCAATAGCACTTCACAAAAAGTTAGCAGGGAAGTTAGAGATTAAAAGTAGAGTTCCGCTTGAATCGGCTCGCGAGCTCGCACTTTTGTACACGCCGGGCGTTGGTGCAGTAAGCTCTTTGCTTGGCAAAAACAAAAAACTAACGCGCGACTACACCATTAAAAACAACAGCGTTGCGGTCATCTCTGATGGTTCTGCTGTACTAGGGCTCGGTAATATCGGCCCCGAGGGGGCAATTCCCGTACTTGAAGGAAAATGCATTATTTTTAAAAAATTTGCGAATGTTGATGCCTGGCCCATAGCGCTTGATACACAAGATACCGAAACTATTATTGCGACAATCAAAGCAATTGCACCAGTATTTGGTGGTATTAACTTAGAAGATATTTCCGCACCGCGCTGTTTTGAAATTGAGCGCCGACTTATGCACGAACTTGATATCCCGGTTATGCATGACGATCAACATGGTACTGCAATTGTAGTACTCGCTGCGCTTATCAACGCTTTGAAAGTTGCAAAGAAAAATATTGAATCTGTGCGCATTGTGGTAAACGGTGCAGGGCCTGCTGGCACGGCAGTTGTATGCTTACTTCGCGAAGCTGGTGCGCGCGATATTGTAGTACTTGATAGTCGTGGCATTTTGGCTCGCGGTCGTGTATATGCCGACGCGTATAAGAAAACTCTTGCGGAACATTCAAACCCTCGAAAAATTTCAGGCAATCTTGAGGCGGCTTTGCACGGTGCAGACATTTTTATTGGTGTCTCACGCGCAGGTGCGCTTGATGGCACGTTGGTTCGAATTATGGCGCAAGATCCAATTATCTTTGCGTTGGCAAATCCAGTGCCTGAAATTATGCCCGATGAGGCGCGTAAGGCGGGCGCACGCGTTGTCGCAACTGGTAGGAGTGATTTTCCAAATCAAATTAATAATGCATTAGTATTCCCTGGAGTATTTCGTGGAGTTTTGGATGCTGGCAAAAGCAAAATTACTATGGCTATGAAAAAAAAGGCCGCCTTTGCGCTTGCGCATCTTGTTAAAAAACCAAATTCGGCGCATATCATACCGTCAATATTTGATAAACGAGTTGCGCGTGCTATTGCGCGCGCAATGCAATAGCGTGATATACTAAAAGTTATGCGCGAGACAATTAAGAATTTTCCAAGCCAATTTTCGTATGCACCAGAAGTTATACGAGGTGAAAAGCTTGGTACCTATGCGCATGCGGTGGTAGCTGGCATGGGCGGCTCGGGGCTTTCTGCGCGCTTACTTAAAGCATGGAAGCCAGAATTATCTCTCTCAATTCATCAAGATTATAATTTGCCAATTATTTCAAACGAATACAATGGCAAAACTCTTATTATTGCGAGTTCGTATTCTGGTAATACCGAAGAAGTGATAGATGTTTTTACAAAAGCGATTGAGAAACAAATACCTGTCGCAGTAATTGCTACGGGCGGGGCGCTCGTTGAGCTCGCAGAAAAATATCAGACGCCTCTTATTTTGTTACCGCGTACTGGTATACAGCCTCGGTCGGCACGTGGGTATAGTTTTATGGCATTGTTAAAAATGCTTGGCAAAAACGATGAATGTACAGAGGCGGCAAATCTTGCGCAAGTTTTAGACGCGATGCGTTTTGAAGAGCAAGGTCGTATGCTTGCAAGTTGGCTTTCGGAAGCTGTGCCAATAATTTATTCTTCGCGACGTAATCATGCGATAGCATACAACTGGAAAATCTCTTTCAATGAAACAGGTAAAATACCTGCGTTTTGTAACTCACTTCCAGAGCTCAATCATAATGAAATGGCGGGCTTTGATGCCCGTCAGCTCGTTGGGCGATTTCGGTTTGTTTTATTGCGAGACTCTGAAGACAATGAAAGAATTCAAAAGCGCATGGAAGCGCTCGAAAGTCTGTACCAAAAACGCGGATTGCAAGTTCAGAGGCTTGATATACAGGGCTCTTCGCGACTTCTGCGAATTTTCTCAACTCTCACTATTGCAGATTGGGCGGCATACCATACTGCCCAACGGTACGGGTTTGATCCCGAAAATATTCCAATTGTTGAAGAGTTTAAGAAGCTAATATAAGGCAAACGGTAAGTAGCGTTAGTATTTCTTATGTTTTTAATCGATAGTTATCAAATAAAAAAAATATCAAAAAAAAATCGTGGTGCTTTTGCAACGGCTGATATTCCTGCGGGTACTATTATTGGTGATTACTTAGGTACACTCATTCACGACAAAGATGAAGATGAAGAAAAGCAAGGTTTGTATGGAATGCCTTTAAGCGCTTCCATTATGATACTTGCTGATCCAAAAAAAGTTGGCATTCACTTTATTAATCATTCTTGTGCCCCAAACACAGCGATGTACCCTGCAGGAAATCATACTGTTTATTTTGCTGTTCGAAAAATATTACACGGAGAAGAAATTACGGTTAACTATCTATTAGGTCAACCTGATAAAACATGCAATCCGTGTAGGCACGCATGTCATTGTGGCGAGGAATTTTGCCAGGGGAGCATGCATTGCGCAGAAGAAGATGTTAAAGAATATCTTGCCTTTGAGTCCGAAATTCAAAAAAAACAAAAAAGAATCTACCAAGTACGATCCAAACCAAAAGTATACGAGCAGTTACAGCCACTTACTCATTATCCAAAAATAGTTTTAGATTATTCGGCGTATCCAATCTATGCTTCGTCAAAAAAGAAGCCGGTAACCTATCAAGATGCTAAATTGCCTAGCAGGAATCGCTTGCGATTGTTTATACGCTCGACAGGTCGGGCGTGTTATTTTGCTAAACTTGGCATTACGGTAACTGCTATACGACATAATACTATTCATGCTCGTATCTGAGCCCATATTTATATCTTCTGCGGATAAATTATATGAGGCAGTGGTCAAATCAATCGCGCTGTACGGATATGCCCCTGAACACAATATTCATGATTACACATATGCGATCGATGACGACACTGATAATATATTTGTAAGTTTTGCAGACAACATGGGCATACTCGCAAAAAAAGAAAAACATGATCCGATATGGTGGATGCTTGCAGAACCTCTCGCGCCCGCATCTCTGCGCGCAGGTATTCTTGTCTCTTTTTTGAAAAATATATTTCAAAAACAAGGAGCTCAACGCGCCAATCTTGAACTCATGGAAGACACCTATACGTCTCTTCTTAAAATCTTGCCCGACGATCTTCAGGCTCGCGGACCCTCAGAAGTTCTTACGGCTCCAATTTTTGAGCTTACTATGTTTGATCCAGAGATGCGCGGAAACACATATAAAGGCATCCGCAGTGTGGTGCGGCAATTTTATAAGGCGCACAAAGTAGATGTCGTTGACGCCAAATCAATACAGAAGAAAGTTATTTTTGACCTTGTAGCGAGGTGGCGTAACCATCGCACCGCACAAGATGAGGCGCTTGATGATTATTATGTCCGCAGTATCAATGAAGATTTTTTAGGATTTGATTCTGCACGTGCAATTGTAGTAGATGACGTTGTAGTTGGGCTTAATGGAGGATGGAATATGCCACAAAATGGGCGATATTATAAAGCGTTGAGTTTGCACGACTATTCAAATCGTGCACTTGGTGACGTTATGATGATTGAAGAACTTACATGGCTTAAGCGTATGAAATATCAGACAGCTGATTTTGGAGCAGGAAGTAAAAAAATAACCGATTTTAAAAATAGATTTAATCCAAGTTTTTCGTATACCTCATATGAATTTATCATAGAGCCTGCAATTATATAAAATGAAATTTATAACAGAAAGAAATGAAATTCGAAATACGGCGTCTGAAGCGATCCGACGATACGGATATGCCCCTGAACACAATGTTGATTGGTTTTTATGTGCGACCGAAATCGGTGCCGAAGCAGTATTTGTCGATTGGCCTGACATGTCCGGCCTTTTAACGCATAAAAAATATCCAGATTTTTTTATTTTTTCCGAGCCAGTAATACCCGAAGATTTAGCGCCACAACATCTTGTTGAATGTATAGAATATGTTTTTCAGGATTTGGAAATAAAAAAAATATGGTTTGAGTTGCGTACGCCTATCCGCAAACGTTTACTTGCGGCGTTACCGCAGACAGTTCGAGCCAATTCAATAAACTATGCGCTGACATGGCCGGTTATGAATATGGATGCATTTGATCCAAATTTACCCGGGAAGCATTTTAAAAGTATTCGAAACGCAAAAAATGCATTTTATCGAGATCATAAAGTCGAAGTAATCGATGCGCGAATATGCGACAAGGCAGAATTGCACTCCTTGATTGATGCATGGAAAAAAGCTCGCCGAGCATCGGATCGCGCATATCCACACACATTTCATAATCTTGCGGACACTTCTTTTAAAGGGATGGACGAGGCGCGCGTAATTGTTGTTGATGGCAGAGTGCGAGGAATAAACGCCGGTTGGATGATTTCAAATTCAGATATTTATTATGGTTCGGTAGGCTTGCACGACTATTCTGAAAAAGATCTTGGTCTCATGATTTATTTAGAAGATCTTATGTGGTTAAAATCAAAAAAATATCACAAAGTCGACATGGGAGGAGGAGAAAAAGCATTAACAGTATTTAAAAATCAATTTTTGCCGGAAAGTTGGTACAAAACTTTTGTTTTTTCAATTGTACGTCGATAAATATTATTTTTGCACTCTTGTATTATTGTAAGATACTTCTACAATAAAAACATAATGAGTGAAGAGCAGAAATCCTGTAAAAAGTTTTTGTTTGTATCGTGGGAAAGTTTAAGCGGCGATCTTGCGTGGCAAATACTCAAAGAAGGGAATGAGGTAAAAGTACATGTACCAAACTCCGATGATCAAGACGTCTATGATGGATTTCTTGAGAAAGTTTCTGATTGGAAAGCGCACAAAGATTGGGCTGATGTGATTGTGTTTGATGACACCGGTTTTGGGCGTGCGGCCGATTCATTGAGACGTGAGGGAAAATTGGGGGTCGGCGGTAGTGTTTATACTGATATGCTCGAAGAAGATCGTGAATTCGGTCAAATTGAGATGAAGGCGGTTGGCATGAATACGCTCCTTCATTCAAATTTTACTGATTTTGATATTGCTATCCAGTTTATAAAAGATAATCCCGGGCGGTATGTATTTAAGCCTTCTGGCAGTATTTCATCGGATCAGAAAGGGATTCTGTTTATCGGGCACGAAGAAGATGGGAAAGATTTAATTGAGGTTCTTGAACACAATAAAAAAACGTGGTCAAAAAAGATTAAAATATTTCAACTGCAAAAATTTGCCTCAGGCGTTGAGATTGCGGTAGGGGTATTTTTCAACGGTATTGATTTTATTACGCCAATCAACATTAATTTTGAACACAAAAAATTATTCCCAGGTGATATTGGCCCGTATACTGGCGAAATGGGTACTCTCATGTTTTGGGCAGAGACAAATAATTTATTTCGAGCAACGCTTGAGCGCATGCTTGAGAAATTACGTGAATCAAAGTATGTAGGATACATTGATATTAATTGTGTCGCGAATGCAAAAGGTATTTATCCGCTCGAGTTTACGACGCGATTTGGATACCCGACCATTAGCATTCAAATGGAAGGAGTGACAAGCCCATGGGGAGAATTTTTATATGCACTCGCGCGAGGCGAAAAATATGATTTAAAAACTAAAAAAGGCTTTCAAGTTGGTGTTGTTGTTGCGGTGCCCCCGTTTCCCTATGATGATCGTGCCGAATTTAGTATTTACAAAGATTCTTCGATCCTTTTTAAAAAACAAAATCTCGATGGTGTGCATTTGGGAGACGTAAAACTTGTTGATGGAGACTGGCATTTGGCAGGGGAATCAGGATATGCTTTGATTGTTACGGGTTCGAATGGCACGGTAGAAGAGGCGCGTCATCAAGCGTATCGGCGTATTAAAAATATTATGTTACAAAATATGTTTTACCGAACGGACATAGGACTTAAGTGGTATCAAGAATCTGATCAATTACAAACATGGGGTATTCTATGAAACAATTTTCTTTTTTTAAAATTGCCACAGGACTTTTTGTGGCATTTTTTTTATTTTCGGGCTATGCGTTGGGCATTATTTTGCCCCCAATACCGTCGAGTACAGAGCCGCTAGTTATAAAACGAGGTGTGAATGCTGAAGACATTGCGATCTCATTAAAAAAACAAAATATTATTCGTTCAAAATATTTTTTTGTATGGGCGGTATATCTTGGTGGTGTTGAAAATCGTCTTGCAGCGGGGAAGTTTATTTTTACCGAACCCGCGTCTCTTTTTAATGTGATTCGCCAACTTTCTGCACCTCAAAAAGAAGCAGAAATTCTTGTTCCTGAGGGCGCGGATTCGTTTGATATTAAGGAGATTCTTGCTCGCAATAACATGCCAGCGAGCGTAACTTTTTTGCAAGTCTTTAAAATATATAAACCAAGTGGATATTCAGTTCTTAGCGAGGTTCCTAGCAAGCAAACAGTTGAAGGATTTTTATTCCCTGATACGTATCGTTTTTATGAATATGCTGATGCCACGGAACTCATTGATAGAATGGTAGAAAATTTTTCAAAAAAAATTGATTCACTATTGCCAGATATCCGGTCTAGTGGAAAATCTTTGTACAATGTTATTATTCTAGCGTCAATTCTTGAACGAGAAGTACAATCACCCGAAGATCGAGCTTTGGTAGCGGGTATTTTAGAAAAACGTATTGAAAAAAATATGCCACTTCAAGTTGATGCGACGCTTGAATACGAAATTGGTAAGAGCAGTAAAGACTTAACGCGTGACGACTTAACGCGTGATACGCCATTTAATACTTACGTGCATAAAGGTTTGCCGCCGGGGCCGATTGGTAACCCAGGACTTGAAGCAATTAGGGCGGTACTTCACCCAACACCATCCGCATACTTATTTTATCTTTCAGATAAAGAAGGTGTCACGCACTATGCTCGTACATTTGAAGAGCATAAAAAAAATAAAGCAAAATATTTAACTGATTGATGCTCCGGAAGGAGTTTCTCGTTCCGGGATTAAAAGAACAGGAGTTTTGCCATGTGCCGCAAGTACCATTCCTTGGCTTTCGAGGCCCATAAGCATGCGTGGGGCAAGATTTGCGACAATAACGATAGATTTACCCATAATGTCTTCGGGGGCGTACGCAATACCGATACCTGCAATAATTTGACGCGTATTGGGTGTTCCCTCAGCAGTGGTACCGAGATCAACTTCTAGTTTTAATAATTTTTCAGATTTTTTAACACGTGTAGCTGAAATAATTTTAACAACTCGAAGGTCTATTTTTTTAAATTCATTGTAATTGATTGTTTCCATAGAATAAAAAGAGTATACCAATTGTTAAGCTTTTCGAATAGATTATGCGAAAAGTCCAGCGTTGATGCTGACGAGAAAAGTTATTAATGACAACGCGAACCAAAAAACAAACGCTTCAGTGAATCTAATTCCCTCGGTATGATGACTAATCGGCTCTCGTAGTAAAAACTGAATATGTTGTGAACCAAAAGTTTTCTCATACGTATCAGGGCTTCCCATGTACATCTCGCAACCATCGCAAAACAATAAGTTATTTTTCTTCCCGAGGCCAACTATATTACAAAGTGGGCAAAGGGGATTAGCGTTATTTAATGTTTGTTCATTCATGTCGGTATTATACCATATCTATAGAATATTGCAAGTGTCACGGCGAGACAAAAAAGCCCTTATGTGGTATAGTTTTTAGCACTATGTCGCCAAAAAAGGCTCGTCTTGAGCAAATTCAAAGGGTATATGTAGCAATGTCTGGAGGAGTGGACTCGTCGGTAGCTGTCGCTTTGCTCAAAAAACAAGGTTTTGATGTATATGGTGTTTTTATGCAGGGCTGGATGAATCCTCGTTTTGAATGTGCGTGGAAAGAAGATAGGCAAGATGCGGCACGAGTTGCAAGTATTTTAGATATTCCATTTCGTACACTTGATTTTTCGCGCGAGTATTATGAGCGTGTTATTTCATATCTTATTAATGAATATAAGAGTGGTCGCACTCCAAATCCAGATGTGATGTGTAATAAAGAAATTAAATTCGGGTTATTTTATAAGTGGGCTATGACGCAGGGTGCGGATTATATAGCGACAGGCCATTATGCAAAAAAAGAAGGCGATGGGCTTTTTATCGCAAAAGATAAAAATAAAGATCAAACCTATTTTCTTTGGACATTAACTCCTGAAATTATTTCGCATACACTTTTTCCGATTGGCGAATATACAAAACCCAAGATACGCGAATGCGCGCGTGCATTTAGATTGCCAACGGCTGAAAAGAAAGATTCTCAAGGAGTATGTTTTGTAGGCGAAGGAAGCATGGAAGACTTTTTAAAAGATCATATCGCCACAACAAAAGGGGATATCATGACTTCAAGTGGCAAAAAAGTTGGTGAGCATGACGGGCTTGCATATTACACCATTGGCCAGCGCCATGGCATTGGAGTAGCAGGAGGCGGTGCTGTCTATTATGTAGCGAAAAAAGATTCGAAAACGTCTACGCTTATCGTGGCAGAGGGAGAGAATGATCCCATTCTTTATAAAAAAGAAATTAGTTTCCATAGCGCCAACTGGCTATCTGTCAAACATCCGATGTTTGACAAACTATTCGAATGTGAAGCTCGTATTCGATATCGAGCACCACTTGCACAGTGCACCGTTTTCTTAGACGTTGGACGTCTCAGTGGGCGTGTTGTGTTTGATCCTCCTCAACGTGCAATTGCTCCCGGTCAATCAATTGTTTTTTATAAAAATGATCAAATGTTGGGTGGCGGAGTGATTGATTAGAATATTGAAGCTTTTTTCGTAGTCGAATAATACCAAATTCTGTGTTAAAATGGTGCGTATTATGAGTGGTGCTGAAATTAGGCGGGTATTCCTTGAATATTTTGCTTCAAAGGGGCACAAAGTTGTGCCCTCGAGTTCTTTGTTGCCTGACGATCCATCAGTGCTTCTTACAACCGCGGGGATGCAACAGTTTAAACCGTATTATACGGGCGCTGCAGACGCTTTGCGTGATTTTGGCGTGCTAAGCGCCACATCTATCCAAAAATCATTTCGCACATCAGATATAGATGAAGTTGGCGACGAAACTCATCTAACATTTTTTGAAATGCTTGGTAATTTTTCTTTTGGAGATTACTTTAAAAAAGAAGCGATTACGTTTGCACATGAATTTATAACAAAAGAACTCAAACTGCCAATTTCGTATGTCACTATTTTCAAGGGTTCGCACGGTGTCGCGAAAGACGAAGAGTCACGGGCTATTTGGCAAGCGCTTGGCGTTGAGGATATACGGGAAGAAGGCATGGATGATGTATTTTGGGGTCCTACGGGTGCGAGTGGCCCGTGTGGTTCTACAACAGAGATTTATTGTAAAAATGCTGCGGGGCAAGACGTGGAAATCTGGAATATCGTTTTTAATGAATTTTTCTTTCCGGGTAGCCGCGAAGAACTTTTAAATCAAATTCCCGGAAAATCGCTCGAAAAATTAAAAACACCGGGAGTTGATACAGGTATGGGGCTCGAACGATTAGTGATGATTGCTCAAAACACAAAAACAATTTTTGATACTGATCTTTTTGCGCCGTTTTTGGAGTTGGTACCGAAAGAGCTCGATATACGCATCAAGCGAATCATTATTGATCATATTCGTGGTTCAGTGTTCTTATTTGCAGATGGAGTGCAGCCTTCAAATAAAGAAGCGGGATATATATTACGCCGTCTGATGCGTCGCGTGTTTACCTATGCCGAACTTCATAAAATCCCCGTGCATGTGATTGATGCGCTCGTGCATGATATTGTCCATGAATACGGCGAATTTTATAAAGAGCTCATGCAAAATGCTGATGCAATTCGCCAGGAAGTTACGCTTGAGCGTGAGCGATTCCAAAAGACGCTTGCTTTGGGTCTTAAAGAAATTTATAAATTCTCCGAAATCGACGCACCAGTCGCATTTGGGCTCTACCAAAGCTTTGGGATATCTTTTGAAATTATAAAAGACGTAGTTCCAGAGAAATCGCGCGTTCTTACACGCGAGGCATTCGAAAAAGAGCTTCGTCGCCATCAAGAAAAATCTCGTCAAGGCGCCGAGAAAAAATTTGGCGGACACGGGCTTATTCTAGATACGGGTGAGCTGAAAGCTCGTGACGAGAATGAGTTACAGAAAGTAACACGGCTCCACAGCGCCACTCATTTGTTACAGGCAGCGCTACGCACGGTGCTCGGCTTAGAAGTTCATCAAATGGGGTCTGATATTACTGTTGAGAGAACTCGTTTTGATTTTACCTATCCACGAAAGTTGACTCTCGAAGAGATTAAAAAAATAGAAAGTACTGTACAGCAAGCAATCGATGAAGATTTGACCGTAGAATGTAAGGAAATGGCGTATGAAGAAGCAATTTCTCTTGGAGCGTTACATTTTTTTAAAGGAAAATACCCGGCCCGAGTAAAGGTGTATTCCTTCTTACGTCATGACGGCTCTGCCTTTTCTCGCGAATTCTGCGGAGGTCCGCATGTTACCCACACCCAAACTATTGGAAAATTCTGTATAATAAAAGAAGAGTCAACTGCGTCGGGCGTGCGCAGGATTCGTGCTACGATACAGCCATAAATGTTATTTAAAAAGTCACAAAAAAATATTAGTGTTGCATTTGATATTGGTACGGCATCAGTAAGTGCTGTTTTGTTTGAAGCTCCTGAATCGGGGGGTGCGTTGAATGTAATAAAAACATATCGTAAATTTCATAAAATAGCTTTGCGAGCTGATGCAGTTCATTTTTCAAAGGCAACGCTCAGTCAATTTTCAGCAATATTAGATGATATCCAAAATGAGCATAAGAATGCAATGCCGAGTCGGTTTCATATTGGACTGTCTTCGGTTTTTTATCTAGGTAAAACAGAACGATTTTACGAAAAATGGCCAAAATCAAAAATTATAACGCAAGCCGATATTGATGGATTCATAGAAAAGGGAAAGAGTAAATATTTCTCTGAACTAAAACGCGACGACGTAATATTGTTTGAGATTGTTCTTATGAAAACTTTGCTCAATGGATATACGATCGAACGATCAGTAGGCAAGCGCGCTGAGGAAGTCGAATTGTTGGTACACTATGCCGCAACCTCAAAGGAGCTATACGAGAATTTTTCAACATCTGTGAAAAATTTTCGTGCCGATGCTACTATTACATTTGGAACTTTCCCAGTTAATGTTTGGATGATTATACGTGAAAATATTTTTCCAGAGCATTCTGTTTTGCTTGTTGACATTGGAGGAGAGCTTACAGAGGTTACGTTTGTTATCGATGGCGCAATAGCAGAAGTACATTCATTGCCGTTTGGGGTTTTAAATATTTTATTGCGTATAGCAGAAGCCGAGCACATAGAGGTAGAAAATGCCTCGGCGCTGTTAAAAGCTTATGCAGATTCGAAACTTGATAAAGAGGTGGAATCTCGTATTCGTGGTATTATAAAAAAAGAAATGAAAAGCTGGGAAGAATATTTTGAACGGGTGTGGCAACGTGCAAATCACAACATGATGAGCAACATTCATATGTTCTTTTTTGGCAGAGGAGCACTGATTGATGAGATGAAACATGCAATTACGCCCCCACTACTTCATCCCGATCTTGCGCGTGGACTTCAGACAACGGTGATTTCGCCAGATGCATTTCGTGATAAATTTCAGACGTATTCGGGATTTGATGGGCCAGATGATTTTGGTCTTTTATCACTCATTCTTAATATTCATTTGATAAAATAAAATGGCAAAACCAGAAGATTTTTTAAATCGTCCTTCTCGAAAAGTTATATCTGACATCAAGCCAGGACTTTCAAAACGTGCAAATTCTCATCCTGTTCACGCTACGCATTTGTCACGTGAGCAGGGCGAGCAGATACGTGTTCATGTAGACAAAAAAATTCGTCCGGCTTTAAAATTGTCATCGATTTCAAAAATTTTGCGACCTACGAATATTAAAATAAATAAACGATATGCCAGCGTTCTCGCGGGTGTATTGATCATTGGTGGCGCGATTTGGTATGTATTTTGGTCTGCAACGCTTGTGTTGGCAATTGTCCCTAAAAAAAGTGACTTCGATATTTCACAGAACTTAACAATACAGTTTGAAGCTAAGGATTTTACATCAACGCTCGCGCGCCGGGGAGAAGGCGAAAGCCAGAATGCAAAAGAATTTGTAAATCGTGCTTCCGGCATTATTACAATTTATAATAATTACAGTGAAGAGCCTCAAACGCTTGTCGAAAAGACTCGTTTTCAAACGGCGCAGGGTTTGATATATCGATCGCGCACTCGTGTGACAGTGCGTGGCAAAAAAGGCATTATTCCGGGCGCGGCAGATGTTGAAGTACAAGCGGATGCGCCGGGCGAAAAATATAATATCGATAGGGCCGAATTTACGATACCAGGGTTTGCGGGTGGACCAAAGTTTTCAAAATTTTCTGCGAAAACGAAGACAGCAATAAAAGGTGGTGCAACGGGCGAAGGTAAGGTTGTTGGACGTGCAGAAGCTGAAGATCTTTTAAATAAACTTGATACCGAAATGAAGACCGAATTACAAAAAACTTTTGTTCAATCAATACCTGTCGAATATATGATATTTCCTGAAAAATTTGACTTGCGTACTACCATGCGTGTTACCGATCCTCCTGAAGGATCTCCCGCAGACAAGTTTTTCGGCGAAGTGCGCGGTGAGGCGCAAACACTTGGTATAGAAAAAAGTGTATACGAGGCCGCACTCGCAAAAGTTCTTTTCAAAGATTTATATCGCGATGGTCTGTACAAACTAAGCCCAAACTCTTCTTTGGTTTTCAAAAATATTGATTTTAATTATACAAATAAAACCATTAAATTGGCGATAGAAGGACATGCTGTATTTGAGTGGATTGTAAATACCGATGAGCTTCGTCGGCAAGTCCTTAAAGCACAAAATTATGACGCTCTCGATAATATCTTTAAAGCCTTTCCGGGCATTTTGAGGGTTGAGAAGACGTTTCGTCCAGCCCTCCTTAAGCGTGTCCCAAAAAAGCCTGAAAATTTAACCATTGAGGTGCGATCATAAGTTGTGTTGACATACAAATCACAATACGGTATGATCCATAACATATTTCTATGCTAGAGGGAAAGACTGTCAGGGAAGGGTTTGTGGTTGAAGCGTTTAAGGGAGGGCTCTTTCGCGTACAATTGTCTGACACAAGTGAAGAGGTATCTGCGCACCTTTCGGGCAAGATGCGTCTTCATTATATTAAAGTGCTTGTAGGCGACCGCGTTCGGATTGAATTTTCTCAATACGACAAGGCAAAGGGTCGTATCATACAGCGTCTCTAGGTGTGGAATAATAAATAAATTTTTAATGAAGGTTCGAGCATCAGTCAAAAAAATTTGCAATCATTGCAAACAAGTAAAGCGCGCACGGCGCCTTTTTGTCATCTGTAAAAACCCAAAACATAAACAACGACAAGGATAATTTATGGCGCGTATTGCAGGAGTCACAATTCCAGATGGAAAAGTAATCGAGATCGCTCTCTCGTATGTCTATGGTATTGGTCGTCCGCGTGCACGAGTAATTTTAGCAAAAGCAAAAGTTCCATTAACACGCCGGGCAAAAGATTTAACACCTGATGAGACTGCGCGTCTTCGCGATATTATTGAAAAAGAATATGTAGTTGAAGGAGCCCTGCGAAGAGAAATTTTACTCAATGTAAAACGGTTAAAAGATGTGGGTTCATATCGAGGCACTCGTCATGCGCGAAGTTTACCGTCACGAGGCCAGCGTACTAAGACAAACTCACGAACACGACGCGGCAATAAGCGTGTAACGATGGGTTCTGGTAAGCGTAAGCTCGATAAGAAATAAAATTTGATACTATGGGGAAAAAACGAGTAATTAAAAAATCAACCGAAGGAGGCGAAAAAGCAGCAGGCCCTGTGGTTCGCGTCTCTTCACGGCGCAAACTTTCTGAGGGTATTATTCATATTCTTTCAACGTACAACAATACCCTTATAACGCTTACTGATTTGCGAGGAAATGTATATCTTTCGCAAACAAGCGGGAGAAGTGGTTTTTCTGGTTCAAAAAAAGGCACGCCATACGCCGCGTCCAAGGCTGCAGAATTGTTATCTGATCAGGCGCGAGAGCTTGGTCTTGCGGAAATTCATGTGCGAGTAAAAGGAGTTGGTTCTGGTCGCGAATCGGCGCTCCGTATGTTTGCACAAAAAGGTTTTCAGATCCATTCAATTAAAGATATGACTCCGACGCCGCACGGTTATACGAAACCTACAAAACCCCGAAGAGTATAAAAAATTATTATGCGTATTTCATGTAGAATTTGTCGTCGAGTAGGAGCATCTGTTTGTGGTCGCGAAAAATGCGCGTTTCGCCGTAAGCCATATCCTCCCGGTATTCATGGCAAGGGCAAAAAACGTCGTCGTGAGGGTTCTGAATTTAGCACGCAACTTCGCGACAAACAGGTGGTACGATTTTCGTACGGCATTTCAGAGAGTCAATTTCGTGCATATGTTATGAAATCTTTAGCAGGTCGTGGAGGTAATGTTGTTCAAAGCCTTATCTCGTTACTTGAAATGCGACTTGATAATGTTGTATATCGTCTCGGTTTTGCACCATCTCGCGCACTCGCACGTCAATTGGTATCACATGGTCATATTACGGTTGGCGCCAGAAAAGTCTTTGTGCCGTCATATCAGGTGAAGATCGGTCAAGTAATTGCAATTGCTGCTCGTTCGCAATCAAAAGGCGCTTTTCAAAATTTGGATATAACAATACAAAAACAAAAAATTCCTGAATGGCTATCACTAGAACCCATAAGGCGAGAAGGCACGATTGTATCTTTACCAAAAGTTGAAGATGTGGTACGATCATACAATATAAAGTCAATCATTGAGTACTACTCGAAATAATTCGAGAACTCATTTTTTATTCATTTTCTTAATTAAAACGACCTATGAATTACACTCTCCTATTGCCGTCGAAACCGTTCATTGAGCGCGAAGAAGGCAATCGCGCTGATATTATTATCGAGGGTCTTCACCCAGGATATGGCATTACTATTGGCAATGCGTTGCGGCGCGTGCTTTTTTCTTCATTGCCGGGTGCGGCTGTCACGCGAGTAAAAATAGAGGGCGTTAATCATGAATTTTCAACCATTCCAGGCGTATTGGAAGATGTTCTTTTAATTTTGCTTAATATTAAACAACTTCGGTTTAAGGTATATACTGATGGACCTGAGACAGTATCGTTTGAAGCAAAAGGAATCTGTGAGATAAAAGCAGGTGATATTAAAACATCTTCAAATCTTGAAATTGTAAATACGGACCAACATATTGCTACACTTACAAAAAAATCGTCAGTGTTGTCATTTGAGCTCACCGTAGAGCGTGGTGTTGGGTATCAAGCAAAAGAAGTACTCGAAAGTAGGAGAGTTGAATCAGGAGTACTTGTGCTTGATGCTATTTTTACTCCAATTCGGAAAGTAAGTTACAACGTCGAAAATATGCGTGTTGGTTCTTCAACTGATTATAATAGACTTGTTCTTTCAATTGATACTGATGGAACAATCGCACCACGAGAGGCATTTTTGGACGCATTGAGTCTTTTAATCGGTCAACTCGATGAACTTAAAACATTTCGCGAAAAAGGAGAATTGGCCGAAGTGCCTGATATCGCAATCCCGCGTGTAGAAAACGTTCCGGCCGATAATGAATATAGCGCTACATTACTCGAAGATGTAAAATTTTCCAGCCATACGCTCAATGCGCTTGCTCGGAACGGTCTTAAGACAATTGGGGATCTGATTGGGCGTTCCGAGTCAGAACTTCGTGAATTTGACGGTGTTGGTGAAAAAGCGATGCAAGAAATTCATCGTGAACTTGGTAATTTTGGTATAACACTTAAAAACGAATAACGTAAAACCATGAAACACAGGCGGTCAGGAGTAATTTTAAAAAGAAAAAAAGGGCCTCGTGAGGCTTTGCTCCGTTCGCTTACTCGAGCATTAATTTTAAAAGAAAGCATTCTTACAACCGAGGCAAAAGCAAAAGCAACACGCCCGGGAGTAGAGCGTTTAATTACAAAGGCAAAGAAAGGTACACTTTCAGTCCAAAGACTCATTGTTGCCGAAATTGGTTCTGACGCCGCTCGTCGTCTTAAAGTAACACTTTTGCCAAAACTTGAGGGTAGATCAAGCGGCTATACTCGTATTATTCATGAAGGTGTGCGCAAGTCAGATTCCGCGCGCATGGCACGTATAAGTTTTGTCCTCTAAAAATATGAAAACTACACAAGAGCCAATAATTTTAAATGCAGATGGGCGATCGCTTGGGCGAGTAGCATCCGAGGCAGCTTCGCTGTTGCGTGGTAAAGGAAGTCCCGCATACGAGAGGCACATATTGCCGATTCAAAAAGTTATCATCACAAATGCCACACGTATTCGCGTAACGGGCAATAAAATGCTTAAAGGTAAGCGCGAAAAATATTCTGGCTTTCCAGGCGGTCTTAAGATGATTCCGTATCATACAACATTTGAAAAAAGCCCTTCAAAATTTATTATTCAGGCGATTGAAGGTATGATTCCGCGAAATCGGCTTCGTAAAGAAATATTAAAAAATCTTTCAGTATATGCAACCGACAAAAAATAAAAAAGAAGTAGGACGATATTTGGAAGCAGTAGGCCGTCGTAAAACTGCGGTTGCTCGCGTGCGATTATTTGCTGACGGCGAAGGCATGATTGTTAACGATAAGGATTACAAAACATACTTCCCGACAGAAGAAATGCAAAAGATTGCAGAAGACGCATTTCGTAAGACGCGGCCTGCAACTCGATTTTCAGTAAGCGTTAAAGTAAAGGGTGGCGGTATCCACGCACAAGCCGAAGCAATGCGCCATGGCATTGCTCGTGCATTGCTCTTATTTGATGTTGAACTTCGTACAAAACTCAAGCGCCCTGGGTTTCTCAAACGCGACCCACGCGTAAAAGAACGCCGTAAATTCGGTCTCAAAAAAGCTCGCAAATCCCCACAGTGGGCGAAGCGATAGTTTGACTGTATTTTTAAAGTTGGTAGCATGGAAGTAATGGCAAAGAAAAAAATGACAATCGACGATTTAGCGTTTATGGTTAATAAGGGATTTGATCATATGAGCGAAACGCTGGCTGATAAAAAATCAGTTAACAAGCGCTTTGATTTGGTGGATGAACAGTTTAGTGCTGTAGATCAACGCTTTAATCTTGTAGATAAGAGGTTTACTGGGGTTGAACAAAAACTCGATCATATGGATGCTCGATTAGGGTCGGTGGAGCGAGATGTTGCTGAAATTCGTAAGCATTTTGTATACCGCGATGAATTTGAAGATGCTCTTGCTCGTTTACGGCTTGTTGAAAAGAAGCTCGGCATTAAAAGTGGAAAATAAATTTTTTTAGAATATTATAGTGGGCGAAACGATAAAGAACCAATTATTAAAAAGATGAGCTTACCAATTCTGGTAAGCTCGTTTTTTGTTCTTAAGAAGTTGGTATGTCAGGATCGTTTAGCCATTCTTCAAGCGCGAGATAAATTTCTAATATATTGTTCACGTGATCAACTACCACCTTACTTAAAACTGGCTGTTTTCTTTCTTTTTCTGGCCTGCTGAGATCAAAGCGTGCGTTTATTATAATAGACGAAATGAGTCCATGAGCTGCGTCTTCTCGGTTGTCGCTAAAAACGATACAATCGTATTCTGGGCATCGTAAAGCGTACAAACCACCTTGAATAGCTGACGAAAGTGAAAGTCCCGCTGTCATATTTCCTCCTGTTGTTAAGGTCCGATGCCTTAAGAATATAGCAAAACAGGATAAAAAACGAAAGGAGTGCGTACCATATTTAGCAGTCTTGACATGAGAGTGCTAATTGCTATAATTATTGCATGATTGATACCAGGCACAAAAATATCCTTGAAATGCTTGTGCGGGAATATATTAAGACTGCCGAGCCTGTTTCGAGCGAAAAAATCGCAAGTCGCATGCGTCATTCATTGAGTTCAGCGTCGGTGCGCACTATTTTTGCTGACTTAACGGAAGATGGCTATATTGAACAGCCCCACGTGTCGGGTGGACGCATACCGCGCTCTCGAGGATATCGTTTTTTTGTCGACGAATTACTCTCGGGTAGCGCGCGTGAGGCAATCATACCGCCGGCACTCTTGCGTCTTTGTGAAGAAGAGTCACTCATGCAAGAATCTATACAATCCCTTCAAGAAGAAATAGCGCATGAATTTCGAGTATTATCTCAGTTTGGCGCTACCATGCCGATTGGTTTCGATGAAATATTTGGAGAACCCGAATTTTCTGAACCATCGGTGGTAAAAGAATTTGGTCGGTTTCTCGATGAATTCAATGGGTACCGCGAAGAGTATGATAATTTATTAGATCCAGGGTCGTATCAATTATTTATTGGAGACGAAAATAATATACAACCGCACAGTCGCATAAGCGTTGTCGTTGGAAAAAATACAGATGAGGATTTATTTTTTATTGCAGGTCCAACACGCATGCCCTATGATCTTATTATTGGTTTTATGAAAATATGGAATAAAAAGCCTTTAAAAAAACGAAAATAATATTATGGAAGATGAAATTGAAATTTTAGAAGATAACGCAGGATTCGCCGAAAAACTTTCAAAAATAAAGAAAGATTTGGAAGTATGCCGACAAGAAAAAGACGAGTATCTTGGTGGGTGGAAGCGCGCGAAAGCCGATTATATGAACGCAGAGCGAGAATTTAGTGCGCGACTTGAAACAACAAATCAGTACGCTGAAACTCGCATACTAAAAGAATTACTCGAAGTAGCCGACGGTTTTGATAACGCATTTGCGCTTGATCCGCCAGAATCTCAATGGCTTGAAGGCGTAAGAAGAATATATAGCCAAATCGAGAAAATATTTTCAAAATATGGCGTGGTGAAAATGGTAACCAAAAATTCTGAATTTGATCCATCTATCCATGAGGCTGTCGAAGTAGTAAAAACAGATCAAGAAAAAGATGACAACAAGGTAGTAGGTGAGGCGCAAGCAGGGTATATGATGGGAGATCGAGTATTGCGCCCCGCACGAGTAAAGGTCTCGAAATATGAAAAATAAATGCCGTGGATTACAAGCAATAATTTATTAATAAAAAAATATATGAGTAAAATATTAGGAATTGATTTAGGAACTACAAACTCTGCAATGGCAGTTGTTGAAGGAGGTGAGCCTCGTATCGTAGAAAACAAAGAAGGTAATCGAACAACGCCGTCGATTGTTGCGTTATCAAAGGTAAGTGAACGACTCGTGGGATTACTCGCAAAAAGACAGGCAATTACAAATCCAAAGGGCACGATTTATTCAGCCAAGCGACTTATTGGACGTAAGTTTAAAGACAAAGAAGTGGAGCGCGACAAAGCATTGCTCCCATATCCACTACGCGAGTCTCAAAATGGCGGCGTAGAAATAGAAATGGGTGGTAAATGGTTGCGTCCCGAAGAAATTGCGGCAATGGTGTTGCAAAAATTAAAAGCCGACGCAGAAGAAAAGCTTGGAGGCCCAATTACTGATGTTATCATTACGGTACCTGCATATTTTGATGATTCTCAGCGAAAAGCCACAAAAGATGCCGGTGAAATCGCGGGCTTTAATGTGCGCCGTATTCTTAACGAGCCTACTGCTGCGGCACTTGCCTACGGATTCAATAAAAAGAAAAACGAAAAAGTAGCCGTTTACGATTTTGGTGGCGGCACGTTTGATGTGTCAGTTTTAGAAATATCTGAAGATACGATTGAAGTAAAAGCGACGGGTGGGGATACTCACTTGGGTGGCGATGATTTTGATCAAAAAATTATTGAGTGGATTGTTGCAGAATTTAAAAAACAAAGTGGTATTGATATCGCACGCGATACGATGGCATTACAACGTCTCAAAGAAGCGGCAGAAAAAGCAAAACACGAACTCTCGACAACTCTTGAGCATGAAATAAATATTCCATTTATTACGTCTGATGCGTCTGGCCCACAGCACTTACTTTTGAAATTTACTCGCGCAAAACTCGAAGAACTTGTTTCTTTATATATTGAAAAATCCGCTCAAATCACCGCACAAGTAGTAAAAGACGCTGGCTACACGATTGCTGACATCAATGAAGTAATTTTGGTTGGAGGGCAAACACGTATGCCTGCAATAGTTGAGGCTGTCAAAAAACTTTTTGGTCGTGAACCAAATCGTTCAATTAATCCCGACGAAGTTGTGGCGTTGGGCGCGGCAGTACAAGGCGGTATTTTGCAGGGCGATGTTAAAGATATCTTATTACTTGATGTAACACCGCTTTCACTCGGCCTTGAAACGTTTGGGGGCGTCTTTACGCGCATTATTGAAAAAAATACTACAATACCAACTGCAAAAACTCAAGTTTTTTCAACTGCCGCTGACCAGCAAACATCGGTTGAAATTCATATCTTGCAGGGTGAACGTGAAATGGCAACTGGCAATAAAACGCTTGGACGATTTATTCTTGACGGCATACCGCCAGCACCTCGAGGTACGCCACAAGTAGAAGTTACATTCGACATTGATGCGAACGGAATTTTATCAGTCAAGGCAAAAGATAAAGCAACGAGTAAAGAGCAGTCAGTTCGCATTGAAGCTTCGAGCGGTCTTTCAAAAGAAGAAGTCGAGCGCATGAAACAAGATGCCGCAGTACATGCTGATGAAGATAAGAAAAAACGTGAAATTATAGAGGCAAAAAATATTGCAGATACCATGATATACACTACTGACAAGGCAATCCGAGATTCTGGCGATAAGATTCCAGCTGAAATCAAAACCGAGATCGAAAAGAAGAAAGCAGATCTTACGGAAGCGCTAAAAGGTGAGTCACTCGACGATATTAAGGCAAAAACGCAAGATTACTCTATTTCAGCTCAAAAAATTGGCGAATACCTTTATAAAAAAGACGCTCCTGGAGCAGAAACACCACCATCGCAGAATGAGCCACGCACAGTTGAACACGAGGAGATAAAAGACGATAATAAGGATAATGACGGAAAGAGCTAAGCAACTTACTCTTCTCGGATCGCTTTTTGTTACAGCAGTGTTTTTCTGGCTACTCGTATCAGCGCTTTTGCCAAGCCTACAGTGGGAATCTTCTGTGCTTCTGTGGAGTACAGTAGTAGTTGGAACAATACTTGCTGTGTTGTGGGCATTGTCAGTTATTCTTGTTGAAAACGCCATGATGCTTATTTTAGTTTCGGCGGTCTCATCGTTTATTGGCGTGTTGTGGTTTTTAGATCCAATATTCATTGCTGCCGCCTCTATTTTATTTGTAGGCAGCATTATCGGATACTATCGAACATATTTTGCGGTACAAAATACTCTTGATGGAAATCTTGCGCGCCCACTTCGCAAAGCAGTACCTTTGTTTGTCACCTGTCTTATCGCTGTATTCTCTACAGCATATTATATAAAAAATGCGTCTGTTGAGATTCAAGTAGAGAGCGTCATACCAGAAGCATATTTTATAAAAGCGGCAGAGTTTGCAGGGCCAACAATTAAAAACCTTGATCCTACATTTTTCTCAGCTATGACAATATCGGAATCTATTATTGCTCAAGTAAAAAAAGAATATCCGACTCTTACAAAAGAACAGGCGGCACTGGCAGTTGATGAGAGCATTCAAAAATACTCCGAAAAACTTAAAATTCAAGTAAAGCCGACGGACACATATTTGCACGTATTGTATTTAACTGGCATGAGTATCGTGCACGCGCAAGTAGATCCGTATAAACACGCATTTCCTAAAGTGTACGCAATAGCACTTTTCTTTACTTTGCGAATTTTGTCATTCCCGGTTTATTGGCTCGCAATTTGGCTCGCAATAATAATTTTGCGAACTCTTCATCGCTTTGGTATAGTTGAATTGCGGGCAGTGCCTGCAACAATTCTTGCATATTCATTTTCACCTCCAAAAACAAAACAATGAAAGATTACTATACTATTTTAGGCGTTGCCCGGAATGCAACAAAAGACGATATCAAACGTGCGTATCGAAAGCTTGCGCATCAATTTCATCCTGATAAAAAAGGTGGCGATGAAAGTAAATTTAAAGAAGTGAACGAAGCGTATCAAATTCTTTCAAACGATTCTAAACGTGCACAGTACGATAGATTTGGCTCGGCAGGTCCCGAAATGGGTCAAGGTACTGCAGGGTGGGATTTTGGAAATTTTCAAGGATTTGAAAGTGCCGACATGGGTGATATCTTTGAAACCTTTTTTGGTCGCGGAGCTGGTTTTGCAAACAACAACCACAAGCGTGGTCGCGATATTTCTATTGATATTGAGATTTCGTTTGCCGATGCTGTGTTTGGTACCGAGCGTCGCGTACTTATTCGTAAGCGCGCGCCGTGCGATAGTTGCAATGGAATAGGAAAAGAAAAAGATACCAAAGAAGTTTCATGTACTCGTTGTCATGGGTCAGGCACGATTCGAGATACAAAACAATCATTTTTTGGTTCATACACGCAAGTTGTTGAATGTTCTGCATGCCATGGCCGTGGGAAAATCCCCGAGCATAAATGTAGAACATGCCATGGAGATGAAGTCATAGTAAAAAGTGAGGAAATTCATATTGTGATACCAATGGGTATCGAAAATGGTGAAGTAGTACGAATGGCAGGCAAGGGAGAGGCAGCGCGTGGCGCTGAAGTGGGAGATCTCTATGTAAAAGTGCGTGTATTGCCTCATACAACATTTCGCAGATCAAAAACTGATTTGTATATGAAACTTGAAATACCACTTTCTTTTGCGTTAATGGGAGGTTCTCGTGATGTAGAAACGTTGGATGGTGCGATCAAAATGAAAATACCGCAAGGAGTTGCTGATGGCGAAGTACTACGGGTTGCAGGCAAAGGTGTACCGCGGGAAGATGGAAGCCGCGGAGATCTACTTGCTGAAGTAAAAATTAAAATGCCAAAAAAGCTCTCGCCCGTACTCAAAAATCTAATTACCGAGCTTCAAAAAGAAGGTAATTAAATTATATGGCGCCATATACTTCAAAGCTCGCCTTAGTTATTGGTAATCCTGCCGTTGACGTATTGATAATTATATTTTTCCTGGCAGCGGGTTTTTTGTGGGGGTTACTTGGTGGGAAATCAAAACTTCTTTCGTTTTTGTTTGCAACATATGTGGGGCTTTTTCTGAGCTCGCTTGTGTTTAAAATGCTCGATGAATATATGATTGCTCCAAAAAGCCAATACCGAAATATTGCCGTTTATTTTAGTATATTGATTGTGGTATTCATAATACTTGAGCGAATGGTATTGAGAATATTTTCTCGAGTTGGTTACCGGTGGTGGCAGGCGTTTTTAATGAGCTTTTTGGCGGTTGGACTCTTTGTATCGGGCACTCTTGCCATAGTTTCTCTTAAAGGAATTCTGGTTATATCACCACTAACTCGATCGCTCTTTGTAGGTTCATCGGCATATTTGTTTTGGGTGGCCTCTCCACTTTTAGGATTACTTCTTGTATCAAGAGGAAAATAACGCTAGTATAAGCCTCCATTTAAAAAAGTAGTGTCCTTGGTCCACCCGTAGCTCAGTCGGTAGAGCAGCTCCCTTTTAAGGAGATGGTCGCAGGTTCGATTCC
>ERZ1292629.332-Hain-H43-01um-R1-332-length-49969-cov-11_pt2 | contig 25771 bp, 52 predicted proteins | sample MGYA00564399_ERZ1292629 | MGnify/ENA primary metagenome ERZ1292629 (study PRJEB36523, sample SAMEA6512636) | groundwater metagenome | collected 2019-01-08 | study: AquaDiva: Metagenomics assemblies of 32 groundwater samples
CTATACATAAAGCTTCTATTCTTTTAGAGCGAGATATAATGGTTAGTATCCACAGTAGGTTGTACAAAGATGAGTTGAAGCCAGCGTTTGATTTCTGGAAGCATAATCGCGGCAAAGAATACTTTTTTATTGCAGATGAAATTATTGATACAAACAAGATTTTTGAAATTGGTGACATTCTCATAGAGTTTGAAAATAGAAAAACAATAGCTGGTTTCACGTTCCAGTTTCTGTTGAAAACAAGTACTGAAACAAAGAGTGAAGTTTTTCATTATTTGAGTGTTGGCATAAAAGACATTACAGAATGTACTAAAATATACTATATTCCAGTCTCAGAATTAGCAGATAAAAACATTTGGCTTGCACTAGAAGTTGCATTGCAAAAAAATAATTTTGAACAAGCTCACACAAAAGACGTAACTAGTTAGAGCAGCTGCTGAATGCAAGAAGCAGATGTAGAGAGTGCTATATGCAAGCTAGCAGATAGCTTACAGAGTAGCAGTATTAGTAATATAACTAAAGAGCTAGCTACTATAGTAGCAGATAGCTATGCTGTTAGTATAACAGATGCTTATCTGCTATTAGTAGCAGCTAAATTATTAATAGCATATAGAGAAGCTGGCTGTGACATAGATAGAATATAGCACATATGTCTATTGTATTCTTCTTAGATGACAAGCGAAACCCAAATTACAAAACAGGCGACACATATATTGTCGCTCGCTCTTATAGCGAAGCTATTGATATAATCGATAGTTACCCAGCAAATTGGGATGTCTGGACATTAGACCACGATTTGGGAGACGACCCTAAAGCGCATTCAAAACTAACTGGTTATGATTTCTTGAAGTGGGCTGCAGAGAATGCACTTACGAAGTGGCCACGAGCAAATGTGCGAGTGCATAGTGCAAATCCTGTCGGGCGAAAGAATATGGAAGCATTCATAGCCCAAGTTGAAAAACATCTTCTCTGATATACATATTTTGTGCAGTTCTCACAGAAGAAGTTTGAAAACGTAGACGCACTCATTCACCTCTTCAGAGATACAAAGTCTATCTTAGAAACTTTTGAAGTAATTGATTGGCTAAGCAAAGACCAATTATCAGCACTCTTCTCTGAATGGCTAGCTCAACCTGATTATGATAGGTTTGGAAAGCACTTGACGTTTACACTTATATCATTGATGAACTATAATTATCCGGTAAAGACACTTGGCTTGCCAAGAGCATAAAGAAATAGAAAGACTAAATATAAAGATGTCAAATCAGCATACAGCAAAAGCTTCTAATAATAAGAATAAACTCGCAAAAGTCGAAGCACCACCACAACCAGTAGCAGCTGTTGCAGCAGGACTTGTACCACTTCGACCGCTTCAATCGGTGCATCAAGCTATTGGTGATTTGCCTGATGCTTCCCAAGAATGCACTGGATGCACCACGTTGCGCCGACAAATCACTGACCTTGGAAACAAGGTTTCCTCCATAGTGGCTGCTAAAAGTGTAGCTGACGATTTATCTGAAATTAGAAAAATGGTTGCTGAGCTATCGTCAAGGTTGGACGTTGTGGCCAACAGTCGAACACCTACCGCTGCTGTAGAAGATACTACACGACGCTTAGCTAAGGCTGAAGAGAATGTCTCAAATCTTTTTGAGATGTTCAGAAAAGTGCACGGAACTATTAAGATTTCACAGCTATAAAATTATTCTGAAACTTGCTGTACTGCTGTTATACAATATCAGTATATGAAGAACGAAAAAACTATAGCGTTTTCAAATCAAAAACAACGAAAATCATTCATAAAGAAAAACCCAGAGTTTACTTCTGTGCAAACATTTGTTGAGTTCTTGATGCAATCAGGACGAAAAGAGTTTTCGGGCGAAGAGATGCTATTGTTTGCTGGAGCTCATTGTTTGAGCTTCACAAAAGTTAGAGATGAATTAGAATTGAATGGGTTTGTGTTAGAGCGACGTGAGATACCACGTCGATTGAGAGGCTATAAGTCGCGTGATGATGATAGATGGGACGGGCCTGGGTCGAGTCCAACACACGGCGGCTCAGGTTTTGATAGCAGAGAGTAATTTCAGGAAAGGATAAGCAGATGGGCTTTATGGGTTTAGGGCACTGGTCCGAGTCTGATGATGCTGCAGATTTCAGGGGGTCATTACAAGAAGCTATAATGAAACTGACGAGGAAACAACTAGGATATAAAGCTAACGAGTTCAACACTAGCGGTGATATAAACATAGCTTTTATGATTGCTGATGGACTGTTTGATTTTCTTGAAGAGTATGAAGTGAAGGATGATGAGGAACTATTTCTCGAAGTTTATAAAAAACTTGGCGCACATAAGATGGATGACACAGAAGTTCAGAAAGAACTCGAAGTCTTGAGAGAAAAAGTAAAAAAGTTTCTTGCAAAAAATGAGATTGAGATAGAAACAAGTAATATATAAAGGGTATATTTTATGGAGAAAACAATATAGATGAACAAAGCTACAAGAGAAAGGATATTGAAAGAAAACCCAGAATACGAAACAGTAGAAGAATATATCCAGTTTCTTCACGACGATGAGCGCACAGAGTTTTCTGGACTTGAACTACTAACAGTTGCTGAGATACACAACATCAATCATAAAGAGCTCAGAGCTCGGCTTGAAAGCGAGGGTTTCAAGCTTCAAGAAAGAAAACCAAAAAGACCGAATGACATTCGCGGGTTTAAGAGAGAAGAATTATCTGAGAAGTTGAGTTTCGCTAGCACAACAGATTAGATAAGGAGCGCACACACACAATGAAGCGACTACAGTTTATTCAAGTTCCGCAAGAAGGTCTTGATAAGATGAGCGTATCTGAACTTGATAAATATAGAGACTCGTTGCTCTCACTCAAAACTGACGCAGAATATGATGAGCAAATCAGATACATAGTGCCAGATGTGTCAGAAGAAATCAAACGAATTGAATGTGAAATAATGTGGAAAGACAAAGAGCGAGGCTCGTCAGAACTAAACTGATGGATATAGACGCAAATAAACTAACACCAAAAGAGTTTGATGAGCTTATCGTCAAGCTATGTCCAAAGCTCTATGTTGATAGATATGCTGATAAGATGCATACCTGTATGTGTTGGGGCTTTGACATTGCCAGTGGGTGGCAGAAAATAGTGCTTGAGCTATCTCTTCAGCTTGAAGAACTAATCAATAAATTGCCAGTAGCTAAACAAACAGCTTATAAAGCTGTGCAAGTCAAAGAAAAGCTCGGGACATTGCGTTTTTACATTTCTTCTGAAACTGACGAAATGTATGAGCTTATATTACGTGCAGAGACTGCATCAGAAACAACATGTGAAGTATGTGGAAATGTTGGCAGACTAATGCACCAAAACTATTGGTATAAGACTTTGTGTGATGCGTGTGCTACAAAACTTAACTATTTTGAAATCATAAGAGATGAGTGATAATCGCAATCAGCAATTTTACGATTTACTCAAACAACGTGGTATTACACAGTTTCAGATAGACTCGATGAAGAATGCAATCAAGTTTCTCGGAAACTCTATGCTTTTATTCTCCCTCAGAAATCTAAAAACGAAACAATTATTTTATTTGTGTAATGATAAATCTGTATCTGATGAAGAGCTCAAGCTTCATATTGAGTTGAATTGGGATGGGCTCATAGAAAAGGATATAAATTAGTTTTATATGTCGAAGAAGTCAAAAGATGGTGATGTCACTTCTTATGGTATAGGGCACGTGACTTGGTCACCCGACTTTATCAAGCAGGCACAATCTTTAGCTAAAGATGATACAACAGCTGCAGATGTGAGACTGAAGTTGATTGAAGCTAGAGATAAATTATATTCGTCACTAAAGGACGGTGAAAATCTTAACCATTATGACTGGATTGAACTTGGGTTTTACACAGAAGAAATCTTCAGACTATTTCGTCTCTTAACGAAAGAAGAATAAAAATATATGACAACAAACTTTGTTGATGTTATGGAGAAAGTCGCTTCGACAACAAAGCGACTTGAAAAAGAAGAGTATCTGAAAGATGCTGATGTGATTGCAAGAGAGTTGCTAAAACTTGCAACAGACCAGCAAATAGTTTTTGGCGTGACTGCTAACGAAGATGAGCAGGTTGTAAAATGGAAACAAACTGAAGTTGATGAACTGGCTGATGAAGATGAATACGCTAATTTTCTAATAGATTTATGCACACAACTCTCAGTAAGAGAGCTAACTGGAAATCTGGCTCTTGAGGAAATTGATATATTGCTGTGTTCAGCTCCAACAGAAGCTGATGTTCGTTGGTCTTGTCGTGTTTTGAACAAAGATTTGCGAGCTGGAATTAGTATTGCAACAATCAATAAAGTTTTTCCTAAACTAAGCTCTAAGTTTGAAGTAGCTCTTGCAAATCAATATGACCCAGAAAAACATACTTTAGATGGAAACTATATTATTGAGAGCAAACTCGATGGGTTGCGAATGGTCGTTGTTGCAGGAGTTCCATTTACAAGAAATGGCAAGCCTATTACGACTGTTCAATTCATTCTTGATGACTTGAAAGCTCAGTGCCCAGAACTTGAAAAGTATGTGTTTGATGGTGAGCTAATGGGCGAGGGAAGCTTTGACGAAGCTTCTGGTGTCGCTCGTCGCAAAAATGAAAACAGCAAGACACTAAAGTATCACGTGTTTGATATGATTGAAATTGAGCAATGGAATAAAAAAGAAACTTCTCCGCTGATAGTGAGAAAAGCGTCGCTACAGCATAACTTGAAATCATCACAGTTCATTCGACCTGTTGCATGGAAAGCTATTCCCAAATGCTGCACTGCATCAGACTTATTTGCATTGCGTGATGCTTTGATTGGACAAGGTTATGAAGGTGCGATGATAAAGAACTTTGATGCACCGTACCGTTTCAAGCGCTCTGATGACTTGCTAAAGTTCAAGAACTTTCACGATGCTGACGGTGAAGTCGTTGATACGTTTGAAGGACGCGGAAAATACAAAGGAACGCTCGGCGGATTGATTTTTGAAATTGACGGAGTGCAAACGAGGGTCGGCTCAGGTTTCAATGATGAAATGCGCAAAGCATTGTGGGACAAACGAGCAGAACTCATTGGAAGAACGATAGAAGTCAAGTATCAAGAGATGACGAAGTATGGTGTGCTTCGCTTTCCGACGTTCATCAGGTTTAGAAATGACAAATGATAGCAAGAATTGGTGATTTAGAGCCGGGCACAGACTTCAAGTTCATCTCAACACAACTCAGTAAAATCGACGGTGTATATCAAGTAACTAAACGCATATCAAATACAACAACAGAATACCTAATGGTCGGCCAAGAAGGGTATTTCTTGTATGCAGTTTCTTCAGAAGTATTCGTTGAAGTTTCTAACATTTGGGAAGAACTCGAAAAGATGATGAATGAAATAGCGTGAGAGAAGGACGACTTATAACTGTGTCCGAATTAGTTACTGGAGACATATTCGTATTCAATATACGGCACTTAGATGATGGTAATGATTATTACCACATTGCAACGACGGTAACTAAAAGTTTTATATATGCAGACACATATAAAAAATCAGATCCGAGCTATTTAACTACTTTTACATTATTACCGTACATCAATAGCACAGAAAAAGTTCTTCTTATAAATCGTAGTGATGTAACATTGCAGCAAGATATGTGGGCTCAACTTGAAGATATGCTACATAATGTCGGCTTGGCTTACTGAACTTGACAGTAAAAGAACTAGAGACTGGACAGACATTCGAGTTTCTTGGCAGACACGAAAAATGACGACAATTCGTATAGTTTCTGATATTCACTTAGAGTTTTATGCTGATTATGGCTGGAGTTTTATTGATAAGCTCAAGCTGAACCCGACTGATGTGCTTATAGTCGCTGGTGATTTCTCACTCTTCACAAAATCAAACACAGTTTTCGAGCAATTCAAATTATTATGTGATGTATATAAGCACGTGCTATACGTGACTGGTAATCATGAATACTATAAGTCTTCGCCGGCTATAGTTCATCAACATCTATCAGAGTTTTCTGCAAAACTACAAAACTTTCATTGGCTGAATAATAGCATCACTGAGATTGATGGCTTGAAGTTCGGTGGGACTACTCTATGGTTCAAAGAGACACCATATACTGACACTCTTCAGCACGAGATGAATGATTTTTCTCTCATCAAAGATTTCAAACCGTGGGTCTATCAAGAAAACACGAAAGCGATTGAGTTTATAAAGCAAAACACAAGCTCGCTTGACGTAATGATAACACATCATCTACCCTCAAAGAAGAGTGTTGCACGTCGTTTTGCAAATGACCGCTTGAACTGTTTCTTTTTATGTGATGTAGAAGAATATATTGTGAATAGCAATCTGAAATTGTGGGTTCATGGACATACACACGATAGCTGTGAATATAAACTTGAACAAACACACGTGATTTGCAATCCGTTCGGGTATAAAAATCGCGAAGAAAACATAAAGTTCAAAATGTATAAGGACGTTGAATTGACAAAATCAAAGTTCAAAATCTTGAAGTATCTTGAGAACACTAAGAACTCGTATGCAGTTTTCAACGAAGTTGATGTCTGTTTGCTGATGTCAGACAATGTTGTGCAACAAGACTTTGCACACCCAATCATTTCGAGTTTATCTCACGAAGAAGCTGTGTATTATCTTGAACAATTAGAGAATGGGATGCTTGTTTGAGATGCGTGATTGGGATGAAATTAGAGAAAGAATTATAAATAGTAAACATCATTACGCCGTAATCAGTGCAGCAGAAGCAAAAAAGCTTGCACGTGAGTTCATCAAAGATTTTGGCATAAAAGAAGACCATTTTGATGGTTTCGTTTATGAAAGCAAAAGCACGATATTCACATTTATAGCATCCTATCTTGATAATAGAGGGCTACATTTCTCATCTACGCCAAATGTGTGGAGTGACGTCTTTCTATTAGATGCTCTTCTCGAGACAAACAAATATCATCGGCTAATTAGTAGAGGTAAAAGTAATATTTTTATCGAGCTCGAAAAAGCTCTAGAAAGCAATGGTGTAAAAGTACAATATGGCTGAAGCAGCATCAACAATAGCAATGAACGAATGTGTCTGCCAAAAATGTGGAGCAGGTCTCACTAAACCGTGTCGTACTGCATCAGGGCGCTTAGTGCGTTCTGTTGCTGGGCACGTTCACTCTGAGAGATTAGCGCAGCTCACACAGCTACAAATAGAGCGGACAAAAGTCAAAATAACAACAGCCCGAGAGTTCATTGATGGCTTGATAGAAGCTCACAGAGGCTCTAAGGTTCTAAAATAAACTGAATATTTGGGTCAAGCTCGAAAAAGAACTGTGTGAAACAAGAGAAGATGACTGAATAAAATAAAAATGGAAAGACGATAAATGTCTGAGTTTTACACAGAAGTAGTTCGCATCGGAAAAATCACTAAGCATCCGGACGCTGATAGTTTATCAATCACTGATGTCCTTGGCGGGTACCCGTGCATCATAAAAACTGGTGATTTTGTAGAAGGGCAACTTGCAGTTTATCTAAGTGTTGATACTCTTTGTCCGCTTGATAATCCGTTGTTTGCGTTTCTTGCAAAATCAGGTTCTCCTAAGTCTCTAAACGGAAAGCAATATGCACGCATAAAAGCTGTCAAACTTCGTGGTATTTTCTCTATGGGCTTGCTTATTCCTGCCGACCCGGGTTGGGAAGAAGGGCAGAATGTTAGTGAGTTTCTTGGTATAGAGAAATACGAGCCGCTAGTTACAAATACAGCTAATGGTGGCAGAAGTTCAACCTTCCCGGGCGAGCTTATTCATTATGATATAGAGGGAATTCGAAAGTACGAAAATCTGTTGCAAGAAAATGAGCAAGTTGTTGTATTAGAGAAGGTAGATGGGCAAAACAGTTCTTTTGTATACACAGATACAGACTTTGTAGTCTGCTCACATAATCAGAAAAAAGAACGACCGTTAGACAGCGAACCTGTTGCTAATTGGTGGCAGATTGCTGCAAAATACGATATAGAAAGAAAGCTTGAACAATGCAGAAACTTAGCTGTCTATGGCGAAGTTTACGGATATGTCTCTGACTTGAGATACGGGACAAAGCCGGGTGAATTGCTGCTTGCTATATTTGACGTGCTTGACATCAGAAATCGCCGTTGGCTGAATTGGGATGATGTCGTCGAGTTAGCAAATGAGTTAGAATTACCGCTCGTTCCCGAGCTCTATCGCGGCTGCTGGAAGCCAGAGCTCAAGGAGCTCTCAGAAGGCAAGACAACAATCAACAAAGCAGACCATATACGAGAAGGTATCGTTGTCAAGCCGTTGTATGAGAGGACAGACAGAAAAATTGGGCGTGTAATACTGAAACTGCACGGCACTGGCTATCTTCTACGGAAAGAAAAATGATAGGTTTGCACGAATAACTAACGATGAACTATTGCATTTAGCTTTTGATGACACTCTTGTAGCAGAGCGGGCAAAGCAGCGCGCTTGTGATGAATGTAACATATGCTGTATTCTTCCGTCTGTGAAAGCATTTGACAAACCGATTAGGGAACCGTGCAAGTTTCTATGCGATAACTGTACAATCTATGACAACAGACCTGATGAATGCAAGAGCTATGAATGTGCGTGGCTGCACGGCTTATTTGCAGAAGATGATTTGAGACCAGATAAATGCGGTCTTCTAATAGACATCAGAAATACACAACTCGGCAGACATTTTACAATTACAGAAGTTTTTCCTGGTGCTCGTCATACAGACATTGCGCAATACACTATAGCGTTATTGACAAACAAGTTTGAAGTCATCACAATCGGTCCTGAGGTTGGAGCTGTTGATACAGTCTTAACGCATAATCAAGAGCTGATAGAACAACTAAAAATGAGCAGGTTCCTTATAAAGGACTTTGAATGAGCACTTCGTTTGAAGAGGCTGTTCACGATAGAGAAGAGCGACGACAAGCACGTGAGCTTGAGCAAGAAAAAATTGAGCTCAAAAATAATGAGAAAATAAATGACTTCATAAATCAGCACGATGCAGACACTGCATACTCTGTATTTCAATCACTCATAGATGTAATAGAAACTGTAGGGCTTGATAACAAAGAAGTCTTGCTTCAAGCTTTTAGAGATGAATGCTCAAAAATAACAAACGTCAAGTTTGTCTATTATATGCAGCTTCTGAGAATTGCGATAACTGGACAATTAGTCGGTGCTAATATACTTGATGTTTTACAATTCAAGTTACTTGGCGGAAAGCAAGAGATAATCGAAAGACTAAAATCTTTTAGAGACTGCTTTTCCATAGAAAGGATAAAAAATGAGAGTTGATAAAATACTATCGTTCGTGATTTCTGAAGATGAGATGCAAGAACTTCTTGCTGGCTTTATTGAAACACATAAGGGCCACAGATATGGAGAGCACGTGCGTCGCAATGCATATGACCTAGACTTCATTGATGGTGAATGGGTGCTATCAGTCGACGGTATGTTAGAAGACAAGTGAATTGACTATAGTCACTCAGATAATTTCTAAGTTTTCACAAGATTATTGCGCCCCCGCCCTCGCCCTCGAAGGCGCCCTCCCCTTCCTCGCCCCCGCCGCAGACAAGCGAGATGTGTTTTGGCGGAAATATAATGCAGATGCTGTGTTTAGAAAACTAATGGATGAAGCTTATTGCTATAACAAGCAGATAGTCTTCGACTTCTGGCTAAACTCGTTAGAGCTCAAAGAGTTTCTTCGAGAAGACTTGCAGAATGCAGATGTGATTTTGATAGAGAGCAGCAGAGCGAGCACTTTGAGCTTGAAGCAAGTTGAGAGAGCATTGAGCGAAGCAAGAGATGCAGAAGAGTTCAAGAAGTTAGTGCTTGAAGAGCGAGCATCAAAAGCAAACATTTGGTTTGAGCTTGAGAAAAGATTAGTTGAAACAAGAGAAAAATTATATTTATAATGATTTTATAAAAGGAAAAAGGGAATACAAAATGGCAGACATTACAGTAGCTGAAGCACTAAGACTGAAGAATGAGTTGGGGCAGCTTATTGGTTCATTACAACAAAAAGTTATTTATGCGGCTGTTGGCGACATGTATGAAGAAGGTGTGCTGACGACGAAAAAAAATAATTCTGTAAAAGAATTATTCCCATTGCTTGAAAAAGCGCTGGCCCTTTCGTTCGCAGTCAATAGCACTCTTGCACGTTTCAATAATTCTAAATCATCACTAGCAGATGATGTTCGAACGCTTGAAAATAAAAAGGTTGTACACCGTATATTGACATCAATTCTCGAGAGATCAGAGCCGTCTGTAACGACTACATTCAGTACGGTCGGTAATATACGAGTGAAAGTAGACGTAGAGTTCAGACCATTCTTCTCAAAGTCAGAGCTCAAAGCTCGCTTGAAGGAGCTGAAAGCTGAGCAGCGTTCACTTCAAAACAATATTGACGCTTTGAACTCACACATAGTTTCACTCCCATTCGAGCTCTCAGAGCTTGAAGAACTTGAAGTCTAAGAAAAAAGATAATTTCTGGAGCCAATCCAGTAGAGTGCGTCTTGCAACAAAGATTTGCAAGCGTTTGTTCAGAGACGACACTGAGCATAGTCTTTCAGCTACTAGACGAAAAATAAAGGATGCAAAAAAAAAGCCTTTCGAGGCCTCATACTAACAATGGGACGCAAAACGTAACTTGTAATCTGTTGAATTGTTGAATGTTAAAAACGTACAAACGTATGAACTGGAAAATCTCTCGAAAAATTGGCTTCAGTTCTTTTTCTTTTCTAAAATCCTCTATGATTGAAATAAAATAAAATGACACTAATTTTCAATCTTGATGACATCGATAAAGAAGATTTGCCAATTAGATGCACATTGAACCCGTGCATCATAAAGTCTTTTACAACAGGAGCCACACTGTTATGCGGCGGAAGTGTGATTATTGAAACTGACAGAGTTGTGAGCATTGATGAACTTGATAGATTTCTTGTGCCTATGTGGCGTGATGAAGTTCAAAACGAGATAGACGGCAAGCTTGCAGCTCTAAAGCAAGAAGTACAGCAACAATTCTTTGAGACACAAGTCACTGGCAGCAAGGGTGATAATTATCTTGTGCGCTTTGATAACAACTATTGGACTTGCGGCTGTGTTGGCTTCGGGTTTAGAAGAAAGTGCAAGCATATAGAAATAGCAAAAGAGCGATACAGTGAAGAAACTTATTGACATAGCTAAAACATCTTTGTTAGTGAAAGCACCTGCTATTATATTTTTAGCAACAGCATTGATGCCAATCATCACAGCAATTTTTATGCGTTGCTGCATAAATTAGAAAGCGTAAACAAAAAATGAACTTGTCACTGACACCATTCACAGCAGAAGAAGTTAGAGCTATGATTTTTGAGCTTGCACACGGTGAGTTTGATGAGCAGTTCTTGCTTGATAATGATAGCAACGAAATTATTTATTATGATAGACGTTTAGCTCCGTTTGAAGTGTATAAGATGCTTGCTAAGTCTTCAAACTTTAGTGACTTTCTGAGTTTGCTAAATGCAAAACAAGATTGAGATAGGGAGAAGATATAAACTTGTTGGCGGCTCGTTCGTCGTACTTGCTAAATCAGAAGTCTATAAAAACACTTTTGATGCAGAAGTTTTAGACTGTGATAATATGCTACGTATCGGCACTACACAAACATTCAATACTGGTGACGGAGTTACGTGGATGTTAGTATCAGCAGATACGAATATTTGGCTCAAGCTCGAAAGTGAGCTATCAGCAGCTAACAGAAACAATTGTTCAGCTTATGCTCGTTCTGAAAATGATTAGAACTGGAGAAAAATACAAACTCAAGGGAACTAACTTAATCATCTCAGCACTAACAGATGAAGTTTATCACATCACCGGCAGTACCGCAACATTCATCGGCAAAATTATCAAACTCGACACCAAACCAAGCATCATGTTCAGACTTGGTGAAGAAGTTACATGGTTTGCTAATGCTGAGTGGATTCCGTTTGAATGTGAAGCTGAGCTGAACATTTGGCTTGATTTAGAACGTAGGCTATCAAAAGAACAATCAATATGATTGAAGCTGGCAAGTACTATAGATTAGACACGGGCTACGGACAATTATATAGTATTGTTATCAAAGCACTGACAAGCCAAGCTCGTCATTCTAATAACTTTACTGCCATCGTAGTAAAATCAGAAGCTACACTCGGCGTTATACTTGGAGAAACATACGACGATTTCACGAATGAGGCTAATTGTTGGGAACAAACAATATATCGTGAGCACAATATGTGGCTTGAGCTTGAGCAAGCTCTAAGAGATAGAAACATAGTGAGTATATGAAAATAGCACGTATAAAAAGAAAGCAAAAAGCATAGTGAAAAAGCAGAAAAATCCAGCCTATGATGCATCAAGCATCTCAGTTCTCAAGGGTGCAGAAGCGGTTAGAAAACGTCCGGGAATGTATTGTGGGAACGTAGATGAACCAAATGAAGGGCTTGTGCACATCCTCTGGGAGGCAATTGATAATGCTGTCGATGAACATCAAGCAGGATGCTGTGCAAAAATCGATGTGTCTCTAAATAAAGACGGCTCTGTTACTGTGCTTGATGCGGGACGTGGCATTCCGGTAGATATCCACAAAGACACAGGATTACCCGCAGCGACTGTTGTGATGACAGAATTGCATTCTGGCGGAAAGTTTGATGACAAATCTTATAATTATAGTGGAGGCTTACACGGGGTCGGAATATCAGTGACTTGCTTCCTCTCATCTTGGCTTGAACTTGAAATCTATCGCAATAACAAAATCTATAATCAGCGCTTTGAGACGGGTGTTCCTGTTACTAAGCTAACATCGCGTAAAGACACAGAAAAGAAGCCGAGAACTGGGACAAAAATCACATTTCTTCCGGATAGGCTCATTTTCAAAGACATCAAGTTCGACTATAACACGATTGCTCATCGCCTGAAGGAACTCACTTATCTCAATGCCGGCTTAAAAATCTCACTTGAAGATAATAGAGAAACTCGCGGGTCTAAAAAGAGCGGGCAGAAAAAAGAAATCTTTTGCTTCAAAGAAGGTATCAAAGCGTTTGTGAAAGAGCTCAACGAGAAGCACGAAGCAATCAATGAGCGTCCGCTCGTTATACAAGTCACAAGAGACGAGGTAGTCGTCGATGCTTGTCTCCAGTGGTGTGATGATGTGTACGACGACAAGATATATGCATACACGAATAGCATACGTAATCAAGACGGTGGGACACACGTTACAGCTCTTAAGAATGCAGTGACTCGCGCTATAAACAAGAAAGCTGAAGAGCTAGGCGCTTTGAAAAAGTTAGGGAATGAACAGTTGTCAGGAGATGATGTGCGTGAAGGACTGACAGCCATTGTTGCTATAAAACTCAGAGACCCAAAGTTTTCAAGCCAGACGAAAGATAAGCTCGTTAGTTCTGAAGTTAGACTTCCGGTTGAGAACGCAATCAGTGATGCGTTAGTCAATTATCTAAATGAAAACACACAGCTGGCAAAACGAATTATTGAAAAGTGCTTGAACAGCGCGATGGGGAGATTGGCAGCAAGGAAAGCGAAAGAACTTGTAAGGAGAAAGAGCGCGTTAGACAGCACGATACTACCTGGGAAGCTGGCTGATTGTTCAAGCAAAGACTCGAGTGAATGCGAGTTGTACATTGTTGAGGGAACGAGCGCTGGTGGAAGTGCCAAGAATGGTCGAGATAGAGCTACACAAGCAATTCTACCGCTTAGAGGTAAAGTTATAAATGCTGAAAAAGCTGACATGGGAAAGATTTTTGCAAACGAAGAAATAAAATGCATAATTGCTGCACTCGGAACTGGCATACACGAGAAGTTTGATATAAATAAACTTCGCTATCACAAGATTGTCATAATGTGTGATGCTGATAGTGACGGGAACCATATACGAGCGTTACTTCTGACATTCTTTTTCACTCATATGCGTGAGCTTATAAAGGCAGGACACGTGTATAGAGCAAATCCACCGCTGTACAAATTGACACAGGGAAAGCATACACCGAGATATGCTTACAGTGATAGTGAGCGCGACAAAATCTTGAAAGAGATGAGAGAAAAGAATAATCATAATATAGAGGTACAACGTTTCAAGGGACTCGGAGAGCAAAACCCAGTTCAGTTATGGGAAACTACTCTTGACCCAACAAAACGCACATTGACAAAGATTACAATCGATGATGAGCAAAAAGCTGAGGGTATGTTCAAGCTCCTTATGGGTATCGATGTTCCGAATAGGAAAAAGTTCATAGAAGATAATGCACTAAACGTAAAGAACCTAGACATATGAAAATCTGAAACTTGCATCCCTAAAATGATAATATAACCTCACATATAGAAAGTAATGTTATAGAAGAAAAATATCGTTGGGACACTGGCTATAGAGTTCGCTATTCTGTCAGTGAAACTCTTCTGACACACGTTGATAGTATCTGGACTATATTAGAGCGGAGGCTGAGTGATAGCTTATTTTGAAATTGGCAACAAAGTTCGTGTTCTCGCGTGCGAAGAAACATATGAAGCACATAACTATATCGGCGACATTGGCACGATATCAAAAGTTGTCAAACTTACCGGGTTCAACACTGGGGCTGTTTTCTATTGGGTTTCATTCAAGTCAACTGCGAAAGAAATTGCAATCAGAGAAGAACACTTAGAATTAGAGAACGATAAGTGATGCAAGAGCCATCGCAATATAAAATAGCTTCACACAGCATATGGTCTGATTTAGAAGATAAGCTTGCTGCTGTATTGTATGAATAGAGTTTTCAAGATTGGTGACAGAGTTACTATAGTGCGGCTTCCCGTGTATCACAACAATACAGGAACTATAACACAAATTAATAAAGCTAGAAGTAATCCTGGACGCATGGTGTATAGCGTTATGCTAGATAATTTAAATACTAAACGTTTGTTTCTACTCGATGATATCGAGATTATAATTACAAGACAGCTAGAAGATATATGGGTAGATTTAGAAAATAAATTATTTACAGAATATAAGAAATGAAGTAAGTTTCTATTTGAAATGGAGATATAGAGATTATGTTAGTCAATGCAGTTCAATGTAAAGATTGTAGAGCACTTGTTTTTTCGCGTGCTGAGAATGATGCACGTTTTTGTCTGTGCGGAAAGCTCGGTGTAACTGGCGGCCACCTTCGTGTGAAGATACTTGGTGAAGCAACGCTCGCCATAAAACACAAAGTTGAAGTTGCAAATGTTGATGAAAAGGTTCTTGTTGATGATTGGATATCACGACAAAATAAGTATGGTCTCATTGAAGAGAAAAAAGCACCGAAGCAGCAATAATTATTTTTTGAAACATTTGATTGCAATTATGTAAAATAATTTTGTATGAAATTGCAACAAAAACTTTATAAGATTGTAAATAAGAACGAGCTATTTTCGTCTGGCGGCACTAGACCATATTTTACGAAATCTGGCAAAACTTGGAAAGGTATCGGGCCGCTAAAAAATCATTTTCATTTGCTTGAAACACTAGCTCATCACGGTTACAAAACGGGCAACAAACTCAACGAAACTTCTGTTGTATATGAAGATTGTCATATTGTTGAATATAAAGTCGTTATAGATGAAGAGAGCAAAGTTTCTATTGAAGAGTTTGTAAATGGCAAAAATATTTTTGTGAAACTTGAGGATGCGTTGAAAGATGCGAACTCAAACTCGCCGTGAGCGTTATTCAGAAAAACTAAAAACTGCTAAGAAGTTGCCGGTCTCACTGGCAACAATCAACTTTAGACACGAAGGCAATGTTGCTTACATCATTCGTGCAGCAGCTTGCTTCGGCGCAGAAAATGTATTCGTTATCGGTGCTCTTCCAGAACAACGAATACTGCGTGCTCTATCTGGCAGCATTCATCAATTTGTGAATATAAAATGTTTCAAGAATGTGTCAGAGTTTCTCACATTTATAAAAGCAAACGAAATCAAACTTGTGTCGCTCGAAATCTCTGATGATGCTATACCCATCCAAGATTACAGATTTCAGAATGACAAACACACTTGCATAGTATCAGGAAATGAAGAGACTGGTGTCCCAACAGAGATACTGATGAGTAGTGTTGATAAGATTTATATCCCGATGCAATCAGTTGGCTACTGTTTGAATACAGCACAGGCTGCTAACATTGCACTATATGAATATACAAACCATGTTCTAAAGAACTTACGAGCTGATGCTCTGTCTTCTTCTTGTTTCGACCTGTGATTTCTGCACGACTGTCGTCGTGCCCGAAAGTGCACAGTCCGCAAGCGTTTTGCTGCCAGCGGCAGCAAGTTCGGGCAGAACCTGCCCTACTAAATTGCTTTTGTTCAAAGCATATAGCTTGATGTTTTTTGCAGCGTTGATGTCTCTATCGTGAGCAGAGCCGCAGTTTTTGCCGTGTGAGATTGAGCACGAGCGACTGCAAAGTGATATGTGGCTCCAATTAGAACAATCATTACAGGGAGCAATATAAGAAATGAAATTATTCCGCAAAAAAGAAAAACTTCAAGATGAAGTGACAACAATCAAAAACATTGAACGCGTCTGGATGTTCAAGTTATTTGGTGAAGTTGTTGTAGGATATAAAGACGGAAACGAGCTGAAGACTAAAAGCTTCGTTCCGTTGTTGGTGGAGCGTCAGAATAAATGGTGGCGTATCTTTTTCGATGTCGCTGAGAGAAAAGATAGCTATGTCACTATTACGAGACCACAACCGTATTTCAATAATTGTGATTACTTAGTTTGTTCTGTAGATGTGCACTTAGCGTCGATTGACGACTTTGAAATGTGCTAATGTCTATAATCAATCAAATAGTCTCTAAGTTTCAGCAAGATTATATCGCCGCCCTCGCCCTCGCCCTCGTCCCCCTCGCCCTCGCCCCCACCACAGGCAAGCAAGATACATTCTGGCAGAAGCATAGTTCAAACGCTGCGTTTAGAAAACTAATGAGAGAGACTTATTGCTATAACAAGCGAGTTTGCTTCGATTTCTGGCTAAACTCGTTAGAGCTCAGAGAGTTTCTTCGAGAAGGCTTGCAGAATGCAGATGTGATTTTGATAGAGCAGGACAGAGCGAGCGCTTTGAGCTTGAAGCAAGTTGAAAGAGCGTTGAATAGAACGAAAGATGTAGAAGAGTTCAAGAAGTTGATACTTGAAAAGCAAATATCGAGAACAAGTATTTGGCTCGAGCTTGAAAGAAGATTATTTGATGAGCAAAAAATTACAATTCCGTGGTGACCACGAACGCTGGACGTACTTCGTTTGGAAACGGCCAGCAGCGGCTGCGTGTGCTATCTTGCTATGCAAAAATGAGGTTCTCATTATCAAGCGTACAACTAAATCTGCAGCCCATCCTGGTGAATGGAGCCTGCCTGGTGGGTTTTTAGATACAGACAAAGAAACACTAGAGGATTGCTGTGTTCGTGAAGCAAATGAAGAGTTGGGTGTGTCACTCGACAAAAATAAGCTGCAATTATTTTCTGTCGATTCGGGCCCGCTTACAGACCCGAGAACACACGTAATTTGTGCAATGTATATACTAAAGCTTGATGAAAAGCCAGACATATCTGTTTCAGACGATGCTATAGATTTTGCTTGGAAAAATCTAGCAGACATCGCATCAGGAAAAATTAAGCTGGCATTCAATCATAATGAGACATTAAAGAAAGTTTATTTAAGATGAAACTTGTAATTATCGAATCTCCGTTTAGCGGTAATGTTTCAAGAAATCTAAAATATGCTCGTTTATGTTTAGCTGATTGTTTAGAGCGAGGTGAAGCACCATTTGCTTCACATTTGTTATACACACAATCAACAGTTTTAGATGATAACAATCCAGCAGAACGAATGCTTGGAATAAATGCTGGTTTTGCGTGGGCAAAAAATGCAGAGCTAACAGCTGTGTATGAAGATTTTGGTATCTCGAACGGAATGAAGCTTGGTGTGCAGAATGCAATTGATTGCAAAAGAGAAATTGATTATAGGACGATACTCAAGTTCGATGACAAAGAGCAGAAGATTGAAGAATTAGCAAAACACGCCTTTTATAACATAAACGAAATCACTACAAGCGCACTATGTGCTTGTTATTACTGTCGAAAGACATTCGAGTCACGAGACATTATCAAGTGGGTAGATGAAGGTAAAACAGCACTATGCCCGTTTTGTAAAATCGATAGCGTATATGGTGATAAATCCGGATTTTCAATGAGCCCAAAGTTTCTTGAACTTGCTTTCAAGTGGTGGTTTGACGGTTCTTCAGAAACATTTTAGAAAACAATTGTATAGTTATCAGATAAAAGAGATATGCTGAAAGACATCATCATCACACTCGACACACCGATTTGTGAATGCTATAGAAAAACGGGAAAGTATGAATATAATTGGAATATGGTCTGTGATGAGAAATCAATTCTTGAATTAGTTATTCACTGTAAAGTCTGTAGAACTGTGCAGAACTTTAGCAAAGACTTAGTGAAAGCAAAAATAGTTGTTGATAAAAACATCAGCGCGAAAGACATTAAAAAGACTATCGAGTCTGCGAAGAAAAAACTTGATGCAATAGATGAAGCAGTTAGCAAATTGAAAACTAAGAAAAAGTTCGATAAACCAAACTAAGATGCGCATAAGAACGTTTAGATATAGAGAACGAGCTGTCGGACAAAAACTTTATGTGCTATTCCCGTCGTTAGTCATCGCTAAAAACATTTTCTGGTCTATCAAAAATAGAGACTACAAGACATTCATAATAGCTGTGTGCTGGCTAAATCATTTCAGAGGAATTAGAATTGAATGGAAAGTCAAGCAAAAGTGATATACTTATGACAAAGAAGCTAAATGCTACAGGGTGATACAAAACTAAAGCTTGAAGATGCGCTGTATAGTAAAAGCAAAGTTCATTATGCGCTCCAGTTCGGAAAAACCCAACATATAATTTGCATCTACCCACAGCGTATAGATACTGGCACATCTCGCATTTCGTGCAAGATTATAAAATGCGAGTGTGTCAATGATAAAAACGATGAGACTTATGATGACACTATTGGAATAATGCTGACACCGAAGGCTGCTGAAGCGAAACGTCTGAAATCATATAGGTGCAACTATTATTCTAATTCATCTCTCTTGCTGAAGAGAAGTCAGATAGTTTATAGATGTGGTTGTTCTATGGGAATGTATGATGTTCTTGAAGAACGACTGAAGAGTGCTATGGAGGAAAAATAAGCCGGTTATGTACAATACTTGGGAACGACGTGATAAAAAACGAACAAAAGGTAAAACTTACAAGTTCAAGAAAAATGGTGAAGCAAAGAAGAATAAAGCAGCTCACCACAGATTTAGTGATGAAAAACTGTTTGACTCGTTTGATGAACAAGAAGAACCTGACGATGAATACTCAACAGATGCATTTGACGTTGAAACAAGAGCATAAAATAATTTATAATAGCTTTTGTAGGGTGTGTGATAAATTGTTTCAAATCCCAAGATAGGGACAGGAGGGTCTAAATGAGTAATAGTGTGTTCTATAGATATAGATTTTTTTATGGTAATGCATACACAGATGATACTAAATTATTTAGAATAACTGCAGCTGTTCGCAATGCTGCAAATGGAAAGTACCACATTGGATTTTCATTCTGCAATGAAAAAGACTTGAAGAAGTGGGATAAAAAACAAGCAAGAGAATTGTCTGAGCAGCGACTCGACGATAAGAAGACTGTTGTGACTGTAAATCAGCGAGAAGTAGATTTGAGAAAAGGTGTATTCAACGCAGCTCTATATAGAGTGATGATGCTTGAAAAAAAACCACAGTGGTTTCCTGTCAAGCTCTGGAACTTTGACGTTGAAACTTTTGACTTGTGTCTTGACAAGACTAATTATTAAAATAAACAATGACTACATTCTTTATTTTCGCTGCAATCATAGCAGCGTTCTTTATTGGCAACATTCTTGGAATGCAACATTCTGTTGCTATCCTGTCAAAACGACTTGATGAGCTTGACTATGAAGACATTGCTCTAATTCGTCGCGTATTTCTTCATTACAAACTTCCAATAGAGTTAGTCACAACAAACAGTTTCAAAAAAGCTATCGAGAAATAAGCACAAAAGCTGTGCAATCTCAATTTTTTGAGCATATGGAAAAGCATATTGCATCAAGCAGGCCGAGAGCACTTGAATTACGTGAGCTAAAGAAGCAGCGAGAAAGAATTAGACGAGAAGAAATTGCCAGAGTTCTTGAGAAATATAAAGATGTTGCAAAAGAATATAAAGACTTCAAGATTTTTCTGTATGAAAACTCAAGACAACTAAAAAAAGAACACACTATAGTTTATGGAGTGCTAGCAGTAGTTTCTATTGCTTTTACACTGCTTGCAATCTTCGTTTACGACATATTTTTATTATTCGCTGCAATCACACTCTTCAGTGTACTGCACTATACTAACTATATTGCTTACTTTGCTGAGCAGGATTTCGTAAAAATCATTTCTAAAAACAATGAGTTAGTCATTGCTGGCAACCAAGACAGAATACAGAAACTCACAGCCTTAGAAATAGAAGCAGCTATTGAAAGCTGGCTTTTAGAGCAAGAAGAGAAAGAAATTGAGAACGCAGAACCTGATGATATAGAAGAAGTTTATAGATAGAGAAAGTGAGGGCATATGAGCGGATCTGATAATGGTGATGCATTTATATTTATTGTTGGTATTATTGCTGGCATTTTAGCAACACTTGTTATAATTTTTGTGTATCTTGATATAAATAAAGATTTTTACTGTCGTGGCTTGTTTGCAGACAAGAAAGCAGAAATTGAGATACTCGATAATGATGAGTGTGCAAGAAGAAACCCACAGACAGGCCAATGGGAAGTCAAGAGTTATTGAGATGTCTATCACCAGCCAGATAGTCTCTAAGTTTCAGCAAGATTATATCGCCGCCCCGCCCTTCGCCCCCGCCTTCGCCGCAGACAAGCGAGATGCATTTCGGCGGAAATATAATGCAGATGCTGTGTTTAGAAAACTAATGGATGAAGCTTACTGCTATAACAAGCAGACAGTCTTCGATTTCTGGCTAAGCTCGTTAGAGCTCAGAGAGTTTCTTCGAGAAGACTTGCAGAATGCAGATGTGATTTTGGTAGAGCGAGACAAAGCGAGCGCTTTGAGCTTGAAGCAAGTTGAAAGAGCATTGAGTGAAGCTAAAGATGCAGAAGAGTTCAAGAAGTTGGTGCTTGAAGAGCGAGCGGCAAAAGCAAACATTTGGTTTGAGCTTGAGAGAAAATTAGATGAAACAAGAACTTTCATTTAGATAGAATGAAAATAAGGAGAACATAACTTTGGCAAGAAAACGAATTGATAACTCAAGAAATAGGCGTGATGAACGTAAGAAATCTGCTTCTGACAGACAGAAATCTCGTGACGCTCGTTCTCCAGCAGAGCAACTCACTGAGCTTGATAACCAGCTTGGGAAGAGCAAGGGTGCAAAACGAGAAAGAGCTCGTTTGAATGCAATAGTTACGAAAGAAAAGCTGATTGAAAAGTTTTCAAAACAGAAGGTAGAGCAAGCAGAAACTGTAAAGGAAACTAAAAAATCAAAAAAAGAAAAGGGCAGTAAGAAAGATAAATAAATGAGCAAGGCAGCAAAAGTTCGTGAGAAAGAAAACAAAAAGAAAAAGAAGTCTAAGAACTCTGCTCGCAAAGAGCAATATGCTGCACTGGCTGGTAAAAGCAAAAAGAGTGAGACTCGTTCTGCAAAGCGAGCAAGGTTGAAAGCAAAACGAGCGAAGCTTCTAAATCCGACAAACCATTCGAACGGCCAGTGTGGCAATGTTGGTTGTGAGAAATGCAATCGCACGCTTACTAAATCATCTTTCTAAGTCTCTTCGAAGATACTTATCAATGTGAATAGAGCTCTCAAAGAACAGCAAGAAACACAAAAACCCGAGGAGACCAATGTCATCAAACTGCAAATACGTTATCTTGCCGCAAAAGCTCAAAAACCATCTGATGAAAAGTTTTCGTGGGTTGTTCTTGATAAAAAAACAAATAAACCTTATGATAAGTGGGCAACAATAAATCTTGAAGAAAATGTTGCTAAGTCAATCGCTCGTCGTCTTAACAAGCAGCTGACAATCAAACTAAACAAAACATAAAAATTGCTCAGTCAAAACCTTCAAGACGAAATATATCAGCTTGATTTGTCTGATGCCATTCAGCTGAATAGCTTGCTTGTATCTCATATCACAGTAATGCAGAAAACTTACTCACTGATTGCAAAGTCAAAGTTTTCTAAGAATGACCGCGTTCGTTTTTCTCACGACGGAACGAATTATATTGGCGTAATCACTAAAATGCTAAAGGCTCACGCAAACATAACACTTATAGATACAACATCTGTACCAGAAAAACTCATCGAAGATGCTACATATAGGGTAACATATAGAGCACTTCAGAAAGACACGTGATAGTGAAACAATTAGAGAACACAATTCACAATTTTGTTGATTGCTTAGCACTGCAGTTACTTGTAAATGACTTAGAAAAATTGAGCGAGAAGTTTGATAGCGCATCAATAGACAAGCATACAGCAAGAGCACTCAAGCATTTTATAAAAAACAACAAGAAGCCAGATTAGAAAATATGGAAAACAACATAACAGAAACATTTCTCAAAAGCTTGAGAAAGATACCGTTGCTAACAAGAGACGAAGAAGTTAGATTAGCAAAAAGAATAAAAAAGGGTGATAAACAAGCTAAAAATAAGATGATAGAGTCGAACTTGAGGCTTGTTGTTTCTGTTGCAAAACACTATAGAAACTCAACATTATCATTTGATGACCTGATACAAGAGGGCGTGCTCGGGCTTATTCACGGGATAGAAAAGTTTGATTATAAACGTGGCTTGAAACTTAGCACATATGTCACGTGGTGGATAAGACAAGCAATAACTCGTGCTATAGCAGACAAAAGTGAAACCATCAGAAAGCCTGTTTATAAGCTTCTGCAAAAAAGCAAATTATCAAAAGATAAAAATCAATTATCTTCGCTCTACGGTCGTGAACCGACAGACGAAGAATTAGCAGAATATGCAGATATATCTCTTGAAGATTTACATCGTTCAATGCAAACACATAAAACAATTCTATCGTTGGATGCTCATGCATCATCATCGTCGCTCGATGATAGTAGAGAATTACTTGAAACTATCGAAGACAAAAATGCAGTCTCGCCAGAAGAAACACTTATGAACAAAGATTTATCAGAAATAACACAGCGAGCTTTATCAAAACTAACAGCACGCGAAGCGAATATAGTTAGAATGAGATTTGGGTTAGACGCAATTGAATGCAGCAAAGACACAGACTTAGAATTATCACAAGACGAACTAAACAAGATAAAGAACAAAAGCAATAGATAAAGTGTCTATAATCGACCAGATAGCTGACAAGTTTCCATCAGATTTCGCCCGCCCCTGCGCACTCGACCACTCCGCCAGCCGAGCCCACTTCAGCGGCGCCGCCCTCGCCAGCGCCTTCGCCCTCCCCCTCGCCCTCGCTGCAGACAAGCAAGATACATTCTGGCAGAAGCATAGTTCAAACGCTGCATTTAGAAAGCTAATGAATGAAACTTATTGCTATAGCAAGCAAACTTACTTCGATTTCTGGCTAAACTCGTTAGAGCTCAGAGAGTTTTTGAGAGAAGATTTGCAGAGTGCAGAGCTAATCTTGGTAGAACTCGACAGAGTGAGTGCTCTAAGCTCGAAGCAAATTGAAAGAGCGCTGAGCGAAGCAAGAAGTGTAGAAGAGTTCAGGAGACTTGTACTCGGAGAGCAAGCGTCTAAAGCAAACATTTGGTTTGAGCTTGAGAGAAAATTATTTGGTGAAACAAAATTATATCTATAGGTAAGATACACATACTATGGAAAAAGATAAAACATCTGTTGATGAACAAAAGAAAACTCCACAAGAACTCACAGCAGAAAGAAAGAAGCGTTTTGAACGATTAGAGAACATTTGGAAGTCTATGGGTGCAAAGCAAGTCACTATTGCACTCAATAGCGTTGATGCTCGCTGCGTTCAGTGGGATAGAAGAATACCAACAGCTTGCGTCGGTATCCAGCCAAAACTAAAGAAGCCACTATTCAAGTTCAATCCAGAGTTTTTCGACTCGCTACCAGATGATACTATTGCATTCATTATTGCGCACGAAACAGCTCACATTATCTATAAGCATTGTGTTCTTCTAAACTCTAACGAAGAATACAAGAAAAACTGGAAGGCTTGGAACTATGCTGCTGATAGCATCATCAATGACTGGCTTGTAAAAGAAGGTTATCCGTATAGCAAAAATTGGGTTTATGGAAATAAGCTTTTCTGTGAGCAGTGTGCTGGTGAAGGGTGTGGTGATACGTGGTTTGATTGTACTGGAATTGATTGCTCAGACAAAACACTTGATGAAGTTTTTCGCTGGACGCTTGAAAAGTTCAAAGAACGTAGTCAAGACCCATCTGGAAATGATGGTGACGGGATGGTTGATGACCACGGAGAATGGGAAAAAATAGACCCGAAAGACGTTGAAGACTGGCTCAATAAGAATGTTTCTAAAGAGTTTAGAGATAAGATTGAGAAGTTAGCTAAAAAAGCTAAAGACAGACAAGACAAGCAGCAGAGCGATGGAAAAGCTAGCAAAGAAAAAGATGAAGAGGGAAACTCTGAAGATACTGAGCCCGAGGATTATGATGATGAGATAAGAACGAGCGACACTGACGGGTATGAAGAAAAAGATTTCACTGACGCTGACAAACCAACCGACAGTGATGATGATAATGAGAAAAAAGAGGGTCACGGGAAGATAGCAGACCATATCGTTGGACGTGGTGTAATTTTTGACTATGAAAAACTAACAAAAGTTCGTGCTAATTGGCGAGCAATTCTTACAGAAGATAGAGGGCTCAAAACAAAGCTTGAAGAGTCGTGGCGTAGAAACCCAACACCTTTGATGGGTTGCAACTCAAGTTATAGGCTTCCATACGAGTTTGATAAGCCAACGATGAATGTGCTTGTTGCTCTCGATGTTTCTGGCTCTATTTGTGAAGAAGATAAAAAACTATTCTTCAGTGCCTTTAAGGGCATACCACGCGGCACTTTCACACTCAAGGGTGTTGTGTTTGCAAATCGTTGTGCTTCAATCAAGATAGATATGTCAAGCAATAAGCGCGAGCTAAAGCACGATTATGTCGGCGGCGGGACAGAGTTTTCAGCCATCACAGACTGGATAAGAACAAATAATTATATTCCAGACAGGGTTGTTGTAATCACAGATGGCTATAGCAGTTGGAGATATGAAGTCAAAAACCCAGAACGGTGGGTATTCATTATCAGAGGAGCTCACGAAAAGAACGGGAATGTTGATGTGAGTGCTGTCACAAATATGTGGGGATATGCTGGAAACAAAGTGAAAGTCGATTGGAATAAATCAAGATTTTTTGCATTCGAAAAGTTTGCAAAAATAATGAGCGGACTATGACAATAATCGACCAGATAGTTTCTAAGTTTCAGCAAGATTACACCTCCGTCTTCGCCCCCGCCCTCCCCTCCGCCCTCACCGCCGCCCCCACCCTCGCCCTCACCCTCACCCTCCCCCCCGCCCTCGCCCTCGCCCGCACCTTCGCCCTCGCC
>ERZ1292629.1022-Hain-H43-01um-R1-1022-length-29358-cov-6_pt1 | contig 25758 bp, 24 predicted proteins | sample MGYA00564399_ERZ1292629 | MGnify/ENA primary metagenome ERZ1292629 (study PRJEB36523, sample SAMEA6512636) | groundwater metagenome | collected 2019-01-08 | study: AquaDiva: Metagenomics assemblies of 32 groundwater samples
GAAAATTTAGAATTGGTTGAAGCGCGGCGGTTGAATATAAAAACGCAAAAATACGCCGAGGCGTTGGAAAAGTTGACTCGCGAAAAGTTCACCATCGCGATTTCCGGCACTCACGGAAAAAGCACCGTGACCGCGATGGTCGGGTTAATGATGGAAAGAGCGGGGTTGGACCCGACGGTGATAGTGGGAACGAAAGTGCGCGAATGGGATAACAGCAATTTTCGCGCCGGCCAGAGCAAGTATTTAGTGATTGAAGCGGACGAATATGACCGTTCTTTTTTGAATTATTGGCCCAAGATCATTATTTTGACTAATATAGAAGAGGATCACTTAGACACTTATCCGGGCGGTTTGCCGGATATTATGGAAACTTTTAGCGAATATATTTCGCATTTACCGGAAGATGGAACGTTAATCGCAAATGAAGAAGATATAAATATATCAAAAATCAAAGATCAAAAATCAAAATTACAATTTAAAATTCAAAATTATAATTCAAACGTAGTGGAAGGACTTAATCTAAAAATTCCCGGCCGACACAATTTGAGCAACGCTAACGCCGCGTTGGCGTTGGCGGAAATTCTGGGGATTGATGAAAAAACGGCGATTGAGGCCCTGAATGATTTTTCCGGCACTTGGCGGCGTTTGGAATATAAGGGAGAGATCAACGGCACGAAAATTTATGATGACTATGGCCATCATCCGACGGAGATCAAAGCGACGCTGGAGGCGGCGAGAGAATTATTGGAAAAAAATCCCCCCCAGCCCCCCTTTTTAAAGGGGGGAGGAAAACTGTGGTGCGTTTTCCAGCCTCACCAATATCACCGGACCTATGATCTGTTTGATAAATTCGTTGGCGCGTTCGGTGCGGCTGATAAAGTGATTTTATTGCCTATTTACAGTGTGGCGGGTCGGGAAGACGAGGAAATAAAAAAGAAAGTGAGTTCGGAGAAGCTGGCCCTTTGCCTGCAGGCTCAAGGGAAACCAGAGAATATTATTTATCTGGAAAATTTTGACAAAACAGCGGAGTATTTGAAAAAAAATCTCCAACCCGGCGATATTTGCGTAATTATGGGCGCGGGCGATGTTTATAAACTTACCCAAAATCTTATTTAAAGGTTATCCACAGCTTTTGGGTATTGCGCTCGGTTTTCAGGGTGGTATAATCGGCCATAGAAACGAAATTTTCTCCAAACTAGGGGAGAAAATCACGGCTAACAGGGAAAAACAAAATCCCGCCAAGACAAAACCCCGTTTTTTCGGGGTTTTTGTTTTTTGTGTTATATTGAAAGTATAAAAAAATGAATCAAAGAGTCGGGAAAATCGTCTCCGGCGTTGTTTTTTTGGCGACAGCCAGCGCGGTTTTCGGTTTTTCCGTCCAAGCTCAAACGTATTTTTACGAAGATTCGGGCGCGCCCTTGATCTTGCCTCGTTCCATTTGGGATAACTCGCCGGCTTTAAATAAGCTGATGACCTGGATTCCCGAGGCTTTGATTTCCGCCACAACGACCTCCGATTGGCAACCGGTGGAAAGGATCGTTGTTCACTACACGGCCACGCCCAGCGCCGATCCTTTGCCGGCCATTGAGCGGATTCAAAGCATCTATCGATATCACGCGGTTTTAAACGGCTGGGGCGACATTGGTTATAATTATTTGATAGATCAGCAAGGGAATATTTACGAAGGAAGATTCGGCGGCAACGGCGTTCGAGCCGCTCACGCTTATAACAGCAAACAAAAAAGCAATTATAATTATGGTTCAATCGGAATTTCTCTCCTTGGCACCTACGATACTCGCGACATTACGCCGCAAATGTATGATTCATTGGAAAGATTGATCGGTTGGCTTGGCGCTTTGAACGGCCTTGAAGCGGGCCAGATGAATAAAACCAGCTTGATTTGGAATTCGGAATCGTTGAGTTTCGGCTCACAGCTTTCCGCTCCCGTTGTTTTGGGCCACCATGATCTGGACGCCACCAAAACCGATCCGGGCGTTATCAATTTAAAAAAAGTTCGCGAGGCGGCGGCCCAATATAAAACAAAATTTGAAAATTATATTTATCGTTCCGCCAATTCCGCCAAAGTTTACAAAGTCTTGAACGGAAGCCGGAAAATTTACGATTCTTTAAGCAGTTTTCTGGCGACGGGGCAAAGTTATTCCTTTTTGGTCTCTTTATCCGATTCCCAGCTCGGTCTTTTTTCGGAAGCGAGATTTTTGAAATTTCCCGACGGCTCGCTTTTGCGCACCAAAAACCAAAACGAAATTTATCTGATTGAAGAAGGAAAAAAACGGGTTTTTCAGGTTTCAGCCAACGAATTTTCCAAATTGGGTTTTGATTTCAAAAGAGTTCGCGAAGTGGAAGCGGGGGAATTGGATAAATATCCGCCGGGATTGGCCATAAAATTCGCTTCGCCCCAAAATAAACTTTTGAGCGACGGCCAAAAAGTTTATCAGCTGAAAGACGGGAAAAAACGCTGGGTGGCTTCTTTGAACCTTTTTAAAAACCTCGGTTTTAAATGGTCCGTGGTGAAAAAATCCGCGGAAATGGATAATTTTCTGGAAGGCGCGCCGTTGTCTTATCCTGAAGGCGCGCTTTTGCGCGTTGAGGGCGGATCGGACGTTTATCTTGTAAAAAATAGTTTACTCCAGCACGTGGATGCCGCCACTTTCAAAAAGAAAAAATATTCTTGGTTAAAGGTGCTGACGCTTCCCACAGCTGATTTTGAAGCGATTTACGGTGTCAAAACGAACGTTGTTTCGCCGGCCTCGGCTGTTTCTTCGCTCTCACCTTCAGCCTCACCGTCTCCGGCTTTGACGCCAACATTAACACCCATACTTACTCCAACCCCTACTGCCCTGCCGTCTATTTTGCCTTCAAGTTCGCCCTCGCCCCAATCTTCCATGAAAAAATTGCGCGTGGCGCTGGCGGAAATTCCCGGCAATGTTTTTGAATTCACTTCCGGCGCCGATTTTGACGTTTTGAACAAAGCCGGCCAGATAATCGTTTCCAAGAAAGCCAATGAAAAATTTTCTTATCAAATTCCCGCGCAAAAAGCGGAGGCATTCGTCAAAATCGTTCCAAAAATTGAAAACGGAATAATAACGGCCAGTTCTTTTGAAGACCACCCCGCTTGGAAACCGAGCTTGAATTATAATGAATTTAGGGGTAGCCTGGAAATTGTTTATTCTTCAAAAAGCGGCCAGGTTTGGTTGGTCAACGAATTGGAACTGGAAGATTATGTTCGGGGCGTGTCGGAAATGCTTGATGACGACCCCGAAGGCCATCTGAAGGCGATGGTTTTAGCTTCTCGCACCTACGCTTACTCTTATCTTTTGAAAGGCGGGAAATACGGCGCGGATGAAGTTTTCCATTTGAAAAATACGACCGCCGACCAGCTTTATAAGGGCTATGGCCGCGAGAAGCTCGCGCCAAAGATCGCGGCGGCGGCGACGGCGACGCGGGGCGAGATAATCGTTTTTAACAACGAACCCATTGTGGCGGCTTATTCTTCCGGCGCGTCGGAAATTCAGAAAACCGGCACCAAAAATGCTTGCGCCGTCTGGGGCCAGAAATTTTGCGAAAGCGCTTATTCTTATTTAAATGGAGGGGCAAAAGACCCGGTTAACACCCCATACAATTATTCTTCGTGTTCCAGCGCCAATCATTGCGTCGGGCTTTCGGCGGCCGGTTCCCGGGAATTGGCGCGGCAAGGAAAAACTTATCAGGAAATTTTGAGAAATTATTATTTGGGAGTGGAAATAAGGAAGATTTATTAGTACTATTTATTGCCTGAGCGAAGCGAAGCGTAGTCGAAGGCTAATTTTATACCCTTCGACAAGCTCAGGGTATAAAATTATGCCAAAAGTTTTTATTATTATCTTGAATTGGAATGGTTGGCCCGACACGCGGGAATGTTTGGCGTCGCTGGAAAAAATAAATTACGAAAATTTTGAAGTGGTTTTGATTGATAACGCGTCAAAGGGCGATTATCGGCTGCCAACTACCGATTACCGCTTTAAAATAACGGCAATTTACAATCAAGAAAATTTGGGTTTTGCCACGGGCAATAATCAGGGAATAAAAATCGCCTTGGAACAGAACGCCAATTATATTTTGCTTTTAAACAATGACACGACGGTGGAGGTGGATTTTTTGGAAAAGTTAATTGATGCGGCGCAAGACGATGAAAAAACAGGCATCGTCGGTCCGGTGATCCATTATCACGATGAGCCGAAAAAAATTCAATTCGCTGGCGGGAAAATAAATTGGTTAAAAACAAAAGGGGAACATCTTACCGTGATTAACGCCCTCCAGCCCCCTCTTAAATTAAGAGGGGGAGCGGGGGAGTTATACCTCGTTGACTACATCACCGGTTGTTGCCTTTTAATAAAGCGCGAAGTTATTGAAAAAATCGGCCTCTTGAGCGAAGATTATTTTTTATATTACGAAGACGCGGATTGGTGTTTGCAAGCCAAAAAAGCGGGCTATGAATGCGTCCTGGCGCGCGAAGCGAAAATCTATCATAAACAATCGCGAAGCGCCGGCGAATTTTCTTATCCCTATATTTATTATCATTCGCGCAACGGGCTCATCTGCGGTTGGAAGAACGGCCCGAAATTTTTTGTCGTTATTTTCAGTCTCTGGATTTTTTTAAAGCAGATGATCAAACTGGCCATTGGCTACAAAAGAAATTGGACTCGGCCCGTTTTGAGAGGCGTGATTGATTTTTGGCGGGGGAAAAGAGGGAAATTAGAGGGATATTATTAGAAATTTTATAATAAAATTATGTTAATTGGCGTTGATTCAAGAAGCCTTGAAGGAAATCGCACCGGCGTGGGCCGGTATCTTTTGAATTTGCTCAAAATTTGGTCTACTGACCACTGCCTACCGTCCTCCGCTAGATTCATTTTATATTTCAAAGATAAAATTCCGAGTGATTTGCCGGCCGCGGATTTTTTTGAATTTAAACTTTTAAACGTTAGAAGCAACGCCAAATTCGTTCATTGGAATTTGCCGCGGGCGGCCAGAAAAGATAAAATAGATATTCTATTTTGTCCGGCGTACGTCGCGCCGTTTTGCTATAAGGGCAAAATCGCTTTGACTTTACACGATATCAGCTATGAAGCTCGGCCGAAAGAATTCAATTGGCCGAGCTTAGCCGATAGAATATTGCTTAAATGGGTTTCGCGCCGCTCCGCCAAAAAGGCCGCTGTGATATTCGCGTCATCAGAATTTTCCCGACAAGAAGTCATTAAATATTATGGCCTGCCTCCGGCTAAGGTTATTACCACGCTTTTAGCCGCGGATCCGTCTTTATTTAACGCTATAAATAATGGAACAGTTGCGATAAAAGAAAAATATGGCCTAGAAGATAAATTCATTTTTTATGTCGGTTCCATTTTTACCCGTCGCCATCTGCCGGAAATTATCAGCGCGTTTGAGCGGCTGGCGCGCGCTGACGAAAATTATCAGTTATTGCTGGCCGGCAAGGATTCCACCGAAGGCCAAGCCGTAAATAAGTTAGCCGAAAAGATCAATCAGGAATTTGGCCGAAAAGCGGTTTTGCGGGTTGATTTTGTCAGCGATGAAGATCTAAAATTATTATATGGCGCCTGCGCGTTTTTTATTTGGCTTTCCGACTATGAGGGTTTTGGTTTTCCGCCTCTGGAAGCGATGAGTCTGGGCGCGCCGGTGATAACCACCGGCGGATCTTCTCTTAAAGAGGTGGCGGGAGAGGCGGGGATGTTTATTAAAGAGAATACCGACGTTGAAGAAATTTATCGCGCCATGCATAAATTGGCGCGCGACAGCGCTTGGCGTGAAGAATTGAGTATTAGAGGCAAAGAACAAGCGGTAAAGTTTTCCTGGAAAGAATGTGCCAAAATTACTTTAGAAGTGTTGATAAAAATATGAAAAAATATTTTACTTCCCTCAATATCATTTTTGCCATAGAAATCATCGCTGTTTTTCTGGCGGTTTTGGGCGTCGCGCCGCGCGAAATAATTTTGATTTGGACGGGGCTTGCGGTCTTTTTCATCATCTTTTCGCCGCCCAAAGAAGGACTTTGGTTAGTTTTGGCTTCAATTCCGCTCTTCGCCGCTCTTTCTATTTCCGATTCTTTTGACACTTTGGCCAACTGGCGAATTTTAACATTGGTTTTGTTTTTGAAAGTTTTTTGGCGTCGGGAATCTTTGGCCGAAATAAAGGGATATTTGAAAAATTGGCGTCGGCCGGAAATTTTCTTTTTGCTTCTTTTTTTCTTGTTGGCCGCGTCTTCCATTTTAGTCGCCACCTTTAAAATTCTGGCGATCAAAAAATTGATCTTCATTATCAATGCTTTCTTGTTGCTTCTGGTTGTTAAAAAACTGGCGCGGGACGAAAGATCGGTTTTGGAAATTTGGCAAGCTTTGGCTGTGGGCGGGGGAACGGTGATTTTTGTGGCTTTGATCCAGTTTTTAGCGGTGATCTTCGTGCCGCTTTTTGATTTCTGGCAATTTTGGGCCGGTAGAGTGATTAGCGTTTTTTACGGCGCCGATCTGGCTCATTTGCTTTCTTACTCCAATACTTGGTTCGCTTATTATTCTTCCGCTCCGCCGACCTTGCGCCTTTTTTCCGTTTTCCCCGATTCCCATTCTTTTGCCATGTTCAATTTGTTGATGCTGCCGATTTTTTTAAGTCTGGCGTTATTTTTTAAAAACGAAAAAACGAAAAAAAGATTTTTCGGAATTCTGACGGCGCTGGCTCTGCTTTCGGTGGCTTTCTCCGGTTCGCGCGGCGCCTGGCTGAACGTCGTGCCAGCATTTCTTCTGATCCTCTTTCTTTTGCGTCGGAAAATAGAATATTTTTTGACCGCCAAGGTTGCCTGGACTCTAATCTTATTTGTAGTTCTTTTCGTTTTTTCCACTATTTGGCCGCCGGTTTTTTATCAATTTCAGGCCTGGCAAAAAGGAGAAGGATTTTCCGGAAAATTTTCTTTTTTTGAACGCGCCAAATCCATTTCCGACGCCGATGAACTTTCCAACAAGGGTCGGCTTCAGATTTGGCGGGCTTCACTCATTTCAATTGAAAAAAATCCGATTTTGGGAGTGGGACTGGGTAATTATGTCAGGGTTTTGGATGAAAAAGTTTCCGCGGCTAAAAAAGGCGCTTCCGCGCACAACCTTTATCTTGATTTTGCAAGCGAGATTGGCCTGGCGGGCGCCGTTGCCTTGGTCGCGGTTTTTGGCTTAATCTTGAAAAGGGCCTGGTTTGTTTTTAGGCGTTCAAAGGAGGAATATTTCAAGTTTTTCGGCTTGGCCTTCGGGATTTACTTTTTGTGGGTTTTGGGATACAGTTTCTTTGATGTGGTGCTCCTTAATGATAAGGTGCTTTTATTATTTATGGTGAGCGTCGGAGCGCTTTACAGCTTTGAATTTTCAAAAAAATGAATCCTTTGGTTTCCATCTCCCTTCTTCTTTATAAGCCCGGTTTTTATTTAAAGCCGTGTCTGGAATCGGTTTTCGGGCAAAGTTTTCGAGATTTTGAGCTTTTGGTGATTGATAATGATTCTGCCGACGGCACGGCGCAAAAAGCGGAGGAAATTTTAAGATCGGAGGCGAACGGAATAAATTGGCGTCTGATACCTAATAAAAAAAATTTCGGTTTCGCCGCCGGCCAAAACCAGGGCATTCGCGAGTCAAAAGGAGATTTAATTCTTTTATTGAACCAAGATATAGTTTTGGAAAAAGATTTTTTAAAGAACATTATTGAAGTTTTCAAAAATGATCAAAAGATCGGCGCGGTTCAGGGAAAGTTTTTGCGCCTGAAAGCGGAAGGGAAAAATTTAGAGAAAAGCGATTTAATAGATAGCGCGGGTTTAACGATTTTAAAAAATAGAAGAATTATCGCGCGAGGGCAAGGGCATAAAGATAAGGGGCAGTTTGAAAAAGGGGAAGAAATTTTTGGAACCGATGGAGCCGCGCCAGTTTATCGTCGAGCAACCTTGGAAGATACAAAAATCTGTATTAGAGAACATTGCGAATATTTTGACGAAAGTTTTTTTATGTATAAAGAAGATGTGGATCTGGCTTGGCGAACAAGATTGGCCGGATGGAAGTCTTTTTATGAGCCAAAAGCCGTTGCCTGGCACGTCCGTACCGCCGGCGACAGCGCCGCTATAAATTATTTTGAAATAATAAGAGAAAGATTGAAAATAAATAAATTTGGCAAGTATCATGCTTTCAAAAATCAACGTTTGATGCAGATAAAGAATGAACAGCCTCGGATTTTATTTAGGCATCTTCTATGGTTTTTACCAAAAGAAATAAGTTCTTGGGCCTATGTGGTGGTCTTTGAAAAATTTACCTGGAATGCCATAGCGGAATTATTTAAGTTGGCGCCGTTGGCTTGGCAAAAAAGAAAAATAATCATGGCGCGGAAAAAAATAAGCGCCAAAGAAATGGAGAGATGGTTTGATTGATTTTGTTATAAATTATTTTTGAATATGGCCGATTTTGAAACAAAAGAAGAAAATTTAGAGGTTGGGTTTTTGGAAGAACAAAAACCGCGCTGGCGGCGTTATGTTTTCGCCGTTTGGGTTTTCGCTTTGGCCGCTATTTTTGTGGCGCTGGGCGGCGCGTTGGTCTGGAAGACAAGTTTTACCTATTCACAGATGAAGATCGGCGACACCAAGGGCCTTTTACCTCTTTCCGAATCAACTCCCCAGCCGGACTTGGATAGGATAAACATTCTGCTTTTGGGCCTGCGGGGAGAAGAGGATCCGAACGGCGGTTTATTGACGGACTCCATTATGGTTTTGAGTTTGAAAAAATCAACCGGCCAGGCGGCTTTAATTTCCATTCCGAGAGATTTGTATATTAAAATGCCCGGCGAAAATTACAAAGAAAAAATAAATTTTGCCTACGCTTTGGGTTTTGAGAAAAAAGGTTCGGCCGGCGCTTTGCTTTACAGTAAGACCGCCGTGTCTAAAACAACAGGTCTTTATATTAATTACGCCATCGCGGTGAATCATCAGGCTTTCAAGGAAATTGTGGACATTTTGGGGGGCATTGATATCATCCTGGACAAACCTTTTCGCGAAGACCAGCAATTTTCAAAAGAAATGATAATTGATCTGCCGGCCGGCCAGAATCACTTGAACGGAACCAGCACTCTTTATTTCGTCCGGTCGCGTTTTACGACGAGCGATTTTGATCGCGCCAGGCGCCAGCAGCAAGTGGCGCTGGCCATAAAAGACAAAGCTTTTTCTCTCGGAGTGATATCCAATCCGGTCAAGATCTTTCAAATTCTGAATTCGCTCGGAAAAAATGTGCGCTTGGACCTGCCTCTTTCCCAAATCAAAAATCTGATAGTGATGGCTGAAAATTTCGGCGATCAAAAAATAGTCCATAAAGTTTTTGACACCACCGAGGAAGGATTGCTTTACGCTTCCAAAACCGAAAGCGGCGCTTATATTCTGTTGCCTGTCGGAGACGATTTTAAAAAAATCCAGGAAGTTTGTCAGAATATCTTCAATTGAGTATGAAATTGTCGGTCATTATCACCAACCATAAAACCCCGGAACTTTTGGATCTTTGTTTAAAATCCGTCCAAAACGCGGCCAGCGGTTTTGAATTTGAGGTCTTGGTTATAGATTCGGAAATCAGTCCTGACGAAGACGGCTGGGCGGGAAAGAATTCGGAGGGAATAAAATATTTCCCCTTTGAAAAAAATGTCGGTTATGCTAAATTGGTTAACAAGGGACTTTCGGAAGTTAAAGGAGAATACATTTTGATCCTTAACGCGGATATCGTTCTGGAAAAAGATTCCTTGGAAAGAACGATCGGATATCTGGAAAAGAATCCGGCGGCGGGAATCTTAGGACCGAAGCTCCTGAATTTCAACGGTTCAACTCAGCCTTCTTGTTTTCGATTTTACAAATTGAGCACGATCTTTTCCCGGCGCACTTTCTGGAAAAAGACCCCTTGGGGGAGAAGAGAACTGGAGCGCTTCCTGATGAAAGATCTTGATGATAATAAAACCCATGAAGCGGATTGGTTGCTGGGCGCCGCTTTAATGGTCAGGCGGCAAGCGGCGCAGGATATCGGGCCGATGGACGAAAGATTTTTCCTTTATTTTGAGGATGTTGATTGGTGCCGGCGCTTCAAGGAAAAAAATTGGCAGGTTATCTATTTTCCCGAGGCGGTGATGAACCATTACCACGGCCGCCAAAGCAAGAAAAAAGGCGGATTGGCGGATTTGTTTTTCAATAGATACGCCTGGATCCATATTTTCAGCGCTTTAAAATATTTTTTAAAATATCGGGACTAAAATTCATGGGAAGAAAAATAATCAATTCGTTTTTTGCGATAATCTTGATCGGCGCCGTTTTTTACTCGGGTTTTTGGTACGGCCAGAACCATCGCCCTTCCATTGAAAAGATAGGGGGGATTTCAAATTTGGAAATAAATAAGCCTGCTGACGTTGATTTTACTCTTTTTTGGGACGCCTGGGCAAAGGTTCAAGAAAAATTCGTCAATCGTTCAAAACTGGATTATCAAAAAATGGTTTATGGCGCGATCTCCGGCATGCTCTCGGCTTTGGACGATCCTTACACCGTTTTTATGACGCCGCAAGAAAAGAAAGATTTTTCCCAGTCCATGAAAGGAAATTTTGAAGGGATCGGCGCGGAGATCGGTATCAGAAAAAATGTTTTAACGATCTTGGCCCCCATCGTGGATTCACCGGCCGAAAGAGCGGGGTTGAAGGCCGGTGATAAAATTTTGAAAATTAATGATAAATCCTCGGACGGTTTAAGCGTGGACGAAGCCGTTAGTTTGATTAGAGGAGAGAAGGGAACGGAAGTCAGGCTGGCAATCTTCAGGGAAGGTTGGAAAGAAACTAAAGATTTTAAGATCGTCCGTGACAAAATCATTGTGCCGATAGTCAAGCTTGAAACCGAAAAAACGTCTTCGGGCAAAGAAATAGCCAAAATAACCTTAAGTCAATTCACGGAAAATTCCGCCGCCGAATTCAAAAAAGCGGCTCAAAAGATCCTGGCGTCCAAAAATTTAGGCATTATTCTTGATCTGCGCAATAACCCCGGCGGCTATCTGGACTCGGCCGTGGAAATCGCCGGTTGGTTTTTGCCGGAAGGAAAAGTGGTGGTGACGGAAGATTACGGCGACGATAAAAAGATTATTCATTACAGCGATGGTATTAACGAGCTTTCAAAATATCCGTTGGTCATTTTGATCAACGAAGGCTCGGCTTCAGCTTCGGAAATTCTGGCTGGCGCCTTGAAAGACCATTTAGGAACAAAATTAGTCGGCCAAAAAAGCTATGGAAAGGGGTCGGTGCAGGAATTAAACCAACTGGGCCAAGGAACAGCCGTAAAGATCACGGTGGCCAAATGGCTGACGCCCTCAGGCCACTCCATTATGGACGCGGGGCTGGAGGCAGACGAAAAAGTGGAATTGATCTCTGAAGATATTGATAATGGCCGCGATCCGCAATTGGTCAAAGCGCTGGAAATGTTAAAATGAATAAAGACGGCGGGATTTGCCAAAATTCAAAAAGATAAGGTAAAATTAAAAGGAAGGATTTGAACTTTTAATCAGAAAATCAATTGAACTATGAAAGTAATTTTGCTTCAGGATATTCCAAAGATCGGCAAGAAATTTGAAGTTAAAGAAGTAGCTGACGGCTACGCCCGTAATTTTTTATTGCCGGAGGGTTTGATCAAACCGGCGACCGAAGAAGCGTTAAAAACTCTGGAAGCCGAAAGAGCGGCGGCGGCCAAGAAAGCCGAGGAAGAATTGAAAGTGGCCGAACAAACCGTTTCCCAGTTGGATGGACAGGAAATTGAGATTTTCGCCAAGGCGGACGAAAGCGGCAAGCTTTTCGGCGCGATTACGCCACTCAAGATCGCTAAGGTTTTGAAAGAAAAAGGCTTTGAAGCCAAGAAGAATCAGATAAAAATTTCCGAGCCGATCAAAACGGTCGGCGAACACGAAATAATGCTGGAAATGGAACACGGGCTGGAAGCGAAAATAAGATTGATTGTTTCAGAACAATTAAAAGAAGAAGTAAAAAAGGAAGACTTAGAGTAGAAATCTGAATTTAGCCCTGGTTTCGCCCCGCAAAATGCGGGGCGGGGCCGCCTCCGCTGAATTCAGTTTTTTACCGGGTCGGTTTTTATGGCAAAATATATCTTTGTGGCCGGCGGCGTCATGTCCGGCGTCGGCAAGGGCATCGCGACGGCTTCAATCGCCAAAATTTTGCAAGCGAGAGGTTTTGGCGTCACTTCCATAAAAATTGACCCGTACGTCAATGTGGACGCCGGCACCATGAACCCCACCGAACACGGTGAGGTTTTTGTTTTGGACGAGGGCACGGAATGCGACCAGGATATGGGGAATTATGAAAGGTTTCTGGGCCTTTCTTTGCCGGCGATAAATTACATGACCACGGGGAGCGTTTATCAGGCGGTGATCCGGCGCGAGCGGAATTTGGAATATGGCGGCCGATGCGTGGAAGTGGTGCCGCACATTCCCCTGGAGGTCATTGAAAGAATTGAAAAAGCGGGTCGGCACGCCAAGGCTGATTTTGTCACAGTGGAGATCGGCGGTACGGTCGGCGAATATCAAAATGTTCTGTTCCTGGAAGCGGCCAGAATGATGAAATTGAAAAAACCCGGTGATGTTCTGTTCGTGCTCGTCAGCTATTTGCCGATACCGGCCAAGATCGGCGAGATGAAAACCAAGCCCACGCAATACGCCGTGCGAACATTGAATTCGGCCGGCATCCAGCCCGATGTCATTATTGCGAGGTCCTCGGTGGCTTTGGATAAAAAACGCAAAGAGAAGATCGCTTTGAATTGCAATATGCGAGAACAGGACGTGATTTCCGCGCCCGACATTGAAAGTATCTACGAAGTGCCGCCGAATTTTGAGAAAGATAATTTGAGCGAATTGATCTTGGAAAAATTGAAAATGGAAGGGAAGACATCGGATTTGAAAGAATGGCGAGATTTCGTGAAGATTTTAAAGTCGGCGAAGAATCCGGTCAAGATCGGCATCGTGGGCAAATATTTCGGCACCGGCGACTTCACGCTTTCCGACGCCTATATTTCGGTGATTGAGGCGGTTAAGCACGCCGCTTTTTATTTCAAGCGTCGGCCGCAGATCAGTTGGCTGAATGCCGAGGAATACGAGAAAAATCCAAAAACTTTGGCTAATTTAAAAAAATACAATGGCATAATCGTGCCCGGAGGGTTTGGTTCGCGGGGGATAGAAGGGAAGATCAAGGCGATCGAATTTTGCCGCAAAAACAGAATTCCTTATTTTGGCTTATGCTACGGCATGCAACTGATGGTGGTTGAATTCAGCCGTCATATCTGCGGCCTGAAAGACGCCCACACGACCGAGATAGACAGGGAAACTAAAAATCCGGTGATTGACATCATGCCCGACCAGAAAAAAAATCTGGCGGACAAAAATTTCGGCGCGACCATGAGGCTCGGCGCGTATCCGGCGGCCATCAGGGAAAAAACGCTTGCTTTCGCGGCCTATAAAAAACATCTGATCTCCGAACGCCATCGCCATCGTTGGGAAGTGAATCCAGATTACCAAGAATTATTGGAAGAAAAAGGTTTGGTATTTTCGGGCAAATCGCCCGATGGCCGGCTGATGGAAATTGCGGAATTACCAAAAAATCTTCATCCATTTTTTGTGGGCGTGCAATTCCATCCGGAATTCAAATCCGCGCCGCTCGCCCCGCATCCTTTGTTCAGGGAATTCATCAAGGCTTGTTTGAAAAAACCCCTCACCTATGAAGGATTTTTTTAAAAAATTATTTATGGCAACTAACTTTTATTTTTTAATAATCACAATTTATCCATCTGGTATTTATTCGCGAGCGGAGCTCGCATTCCTTCATAGGTGAGGGGTAAAATAAAAACACTCCCACAAAACGCGGGGGTGTTTTCGCAATATAGAAAATCTATTTTACCGAAACCACATTCGCTATTTTGCAAATTCTTTTTGAACCGTTGAATTTTTTCATGCTTCTCGCGGTGAATTTTACGATGCCCTCCGCGAGAGAATAAAGAGTGTCGTCATTGCCGCGCCGAACGTTTTTCCCGGGAAAAATTTTGGTGCCGCGCTGGCGAACCAAAATACTGCCGATTTTGGCTTTCTGGCCGGAAAAAAGCTTAATGCCGAGATATTTTGGTTGGGAGTCGCGGCCTAAATGGGTTGAACCCGCCGCTTTTGTATGCGCCATATTTGAGTTAGAATTAAATTAAGAAATCAATAAAAAGAGTATAGCAAATAAAAAATCTTATGTCAACGGATTTTTGGTTGAAGATAGGGGAGCGGATAAAGGAAAATCAAGCGGATCTGGCTTTGATTTTTGGCTTTGTTTTAGTGGCTCTTTTGTCGTTTGGCGCCGGTTATCTTTCCGCGCCGGAAAGCGTTAAAAATTCGGTGATAATTGAAGAGCCCAACGCCTCATCAACCGGTTTCTTTAATCAATCCGCCGCCGCGGGGAGCGCGGCGGCCCAGCAAGAAAAAGGACTTTTGGTGACCAGCCGAGGCGGAAAAAAATATCATTGGCCGTGGTGTTCTTGGGGGAAGAGCATCAAGATTGAAAACCAAATCTGGTTTAATTCCGAAAGTGAAGCCAAAACGGCCGGCTATTCGCCTTGCGCTTGTATTGAAAATTCCGCTCCGGCAGGCTATGTTAGCCAGTGATCTTGGGCTTGATTTTTTTCTCTTTTTTGAAAGAAAAAGTTTTATATTCTTTGTCTATTTTTTTGGCGCTTTCAATTTTTTCTTTGACGGAGAGGGGAACTTCTTTTAAAATCTTTTTTAATTTTGTTTCGTCAGGTTTAAGGATCTCCTGCCATTTTCCCAGCGGTTCCAGGATCGCTTTTAATGTTTCACTATTGTATTTAAAGCGCTGGATAAGCTGCCTCGAAATATAGCCGTCTTCGGAAAAAAGCCGTTCCATATTTTCCTGTTCCATGAATTTGGCGAGGTCGGATTTTATTTCGTCCATTCTCTTATCCCGTTCGTCAACTTCATTCTTTAAAGAAATATATCCATTGATCAGCGCCTTGATGTCCTGGTCGTTAAAAAATATTTTTTCTTCAACGAATTTATGTTTAAAAAGCGGGCAGAAGCGCTGGTACTCGCACCAGTCGCAGAGAGGCGAAGGCGTGGGCTGGAATTTTTCCTGCTCTTTAGATTGTTTTATCTTTTCAAGGCTTTTTATAATTTTCTCTTTGGTGGCTTCCAAATCTTCGGGAGAGCGAAGGCTGGAAAGTTTCTCACCGTGCTTTAGAAAATAAAGGCTGACTTTTATGGGATGTTTTTCTTTAATGATTGAAGGCCAGCGGTTGGCCAGGCCCAGGTGATAGACCGAAAGTTGGAGATTCTCGTCCACGTTTTGCTGGGAAGGCATTTTTTTGGCGGTTTTGTAATCAATCACCTCAAAGATCCCATCCTCGGTTTTATCAACGCGGTCAATTTTCCCGGTGATAAGGTGAAGGTCATTGCCCGCTTGGATGGGCGCTTCAAACGGAGTTTCCAGGGCCAGGATATTGAATTTTGCCGGATAGTTCTTGGCGTAGTAATCTTTGAGAATTTTTACCGCTTGCGTCAAAGCGGCCACATTTTCTCTTTCATCTTCATAAATGGAAGAATCCCAATTGTCGGAAAGATATTTAAGGATCTCTTCTTCGGAAGGGATAAGGAGGCCTGGTTCGTGCAGGGTCTTTAAGACATTATGTAAAAGAGTGCCAAAAAGAGCCTCTTTTGATTTTTTGGTTTTGAGGCGGTCTATATATTGAAATTTGAATTTGAGCGGACAGCGCTGAAAACTTTCCAGAGCCGAATAAGAAAGGCGCATATTGGTTAATTTTATCATGGCGGGCAGAGGAGGGGCAAACGGAAGAGAGGAGGGGGGAGGAAGAAATCTCCCTTTTTGATTTTATAAATTGAGAAAAATATAAAAATAAATATTTCCTTGAATATTTTTTAAATAATTATTTATTAAGGTTTTGTCAATGCTGTTCCACGGAGCTGTGGATAACTTTGGGGGAGAGCAAGCTAGAACGTCGCACAAGATACCTTTTGCGACGTTGCCTTTAGAGAATAAGCGAAGAACTCTCCTTTGGCGCAAAAATTAAATTTCATTCCCCTTCTGGCGATCAAAAAAGTTTTAAGATATTTTTTGTTGTTTTTAAGATAAAAAAATAAAAAATATTTCCCCGCTTCTCTTTTGCTCGGACCCATCCCCATTTTTTTAATCCTTCAATTTAAAAAAAGCCATAGGAAGGCCAAGGCCCGAGCCGTCTAAAATTCCCGAAAGTCCAAAATAACGGAAAATTTCTTGATTTGGGTTTAAATTAAGGTTTTATAATCTTCCTTTCCTTTTTGGCGGACTCGGGCCTTGGCTCTTGAAAAATCAGCCTTGGAGGCCTTATACTCGGATTAGTGGGGAAAGGCCTTTTTAGACGATTTTAGAGTGAAAACAGATCGGGTTTTTAGTTCTCAAAACCTGTTCTTTTTACTAAATAAACTACGTCGTACAACATAACAACGGGAGGTCCAAAATGGTTAGGGATTCTCTTTGCGCTTTGGCCGCAGTTTGCGGTGCCCTGGCATTAATAATTTTTGCTTCCCTTTCGCTCCAACTCATCGGTTCGACTTTTGGCGTCTATGTGCCCGAGGAAGGAGCCATGGAGAGAGGAACAAAATATTTTTTCGTTATTTCTTTTCTTTCCGCGGTTTTTTTCGGACTCTCTCGTGCGACAACAAAAAATCCCTCCCGCAGCTGCGGGAGGGATTTAAATTTGGAATTTTATAAATAAAGCAACGGATTCAGATCACCGCCGAGCGGCACCGGACCGTAAGATTTTTGTTCTATCCGAAAAGTGTTGGTGGCATAAAGCGTGAAATGCAGATGGGCGCCGGTGGAATAACCCGTTGAGCCGGCGTAGCCGATAATGTCGCCCGCCTTAACCGTTTGGCCGACAGCCACCGATTGCGCCGAAAGATGGCCGTAGAGCGTGGTCAGGCCGTTTTGATGATTAATGGTGATCCATTTCCCGTAAGAATAACGGCCCAAGTTTCCTATCCCCGAGATCACGCCGTCGTGCGCCGCGCGGATCGGATCGCCCAGATCCGCGTCAAGATCAATTCCATTGTGATAACCGCCTTTTCTATTATTACAAGCGGGATAAGAACGCCGCGCGAAACTGGTTTGGATGCAACCGTAGCCCTGGGTGACGGTTCCCGCCTTTGGCCAAAGGAGAAGACCATTTTTGGCGCCGGGCAAGGAATTCGGATTGATGGCGAGACGCAACTTTTCTTCGGCTTCGTAAATTTCATTCTCAATTTGTTCTTGTTTTTTTTGCAATTCGGTCAGAGTCGTTTGGTATTGTTTTTCTTGATTTTTGCTGGTGGCCAGCAGGTCTTGTTTCTCGCCTTTTTGGTTGTCCAAGACCGCGGTTTTGCCGGAGAGTTGTTTTTTCAGACCTTCCAGCTCGTTTTTTTGGCCCTCATAATCGCTTTTTTGGCCTTCCAGAAGATTTTTTAGGTCTTTGATCGCGCGGACCTTTTCTTGAACATCCTTTTGGAGATTTTCGGAATATTGGATCTGATTCAAAAAGTCGGAAAGGCTTCTATTTTTGAAAATGATCTCAAAGGGCGTTTCCTGGTCGGCCTCGTCAATCGCTAAAAGGACCTGGCTCAAACCATTTTTGTTTTTGGTCAGCTCCACGTTTTGAGTTTCAATTTCCGAGGATAATCCTTGAATTTTGAGTGAGGCGCCGGATATTTTTATTTGGGTCATTCTGACCTCGGCTTCTATCTGCTTAATTTGGGTTTCCAAGCGCGAGACCTGAGATTTAAGCGTGGCGCTTTGGTTTCGTTGGCTTTTTAAAGTATCTTTGTAGGCGGCGATTTGTTTTTCCAGCTCCTGAATCTGGGTTTGTTTCTGTTGGATCTGATTTTTCAAGTCATCGGTCAAATCAGCCCGGACGATGGCGGGGAGAATAAATAATGAGTAGGCAATAATTGGCAGAATTATTATTTTACGTAAAAGCATTTTTTAAAATAAAGAGATGGCTTTTTTTATTCTTTCTAAGCTTTGTTCTTTGCCCAGGATCTCCGCGATCTCGAACGGCGGCGGGGAGTTTTTTTGGCCGGAAAGCGAGACCCTCAAAGGCCAGAGCAGCTCTCCCCTGTTTTTGAATTTTTCCGCTTCAAGCATCAGCGCGGATCTCAAATCTTCCAGCGTGAAACGTTCGTCGGAAATTTCCGAAATGATTTTTTGAGAAATTTCCAGGGATTTTTTAATCTCTTCATCGGTCATTTCTTTCCATTTGAGCAGGGTTTTGTCGTATTTGGGCAACTCAAAAAAGAAGGCAATATGCTCCCCTATCTCGGATAAAGTTTGTAGTCGTTCTTGTTCCAGGGCGATGATTTTTTTTAGTTTAGATCCTTCGCGGAGTTTAGGCTGAGCGGAGCGAATATGCTCAGGATGACCGGGCAAGGTGGTCAAATAAGGGAGACATAATTTAGTCAGTTTATCTAATGGTAATTGTTTTATATAGTAAGAATTATACCAATTCAGTTTTTCAATATTAAAAACCGCGCCGGCTTTGTGGACTTTTTTCAGATCGAAATCCCGGAGCAATTCTTCCATTGAATAAATTTCTTTCTCCTTGCCCGCCGAAGCCTTAGCGGAGGAGGGTGTTCCGGGATTCCAGCCCAAAAATGCCAGATAATTGACCAGGGCTTCGGCTAGATAGCCCTTTTTGATATAATCTTCAACCGCGACGTCGCCTTTGCGTTTGGACATTTTGGTTTTGTCGGCGTTGAGAAGCAGGGGCAGATGGGCGAATTTCGGCGTTTTCCAGCCGAAATATTCATAAAGCAAAATATGCTTTGGGGTTGAAGGCAGCCATTCCTCGGTGCGCGTCACGTGAGAAATTTCCATTAAGTGGTCGTCCACAACCACGGCCAAATGGTAGGTCGGATAGCCGTCGGATTTAAGCAACACTTGGTCGTCCAATTCATCGGAATCATAAACGATTCGGCCGCGCACCAAGTCTTCAAATTCAATCTTTCGATTTTCGGGAATTTTCATCCGGACGACATAAGGCGCGTTATTTTTTAATTTTTCCTCAATTTCTTTTTTTGAAAGTTTCAAGCATCGGCGGTCGTATTTGGTCGCTTGATTTTGCGCTATTTGCTCTTTCCTCGTTTCTTCCAGGGTTTTTCCGTCGCAAAAACAAGGATAAGCAAGGCCTTTTTCCAAAAGTTCATTGGCGTATTTTTTATAAATATTCAGACGTTGCGATTGGATATATGGTCCGAAAGGCCCTCCGATATCCGGACCCTCGTCATAATTTATGTCCGCCCATTTTAGGCTCTTATAAATCGCCTCGGTCGCGCCTTCAACATATCTTTCTCTATCCGTGTCTTCCAAGCGCAAAATAAATTGGCCGTGATGCTGTTTGGCCAGAAGATAGGAATAAAGCGCGGTGCGCAAGCCGCCGATATGCAAAAAGCCGGTGGGGCTCGGCGCAAACCGCGTCCGGACTGGACTTTCTGGGGAGAAACTGATATATTTTAGGAAGTTCTTAAACATAATTTTTAAAAAGGAGGCGTTATGACTATTTTTTGTTCCCCGGAAGGTTGCTCTCGGCATTGGACGGGAGGCGAACTTCATGATTGCTTGCTGGGGTCCAGGCCGAATCGCAGAGAGATGGTCGCTATGGCCTTAATAGCGGCGGGGTTTTTCGTAATCTGCTCCGCTTTCGGCTGGGGAATACTCGCTACACTGGCTGCGTCTTTGGCCGCCGGATTCGCCTCTTTTATCGTTTGGCGGACTCTTTAAGAATGTTCTATCTTTTCTTTCCCGCAGGTAAAACCTTACCTGCGGCTTTTTTATTTCACCACTTCGCGATATTTAAAAGTTCATGCGAAATTTTACGAGCCGCGTCCGGCGGATTGAAAGCGCCGGACGCGTCGCTCATTTTTTTCATTGTTTCGGGACTGTCAAATAAATTGAAAATTTGATCGGTGAAAATATTGGGGATCAGATTAATTTGGTTGATAACCACGGCCGCGCCGGTGGAAGCGTATTCCCCCGCGTTCTTGTTTTGGTGGTCCGCGGCGGCCGAGGGAAGAGGGATCAGAATGCTCGGTTTTTTCAAAACAGAGATCTCGGCAATCGAAGTGGCGCCGGCGCGGGAAATTACAATGTCCGCGGCGCCGAACGCGGCGCGAAGTTGTTTCTCGTCCAAAAACGGGGTTAGAAAATAACCCGCGGGTAGGCCCTGGTTGAAAAGCGATTTAAATTCTTCAAAATTTTCCTGACCGCATTGATGGATCATTTCGCAACGGGAAAGCAATTTTGGCAGAGAATCAAAGACGATCTGGTTTATTGCTTGTGCCCCCTGGCTGCCGCCAAGAACTAAAATTACGGGTTTTGAACCGGTAAAACCCGGAAAAGCGCTTTTGGCGTCTTCTTTCGTGCCGCCAAGGAGCTCTTGGCGCACCGGATTGCCGGTCAGAGCGGTTTTAGAGGACGGGAAAAAAGAAGCGGCCGAAGAGAAAGAGATCGCGACTCTTTTGGAGAATTTAGCGCCGAATCTGTTGGCGAGGCCCGGTACGGAATCGGATTCATGGACAAGGATCGGCAGGCGGTAAAGCCAAGCGGCTAAAACCACTGGCGCCGAACCGAATCCACCTTTTGAAAAGACGGCGTTTGGCATAAACCAAAAAAGATGCCAAAGAGATTGGATTAGGCCGTAAGGAAATTTCAAAATATCAAAAATGTTTTTCAGCGAAGCGTAGCGTCTAATCTTGCCGGCTAGGATCTTTTTATGTCGAATTCCTTCTTGGGCCAATAATTCTTCGCCGACGGTCTCGGGTCCTAAAAATAATAATTCCAAAGAAGACCCCTCGCCCGGCGGAATCTCAAAAAGATTGTTTTGAACGATGTTTTTTAGTTCTCGGGCAACGGCTAAGACCGGGAAAAAATGTCCGCCCGTGCCGCCACCGGTTAAAATAATTCTCATAAAGTTTAGATTTTAGAATATTTAGAAATGTTCAACAAAATTCCCATGGCCGCCAGGGAGACGGTCAAAGACGACCCGCCTAGCGAAATAAAAGGCAAAGGGATGCCGGTCAAGGGAAAAAGTCCGCAAACGGAAGCCATATTGATTAAAACTTGCAGGGCGATGGAAATGGTAATGCCGCCGGCCAGAAGTTTTGAAAATTCATCCGGCGCTTTGGCGGCGATTTTCAGGCCTCGCGAAACAAAAAAAAGAAAAAGCAGGATCAAAGAAATAATACCGATAAATCCGAGTTCCTCTCCGATGACCGCCAGGATGGAATCCGTGGCGGGTTCGGGCAAATAGCGGAATTTTTGAAGTCCCTGGCCAAGGCCGAGCCCTAAAAATCCTCCCGAGCCCAGCGCCAGAAAAGCTTGATTTATTTGGTAGCCTTTCCCCAAGGGGTCCATTTCCGGATGCAAAAAAATCTGGAAGCGGCTGGAAGCGTGGGAGAAGACTTTTATTAAGATAAAAAAAAGAGCCACCGCGCCGGAAAAGATCAAAATGATGTGCCGGAAACTTCCGCCGGCCAAAAGGAAAACCGCCACGGCGCTTAATCCAATAATTCCCATCGTGCCCAGATCCGGTTGGGCTAAAAGAAGAAAAGCGGTCGCGCCCAAAATCATCAAAAAAGGCAGAAAAGTTTCCGAGAAACTTTTGATGTTTTTATTTTTTGAAGAGAACCAGCCGGCCAGATATAAAATAGAAGTGAATTTCAGGAATTCGGATGGTTGGAAAGAAAAGGAGCCGAGGCTTATCCATCGCTGGGCGCCGCCGTGTTCAAGGCCGATTCCCGGCACGAGAACCAGTCCCAAAAGAATTAAATTCAAAACTAGAAGAGGCAGAGAGATTTTTTTAAAGAAAGACAAAGGCAGAAAATAAGCGATTAAGCCAAGAATCAAACCAGGCAAAAGGCCATGGAGGATTTGATATTTAAGGTAGTAATAATTTTCGCCGGATTTTTCCTGGGATAGGCTGATGGAAGAAGAAGCGATCATTATTAAACCGAAAACAACCAAAAAAACAATAACCCCCAAAAGCGCGTAATCGGGCCGGCGCCGCATAAAAGTTTAAAGTTAAAAGTTTAAAGTTAAAAGCTGGGCTCAAGGGAGAAGCCAGAATCATTTTAGATTTCTCACCGCTTCGTTGAATTTTTCTCCGCGGTCAAATTCGTGTTTGAAAAGTCCGAAACTCGCGCAACCGGGAGAAAGCAGGACAACTCCGCCTCTTTTAGCCAGGGCGGCCGCTTTTTTCACCGCTTCTCCAAGGTCGCGGGTTCTTTCAAAGAGGGCGAAGTTTTTTTCCGGTTCTTGCCCCAGAAACTTTTTTATTTCTTTTTCAAGCTTGGGCGTCGCCGTCCCTTCAAGCAGAATCACGCCGAGGCACGAATGGACTATTTTTTTGGCGAAATTTTCAAATTCCAGATCTTTGTCCGCGCCGCCGGCGATCAGGATAAGGCGTTTTTTCAGATCCGGCCAGCGATCCGAAAGCGCTTCCAGCGCCGCCATGGCGGCTTCGGGAGCCGTGGCGGTGGTGTCATTGAAGAATTTTATGCCTTTCTTTTCCGCGACCAGCTCCAGTCTTCCCGCGAGCCCTCGAAAATCAGCCAAGGCGAGGCGAATGTCGCTGTTTTCCAGATCAAAAAGTTTAGCGACCGAAACGGCGGCCAGAATATTATTGATCGCGTGGCGGCCGAGCAGTTTAATTTCTTTAAGATCGCAGACTTCTTCTTGATTTATTCCAAAATAGATTTTTTTTCTTTTTTGATAAGCGCCGAGCCTGGGTTCTTGGTTCAGTGAAGGCCAATCTTTCATCAAGAGCAGGTCGTCTCCTTGGGGAGAATAAAAATAAACGCGCGATTTGGCTTCATTGGCCAAATCCCGCAGATTTTTTTCATTGTAATTAAGAAAGAGAAAATCTTTTTCATCTTGGAATTTGAAAACCAATTTTTTGTCTCCCGCGTAGTCCTCAAAGCTTGAATAGCGGTTCAGGTGGTCGGGGAAAATATTGGTGATGACGGAAATATGGGGGCTTTTTTTATGGTTTTTGGCGTCGGCCAGTTGCCAGGAAGAAAGTTCCAAAACCACTACCGAATCTTTGGAAATTCTAGATAAATTTTCTAAGACCGAAGAACGGATATTGCCCGCCAAAACCACCTGGGGATATTTTTGTTTTAGAAGATGGGCGATCAGCGTGGCCGTGGTTGATTTGCCTTTGGTGCCGGTGACGCCGATTATCGGCGCGGGACATAATTCAAAAAAGATTCCGATATCGCTTTCTATAGGCACTTTATGTTTTTTGGCCGCGGCCAAAAATTTCGAATCTTCCGGCACGCCGGGATTTTTTATCACCAGATCCGTTTTGGTGAAATCTTCCAGGCGATGTTTCCCCAAAATAAAATTAATAGGCTCGCCTCGCTGCGAAGCGGGCAGATCCTTTAATAATTCCAGGGATTCTTTTAATTCTTCCTTGGTTCTCAAATCAGTGGCTAAAATTTTAGCCCCTTGTTCGGCTAAAAATTTTATCACGCCCACTCCCCCGCCGTGGAGCCCAATGCCCATGACGGTAATGCGCTTATTTTTAAAGTCTTCTAAATTCATAATAATGTAAAATGCAAACTTCAAAATTTAGAATGATTTTTTCTTATTGTCATGCCGAACTTGTTTCGGCATCTGGATCCCGAAATAAATTCGGGATGACACTTTGTGTCAATTTCATAGATAAAATCTGTCCAAAAACGCCAGAATTAATCCTAAAATCGCTCCGATGCTTGAAATTATCCAAAATCTCATCGTGATTTTGGTCTCCGGCCAGCCCTTGGCTTCAAAATGGTGATGAATGGGGGTGGAAGCGAAAATTTTCCGGCCGAACAATTTTTTGCTGATCATTTGTAAAATAACCGAAAAAGATTCGGCCACCAAAACCAATCCGATAATGGGCAGAAGCAAGAATTGATTTGTCAGCATGGCGATTATGCCGAGAGTGATGCCCAGCGACATCGCCCCGGTATCCCCCATAAAAAATCTGGCCGGGAAAATATTAAACCAAAGAAAAGCCAGCAGAGCCCCCAAAATAACTCCGCAAAAAGCCGCGAGGTCATAGTGCCCCTGGGAATAAGCGATGACGCCATAAGCCCCAAAACAAGAAAGCAGAACGCCGCCGGCCAGGCCGTCCAGGCCGTCGGTCTCGTTGACCGAGAAAGCGGTGGCGACCAAAACGAAGATAAAAATTAAAATATACCAAAGACCGATGTCAAAATTTCCGATGAAAGGGATATGGACGGTACTCCATTCAAGCTTGGTGAAAAACCACCAGGCGCCAAAGATCGCGATCAAAGTATAAACCAAAATGCGGTGCCGCATTTTCAATCCGCCGCCGTTGGGTCCGATGCGCCGGATGCCGAGCAAGTCGTCGGCCACGCCGACCAAAGCCGAAGCCACCAAAGCGCCGAGCGGCAGAAGAGTTTGAGAACGATTTAAAAAATTAAGATCGGAGATCAAAGAATCAAATCCTAATTTTGAAAGTCCCCAGAAAATTATCGCCAAAAGAAAAACCGTCAACCAGATCAAAAGTCCGCCCATGGTCGGCGTCCCTTCTTTTTTCCTATGGAGTTTGGAGAAAACCGGTGCTCCTTCGGTCCTGATTTGCTTGCCCAGGCGCCATTTTATCAAAAAATGGGTCCAAAGAGGAGTTAGGATGATGGCTACGCCGAAAGATAAAGCGGCCAACCCCAAAATCCGCGAGATTTGAAATAGGTCGGACATGTCAAAATTTTACCATAAATAAGCCTTTTTAGTCCAATTTATCAAGGTCTCGGTTTCCAGAAGACGATCGGGCGAATCCATAACTACTGAAATAATTATTCCTCCATTTTGAGGCGATTTAACTGCTAAAATCATACAATTGCCCGCCTCCTGGATATAACCGGTTTTTCCGCCCAGGATTTCGGGCACGCGGTCGAGCAATTTATCCGTGCTTTCAATCTGATGGCGAAATTTTTTATCCACGGAGAAAATGGTGATTTTAGGAGTTTGCATAATTTTGGAAAGAAGCGGATTTTTTAAGACCTCTTCCATAATTTTAGTCAATTCCCAGGCGGTGGAAAAATTAGATGGGTCCAAACCGGAACTGTCTTTAAAAGAAGTATTTTTTAAACCCAAGGCTTTGGCTTTTTGATTCATCAAACCTACAAAAATTTGCCCCGAGTCCGTGGCGGGAGAAGAAATATTTTCGGCGATGGCTTGGGCCGCGTCGTTGCTTGAAGCGACCAGCATGAGATAAAGCAGATTTTTCAAAGTGATTTTTTCGCCCACCGCTAAATTTCCCATTTCCCCTTTCTGGACTACGGCGTTTTGACTTATTGTAAATATATCCGTTTCTTTGGCGTTTTCCAGGGCGACGATTGCTGTCATTAATTTAGTCAGACTGGCGATGGGACGAGCTTCTAAAATATTGTCTTTTTGGAAAAGCACGGAGCGGTTTTTGGTATCAAAAACCAGCGCGGCGCGCGCCAAAATCTTCGGTTCTTCAACGTTCCAGTCGCGGAGCGGCGAAACAGGCAGGAGGAGTCCGGAAGCCAAAAAAGCGTTTTCTGAAAGCGGTAGCTTAAAATCCGCGAAGGATAAAAATTCGGTTTTTTTGGT
>ERZ1292629.1240-Hain-H43-01um-R1-1240-length-25743-cov-5_pt1 | contig 25743 bp, 17 predicted proteins | sample MGYA00564399_ERZ1292629 | MGnify/ENA primary metagenome ERZ1292629 (study PRJEB36523, sample SAMEA6512636) | groundwater metagenome | collected 2019-01-08 | study: AquaDiva: Metagenomics assemblies of 32 groundwater samples
CAACGCCAAAGAAATTAACCGACAAATACCCTCGCTTACCTCCTGATAAAAACCGCCGCTCTTGCCGATGGTGGCAAAAACCTCAAAAGGAGCACCCGCATCGTCATCGTTGACCGTAACATACAGATTACCGTAGCCAGTCTTAATTCTATAAGTTTTACCGCTCATCACCTCGGGTCGTAAGCGGGGATTAAGCTTGCCCTCGTCGGTAATAATTGTGGCAACTGGCTTCTCTAAAATATTCACCGACTTGGCCACTCCTTTGCGCACCGGCGCTTCGTTTGGCGCAACCAAGTTTTCTCCCGTACCCAAATTCAAAATCTGCACATCGCGACTTCCATCTCGATAAAAAGTCATCCCTTTGCACTTTAGTTTCCACGCCAACACATAACCGGCCGCCACCTCTTCCCGAGTCGCCGAATTGGGAAAGTTAATCGTTTTAGAGATTGAATTATCCACGTGTTTCTGAAACGCCGCCTGCATCTTGATATGATCCTCCGCCGAAATATCCATCGAGACCACGAAGGTATTGCGCAAGTCTTGAGGTAAATCACTTAACTGTTGGATAGAACCGGTTCTAATCAATTCTTCCATGATTCCACCCTTCTTTAGATCAATGCCGCGCTTCTTCAAGGCTTCGGCAAAAATCGGATTAAGATACTGATACTGCTGACCATCCTTGTCTTGCTTCGTAAAAAATAAGGCAAAATTCGGTTCAATGCCGGAACTGCAATCCGTAAACATAGAAATAGATCCGGTCGGCGCCACCGTAGTCAAGGCCGCGTTTCGCATCTTAATTTTTTTCTTACCCCAAATACTGTCCTTCCAAAGCAAGAAGACTCCTTTTTCTTTGGCTAGTTTTGCACTCATCGCATGAGCCTCTTTATTCACGAAGCCCATGACTTTTTCACCCCAGGCCCGTCCCTCATCGGAATTGTACTGAACACCCAGCTTAAACAACATGTCGGCAAAACCCATAATACCCAAACCAATACGGCGCGTGCCTTGCGCTCGCTCCGTAACTTTTTCTACCGGATGGGCATATAAATCAATAACATTGTCATGCAACCGCGTGGCGATATGCACCACCTGCCGCAACCTACTCCAATTCATTTTTCCGCCATTCACAAAAGCCGAAAGATTGATTGAACCCAAATTGCAAACATCGTAGTGGTGCAAAAATTGCTCACCACAAGGGTTAGTAGAGTCAATTTCTCCCAATTGGGGTAGGGGATTGGTGCGATTGGCCTCGTCAAGATTAACCACCCCCGGTTCGCCATTCGTCCAAGCCCCTTCAACCAACTTATCAAACAACTCCTTGGCGGTAATATCCAGTTCCTCAAAACCAACAACCGCTCCGTTGCCGGTCCGCAAAGTTCGATGCGGTTTTATCTTCTTTCCATTCCAAGTCGCCAGCCAAGGTTCATTCGGCTTTTCGGTAACCGCCATCATAAACTCATCAGTAATCCCCACCGAAACATTAAAATTCTTGATATCGCCCTCGCGTTTTTTGGACTCAATAAAATCAATAATATCCGGATGATGCACCGGCATAATGGCCATATTGGCTCCATGCCGCCCCTGCTGTTTAATAATGCCAAACGCATTATTGTAGATTTTCAAAAATTCTATCGGGCCCGACGACATTCCGTTAGTTCGCTTAGTCAAACTTCCCGCCGGTCGCAAATGACCAAAAGAAAAACCCAAACCGGAACCAGCCTGCTGAAGCAGTGCCGCCTCCTTTAAAGTTTGAAAAATCTCGTCCATAGAATCCATGACCGGCAAAACGATGCAACTGGCCACGATCGGTGTTCCGTTACCAACATTAGTCAGCGTCCGGCCCGCCGGAGTATGCTCCTTGTTTGTCATTATAGAAAAAAAATCGGCTTCAATTTTTTGAATCTCGCGATCAGTCTTGCCGTATTTTTCTTTTTCAATCAACGCCAATCCATGAGCCACTCGACGAAACATTTCGGCTGGCGTCTCTTGCGTTCCATCGGGGCGCTTAGCCAGATAACGCTTTTTCATCATCCGCAAAGCATTGTCGGAAAATGACTCGTTGATTTTTTTATCAATCGCTTTAACGGAAAGAACTGGCGCCTGTTTGGCGGTGATTTTTTTAGACATAACACTCAAAAATTTAGTGAATAATTTACCGACTAATTCTCTGCCCATTATACTCCCTGCCGCGAGGCAAAGAAATGTGCATAAGAGGTGGATAACTCTAAAAAAAATTGACCTTTCCCAAAAAAAGTTTGCTTTTGGCAAAAAACCCATTCAAAAACAAAAGAATCTCACAAAACATTGCTTTTTAGAAAAATTCACCCTAAAGTAAATGAAGTTTTGATTAAGCCGCGGTAGCTCAGTGGCAGAGCGCAGCCCTGAAGAGGCTGGCGTCGGGGGTTCGATTCCCTCCCGCGGCACAAATTTTTAAATAAGCTTTATGCCTAGTTCTAAAATTTCCTTTCCCGCACAAGGAAGGAATCGAACGAGGGGTGGGTCGGAGGGGAAGCAGCCGCGTCCCCTCCGTGTAGGAGACCTGCCCGCCGTAGGCGGGTTATTCAGAACTGTGAGTTCTGAAAGCGAAGCGAGTAGCAAAGAGCGAGCAGTGAGATTCCCTCCCGCGGCACCAATATCAAACTTTCCGATTTTTACCGATTGACTCTCGGTTTCTAAGTGCTAGGCTTATGGCGAATATATAAACCAACCTATAATCCTATGAAAAACAAAATCTTTACAAACCTGCTCATCGGCATTTTGAGCTTCACCGCCCTTGCGACGAGCCAAAACACCAACGCTCTTTCATCAACCCTGGGAACAATTTTATTTCCACCGGGTCAGTCAAACACCATCGCCTTTCGAGTGGATCTCGATAGCGCCGCCGACGCAGTTATCACCGTCGAGCAAAGCACCGGAGACACAGCAGTTTGGCTCTATGATCAAAACGGCAAGGGTCTAAGAAAAATCGGTGAAACCCTGGTCGCCCTCGACGTCAACGAGCAACTGCCGCTCGTCACCTTTACCCAATATCTGCACAGCGGATCAATTTTTACCCCCTCGCAAACCAGCACCTCAACCCCCGGAGTTCTTGAGGGTCAGGTCGTAATAGACGGCATTCTGGCCATAGTTTCCATTGACCAGAATCTTTCACCGGCGCAAGTTACTATCGATTTTCCCGGGTCGCCCAGTATTAATCCGTTATCTTCTCCGGTATATCCTCAAACCAACTACGCGCCTTTTGTAATCGGCAACATTCTCTACGCCGTCGAGCCGACCGCCGAATCTTTTTTGGTCCACAAGTGGTTTCGCTACAGCGATAATTTTACGACCGGAATCTATTCCGTACCCTCGGCCATAAGTAATGTTGCAAACCCAATAATCAGCGAAGTTCAAATAACCGGAGGAGTTGGCAACACGACCAATGACTTTATTGAACTCTATAATCCGCTAAACACCCCATTCGACCTAGCCGGCTATCGTCTGGTTAAAAGAACCGCCTCCAGCACCAGCGACTCCACGATCAAATCGTGGAATACCACAACCACGCCGCACACCATTCCGCCTCACGGCTTTTATCTTTGGGCCAATAGCGGCTACAGTTAAATTCCCACTCCACCCGAGACTAGCACTACCGCCTCCATTGCCGACAACAACAGCATCGCCTTGCGTTTGGGCGACGAAAACACTGGAACCGTTATTGACAGCGTTTCTTGGGGCACCGTAAATAACAGCCTCGGCGAAGGAGCATCGCTCCCGGGCAATCTTGGCGCCAATCAAAGTTATGAACGAAAAGTCTGGCAGGGCATCGCTTGCTTTAACGCCAACGGCATCGCCGAATTCCTCGGCAACGGCTGTGACACCGGCAACAATTCTAACGACTTTAGTCTCCGCGGAATAGCCAGCCCCCAGAACAGCTTGAGCCCAATCGAACCCTAATCTATTGACACGAATCAGCTAAAGCTTTAGCATTGAATTTCTTTTCTGGGGTTTTCTGGAAAAGAAGCACAGCACCTTTACCTGGGAGAAAGTAACCGTGCTCAATCGGAACAAAGTCTTGATCCTATTTGTGATTGCGTTTCTTTTTTGTCTGGGTGGTTTCGTTATCCAAGCAACCAGATTTTACACGCCGGGAAATGAAAACCACGCCCTTACTTGGGCGCAACGTTTCTTTGGTGCTGGCGCCATCATGGCCGTCGCGGCAATCTACGCCGTGATCCGCGAAGACCAGTCCGAGCAAGGTAACTTCTAGAACCAAATACCCGAGACGGTTCCAACCCCCGCAAAAAAGCGGGGGATTATATTTTAATCGGACAAAAATTAAATATGCTATACTAAAACCCATGAACAAAATCATGACGCCCCGCCTCGAAGCTCTCTTTGGTCTCCTGATTGCCGTACTCGTTGTTCTCATCTTCCGACTCAACATCATCACGGGAAAATTGCATGCCAACATCCAACAACTAAGCGCCGCGACGGTAAATCTTAAATAAAAAAAGGGACAAAAAACTGCATTATGGCTCCTCAAATGCCTTAGCGCGGGTTGTCTTTTTGGAGCCCCTTGCTATGATAAGGCGCGAAACGACATGGTGCCTATGGTGTAGTGGTTAGCACAACGGTCTGTGGCACCGTTAGCACCGGTTCAAATCCGGTTAGGCACCCCAGATAAAACATCGGAGCTTGCTCAAAACTAAAACCCACCTTTATAGTGGGTTTTAGTTTTGACTAAAAAACCAGGCAACTCCTTACTGCGGAATATCTTCGCGCACACTGGGACACCCGGGATTAGTTGGGCACAGGGGGTTTACGGAACAAGCTGGTGGCAAGGGACAACCGGGTGGTGGCGGTGGGTTTGTGTTGGTTACGGTTGCCACAGCGGGACCGCAAGTGTTAGAACCAAAAGCATTGTCACAGGTCAAACTAAAAGTTCGACTTCCGGAAGTAAACGGCCCATAGGTCTCCGATCCAGTGATTGGCTTTGATCCGCCAATCGTCCAGCCATTACCAGAAGCGATACAAGTCGGAGTTGGACTCCCTTGCGCCGACCAAGAAACAGCACCGGAAAGCGGAGCTGGACCGTTTGAAGCAGAAAGACTAATAGAACAAGTCGGTGGCGTGTCCGACGGAGGCGGAGGAGTAACTGTTACCGTCGCCGAACACGGAATACCAACCAAAACCCCGGAAACAGTCCTTGTACAAGAGAGAGAATAATTTCTGGTTGATCCAATCGGGCCCAAAGTCTCACTGCCACCACTGACTGCTTTGCTTCCAGTCCAATCACCGGAGGCAACACAAGATTCTGGATTATTGGTTGTAACCCAATTTAGCGTCACGGGAAATGCCGGCGGCGCCTGCCCGTTATTCGGCAAGGCAGCTAAAGTACAAGTGGGTGTCAGCGTCACCGCGGCCACATTGCCGGCAAAATGGATCCAACCAAAATCACCGGAATAAACATCGCCGACTACCAATCCCGGGTTAGCCGGATCACTCGCCACTCCATATGCTTGACCGCCGGCCGTCACGCCAGAAAACTTAACCCAGCCATCATATCCACCATAGTTATTTGGCGCGTTAGCCGGACCAATTGAAACCGGCGCGTTGTTAAAAACATTGTCCGGCGTATTTTCAAAAGCAACAAAACGCGCCCAGCCGGTAAGCGACAATCCTTCGCGAGAAACTCCATGATTAGGCGCCGCTGGATATGGACCCGCCGGTTGAAAATCAAGCCAACCAAGATTACTTGACCAAGCGTGTCCGACAACCGGGCCATCACCGGCAAGAGGAATGGTAATGCCATAAGCCGGTCCGTTAAGACTAATCCAGCCCGCTCCGGCAGCAAAAGCCGGATCATTGACTGAAGTAATTCCCGGATTGCCAGAACCGAGCAAAGAATCATCCGTTGTTCCGCCCCACATCCAACCAGAAACATTGCCGTTGGCGCTCAATTGAGCGGATGCGACTAACGCCCCGCCAAAAAAACAAACCCCAAAAAGCAAAACCGCGAGCCAAGATGGAAAGCGCATAATTATATCTACAGTCTACACCCTGCGCCAACATAAAAGAAAACAGCTAGTGTGCATAAGTCCGCCATCATTCAAACCGCTATTCAAAATGTACCGCCGCTTCAAAAAACTTTAACCGCTCGCGAAGCAGTGGTTGCGATGCAAGCTCCGGATCACGACTCAAAACCAAAGAAGCCTCCCGCTTGCTTTCACCGACCAGCTCCAGATTAGCCATTGCCCTCATGGCATAATCGGGAAATCCGGTTTGTTCATCACCTAAAAACTCGCCTGGCCCTCGAATCTGAAGATCCATCTCCGCGAGCTCAAAACCATTTTTAGCCTTTATTAAAACGCCAAGCCGATCTCGCGCCGTTGCCGCCTGCGATTCGGTAAAAAGCAAACAATAAGATTGGTGTTCACCCCGACCAATTCGTCCACGAAATTGATAAAGCTGGGCTAGCCCAAAAAAATCAGCGCTCTCAATAACCATCACGCTGGCATTTGGCACATTGACCCCGACCTCAACCACCGAAGTCGCCACCAAAACCGAAATCGCGCCCAAGGCAAAATCGGCCATAATCCGACTCTTTTCCTTGGTAGAAAGCCGACCATGCAACATAGCCACCGAAAAATCTGAAAAAACATCTTTGGCTAGTCGCTGATATTCCGCGGTTACGGTTTTAATTTCCGTCGCAATTTTCAAATGCGAAGCTCCGTTGGTAGAAGTTTCGGCTTCTTCGATCCGCGGGCAAACCACAAACGCTTGCCGCCCCCGCCGCAACTCCTCTCGAATAAAAGCGTAAGCCTTATCGCGATTCTTCGGATCCACTACTTTGGTCACTATTTTTTTGCGTCCCTGCGGCAATTCACGCAGAGTGGAAATATCCAAATCACCAAAAACCGTCAGCGACAGGGTTCGCGGAATCGGCGTCGCGGTCATAGAAAGAAAATGCGGCATAAAATCCTGACTCTTTAACAATGCCGCGCGCTGGCGAACCCCAAAGCGATGCTGTTCATCAACCACCACCAAAGCCAATCGATGAAAAGCCAAATCGCCCTGAAGCAAAGCGTGTGTTCCGACGAGAATATCTAAACGTCCCTTAGCGCCGCCCTGCTTTGTATCCCGCTTAAGAGTTGCTGTATGCGAACCCAACAACAAACCAATTCGCGGCCGAAACTGCAAACTGGAAGACTTAAAAATTAGGCTTAAAGTTTCGTGGTGTTGTCGCGCCAAAATTTCTGTCGGCGCCAAAAAAACTGTTTGAGCTCCATTGCAAAACGCCGCCCAAGCGGCTCCCGCCGCCAGAACAGTTTTGCCGGAACCAACATCGCCTTGAAGCAAGCGTTGCATTGGAAATTGTCTGCCAATATCGGTTAAAATTTCTTGCCAACAAGTTATTTGGCCCTCAGTCAACCTAAAAGGAAGAGCTGACAAAAACTCGGCGCGCTGTTCCGGCGTTATCGCCAAAGACAAAGCCTTTTCGCGCACCGTATTCAAACGACGCCTAGCATTCATAATCTGAATCAAAAACAAATCCTCAAACGCAAACCGTCTTTCCGCCAGTTTTGCCTCATCAAGCGTCTTGGGAAAATGGATGGAACTCAAAGCCTGAATAAGTATCGGCAATTTTTGGCGCGCTAAAACGTGGTACGGAATCGGGTCGGGAATCGCGTCCAAAACGCTAAGTAGGGGTTGGATTAAATAGCGCAATCCGCGAGAAGTAAGCCCTTTAGTCTCGGGATAAATCGGAATCAAACCGCTGGTATGCCGAGCCGCGTCTCCCGAGTGCACCACTTCGTATGCTGGACTGGAAAAATAAATTCCGTCCTTGCCTTGACTTACCCTACCCGCCAAGCGAACCGTTAACCCAACACGAATTTGATGAGCTATGTAAGCTTGATTGAACCAAACTACTCTCACGCCACCAGAATCATCGGCGATAATCGCTTCTATAACCGTCATATTTCTCCGCCACGCGTGGCGGCTAGTAATTTTTTTCACCTCGCCGCAAACCGTTGCCTGAATTTTCGGTACCAACTCGGCAATCGGCAAGATCGCAGAAAAATCATCGTACCGAGTGGGAAAGTGAAACAGCAAATCGCGCACCGTCAAAATCCGCAACGTCCGCAAACGCTCCAAAAAATAGGGGCGCAGTCCTCGAATTTTGGTGAGCTCGGTCGCTAAACTAATCATAAGATCCGCCTCAGGCATTATTTTGCGAAAGCCAAATTTTAGTGCGTCCACCAGGGGTCGAACCTGGGACCGTCTCCTTGCAATCGGAAGCGAGATGAAAAATAAATGGCTAAAATTCCTACTTGGTGCGTCCACCAGGGGTCGAACCTGGGACCGTCTCCTTAAGAGGGAGCTGCTCTACCAACTGAGCTATGGACGCACTAAATAGAAATTTCTATGGCTATTTATTTTCGACGAGCGAACCGATTGGTATTTAGAGGGAGCTGCTCTACCAACTGAGCTATGGACGCAAAACGCAACTATTCTACAATATTCCGCCCCGACTTTCAACACAAAAAGACAACCCTCTATGTTATGATGATATCCGATGTTCACCGAAAATTTCGTAACTAAAGAAAAATCAAAATTCAAAGTTTTATTCGTTGCCTCCGAGGCGGCTCCTTTTGCCAAAGCCGGTGGCTTGGGCGAAGTCATGCTGTCTTTACCGCGAGAACTGCGCGAACTCGGTTCCGACGCTAGAGTTATGATTCCGCGCTACGCCTCAATCGACCGCGAAAAAAATGAACTTGTCATGGAGCAAGAGGGTCTAGAAGTTCCAACTGGAGCAGAAAAAGAGAACGAATCGGCAACCATGCGCTGTAACGTTCTGCGCTACAACCCAAAAAACAATGACCGCCGCCGTGCCCCAATTACTTATTTTTTAGAGAACGAAGAGTATTTCGAAAAACGCTCCAACATTTACGGCTACAACGACGACGCCATCCGCTGGGCACTGCTCTCACGAGGCGTTTTAGAATTTATCAAACATAGCAGTTGGCGTCCCGATGTAATCATTGCCTCCGACTGGCAGGCTGGTTTCATACCCAACTATTTAAGAACGGCTTACAAAAACGATCCCGACTTAAATCATATCGCGACCATTTTTGTCATTCACAATTTGGCCTATCAAGGAATGTTTGACCAGCGTTTTGTGGCCGAAACCGATTACGATGACGGCCAATCCGATCTGCCTTCGTTGTTTGACCCGCGCCTCTTAAAGCTCAACATGATGCGTCGCGGCATCCTTCACGCCGACCTCATCGCCACCGTCTCCAAAACCTATGCCAAAGAAATCATGACGCCGGAATTCGGTCAGATGCTGGACCCACTCCTTAAAGAACGCCGATCCAGAGTTTATGGCGTTTTAAATGGCATTGATTACGAAGAGTTTAACCCCAAAACGGATCAATACCTGGCCAAAAACTACGACGCCACAAGCGTTGAACGTCGCGAAGCCAATAAACTGGAATTACAATCTCGGTTCGGACTCACGCCCGACAAAAAAACTTTCTTGCTTGGCATCGCCTCGCGATTTACCGATCAAAAAGGATTTGATTTGCTCTTCCCAATCATGCACGCCCTGCTCCGCGAGCTAAAAATAAGTCTGGTTGTGCTTGGCAGTGGCGAAGGTAAATACATGGACTTCTTTAAAAACCTGGAAGAGCAATTTCCGGGTCGAGTCGGCGCCCATCTCAACTTCGACACCGTTCTCCCCCGATTAATTCTGGGCGGTGCCGACGCCATGCTCATTCCGTCGCGTTTTGAACCTTCGGGACTGATTCAACTTGAATCCATGAGATACGGCGTTATTCCAATCATTCGCAAAACCGGAGGACTAGCCGACACCGTGGAGGACTTTGATGTCCAAACCGAATCCGGAAGCGGCTTTGTTTTTAACGACTTTAATTCGGAGAGTTCACTCATCGCCATAATCCGCGCCTACGAAAACTACGGCAATAAGTCGCTATGGAAACGCCTCCAAAAAAATGCCATGGCCGAAGATTTTTCCTGGACTCATTCCGCCAAAGAATACATCCACTTAATGAACATCGCCCTCGGTTTCCGTCGGCGCGCCAGTCAAAGCTAACTCTATGCAGTGGGCTAATTTTCTTCACATCTACCAACCAGCCGAACAACAAGCAGACATTTTGGAAGCCATTGCTGCCCAAAGCTATCGGCCGATCATCAATCACCTCACAAACAACAAACACGCTCGCTTAACATTCAACATTAACGGAGCGCTAACCGAGTTATTGGATAAGTACGGCTACCGCGATCTTCTGGATCAACTGCGCGCGCTAGGGGAGCGAGGCCAGATTGAATTCACTGGCGCGCCAAAGTATCACGCCTTCCTACCATTTCTGGAAGAAAATGAGATTATTCGGCAAATAGAAGAAAACAACAAAACCAACAAATACTTCTTGGGCCAGGGCTACGCCCCCAAAGGATTTTTCCCCACCGAAATGGCCTACAAAGAATCCTTGGCACCACTTATTAAATCTTTGGGCTTTGAGTGGATTATTTTGGATGAGATCGCCTCCGGCGATAAACCCGGAACTTTGGATTACAGTTATCTTTATAAAATTGAAAATAGCGACTTATTTGTTTTTCTCCGCGAACGCCGTCTAAGCAATCTGATTATGAGCGCGGTCGTTCGCTCCAAAGAAACACTCAAAGAAGCGATGAAAAGCGACCTTAAAAGCCAACGCTATGTGGTAACCGCCATGGACGGCGAAACTTTCGGCCACCACCGCCCCGGATTAGAAAAAATGCTTTTTGATATTTTAAACACCAAGGACTTTAAACTCGTAACCTTATCGGATTTAATTCAAAGCGGGCGCCCGGTCAAAAACATCAACCCCATTCAATCAACCTGGGCCAGTAGCGAAGAAGATATCAAAAAAGGCATCCAGTTCTTGTCTTGGTCTGATCCCGAAAACTCCATTCATTCCTGGCAATGGATGCTAACGGCGCTCGCGCTCCACGAAGTACGACACCTAAACAAAAACCACCCTCGCTTTAAGATGGTGCGCCAAAAAATGGATCTGGCCCTGGCCAGCGATCACTTCTGGTGGGCATCCGCTAAACCCTGGTGGAGTGTGGAAATGATCGAGGACGGAGCTTACCGACTACTCGAAGTAATTCGCCTCATTCCAGAGGTTAAGGCGGCAATTCTCGACCGAGCTCGCGACCTGTACGAGCGCATCATTTCCACCGCTTTTCATTGGCAACGTACGGGAAAAATCCGAACCATGATGCAAGAACAACGGGGCATCACTCGCATCCCTTTTAAGGAGCGAACAATCGGCAAAGGTGGCGCCGAACGCGGCGTCTACCACGCCTTCCTGGATATGATGCAACGCCTTGAAACTGAAGCTAAAAATCGGGGCGAATACGAAAAAGCCATTTTATGGCGGGACGCGCAATTTAAGCTGGAAAATAAGCTAGACATTTACGACACCGTCAACGCCATAGATTTGCTCCGAGTAGAAATTCCCCACACCGAAGTTGAAAGCGTGATTGAAAAATACAAAGAAAAATATCGTGCTATTCGCGGCGGCCAGCCGGAGCAACGCGGTAACTAAGTCATGCTTGCTAAACCGGCCAAAAAAATCGAAGTTTTGTTAGTCGCTTCCGAATCCGCCCCCTTCGCCCACGTCGGTGGGTTGGGGGATATTATTCAGGGACTCGCTGGCGCCCTTTGGAAGCAAAATATTTCAGTTTCGCTCATTCTTCCCAAATACGAGCAAATAAAAAGCGGGGAATTGGTTACTGGCAAAATACCAGTCAACCTTGGCAGTTCCACCGAATATATTCGCCTCTATCGCGACACTCTTCCCAAAACAGAAACCAAAGTCTGGCTGGTGGAAAACAAAGAATATCTCTCCACTGGCCCAATCTACTTTTCCCGCACGGCGCTCTCCGGATCTTTGGGCGAACTTCAACGCTTTGTGTTTTTTTCCAAAGCGGTCGCCGAACTTCTCCGCGATGGCTTCTTGGGCAATCCCGACATTGTCCACTGCAACGACTGGCACACCGGAGCGCTGATTGCCGAACTATCAAAAATTAAATACGGGAGACCAAAAACTCTCTTCACGATTCACAATCTGGAGAATCAAGGTTGCTGGCGAGCCAGCGACCTTGCCCGCTGGTTGCCAAATCTAAGCGACATCGCCCCCTCCATGAAAAGCGGCGAGATTAATCTAATGCGCGACGCAATCGAACTTGCCGACTGCGTCAATACCGTCAGTCCATCCTACGCCGAAGAAATAAAAACAACGGAGTACGGCGTGGGTTTAGAAAACACACTCCGCGCTCGCGGCAAAACTCTTACCGGAATTTTAAACGGCATTGATTACACGACCTACAACCCCAAAACCGACCAGGCGCTAACCGCTCGATATGACCAAACATCAGCTGAAGAAAAAGAAAAAAACAAACACGCCCTCCAGAAAAAGCTCGGCCTTAAAACAGGAAGAAAACACCCGCTCTTCGGCGTCGTCTCCCGCCTTACCCGCCAAAAGGGGATTGATCTTATTCTGCCAAATCTTAAAACCATGATTCAGCGCTACGACGCTCAAATAGTCATACTTGGAACTGGCGCCTCCGAAATAGAAGAAGCGGTTAAATCCGCCGAACGTAGCTTCCGCGGAAATGTTGCCGCCAGAATCGGATTCGACGACAAACTAGCGCGACTAATTTATGCCTCCTGTAATTTCTTCCTCATGCCGTCTCGCTTTGAGCCCTGTGGTTTGGGGCAGATGATCGCCATGCGCTACGGAACAGTACCCATTGTCCGCAGTACTGGCGGTCTCAAAGACACTGTTCAAAATAATCGCAATGGCCTCACTTTTGACGAAGCGACTCCCGAAGCCTGCGGCAACGCCATTGAACGAGCCGAAAAAATGTTCTTTGCCGAAAATGATACTTACACCACTTTAGAGCAGCAATGCTTTGCGGAAAATTTTTCGGTAGAACGAGCGGCTAGATCCTACGCCAAGCTCTATCGCTTGCTTGTTAAAAAGTTCTAATCTCGTTAGGCTGGGCATAAATTATGTACGCGCCCAATCTTAACAAGATCATAACTGCCGAAAAACGCCGGCAAAACGACACCTTGTCGCTCATTGCCTCTGAAAACATTCCCTCGCCAGAGACCCTCGCCCTGCTCTCCTCGGTTTTTGAAACTAAATATGCCGAAGGTTACCCGGGCAAAAGATATTATCCGGGCAATTTAGAAAGTGACAAACTGGAGCTCCTGGCGCAAAAATACGCCCGGCAAGCTTTTGCTCTAGACCAAGAATGGATAGTCAACGTCCAGCCCCACTCCGGCTCGCCGGCCAATCTGGCCGTCTATCTGGCGCTCGCCAAACCGGGAGAAAAAATCATGGGCTTGGAACTTGCCTCCGGCGGGCACCTCACGCATGGTCATCCGGCAAGTCACACCGGAAAAATCTTTAATTCTATAAGCTATGGGTTGGATTCTAAGGGTTGCCTAGATTACCAAACCCTTGAATCTCTAGCGCTAAAACATCGACCGAAAATCATCATCTCCGGAACCACCTCTTATCCCCGCGCTATAGATTTTGCGATCATCGGCAAAATCGCTCGTCGCGTCGGCAGTTACCACGTTGCCGACATCTCCCACATCGCCGGGCTTGTCGCCGCAAGACTACACCCAAGTCCATTTCCGCACGCCGACGTCGTTACAACCACCACCCACAAAACCCTTGCCGGTCCGCGAGGAGCCATTATCTTTACTCGCGATTCTTTGGCGTCGGCAATCCAAAAAAGCGTCTTTCCGGGTCTGCAGGGCGGCCCGCATTTGAACACTATCGCCGCTCTAACCCAAGCACTCTACGAAACAACCTTGCCAACATTTGACGCCTATTCCAAACAGGTTTTGAAAAATGCCGCCAGTTTAGGAGGGGCTCTGCAAAAAGAAGGATTTGAACTCGTAACGGGCGGAACCGACAACCATCTCCTGCTCATCAACCTCAAACCTCGGGGAATCATGGGCCAAGTCGCCGAAAAAATTCTGGAAAAAAATAACATCATCGCCAATCGCAACAGCATTCCCGGCGACCAAAGCCCGCTCAATCCGAACGGAGTCCGTCTTGGCACGCCATCCGCCACCCGCCGCGGGATGCGCGAAAAGGAAATGTTTTTAATCGCGTCTTCTATTGCGCAATGTCTTTTAAAAAAGAAAAACGTCGCCGCAAAAGTCCGCAACTTATGTCAAAAATTCCCAGCCTGGCCATCACCGAAAAAATCCTAAGGGTTATTGCCGCCCAAGGAATCCCCGAGGTTTCGCTCGCCGCGGTTCGCGTCGGCGACAATCCCGCCTCCATTAGTTTTCTTCGGCAAAAAAAACAAGCAGCCGAAAAAATCGGCATTCACTACCAAGAATGCGTCTTGCCAGAATCAGCGACAGAAATAGAAGTCGCCTCACTCCTCAACTTTTTAGCCAAAGACCCAAAAGTCGGCGGCATAATTTTGCAACTACCCCTACCATCAAGACTCAACCAGAAACAACTAGTCCAACTTATTCCATCCTCAAAAGATGTGGATATTTTAAGTGACGAAAGCAAACAAAAAAACTACGCCCCCGCGCCACCCTTGGGCGTGGTCAATGCAATTCTTGAAGAGGAAAAAATCTCACTCGTCGATAAAAAGATTGCCTTAATCGGTTGGGGAGAGCTCATCGGTCAACCCATCGCTTCGTATCTTGCAACGCAAAACATCGTTCACCAAATATTCCGCCGTCGCGACCACGATCTACAAGAAAAACTTGGTCACTTTGACATCATAATCAGCGGCACCGGAGCTGGCGCAATATTCGGCCCCGAAAATCTAAAGAATAACGCTCTGGTCATTGATTTTGGCTGGAAAAGAGACGAATCAACCGGCAAAATCAGCGGCGACTACGATTCCAGAAACAGCGAAGAGGAAGAAAAAAAAGGTATTCGCGCCACTACTACCCCTGGCGGCACCGGACCCATTTTAGTGGCTAAAATACTGGAAAACTTCGCTATATTAGCCAATAAAACCACCCCTCTTGACAAGTAAAAGCAATCTGTGCTAGAGTACCGCCATCGCCTGTGTTGGGCGAGACCGAAGCAGTACATTTACAAAAGAGAAAGAGTTTTTGAATCCAACCGCGCCCTTGGCGGTGAGGTGTAATTACATGTCTGGGAATGGCAACAGAGAGACCCAGGGAAACCAGTCGTACCCGCTCACGCGGGAAGCGATGGAATTTCTCAACAGCGAGCCAACGAAACCGAACTGGGAAACGCTGGGAGCGCTTGCGAAAAGCCTCGGCGGTCAACTGACACTCGAGGACGCCAAACTCTTGGCCAACCCGCTCACGCGAGAAGCCAAGGACCTCCTGTGCGCCAAGTCAGAAAAGCAAGCGCCGGGTGCGCCCACGAACGCGGAACGCCTGCGGTACACCTACCGCTCGTACCTCGATCAAGGCGAGCTGGCAGCTGTCGCTCTCCTGAGTGGTCGTCCGATCGAGATCGGCGAGGTTAGAGATCTCGTCACCGAAGACGGCGAGGTGTGCGAGTGCTCGGCGGAAGAGTGCTCCGGCATGGAAGTGCGCGGCAGCAGGCTCTTCCAACCGGTTCGTTCCACGAAGCTCAAGCTCGTTCCGAAAAACGCGAGCAATGACCAAGATCTCGGCGATCTGGAACAGTTCGCGGAAACCTCGCTGATCAAAGGAAAGCTGGTTCGAGTCGAGCGAGGGGCCTTCTTCGCTCGTCCGATCTTCGAAGGCGATCGACTGGTCGGCTGGGAGGCGAAGGGCTTCTGCGGCGCCATGTTCTGGTGGACGCATCTACGGGGCACCGTCGCGGCCGATCCGGTCAAGTCATGCCTGCAGTGCCAACGCAAGGCGTTCGACGACGAAGTCATGTCGTTCTTGGGCCCGCAAGTGCCGCGAGAACTCGTCTACTACCTCGGCAAACCCCTGTCGCGCAACCTCTGCGAGATGGTCGTCCAAGCGATGAACGAGGCGATCGAGCTGAAGGCTGATGTCAGTCTTTCGCGACAGCGCGAAGACAACCTGCGCGCATCGCGAGTCAACAAGCAGAAGAGCGGCTTGTTGCGCAACCGGATGGCTCCTCAACAGTCGACCGTCGCTCCGCCCAGCCACTTGAACGGCAAGGAAGTCACGGCCAAGTTCCCCGAGGCCTGACCCCTCCAAGCCCCTTTCGACTTCATATCGAAAGGGGCTTTTTTTATTCCAAAAAGATTCCCGTTAAGCTATTTACTCGCCAAAATTCGCCACCCACTCCTTAAACTAAGTTTGTATATTCAAAAATTCCCGCAAGGGGAAACGCGCTAACTTACTATTGCTTCGCTAACGGATTATGAGCTCCAATTACTTCCACGTGCACGTGACATCCAGTCGTTCCCCGCACGTTTCCGGTATTTCCCATCTCGCCAATCAAGGCGCCTTTTTTAATATAATCACCAACTTGCACACTAGTCTTTTGTAGATGAGCATAACGAGTTGACGTCTTATTGGGATGTTCAATGTTCACTAGCCCGCCATAACCATAATTCCACTGCTGGGGGCTTAAAACCTCGGAGACTAGACCCTCTGCCATCGCATAGACCGAAGTTCCGCAAATATTAGCCACATCAACCGCATTGTTAAAATGAACCTTGCCCCAATTAAATCCAGCCGCGGGCAAACCAAAATAACCATCAAGATTGGGTAGAGCGCCCAAAGAACCGACCGTTGCCACTCTCGGTGATCCACCGGGAATAATCAGCATATCGCCAGCCGCTATGGACCCACGCGCCAAACGAGCAACATTCGCCGATCTAATTTTAACCTCATCAACGCCATAAATGCGGCTAATGCCGGAAATCGTCTCATTTTCGGAAACTCGGTGCAATATACCAGCAACCGGCAAAACTAGAATCTCCTGCCCGGGAATTAATGAGCGCGATCGAAGTGATGAGTTGGCCCACAAAAGCGTGTTAACCGAAATTTGGAACTGGCTGGCAATTCCCGAAAGAGTATCTCCTTTTTTGATGATGTAACTCAAAACCCCGTCTCGGAGCGGAGTAAAACCCCCAGCCGGACCAGTTGTCGTCAAGAGCGAATCACCGTCAATAAGCGCCATCTGATCAAGTGAATCATGAAGATCGGAGGCATCTGGATTAACTAGTGTGCTATCGTAAAAACCAGCTGAAGCTAAGGTATTTTGCTCCGCAACCAGCAACTCGGCCAGCTCCGGACCGCCAGCAGTCTGGCTCCGCCCCGTAAGAGTGTAAGTGGAACCAAAAACCACATTAGCAACTATTCCAGCCAAGAAGAAAACAACCGCGAGAACGGCTGATAGGCTAAAACTATGGCGCTTTTTGAATAAAATACCAATACGAAAGAAGATAGCACAAAATATGCCAAATCTCAACCCAAAACAATCTCAAGCGGTTAACCACCCAGGCGGCCCACTCTTGATTGTTGCCGGCGCCGGATCCGGTAAAACCAAAACCCTCACTGGACGCGTGGCGCGGCTGATTGAACAGGGAACTCCTCCCGAAAGAATTATCGCCATTACTTTTACCAACAAGGCCGCCAAAGAGATGGCGAATCGGGTTAAAAACCTTCTGGCCCTTCATCCAAAACAAAACCAAACGACCAGCATGCCATTTTTGGGAACTTTTCATGCCTTCGGCGCCCGCATATTGCGTGAAGAAGCGCACCTCCTCGGACGAACACCGGCTTATACGATCTTTGACGATGGCGATACGCAAAACCTCATGAAATCCGTTCTTGCCGATCTTCAAGTCAATCGCGAGAAGATGCCCCCAACCAAAGCCTGCTATTTGGTAGGCAAACTCAAAAACGAACTCAATGAATCAATCGAAGACGATCCATTGCTACAAAGCATCTACAATTCTTATGAAGAAGCCCTGCAAAAAAATAACGCCTTTGATTTTGAAGACTTAATCGAAAAACCGGTTCGCCTTTTTGAACGCCACGCCGCGGTTAAAACCCGCCACCAGAATCGCTTTGATCATGTTTTGGTTGATGAGTTTCAAGACACCAATCCGGCGCAATACCGCCTCCTGCAACATCTTGCCGCCAAACACCAAAACATTAGCGCGGTCGGGGATGACGCGCAAAGCATCTATCGCTTCCGCGGATCGGACTTCCGGAACTTTCTCAATTTTGAGAAAGACTGGCGTGATGTCGCGGTCATAACTTTGGATCAGAACTACCGCTCTACCGGAACCATTCTCAAAGCCGCTAGCGCCATTATCGCGCACAACAAACTGCAAAAACCCAAAGAACTCTGGACCGAAAACGAAACCGGCGAAACACTCACCGTCATTAAAAATATCAACGCCGAAGACGAAGCCGAAAACTTGGGCGACCTCATCTGGAAAACCCTTCGCGCCGAACAACACCAAGCCAACAAAAGCTCCCTCGCTATTCTCTATCGCACCAACGCCCAGTCGCGAGCCATTGAACAAGCGCTCATCGTCCGCAACATTAGCTACGACATTTTCGGCGGATTAAAATTCTATGAACGCAAAGAAATTAAAGATATCGTGGCCGGTCTGCGCCTGGCTCATAACCCAAAAGACTCCGTAAGCCGCGACCGCCTGCAAAAAACTTTCGGCAAACGAGCCAGTGTGGCAGTAATCCAAGGCCTGTTAGAAAGTCCGCTCGGCGAAAACCCAGCGCTGATTATCGGCCGCTTTCTCGATCTCGGTCGCTACGCCCTACAAGTCAGAACTAAATTAACCAACCCGGAAGATCGCCTGGAAAACATCAAGGAGTTAATCTCCTTCGCCTCCGGATTCAAGGACTTGGGAGATTTCTTGGAGAGAGTTTCCCTGCTTGAAGGTGGCGACGGCAAAAGAACCGGCAATTCCGAAGACACCTCAAAAAGCAATGTTCACCTGATGACTATTCACTTGGCCAAGGGCTTGGAGTTTGACCGCGTCTTCTTGACCGGAGTCAGCGAAGGAATCTTGCCGCATAATCGCTCGCTTGGTAGCAATGACGAGCTAGAAGAAGAACGGCGATTGATGTACGTCGCCGTTACCCGTGGTCGAAAAAAGGTAACCCTTTCGTTCTGGGGCTACCCATCGCGCTTTCTTTACGAACTCCCGGGCGATACGGTGGAGTTCATTGATCAAAGCGGCCGAGGCACCACCCTCGACGAAGAGACGATTTATCTGGAAGAATAAATAGCTAGATACTAAGCAAAAAAATAAAATGCGACGTCTAGGACAACACTTTCTTCAAAAAATCTCCGCGACCGAAACAATGATCAACGCGCTTAAAATCGGCGCCAGCGAAATCATCATTGAAATCGGCCCCGGATTGGGCGCACTCACCGTGCCGCTCCAAAAAGAATGCCTAAAAAAAGGCTGTACCTTAATCACCATTGAACGCGACTCAATCCTTGCCGATCAATTGGCCGCGAAACATCCGGCTCTGCGCGTAATCCAAGGCGACGCCGTCAAAATAATTCCTCAAATATTAGAAAATAATCAAGAATCTGATTTTCTAAACTCTCAATCCTCAAGCCCTAAAATTAAAATCATCGGCAATATTCCTTACTATATCACCGGCTCCATCTTGCGAATTTTGAGCAATCTAAACCCGCGACCGGAAAAAACGGTAATCATGATTCAAAAAGAAGTAGCGGAGCGGATCGTGGCCGAACCGCCACAAATGAACCTTCTCGCCGCCGCGACCCAACACTGGGCCACCGTCCAAATTTTAGAAACGCTTTCTCCGGAAGATTTTTCCCCGCCACCCAAAGTCTCCTCGGCAATTATCAGTCTTCAAGCCAAACCACGGACACCACTTGAAGCCGATCAAAATTACTATCGCTTAATAAAAATAACTTTTCGCCAACCGCGCAAAACAGTCTTAAACAATCTAAAATCCGCCTTCGGAGCAGAAAACGAAGAAAAATTGAAAAAAATCCTCAAAACCCAAGGCCTATCCGGCTTGGAACGCCCGCAAAATCTCAACCTGGAAATATTAACAGCTCTCTCAACTTGTGTTGCGCATATGCGCATAATAGAATAGAGGGGTGATCAAGCGTTCCTTGCTTTTATTGCTGGTGCTTGCGTTCTTTTTTGTGGCGCGCCCCGTCTATGCGCTTTATTTTTTCGGCGGCAAGATTGTCGCCATCGCCCCACCGGCTCCCTACGGCCCTTGCTCCAGCGCTTCAATTTTTGTAATCGGGCCACGCCCGGGAGTTTTTATGCTTCCACCCGGCATTCTCTATGCTTACCGCGCGATTCACGTTGGCGCCCTCGTTTTAGGCAGTGCCTCGCAAGCCCAATGCGGCACAATATTCTACATGGGGACCAGTCGTTAAGTTGGTACTGTTATTTATGAAAAAAATAATTGGAATCACTCTAATCGTTGGCTCGCTCATAGTCGCCATGAGCTTGCTCGCGCCAGACAAATCAATCACGGCAAATACCAAATCGGAAACAGCACCCAAGGTTATCGCTTCGCTTTCGGAAAGTCTGCCGGCATCAACAATTCCCGAGAGAATGGTAACTACAACACCGCCCCCAAGCAACATCACCACTCAAGTCGGCCAGCAAATTGCCGAAGAATTTTTGAAAAAAAACCCCAACGGGCCGGATCTGCTCTCCGGCGAAAAATTCGTCAACACGATTGAACCCGAAAAATTAGTGGAAGATCTGGTAGCGGGAAAACTGGGAGATGAAGCGCTTGCTGACTTTAACCCGATAATCACCGCCGCCGAACTCAACCTCTCAACCGATAAAACCCCCGAAGCCGTGCGTGCTTATCTTGAAACCTTTAACCAAGTAATCCAAAACAACGCCAGCGGATTAAGCGTTGATTTCAACAACCCGACCGCTGATGATTTTAACCGCATCGCTAAAGTCGGCGAAAAAACCATCGCCGCCTTCTACGCCATGCCCGTCCCGCAAACAGCCATCAATCTCCACAAAGAAGAACTACGCCTCTTAACCATTCAACGCAACATCTTCCGCAATATCGCCAATTATGAGTCCGATCCTTTGCGCGCCTGGGTTTCTATCGAAATGTACCGGCAAAATAGCAAGGAATTTGAAGATCTCAAAGAAAAGATCGCCAACTTTGTCAAAGCCAATAATCTCGGTGCATGAAAAAAAATCTCACCAAAATTTTTGCCGGTCTCTTAACGCTTATTATTTTGTCGGGCCAAATAATAATTACTCCGCCCAAAGCCCACGCCATCGCCGCCGCGCCGCTTTCGGTACCGACTTTTGAAACCAATCCAGTACTAGTTACCGCAGTCACCAGCGAGACCTCGCAAACTTTTTTTGAGTGGGCGCAAACCTTCGTTTTAGAAACGCTCAAAAAAAGAATTCTAGATATGATGGTTGACCAGATTATTCAATGGATCCAGGGCGGCGGCAAACCGCAGTTCGTCACCAACTGGGGCGACTTCCTCGCCGAGGCCGGCAACGCCGCAGTCGGGGACTTGGCCAAAGAACTCGGGCTTGGTTTTCTCTGCTCGCCGTTCAGTTTACAAATCCAAATCGGCCTTTTGCCGGTTAAGCGCTTTTCCAAAAGAGCAGAATGTACTCTGGATAAAATTGTGGGCAACATCAATGGCTTCTACGCTAATTTTAGAAACGGTGGCTGGATCGCCTATAGCTCTGCTTGGGAGCCACAAAACAATTTCGCCGGAGCCAGCTTGATAGTAGACGCCGAAGTCTCTCGCCGCAGAGAAAAAGCGCAAGCCAGCGCCTACGCCGATGCTCAAGCCGGCAAGGGTTTCCTTTCTACCAAAAAATGTCAAAAAGATGCCAATGGTAAGGATATTGCAAGCACCTGCGTCATCACCACCCCGGGAGACACAATTGGTAGCTTGGTCGCCAAGGCCGTCGGCACCGACATTGACTATGTTCTAAACGCCAAGCAACTCTCGGAATATGTCGCCGCCATTTCCAACGCCTTAATCAATCGCCTCATTGTTGAAGGAGTTAATGGTCTGCGTGGAGTCACCACCGCCTCCGCGCCTCGAGGTGGCACAATTCCCCGAGGTACCAGCGGTGCTTGCGCCGGACTGCGTGGCACGGCTTTAAACGCCTGCTTGTCTTACGGTTCCAGTAATAATTTAAACGCCACCTCAACTCTGATCACTCAAATCAATCAATCGCTCAACCCGCGCCTCGAAGCACAAAATAGCTTCAGCAATAGTATTAGCCAGCTTCAATCCTACGCCCAAAGTTTGCAGGGATTCTTAAATACTTTAAACACCAGCAGCTGTTCCTTGCAAAGTCTGCGCGTTCAAAACGTTCAAACCGAAATCACCTGGACCAACACCACCATCGCCGACCTGCAAAACCAAAAAAATATAAATCAAACCACAATTGACACTCTTAACAATTATCTAGCTCAAGTCCGCGCCCTACCACCAAACAGCTGGCAACAAATTAGCGACCTCTCAATTCAATTAAGCTCCCAACTCAACGCGGGCGATGCCCAATTGCTGTTGCAAAGCGCCCAAAGTCAGTCAAATGACATCAGCGCTCGCATCGGAAGCAACACCCAGACCCTCGGTCAAAGCGCCACTCTTTGCAGTCTCGGCCAATAGCAACTCACATGAAAATCCTCGGCAAAAAAATCCTCCCGCTTTTTCTCCTCGCGATAACAATCACCTCGCTTGGCTTTAGTTTTGCAACCCCGCAAGCCCATGCCCAATTCCCCAACGGCGGCCCCGACGCAGTTCAAAGCCAAGCAGACAACTACGGCTGTAACCCCATTGCCGCCTTCACCGACTGCCTGCTCGGAGGAATTAAATTTCTCATTCTCGGCTTAATTTATTTGATTGGTTATGTCGGTCACAAAATCCTAGAGTTGATGGCACAACTTTATAATTTTGCGATTGGGCTGAACTTCAAGATTCTCGATAACGCCAACTTCATCGTCAATAAAGGATTTGAAACCTCTCTCTCTGTAGTTAATCTCGGCTTTGTCCTCGCCATAATCCTCATGGCATTCAGTTGGATACTTGGCATCGAAAGCTACAGTGGTAAAAAAATGCTATTCAAGTTAGTAACCTCGGCTCTATTGGTAAACTTTAGCCTACTTATTGTTGGAGTTTTCCTGGATTTTAGCCATGTTATCGCCACTAGTTTTATCGGCGGCGATCCAGCAACTGATCTTGTTAATAAATTCAATCCACAAAAAATACTTGAAACCGCAAAGGGGGCTTTTGCCAACAAGGGCGACTTTTGGGGAACTCTTATTCCCGCCGCCAATCAAAGCATTTTTCAAGCTCTTCTAACATGGATTATCGCCATCACGATCGGTGGTCTTGGTGTTATGGTTTTGGGTAGATATATCACCCTAAGCATCCTCATCGTTACCATGCCTTTCGTCTGGTTGTTCACCGTCTTACCCAAATACGAAAGCATCTCTAAAAATTGGTGGTCAAAATTTTTAGGACAAGTATTTTTCCTGCCCGCAGTAAGTTTTTTTATCTATCTCGCCGTTGGAACCTACGATAAAATAATTACCAATGGCGCTAATCCGGCCAAAAATACAAACATTAGCGATATTGCCACCGCCTTCCAGAGCGGAAGTCTAATCGCCAACCAATCGCAATACATACTGCAAACAGTCGCCTTCGTCGCCCTCCTTTGGGGTGGCATGATTGCGGCGGCAAAAATCGGAGAAAAAGCCAGCGAAGAGGGAATTAAATTTGCCGGTTACTTAAAAGGGAAGGCTCTTGGATATGGTAAATCATCGGCGAAAACAGTTGGCGATGTAGGAACTCGTCCCGCCAAAGCCACCGTTCGCGGCGTCGCCGGACTTCTCTCGCGCAACCGCTTCACTCGTGGCATCGCCAACCGACTTTCTAGCGTCGGCGCCAGAAAAAATGAAGTTGAGGCGGAACAAAAAGCCAACTTCTCAAACCTCACCAACGAGCAATTTTCCGCAGTGCTTAAAAGTCCCGGCCGCTTCCGTGGCCCAATAGCCAAAGCCGCGCTTATGGCCGAAGCCGTTAAGCGCAAAATGGTCAAAGACATGGATCAAGGCATAGTTGAAGATCAAGCCAGAGCGGCAATCAACGTCAATCCGGGTAAATCATCAAGCGATATTCCCGAAGTTAAAGCGGTCACCGAACTCTACCCGAGTCTGGCCGGAAAACTCATGACCGACTTTGATCAAAGTAAAGCCATCGCCGATGGCAAAAAAGACGCCAAAGAAAAGAATGAGTCATTTAACGAGGCGGATACCCTGCGAAAAGCCCAAGAAAAAGCCGTCTCCAAGGCGGCAGAAAGCATTAGCGCGGACAAGGCCAAATACCTCTCCGAAAAAGAACTGGAAAATCACCTCGTTAGCGGCAATCTTTCCGAAGGCGCTCTTAAGGGAATTATTAAATCCGGTGATAACAAAAAACTTGAAGCGCTAAAAAAATCTCTCCTGGAATCAATTGAAAAGGCTTCTCCGGCCGTTAAAGAGATTAAAGAACTGGACACCAAAATCCGCAGCCTTAAAAAAGACATAAAATACGCCAACGCCACAGAACTTGATGCCATTAAAAAAGAACTCAAGCAAAACGAAGAAAATCGCGCTGGAAAGTTTACTCTGCTTTCGAGCAAGGATCGCAAACAACATCAAGCCGTTAAGAGTCTCCACACCATCGAAGACGCCATCAAGGGAATAAATTTGGATATTGATGACGCCAAAGAAGCCAAGGAGGAGAAAAAAGAAGATAAGGAGGAAAAAAAGGAGGATAAGAAAAAAACCAGTTCCTAATTATGGAAGAAAAATACCAAAACTCCAAGACTCCCTTTGAGCGCCTCCCGGAATCAATTCGGGAGTGGTTCCTCTCGCCCCAAGTTTTGGACGCGCTTCAAGAAATCAACGAGGAATACGTAAGCGAAGAAAGAGACGGCCTTTCACTGCGGCTCCTTGTTCGTCTGGCCACCAAAAAAACTTACCCGCAAAACTTTCTAGCCGAGCTAATTCAAACTCTAAAAGTGCCAAGCAAACAAGCCAAAGAAATAGTCGTCAAAATAAAAAAAACCGTTCTGGACCCGGTTAAATACGTCCTCAAACACGAACTCGAAATAGACATCAATCTGATTGAACTTGGCGGAGAAGAGGCAACTCCCGATGCGGTCCTCGCCCCAGCCATCATCGCCCCCGAAATCCAAAACCTGCCAAGATTTTCCCACAATCCAAAACCAAATCCACCAACACCTTCGGAACCAGCGCCGGTTACTGAAACCGCCCCCGAAGGCGAAGCCCCACTCATTATCCACGAAGAAAAATCGCCCCTAACCGCCGCCGCCCAACCGGTGGTTCCCTCGTTTAATTATCAACCCAAAGAAGAATCCTACTGGCGATCCGCCGAGCCAAAGCCAATTACCGTTCGGGTGGAAACTCCAAAAAACGTTATGGCAAACCCCCAAACAAAACCGCCGCGTCGCATCGTTCACTACAGCAATTTTCGAACCCCACTTGAGAGCAAAAACAAAGAATAAGCATCACCCGCCAACATGCAATTCCAAGTCCCACAATTCATTGAAACCGAGGCTAAAATCGTTGGCCCCCTGACTCTCAAACAATTCGGCTTCATAGCGCTCGCCGGAGTGATTAGTTTTTTGTTATTTTTTATTTTTGAAATCTGGCTTTGGGCCCTTGCCACGATTATCGTCGGCAGTTTCGCTGTTGGTCTGGCTTTTTTGAAATACGAAGGCCAACCA
>ERZ1292629.1242-Hain-H43-01um-R1-1242-length-25730-cov-5_pt1 | contig 25730 bp, 30 predicted proteins | sample MGYA00564399_ERZ1292629 | MGnify/ENA primary metagenome ERZ1292629 (study PRJEB36523, sample SAMEA6512636) | groundwater metagenome | collected 2019-01-08 | study: AquaDiva: Metagenomics assemblies of 32 groundwater samples
ACTTTGCTCGTCGCGCTTTCGTCCGTCGTCCAAACGATCGTCACCGAACTCGAAGTCGTGCTCGTTGCGCTTACTGCAGAGATAACCGGTGCAATGAGGTCAGGCGTCGAAGTCGGCGTCGAGGTTGCTCCACCTTGGCCTAATTTTTTCAAGATGCCCGGAGGCAATACCTGGCCCGGCAAGGGCTGGGGCGAATAACCCAACTTTTTCGCGATGCCCGGAGCGATCAAAAGTCCCGGAGGAACTTTGCCGGAGTTGCCCGCGCCTTCGGTCAGAAGCTCATTGAGCTTCGAGAGAGTTTGCGGTCCGACACGTCCGACCTGCGAAATGCCGGCTTTCTTCTGGAACATCTTTACAGCCTTGGCTGTCAGCTTTCCGAAATAGCCGGTAATTTTCCCTTCGGGATAGATTTGCGGGTCTGTCGCTAAAATTTGCTGCAGCATGCGGACATCGTCGCCCGACATGCCTTCGCGGAGCTCGCGCAAAAGCCGCAAAGTACCAATAATTTCCTGTTTGGTAGCTTGTGCCGCCTGCAACTGGCTCTGAAGGCTTTCCACTTGCCTCTTTAGCTGTTCGAGTAGAGCGCTTGCGGAAGAAGTTGCTGTGGACGTGGTTGTTTGCGCACTAGCCACGGTTCCCAGGCCTCCCAAAAGCACTGCGATCGTTAGCGCCGTAATTGTTTTTTTCATGATTTTTATGTATCTTTGCGACCTTTCACTATTTATGACGGCCTGTCGTTTCTAGTTATTACATCTAATCATTGTTGCTTTGCAACAATCGCTGATTACGCGGATTTCTGCGCGCCTGCCTGCCGGCAGGCAGGGATAAACGCGGATAATCAGACGCAGATAAACGCAGATTGAACGCAGATATACGCGGATTCTAAGTTTTAGTATAGCAAAATCAAGCCGAACTGGTTGTGGATAAGCTGGCTGGCTACAAGCCTCTTGTTTTTCCAATATTTTATTACCACAATAATTAGCCATGGCTGATTATCGTGGTAAAGCCCAACTTGATGCTATTTTATTACTTTCAGCATATCGCGCAATCTCTTTTCCATACGCTCCGCAATTTTTTTATGGCCGTTCGCATTTGGATGTATAGGGTCGGCCATCAATTCAGCATTATCAACAATTCCTTCTAAGATATTGGGTAGATACGCCGCTTGGCTTGTGCTAGCTACGCGATTATAAACTGTATCGTAATCATGTTTATAAGCGCCGCCGCGAACGCCTAAAAGCAAAACACGCGCGCCGCCGATTTGCAATTTTTGCACGATACTCGCGAGTCTCTGTTCAACTTCTTGCGGAGCAAAACCACGCAGAATATCGTTGCCGCCCAAGAGCACAATAACAACCCGAGGGTTTAACGCGCGCACATCGGTATCCAAACGCGTGAGCGCAGTCTCCGTTGTATCGCCATTTTTGCCGGCGTTCACCACTTCCAGACCCAAAGTTTTCGACAGCACCGCCACATAATTCTCATCCGGCCCCACCCCAAAGCCAGCGGTTAAGTCATCGCCAAGCGCAACAATCAAGCCTGGTTTGAACGGCTCGGAGCGCAGAAAGAAATACCAGCCGCCTACGGCCGCAAGCACAAGCAGAATTACCGGAATAATAACTTTTATTTTCATTGTTTTCTTTCTTTCTCCAAATCCAAGCAAACCGAATTAATGCAATAACGCTTGCCAGTACCCGGCTTGCCCGTCGGCAAAGTTTTTGGGCCGTCAGCGAACACGTGCCCCAAGTGCGCGCCGCAGTTCGCGCAAAGAACTTCTGTGCGCGTCATTCCGTGGCTCGTGTCCACCTGTTCTTTGATATTCGCTTTAGCCGCGGGCGAGGTAAAACTGGGCCAGCCTGTGCCGGAGTCGAATTTCGTGTCGGACGAGAACAAATCATGCCCGCAGGCCGCGCATTTATACATCCCCGTTTCTTTATTGTGCGCGTACTTACCCGTAAACGGCGCCTCTGTCCCCCGCTCCCGCATCACGCGATACTGCTCGGGCGTAAGTTCTTTTTTCCAGTCAGCTTCGCTTTTTTGCATTTTTAGCTTTTCCCTTGGCTTTGAGATGTTTGAAAAATTCGATTTGCCGCAGCCGCCGCTCGGCTTCAGCTTTGGTTACGTAGGTGCCAAACGAGCGCCCCGTCTTCTCGGATAAAACGACGTATTTGCCGCCTTTACGCTTAATCATCTAATGTTCAGGTTCAAGCTTGCGCAGTTCCCGCTCCAAAAAATCTGCAAGCTCCGCAACAGTCTGATCCCTCGGCAAAAGGCCATCTCGATCTAAGTCGTCGAGCATCTGCTTCGTCACGAGTACTCGCGCCTTAATTTCGGGCTTTTCCTCGGTAACATTTTCGTCTAAATAACCGCTGACTTTCCCCGACTCCAAATCGGCGGGGATTTTATGATCGCCGATTAAATCCGTAAGCGCCTGCCGCAACGCGCGCATCTGGATTAGGCTGTGGCCGACGCCGCGGCGCTCGTGTTCCGCGCGCCGGCCGGATTCAAGCCATTCCTGCAATTTTAAAGCTGCGAACTCTTCCCCGATCTTTTGGGCCTCTCGATCCGTATGTGCATCTTTATCTGGCCTCGGTCCTTCTTGCATAAGTTCAGTAAATCATAATCTGAATTTTACGCAAAATCATTCCCCGGGCGTAAAATTTTTGAATTTATCGACATTTGCTTTTGTGAGATCGGGTTTGTAGGCAAAAAATTCGCCGTTCCATTTGTAGATTAAGATGTTCCATTCCCAATTTTTTGGATCCAAGCTGTTGCCAGCCTCGTCGACGAGAGACGCTCCCTTAACCACGATTTCAAGCGTGCGATCGCTATCCAGATCAACCAGAGCGAAATCAGCATAATTTTTCACGGATGCGCCCTGCAGCAAACCCAGAAGTTCTTTTGAACCGTCCGGAAAGCCGGCTTTGGTCCAGGTAAGCGTTTTCGAATCCCAATTGATTTTAAATAAGGCGCTTTCATTGGTGTATGCCCCGCCGAAACCAGTGCGAACCAAAAGCTCCTTCCGGCCGTCCGCATCGAAATCGAGGGCATTTGTTGCATACGGCATACTGTCCCGGCGTTCGACAAACGGATACTCGGCCACCAATTTATAATTGCCGTTTGTATCCGTAGGTTCGACGATCGTGATTTTCGCCTCCGTTATGCCCAGCTCCGGATCGGGCGGCACAGCTGAACTTAGAACGATATCTTTCGTGCCGTTCCCGTCCAAATCTTCCACGAGAATTTTTACCTTATCTTTTTCGTGGCCCGCGGGGATAAGTCCAGGAATTATTTTTTTAACCAGCTCATCTGTAACTTCGATTGGAGCCGGCGGAACATAGACATGCTCCTCGCGCGAACGCTTAAGGAACCACGTGGTGAGAGCGCCTACGATTATAACTGCAATTGCTGTAAAAACGCCTACCTTCATTTTTGTCATCGTCTTAAGCATACCAAAAACCGCGGATCAATGCTGATTGGCAAGGCGAATTATTTACGTACGGAATTACGTAAATAATCGCCGCGCAGCAGCCGCGAGGTATTCTACAAAATAAAAGGCATAGGTTTAAAGATGCCGGTTCACGGTGCTATGCTATAGCATAGCACCGTGAACTTTTGACGAATTTTCGAACGCAATCGACCTCCGCGGCAATAATTTGTTAAAAACACCAAGTTGGCCTATATTGCAGGCAGGTCTTTCTCCGGTTAGGCCATTTAATCGAAAGAGAGGTGGGAAGATGTTTTCGCTTTTAGGAACTGCCGCGATGGCGCTCCTCACTGCGGCGAGCCTGACGTGGGGTTTACATGAGCGGCGACGGCGGCGATTGAGCGATCAAGAAATGGCCGCGGCAATGGCGCGACACGACCGGCAGTGGAACGAGTACTTGCGCCGCCAGGACGAGCAAACTGAACTGCGGAAGCTGCTCGTCCGGCTACGCAATAAGCTCCTCGAGGCAGTTGCGCAAAGCCAATCCGGCATCCAGATCAATCTTGTCGAACCGGGTTTTGTCGGGCTTTACGCGTGGATACCCGGCCCCGGAAGCTTTGAGATCAGCTCTCGCGCTCATCCCGGCGCTTTGGTTTTCACGGTTTTATTCCACCCGGACAGCTTCGTCGTTCGGCAGAATAGAATCGAGGGGTATTACGATCCTTCTCGTTATGAAGACCTGGAGCGCGATCTGGTTGAGAAGATCATTTTCGAGCGGGCGCTCTGCCATATTCCCGTCTAGCCATCTAACTTACCCGGTTGCCCTTGCAGCCGGTTTTTTTATTCCTGCATGGTCCGGCTTGGCTTTGTGTTTGCTGTTTGCTTTTTATCCAAAAACAAATCCCCACACCTGAATCAGATGTGAGGATCGTGGCACTTCGTAAGCGGGATTCTGTCCAATTTACTGCGAGCTTAGCGAGCTAGTAAATTGAGACCTCGCCAAAGTCCGAAGGACGAAGGCGGGTATCAACTTTCTCGTAAACTCGAGTAAACCGGCGCGATCATTTATCTGGGCCATCGATTGCTCTCAGGCTCAAGCGGCACAAACCAATGCGCAGCGTTGGAAGCACGAAGTTCTAAATCCGAAGCACGAAACAAATTCCAAAGCGGTTTATTGTTTCGAATTTCGATATTCGAATTTCGAATTTCCAGTGCTACGCACTGGAGTACGGCCTTGCACTCGGTAAGGATTTTGCCGTTTCATCGAAGCCTTCGCGAAGATCCTTCGAAGCCTTGCGGCGAAGGAGGACCCCTTCTTATAACTTCGCTCACCCCCCTCGTATAAACCGGGGGGGGCGCCTCACACCTTTCGATGTTCGGCGTCTCTGTTCGCACCTTTCACCTTGCGGTGGTCCGCCGTTAGCGGATACCTTTTTGACCGGTCTCTTTTAAGGATTAATCTTTCTTAAAAGAAATCAGTGAGTGTCCCGACTTTCCTCTCCCGGCTAAGCCGGGAGTAATCGCCTGAAGTACCCGTGGCTATTATACGCCGGAAAGCAAAAAAGTCAACGGTGTGATTTTAGCGGTGAAAACCTAGATCCGCCGGATTATGACCACCGGAGATAAGCGCCAATTTGCCTCTTTTTGTTTCAAATTGCTTCCGAACCCGAGCCGTGGCTTTGATCAGTTTAATCGTTTCCGAGCCCAGCTGATTTTTTTTATAAACTCCCCGCGACCAGTATTTCACAACGAGGGCGCTGTCGCCGAAAACGCGGCGGCTTTCCTGCTTCAGCGCAATTTGCATCGCCGCTTTGCAAGCAAAAAGTTCCCCGTAGTTATTAGTAACATTCGCAAGTTCATATGTTCCAAACGGCGTAAGTTGCTTTCTCCGCAGCACGACGGGCAAAAGATTCTCTCCGCGCGCGTCCGTTACCTTAATTTCAACCCCTTTACCCCGGCCGGTGCCGGCGTCGAAATACACTCCCGGCAAAAGCTTCGGCGCCGATCTTTTCCCATAAGCGGCTCCTCCGTGGAGCCAAACTTCCGCGGCTTTCCGATCACCGAACGCACGATAACGAGCATTCGGCACGCCTTTCACTTTGGTTTCGCAATCCGCCCAGTTATCAGCTATACCTTGTCCTTTGCCTGGGACAAAATACGCATAAAATTTTTTTTTACCAGCCATAACGCTTAAGCAAGAATTTTATAATTTCGCGTGTAATGGCCAAGGCCCGTTTTCCACTCTGGATATCAGCGCCGCCGACGTTTTTATGTCCCCCGCCGCCGAAACGCTCATGCATGAATTTGCCGATGTGAAATCCATTCTCTTCTCTTCGCCAGGGGCTTGCGCCCACAGTCAAATGATAATTGCCGCCCCGCTCACGCTTGAGCGTAAGACTATAAACGCAAGTTGGAAAAAGATAAAAAGGGGCAAACCTGACCTTAAGCCCGGTGTGTTCGGTAACATTGGTAAAAACCGTTTTGCCGTTTACTTCGGAATGCGCGCGGTAGTATGCAAGCGAGCTTGTGAGATCTTTGCGGATCCGGCTTATGGTTTTTGCTACGCGCGGCACTTTGACGATCTCCCCTAAAGGCATTTCCGCCAACAATTTTATGAGCCACGTCTTCGGATCGCCCTTTTTGCCCCTGCCTTCGATGAAATACGCGAGCTGAATCGGCGCTTCTTTCATTTCAATCACTTGCCTGGCCGACTTGTAATTCGCGCCGTCAATTACGTCTAGCCATTTCGCCAATTCGCGGATATGCACCGGCGGGCGGTAACCAAGGTACTTCGTAAGCTCGTCCATAATAAAATGGCAACAGGAAGCATAGCGCGAATCCCAATGCATATTTTTCGTGCGCCGGAAAGATTTTTTCCAGGCAGGCAAAAGGAACGGCATCACATGGTGATCGAACCACATCGCGGCTTTGGGATGGTAAAGAAAATCCACAATAATCGCCGGCCGCGGGAATTTGAACTTCGGCCAGCGCGGTTCGAGCGCATAATCAACTGTATAAAAACCCTTGATATCGTCTCCCCGTTTTTTTAAATAATCCCAAAGCACCGCCGCCGAAGCGCGCCCGTCAAAATCATCATGAAAATAAATGTCGTATACCATCAGCAGAGCTTGCTAAATTTAACAGCAAGAAATGAGTATATCACCGATAAATTCGGTTTACAATCTCCTAAATAATCTCTGCGTTGTAGCACTGCTCACAATAAACAGTCTCCTGGCGTTCCGGCGCATAGCTGGTTTCAAATTCATTCGGACACGGAGCATCGCCATGAAAGTGCAAACTGGTATTCTGGTACCTGGTGCCAGGCTCCTGGTTCCCGACCCCTAAACTGCACATGCAGGTTCGATGCCGATACTAAATAGGCATTTTTAAAGTCGCTGATATAATTTCCATAGATGCTATTCTCCGATCTGCCGCTGAATACAGCCGGCATCGGAGTTCGTTCCATGAGTTTTTTGAACTGAAGGAAAAATAGGATGTTAAAATCGTACTGGACTCCGACCGTCAAGGGATCCCAGTCGGTTTTCCACCAAACATCACGATCATAAACCACCATTTTCGATTCAGGGGAAAAGCAGCTGATAATATCTTTTCCGGTCAGAGCGCACTTTTGCCTGAATAACGTCCTTTCGTTCCGAAATGCCATCCGCCGCTGCATCCGACACTGCGGACAGAAAGTCGGCGGCGGGACTTTGATTTTTTCGTAGAACAAAAAATCTTCTGGTTCAATCGTGAAAATATTTTTACAGTTCTGACAGTTTCTGGTTTCGGAGTTCATATTCATTCAAATTCGGCTTTATATTCATCAATACTCCATACTTTTTGCGGAGCTTCCGGTGGATAATAAGTTATGATCGGTTCTCCCGACTTGTCACTTTTTCTTTCATAGAAACGGAACGAGGTTGCCATACGACTTCGCCTTTCATACCGCTCGAAAAAAGATTCCCGAGGAAGTGGAATTTTATATTTGCGGTAAAAAAGCAGTTCCTGTCGGGTAATGCGGTATTTTCGGTTTGATGATTTAGAAATGATCGTTTTCTGGAGGATATCGTCTCCTACGTCGAAAATGCTGTCCGGCAGTTCTTCGGCCGGAATTGCACCTGATAAATCTTCCGCTCGATTCGGTTCGGACCATTTAAAATTATTCGCCTGGACTTCCTCTTTCGTTAGCGGATAAAGCGACTGGGCCGCCGTATCGTTATAGGGAAAATAAGAAAGCTCGATTGGCGGATAATCACCAAATGCGTGTTTCCTGCCCCGTGAATTCACATAGGGCATTTCGTCCATGTGCCGCCTGATTTTCGGCATAAGCTCCGAAGTATTCTTCTTTAGTATACTGCTTGTTCAAGATACAATACCGCGCATCTTTTAAGCCGCTACAACCGAAACAATCGCGGCTCCTATAAGTGTGAGTAAGATAATAGGAATCTTGGCACTGCCAGGCAAGAAAACTGCCGATAACGCGGGATGAGAACGCGCTTAAATCGGTCTCATACATGAGTTCTCCGCCTCCGCCCGCATCTGAATCATAGGCATCCTTTGCTCCATCGGCATAATTGCAGTATTTGTAATTTTCGCTGCCCAACACCACAAAACAGTATTTACAATTATTACTATTGAAAACAAGGTCACCGAAACAATTTTTACAATTAACCATGCGCAAAGCTTTACGCGGATGGTTATTTAGGATTGGTTCAAATTCTTTCTTTGCCCGCTCGGTTCCCGAATAAGAGTGCAGGGAGTATTCCTTGATGATCTTTTCGTACTGTTCCTTGCCAACCTCCTTGTTCTTGAAATAATAAGATTTTCCGCGCAGTCCCGTGCACATGAAACAGTGGTCGCAATTGCGGCAGTCGTAAACAAAAGCGCAATCGGAACAACTGCGCGAATCATAAGTATAACGGCATTGATAACAATGTTCTGTGTTCACGGTTTCGTAATTGCCTTCATCCTTGCCAAAACTTATATGGGCGTCCATAAAATCACGGCCGCTTACCACCCAAAACGAATACATCACATCCTCAACCTTCCAGGCTTTAATAACCAAATAACAATTTTTGCTCATGGCAAAATCATTCGTATACATACAATTAACGCTTGCTAATCCATCATCGTTATCCATCGCCGGCTTAGGAACGCTGCGGAGAAGTTCGGCATATTGCTCGAAAAACGGTTTCGAAAAATCATAATCACGACCATAATCAAGCGCATTCCAGTCATCCGAAAACCATGCTTTCGGAGAGTAAACGGTAATTCCCGAGTCGGGAGCGTATAAAGAAATTATCGGTTCATTCGTTAGGCCGCAGGTTCGCTTATAGTAATTAAGATAATTCCTCCATGCCAAACGGCGTTGCCGTCTGCATAGCCAGCAAAACGTCGGCGGCGGGACTTTGATTTTTTCGTAAAACGAAAAATCTTCCGGCTCGATCGTGAAAATATTTTTACAGTTCTGACAGTTTCTTGTCTCGCCGTCCATTTTTTAAGTATACCAAAAAAGAAAAATGCCTCTCGACGCACGAAGCGGAGAGGCACTAATGAAGATTCCGGTCAGGGTGGAGGGGCATCCCTCGCATAACGCAGGATTGCTCCCGCGTCAGCCGGCTGCGGAACCGAAGTTCCGCTGTCTTTACCGGCGGAGCGCAAAGCACAGCCGGTATACGCTAAGGGAACGGGGGTTCCCAAAGCGAAAGAGATGTCGCCTCACCCTTTCCAGAACAGGACGCATAGAAGAGATTTCTGCGAGCCAGTTTGCCAACTGGCCGCAGTTTTTATTTTAGGGCGCCTCGGGCAGCACCCCAGGGATGAAGAGCGACGACGTAACTCGCACGTTCAACGACCAACTTTCGCCAGCCGAATCCGGTGCAAATACATCACCAACTAATCCTGCGCCAGTATTACCCCCTGTTGCCAGAGGAACCCCCATTACTGGAGGAACAATCCATGCGCAGACTTCTCTAAACGATGGAAGGTGATTTTTGCAGACGGCCAGCTTGCGCCAACCGTTCTGCTCCGTGCCGCGAAGTTCCGAACACCTCCGCGACTAAAGATCGATTCCGACCCGACGCATTCTTGCGAACACGCTGGGCCAGATTCGCTGGTTCCTCCGCCGTCAGTAGGTTTCCCTAAAAGACGGTTTCATTGGCTCCAGATCATTCTTCACACCGGACGCATCCAAATTGTGTTTTTTCAATTGACGCTGACTTTGATATTACGCTTTACTAGATCCAAGTCAACACCAAATGTGCATAATCAGTGGACAAAAAACCCTTTGTTTTGCATGCGAATAGCGCACTACAAATGCGCCCATTCGAATACAAGTATTTGTCAGACTAAGTAGAAAGAGCGGCTATGCCGGGCAGCTCTTCGCCGGCCAGAAAATCCAGCATGGCCGAGCCGCCGGTGGAAATAAAGCTGAATTTCTTGTCCAACCGATGCTGTTTCAAAAAGCGCACCGTTTCTCCCCCGCCGGTTACGGAGAACGCGCGGCGGTTAGCCGCAATCGCCCGCGCTACCGCGAGCGAACCCTGCGCAAATTTTTTCTTTTCAAACAAACCCATGGGGCCGCTCCAGAAAACCGTTCGCGCTTTTTTTAAAATTCCGGCGAATTTTACGGCTGTGCGCGGGCCGATATCATAAATAACGTTGCGCTCGCGATGCACATCAATGGGCAAAACAACTTTTGGATTGCGAAGTAATTTTCGCAAACCTTGAAGCACGCGTGGATCTCGCTCGCGCAAAGAAGCGCCCACCCGCTCCCCTTTCATTGCCAAAAGCGTATTCGCCGCCGCGCCGCCGATCAAAAAATAATCAGCCTTTTTCAAAAATTCCGTAACGATGCCCAACTTATCGCTAACCTTTGCCCCGCCCAAGACGATCACGAGCGGCCGCCGCGGGCGACCGCGCAAATGCGAAAGCGATTTGATTTCTTTTTCTAATTCAAGCCCGGCATAGCTGGGTAAAAATTTTTCTACGCGCGCCACCGAAGCATCGCTCCGATGCGAAACGGCAAACGCATCATTCACATAATAATCCGCGAGCCCTGCTAATATCTCGGCCAGCTCCGGACTACGCGAAGTTTCGCCGGGAAGGAACCTAATGTTTTCGAGCAAAAAGACACTGCCTTTGGGCGCGGCCAAAACTTGTTTTTTAATTTCGGCGAAACGGAAATGCGGAATAAAAATTACTCGCCACTTGAGGCTACGGGAAAGATCGGCGCCGTTTTTTCGCAAACTGAATTTTGCCTTGCGGCCGACGGGCTTGCCCGCAAGGGGCCGTCCTTTGTGACTCACGATGATTATTTTGTCCGCAGACCGAAGGAGCAACCGCAGGGTCGGCAAGGCCGCCTGCATCCGCCACTCGTCCTCGGTATTGAAATCCAATCGTAGCAAAGCAGTTCCGCGCAAGGCTTGTTTGGGCGCGTTGCTCAAATACTTAATCATGAGATAATAATATCACATGAAGCGAATTGTTATTTTAGGCGCCGGTTTCGGCGGACTGAAGACGGCGCTAACCTTGGCGCGCAAACTTAAAAACGCAAAACTGGACCGAGCTTGCGAGGTAGTGCTTGTAAACGAGACCGATCATCACGCCTATACGCCTCTTTTCTACGAAGTGGCGACTACATCTAAAGAAACCGCGAGTATGTTCGATCTCCACAACCTTGCGACTGTGCCGCTTGGTTTTTTGATTAAAGGCTTGCCAATCTCATTGCTCAAGGAGCGCGTGGCCGGATTTGATCTTTTGAACCGCGAAATTTATTTTAAAAGCCTCAAGTCGCTTGAGTTCGATTATCTGGTTTTAGCTTTGGGTTCCGAAACTAATTTTTACAATATTCCAGGTCTGGCGGCGCATGCGCTCACGTTCAAAACTTTCGCCGACGCGATCCGCATCCGCGATGCGATCTGGACGCTCGCGCACGAGCGTGTGCCCCTTATCCGCATCGTTATCGGCGGCGGCGGCTCCGCCGGCGTGGAATTGGCCGGCGAACTTAAGGCCTGGTGCGGAGAACTAGAAAAAGAGGTAAAACAGTGCCGTTTAAGCGTTGCCGTAATCGAACGTTCGCCCACAATTCTTACAGGTTTCGCACCTAAAATTGTGAATCTGGCCCACCGGCGCCTGGCCCGCCTGGGCGTTACGATACTGGAAAACCGAGAGGTCCGTTCTTTGACTGCACGCGAAGTTTTTTTAGATAAGGACGAAAAAATCCCTTATGACACCTTTATCTGGAACGGTGGCACCAAAGCAGCAAGCGTGATCGAGAACTTGTCCCTCAAACGGGAACCGCGCGGACGCTTGGAAGTGGAACCAACTATGAACTGCCTGCCACAAACTCCCGAGCTCCAACTTGAAAATCGTGTTTATGCTTTGGGCGATATTGTTTCGTTTTTGAATCCCCAAACCCAACGGCCGGTGCCCGGCGTGGCGCGCGCGGCCTTGACGGAAGCGAAAGTGGCGGCAGTAAATATATTTGCGGACATCATGGCAGCGGAAAATTCCAAGTCTGCCGCAAACAAAATCAGCTACCAGCCGCGTGAATACCCCTATATCATCCCGATCGGCGGCAAGTACGCGATTGCGAAAATCGGGCCGTTTATTCTTTCCGGATTTATTGCTTGGGTTGCAAAAGAATTAGTGGAACTTTTTTACCTTTTATCCGTCATGCGTCCGCTCCCGGCCCTGGCCACCTGGTTTCACGGCCTCAAGATTTTTGCCGAGAACGACCGGCTGGGCTAAATTATTTTTGACAAAAGCTTAGATTTGTTTTATTTTGTGCGCAGCCACTTGAGGAGGTGTCTCAATGCGCGAGTTCTGCGCAATTGCGGCGACCGTCCTCACGTTGTGGATGGGGGGCCGCTATTCATACTTTGTAATCCGCAAGCAGGTCCGGCCGACCCTCACTACCTGGCTCATCTTCGAAACAGGCATCGTGCTTAGCCTGGCCAGTTACTTCTCATCCAAACAGCCTGACCCCGTGAGTAACATCGCGAATGTCGTGGATTTCGTGGATGTTCTGATGATCATCCTCGCAATCACGATCTTCGGCAAACCGGGCGCCTGGAAGTTCGAGTCCTACGAACAGGCTTGCCTTTGGATCGCGGGCGTGGGACTTGTGATTTGGGCTGTGAGCGGCAGACCTTTTATCTCCAACCTCGCTTTCCAGTCGGTAATGGTTGTGGCGTACGGGCCGCTCTGGAAGAAGTTGCGTCATGCCAAAGAGAATCCAGAGTCACTGGGCTGTTGGACAATCGCCTGCGTCGCGGCGTCACTGGCCTTCGTTACCGGCTACTTGTCCGCAGACAAGTGGGGAATGATTTATACGGCAAGAGCCACCGCTTGCACGCTCATCACCATCGTCCTCATCATCCGCGTCAAGCGGAGATCGGCGGCATATACAGGAGGAACTTGAAACGGTTGCCTCCTTTTTTATCTTTTGACATTATTTAGTTTTTGATATATGATATAAAAAGCTGAATCCCGGGAGGGATTATGAAAAAAATTATTTTTGTCGCGGCTTTCTTACTGCTTGCGGCATTCGTGCTCGCGCACGGGTGCGGCAGCGGCAAGAAACGGCCTATTCAGGCTGCTCCGGCTGTAGAGGAGACACCTGCCCCGGCACCGGCCGCGAAACGGATTCTGGTCACCTTGCGTGACCGGAACGGCAAGTGCCAGCTGCAGGCCTTCCGCGGCAAGCAGGAGGAGTTTTCTTTCCCCTGCTCCGCCGGCAGGCCGGAGCAGCCGACGCCGACCGGCCGCTTCACCGTGGCCGGCAAGCTGATCCAAGAAATACGCGAAGGCGACCTGGATCGCGTTTCGTTTGGAGCATTCATCGTGCTCCAAGACGAAACCGGCACGATCGTGTCCACTGGCGTCCTCGGCTGGCCGCAGCACCTGTCGACTGGTCAGCCAACGATCGATCCCAAACTCATCGGGGAACCGGTGAGCGTTGGCTCGGTCTTCCTCCGTCGACAAGATTTCTGCGACCTGTTCGTCTGGGTCGCGGACGGCACACTCGTTCTTATCCGCGCGTCCGCCGACGATCCACCTTTCGAGGTTGGGTCGCGGCGGATTTTATTTTCACTTACCAGAATACCTCCCCATCCGTATCACCTTATTTGTTGCCTGGTCTTATTCGTACGAATAAGACCAGGCAACAAAAACGTATCCGCCGCGCAAACTGCGCAAGCTATTTGAGTTATTTTTACGGCGGGCCGATCTCTACAACATATTCGTTACGTAAATGCTTTTTCGCGTAGGCCAAGTCAGCACCGATTTTTTTATTGGGATTGAAAATATTCTGCGGATCAAAAATGTTTTTTACCTGCACAAAAACCTGCATCATTTCCTCGCTGAATTGCTTAGGCAAAAACGGCGTGCGCATGATGCCGTCGTTGTGCTCGCCGGAGATCGCGCCGCCCAGGCGGATGGCCAAATCATAAACTTCTTCGGCAAGCTCGAACACTTCTTCATCATCTCGTGGCTTAGCTAAATTGAGAAACGGCTGGACGTGCAAATTGGCATTCCCGGCGTGCCCCCAAACTGAAAATTCCACGCCGTATTTTTTGAATATTTCATAAAGCCCGCCCAAATACTCCGCCAGCCGCTCCGGCGGCACGGTTGAATCCTCGATGAAGGGCAGTGCCTTCTTCTCCCCTTCCGCAGTTTCGGCGATGATGGCCGCAAGCCGCCGCGTAGCCCAAAGCTTTTCTTGCTCTTCCTTTCCATAAGCTTCCTCAAGTCTTATAGCCAAATCAGCGATCAAATTTCTCGCTTGGCCGATTTTGTCCTTAAGCTCCGCTTCCTCGCCTTCAAACTCGATGTAATGAACCAGCGCTGGGCTCGCACCACCCTTCACAAGGGATTCCGTAAGTTCGGGCCTGGCTTTGGTAATCATCTTAATCAAATAACTGTCCACGAGCTCAAACGCGCTCGGACCCAAAGCCAAAACCCGCGACACGGCTTCACCGGCTTTTTTCAAATCATCATAAGAAGCGAGAAGTAACGCCGTCTGCACCGGCTTTTTAATCGTCCGCAAAGTAATTTCCGTAATCACACCCAAAGTCCCCTGCGAACCGGCAATTAGCCGTGCAAGGTCAATGCTGCCGTCCTCACCCAGCAAATCGTAAAGCCAATATCCCGTTGAGCTTTTTGTAACTTTCAAGCGAGAATTCTGGATTAGATTATGCTTGGAAACCAGGAGGTCCGACATTTTCCGATAAATCTCGCCTTCCAAATCACTCTGCGTTTGCTTGGTTTCGATTTCTTTTTCCGAATAGCGCTTGAATTCAACTTCCTTCCCGTCCGCGAGAATCATTTTTACCGACTGCACCCAATCGCGCATCGAGCCGTATTTCACGCTTTTTTCGCCTCCGCAATTGTTCGCCACCGCGCCGCCGATGGTCGAGAATTTGTAGGACGCTGGATAGGGCGGCAGATATTCGCCGAATTTTCCGGCCGCGTCGAAAACCTGTCCCCAGAGCACGCCCGGCTCGACGCGGATAAAACCCGCTCCGGTTTCGATGACTTTATCGAGATAACCGGGGAAGCGGACGATAATGCCGTCGTTCAAGGGGCCGCCGGCCTGGTCGGTGGCCTTGCCCCGGCAAGTTAGGGAAATCTTGGGATCGCCGGACTCCGCTTTTGTCTTGCTCGCCCACTTAACAAGCGCAGATATATCCTCCCTCTCCGCCGGCATCACGACGGCCCAAGGCTTAACTTTAAAAATACTGCCGTCCTTTGCATAATGCTCAAGCGATGCATCATCGGCGAGGATTTCGCCTTTAATCTCGCTTTTAAGCTGGGTTAAAAGATCTTTCATGTGCTTATACCCGCAAACGCTGGTAAATTTCGTCTTCCACGGTCGCGCGGTCGGCGCCGTACTTCAGCCGGCAGTATTCTTTGAGTTTCTCCGCCAACTCGCGGTTGCCGGGCGCCCACGAGGCGGTATCAACTTTGATGTTAAAGGGCTTGGAAGTTTCGCCGTTGATCAAAATCTTTACATAAGCATTCAAATTGTCGATATTGATCAAATCGTTCTCATTGAAGATTGGCGCGAATTGTTTGACCAAAAATTCCGCGTCCTGCACGCCCACGCGCATCACGATTTGCGAACCGACGTTGCCGAAAACCGAATCGCGGATCTTTTCTTCGAGCTGGGCGATAAACTGGTGAGCCAAAGTCAGGGATAAACGGTACTTGCGGGCTTCGGAGAGAATCGTCGAGATCGAATCGGTCGTGAAGTTCTGGAACTCATCGATATAAAGATAAAAATCGCGCCGCTTCGAAGTGTCCGCAATGTCCACGCGCGAGAGGGCGGCCATGAGGAGCTTGCCCGTCATAATCATGCCCAAAAGTCCCGCGTTAATGTCCCCGATCCGGCCTTTGGCCAAGTTGATAATCAAAATTTTTCCCGAGTCCATCACGTCGCGGAAATTGAAAGCCGATTTCGGCTGGCCGATGATCGGCCGCATGTAGTCGTTCGAGATGAAATTATTGAATTTGGAAGTGATGTAAGGCGTCATGTTGGCCAAAGAAGCTTCTCCGCCTGCCTTCACGGCTTCCTTCTCCCAGAAATCAATCACGACGGGATTCCGGATGCGCTCCAACTTGCGGCGGCGGAATTCGCTGTCGGTAAAGATCCGCGGCACCTCGATTAAGGTGGCTGGCTCGTTCACCATGTCTTCCATGAGCAGCAAGAGCGCGTTCCGCATGTACTGTTCGAACATCGGCCCCATCGTCTCGGCCGTGAAGAGCCGGTTGAAGATGCTCTGCATCTCGTTCACGATAAAAGTTTTTTCTTCCGGCCGGTCGAAATTATAGTCGAGCATGTTTAGTCCCAAGGGCCGCGCGGTGTCGGCGGGATCGAAATAAACCAAATCTTCGGCCCGCTCCTTGGGAATGTGGCCCAAGGCGTTTTCGGCAAACTCGCCGTGCGGATCGATAATCGCCACGCCTTTGCCGCTTTTAATGTCTTCGATGAGCATGTTGGCCAAAAGCGTGGTTTTGCCCGTGCCGGTCTGGCCGATTACATAAACATGCCGGCGGCGGTCCTCATCGGTGATATAAACGGGCCGCTTGTCGCCGTGAAAAGTCGCATAGCCGATCAGAATTCCGGAATTGGGCAGGTTGCTTGGCGGCGGCGCTTCTTTGGATTTCAACCATTTGATCCGAGGCGTCTCCGTGGAGGAAATCGGGAAGTGGTAAAAGCTTGCAATTTCTTCTGTATTCAACAGCAGCATGTGGCTAGAATCGAAACTCCGGAAGCTAAAGGCATAAACTTCGCGTTCGGGGTTTTTGGGCTTTACGATGCGGAAGCCGTTCCGTAAGGGCGCGCTGAACTGGCTAAAACCCGCCGCCAAACCTTCTAAAATATCCCCCGCCTGGAAAGGCGTCGCGGCGGAAGCGACAAGCCGGAGATTCGTTTCAAAAAGCGGTTTTGAGATTTTTGCCTCAAGCGCTTTCACGGCATCCTCATCCACCACTTTTTCTTCTTTTTCATGCTTGGGATCCTTGGGATTGAAAACTTCGCTCAACTCGGAAGCCTTAAACGGAAATTCGTGGCCGAACACATCTTTAAGCGTACGGCCGCGCTTTAAGTTCACGACATAATTCTGCAGGCGCTCCTTGATTTTTTTGGGCGCGGGACGCACCAAGAGCTGCAAAGCCGCACCTTCGCCGATTTCATTCACCTTGGCGAACGCCCCGGCCACCGAGGCGAACGTGTCCGAACCGATTTCCGCATATGTGCGGATCGGCAAAGCGCTATTTTCTTTTTGCGTAAGGTAGGCCGCGGCGGTCGCGCCGTGCGGATTGAAGATATTGTAATCGTCCAAGGCCGGCGTTACGCTCGCATTCGTCCACAAGCCCTGCACCTGTTTAATCGCCACTTCCGACAATTTGCGCGGCACGGCCAGATAGAAATGAATTTCTTCGCCCACATGCGGCACGGCGATTTCCAAGACGAACGGCTTGCCCAAAGCGGAGAGCGACGACAGGAGCTGCTCCGTTTTATTCACCTCGGTTTTGAAATCGCGGTTCTCGCCTTCGCGCGGCGTCTCTTTGGGCACGCGCACGAGATATAAGGCGAGCTCCAGCGACCGAAAGAGCGAGCGCCTGCGCGCGCCGACAAACCAAACAAAAAGTCCGGCACCCAGCCCTGCGCCTGCCAACGCTGCAATTGCAATATATGCAAACATCAAACCTATTTAACAATTCCCCGCTTCTGGAGTTCCGGGTAAAGCTTGCCCGCTAAAGCATCGTGGAATGCGTCCAAAACGAACGGATTGGATTTTTTAGCTTCCGCGGCGGCTTTGGCAATGCCCTTGTGGAAAGCAATGTCTAAAAGATATTCCACCTCGAGCTTGGTTTCGGCCGGAGCATCGCTTGCATAGGCGGGCAAAGGCCCCGCGGATTGCGCAGCCGGTTCCGGCGGCGGCGCAGCCGTAAGCGACTGCAGGGACTGCTTTACAAGCTCGTGGCCGGTCATCGCTTTCGCCTCCGGCTTACCCTCGTGCTTGCGGATCTCCGCCGAAAGCCGCTTAATATCGGCCTCCAGAACCTCGTGTTCAAATTGTGGTGTAAATTGATCGGGCATAATTAGAAGTGATAAGCAGTATATAGTAGAATTTAAAATATGCCGAAACTTTCCGCCGCTTGGGTCATATTTTTCATTCTAATCATAGCAATTTTCCTTCGCTTTAACCAACTAAGCTCCCTGCCGCCAGGGCTTTATCCCGACGAGGCGATGAACGGCAACAATGCTTCGGAAGCCATTACTACCGGCGAATACAAGGTTTTTTATCCGGAAAACAACGGCCGCGAGGGCTTGTTTATAAACTTTCAGGCGCTGCTTCTTAAGCTCATCGGTAAAAACGAGCCTTGGGTCTTGCGTTTGGCCTCTGCGATCGTAGGCACACTCACTGTTTTAGGCGTTTTTTTACTCACGAAGGAACTATTCACGGTGCGGGCGGGACTCCTCGCCGCTTTTTTTATGGCCACGAGCTTTTGGCACCTGCTGTTTTCTCGCATTGGTTTTCGCGCGATTGCCGCGCCGTTTTTCCTGGCCTTCGCGCTCTACTTCCTGCTTTTAGCCCTGCGGCGCGCCCGCGAAGATAAAGATTTTGTCTGGGCCAGCCTGCTCGGCGGAATTTTTTTCGGCCTGGGTTTCCATACCTATATCGCCTATCGGATTATGCCGCTCCTGCTTTTGCCATTCTTATTTTTGCGCCGCTCCAAACGCTTCTACGCATCGCTCGCGCTCTTCTTAATCGCCGCTTTTATCGCAGGATTGCCTTTGGGAATTTACTATCTAAAACATCCAGCCGATTTCATGGGCCGAACCACCCAGGTTTCAGTCTTCAGCTCCTCCTCCGCGGCTCTTGATCTCGGCAGAAATATCGCAAAAACCGTCGGCATGTTTTTCGTGAGCGGCGACTATAACCCCCGCCACAATCTGGCTGGCCAGCCCGCGCTTTTCTGGCCGGTGGCGCTCTTTTTCCTTACGGGCATAATCATCGCCGTCAAAAAGATTTTCCGCCGCAAGCAAACACCCGGCGATCGAAACGAAAGTTTTCCGTATCTGCTTATCTCGGCCTGGCTCGTCTTGGCCGTGCTGCCGGTCGTGATCTCGAACGAAGGCATCCCCCACGCCCTGCGCTCGATTCTCATGCTGCCGCCCGCGATTATTCTCGCCGCCGTAGGCGGACTTAAACTTCATGATCTCATTGCTAAATTTTTAAGCTCGCATTGGCTTTCCGCCATCCGCGTCGTTTTCATCGTGCTTTTCATTTTTGAAGCCTGGAGCGCGTATTTCATCCTCTGGGCCAACAATCCGGACACGTCAGGAGCTTTCGCCGCAAATTACGTGGAGCTTGGCCGCACCTTGAATAACATTCCCGCAACAGTGCCAAAATACGTAATTGTCGAAGCCGGCGGCGTGGATGTGCGTGGTATGCCCATGCCGACGCAGACGACAATGTTCATCACCGACACCTTCCGTCCGGAAAAACAAAAAGAGAAAAATATTTATTATGTACTATCCAAAGATGAAAATAGCATCCCCAACGGGGCATTAAGATTCCACCTTAAGTAGATTTTTAACCGGCTTAGGCTTGCTAACTATTTTTGCATCGGTCTTATTCTAATGTTCTCAAGAACATTAGAATAAAGAATCTGAATATGTTAAACTTGAAGTCGTGAACGGCAACCGCAGTACATATCACAAGCTCGAAAGGATCGTAAGGGGCTTTTCAAACCACAGGCGAATTGAAATCATAAACCTGCTTTCCCGTTCGCCGGAGTTATCGGTCTTCGATATAGCAAATGCACTAGACGTAAATTTCAAAACAATATCTGAACACGTAAGGCGGCTTGCAGCCGCCGAATTAGTTATGAAACGATCCGAGGGCGCTGCGGTACGCCATCGGTTGATAAGTACCGGAAATTCTATTCTCAAGTTCTTGAGAACATTAGAATAACAGTTTCATGAAAATGATTGTGCTTCCCGGCTGGGGACAGAATTCTAGCTTTTGGGAAAACTTTGCGGCTAAATTTTCCAAAATTCAAGTGTTCGATCTTCCAGGCTTTGGCAGCCAACCTGCCCCCGCTCGCACTTGGGGGGTTCCAGACTATGCGGATTGGGTCGAAACTGAAATCAAAGCGCATGCGGAAAACGATGTTGTACTTCTTGGCCATTCATTTGGCGGGCGGGTTGCCGGATACTTAGCCAGTAAAAAGCCTGTTTGGTTAAAGGGATTGATTTTGCATGGAGCCCCTTGCTTATATCGACCTACACTAGAAATAAAATTAAAAATCAAAGCTGCACAACTTCTAAAACGCATTGGTTTTTCGCCCATCGGTCCAATAAAAAGCAGCGAGCTTAAACACGCCGAGCAAGCGCAAATGGGCGAGATCTTCCGAAAGGTGGTGAATTTCGACGAAACTGATATATTGCCAAAAGTGGCTGTTCCCACACTGCTCGTTTGGGGAAAACACGATCAAGAAGTCCCCTTGCGAATTGCGGAAGAAATGCAACATTTAATCAAAAGCAGTAAATTAACAGTCATAGAAAACGCCGGCCACAATCTGCACTTAGAAAAACCTGACCTTTTTTATGGAATTGTCAAAAAATTTATCGAGAGTATTTAACTTCATACTGCCGTGGAGCGACTTTCTTTATATTCTTCAACAGGAAGAATACAATACGCGGCGCTACCTTAAATGGTTGCTCAAATTTTTTTGGCGCAGAAATATTCAAATCCGAGACCGGCTAAAGTACACAGCTCGCGCAAAATTAATTTTTGTTGCTTCTGTGGGTCTATGGCTGATTTCTTTGAGGGGAATTTGGTTCTACCTGCAAACCAGAGAACAAGTACTTCTTTTATTCGTTTGGCTTATCTTAATTCCTCTATTCGTGCTAGCGGGCAACACCTTGGTTTTGCCCGTACACAAAATTGTGCGTGTGCGAGCTGTTAACCGGGCCGAAAACAAGGTGGCTAAACAAAAAAGTCTAAAAATAATCGGTATCGCCGGAAGTTTCGGCAAAACTACGACCAAAAATTTCATTTATGAACTAGTTCGATACAATTTTAGAACCCAGATGTTGCCCGGCAATGTAAATACCACGCTGGGGATCGCAGCTTGGATAGAAAACTCACTCCAACCGGCCACCGAGCTGTTAATCGTAGAAATGGATGCTTATGACGAAGGAGAAATTAAAGCAAGTTGTAAAGTTGCCCCGCCCGATATCGCGATTATTATGAACGTCGGCGACCAACATTTAGAACGATTCCGCAGCAAGGTAAAGCTAGCGAAAACGCTCAAAGAAATCTTTCTTTATGCAAAACCAAACGCCGCGCTGTTTAGCACTCGGGAAACGTATAACCTGGTTGGCCCGATTCCAGCACCTGAACGGTGGTTCGCGGTAGGCGATAAAATAACTTATCTTAGCCCCGCAGATTTACCCCAACTCTCTGATTCAAATTACACAAATGCAGTTTTTGCGGCTACCGTTGCCGAGTTTTTAAATATTCCCCAAAAATTCATCGTTGATACGCTGAAAAAGGTGGAACCGCCCGAGCGTAGGCAAAAAATAAGCCTGGTTTACGGCTATGAGTGTATAGATGATTCTTATAACATCAGCTTCACAACCGCCCAAGCCGGAATTAATACAGCCAGCTCGCTCGCCAGAGAAAAAAACAAAAAACTCTTGGTTGTGATGGCGGGAATTCCCGAATTAGGTCCGGAAGAATCAGATAAAAATATTGTCTTGGGAGAAATTCTCGGAACGAAAGCTGACCAGACTGCAATCCTTAAAAGTAAATTCGCTTCGGATCTCATTCAAGGTATAAAAAACAGGCAGAAATATACTTTGTTCGGAAATCTTTCAGAGTTTATTGAAAACGCGCCGAAAAAATTTCCGCCGCAAGAATGGGTGCTGTTATTGGAACCGGAACTCACAGATCTTTATTATTAATCTGAAGAAAGGAACTGCTCGATGATATTGGATTTATACTCCAGACGAAACGAGGCTGAACTTTGGGCATCAATCACAGCCTGTTCGATCAAATCTGTGATTTGCTGCTTGAATGGGATGCCGCTCGCTTCCCAAAGGTAAAATGCCATCGAGCCAGGAATCGGGTTGATTTCCGTGAGATAAAGTTTACCGTTCGCATGCATAAAATCTATCCGGATCATCCCCTTCGCTCGACAAGCCACAAAAGCTTGCTTAGCGGTATCCTGAATCAGTAACTTTAACTCCTGGCCAATTTTGGCGGGCAGCTCGCGGGCCGACGAAGCCATGCCTGCACCGGATTTCTTTCCTCCCCGCTCATATTTGTCCGCAAAACTTAAAATCTCATCTCGAGAGATCGGTTTTTCGATTTCGCTCGCTTCAAGCTTTCCATTGATACGGCGCACGGAGCAATTGTACTCAACAAAAGATACTAGACACGGTTCAACCAATATTTCTTTATCAATAAATGCTGCTTCCAGAATAAATTTTTCGAGCTCGACATCAGTGCTAGCAATTCGGATACCAATGCTCGAGCCCAGATGTACCGGTTTTACAACCAGAGGCAATCCCAATTCTTTGACAGCCTTTCGGCAAAATTCCTCGACGTGCTTACGGACATCATTGGCGTAAAAACTTAAACTCGGCAAAACCTGGATGTCCGCAGATCGCATCGCAAGTTTCGTCAGCTCTTTATTCATTGCAATTGCCGCAGCTTCTTGGTCGGGCGAAGTAAAAGGTATTTCTAAGGCCTCTAGAAATCCCTGCAGGACGCCCCCTTCTCCTGATCCCCCGTGGAAAGCTAAGTAGGCGGCATAAGGATAAATTTTAGTGCCGCCCCATCCCCCTAACTTAACAAAACCGCCCTTCTTGTCTTTGCCGAACGCAATCTCATCGCGTCTCGCGGATAAAAACTGTTTTCGGTTTGTAAATTTTCGAAGATGAAAAGGCCGGCCGGTTTTATCTACGTAAATGACATGCGGTTCATAGCTGGCCAAATCAACATGCTCTAAAACCTGCAACCCCGTAATAACAGAAACTTCGTGTTCTGACGAAATTCCTCCAAAGAGAAGCAAAATCGGCTTGTGCATAAGTAGATATATCCTAACACGAGCAAAGAAAAAATCATCCCGCGCCGGGGATGATTTTTAAGTTCGTTTTTAAAGTTCGGAGCCGCTGTGGCGGTTCGAGTACCCGCCCTGCGTAGATTTCAAATCGCGCAAGCGCTCGCGTAAAGCGCTGTTCTTAATTTCCAGATCTTCCGGCAGTTTCGGCCGCTGATTTTCCTCTATGCTTTCGCCCATCGCCGCCGCAAAGACTTCGGCGCGCGCGTTGTATTCGGCCACCGCTTCCTTCAATTTGCGCTGAGCTTCGTGGAACTCCTCGAGCGCCGCCAAAACCTTCTCGTCGTTCATCGCTCCTTCCGTAGGTTCACCGGCCATGTCAATTCGAATTTAAACGAATGACCTTTAAAGTTTTGTGATTTCCACCTCCGTAAAATGCTGGCGGTGGCCCTTCTTTTTCTTGTAACGGGTTTTCGAGTGGTACTTGAAAACGATTTTTTTGCGGTCGCGGGCTTGGCGGATGATTTTTCCTTCCACCTTGCCGCCCTCAAGGTAAGGAGCGCCTAAGGATATATCGTTACCGTCCGCGCGCAAAAGCACCTGGTTAAAAACCACGGTGGAATCTGCGCCGCCGGCAAGCTTTTCCACCCGGATTTTCTGCCCAGGCGCTACGCGATATTGTTTTCCTCCCGTTTCGATGACCGCAAATTTCATAATAACTTTTACCTGCCTGCCGCCAGGCAGGGCTTCAAGGTTTTAGGTTTTAGCTACTAAAAGCTGGAAGCTAACACCTAAAAGCTAACTGTTCACGCCTATAATAGCTGCGAACGTGATAAAAAGCAAGAGTCCGAAAAAAAATGTGGCTCCGGCCACGAGCTTGCCCAAAAACCGGTCGCGCTCTTCGAGTGTAAGGGCAATAAAAAAATTGACGAGCGTAATTGACAAGCCGAAGATGCCGATGACTGTAAGATCGCTCAAACCGCCCACGAGATTAATGCCGATCAAAGCATTCCAGTGCAAAATCAAAGGCTGGGCGATGCGCCGCAGGGTAAAATAGGCCCAGATCCAGCCGCCCGCCACAAAGAGAATGGCGGCGAGCCCCAAACCAGCGACAAGCTTAAAACGCAGAATTCGGTTTAGCATGTTCGTTAAGCCTACCCTTAGCTTTGAGCTTTTCGCAAGAGCCGAGCGGCGCGATCGGGATCAATGACATTAATATCAATTCCAGTCGAAAGCTCGAAGCCGCCCGGGATCGTGATTTTGGGCAAAACTTCGATATGCCAGTGATAGTAACCATATTTTTCCTGCTGCTTTAAGGGCGCTGTATGAATGAAAAAGTTCAAATCCGGGTCGCGGAGGCCGGAACGCATTTTCCGCAGGGTTGCCCTCAAAACCGCAACGACCGCGCGCAAAGATGCTTCGCTAGTTTTCTCGAAAAAGGGAGTGTGGGCAGTGGGATAAATCCTTATTTCAAATGGCTGGCGCGAAACATAAGGCGCGATGGCTACGGCTCCCTTTACGGCCGCTACGACGCGCGATTTTGCCCTGCGTTCGAAGGCGAGCATGTCGCAATGCACGCACCGGCGATGGGTTTTAAAATATTTTTGCGATCCGGTCAAAGAATGCAAAATATCGGGCGGGATAATCGGTAAAGTTAAAATCTGATAGTGCGGGTGGTAAAGAGAAGCGCCGACACTTTCGCCCCAATTGAAGAAAGTCGAAGCGTAAAGCAGGCATTTGTCCCCCGCGAGCATCAAGTACCTTTTTTGTAGGAGCTGTAGGAGTTCGGTTCCCTCCGTCACCGTTAGATCTGCCAAGGTTTTTTTATGATCGCGTGAAATAAGCAAATCATGATGGCCGGCGCCTTCAAAATAATGATAGGGACCCTTGGGAATCGAAAACACGCACAGCTTTTCGTGTTTGAGCGCCGGATACTTATTTGGAACTACTACGTTCCGCCAGGTTTTCTCGTTCGGCCAACTTAAGATCGGCGGCCAATTCCCGGATTTTTCCAGATTTTCAAAAGGACAAGTCGCGCGATCCGCAGGCACGCGCTTTACCCGCTTTTTTAAAAATTCGTGCGGGCGTTTGGCCCGCTCCGGCGCGACGATAATCCAATCGCCGGATACGACATCTTCGCGGAATTCGCTCATCCCTCACCCTTGAAGCATTGAATAACGAAGCCGACTCTTTAGCGAAGCGAATCCTTTGGCAAATTGCTTCAATCGCTTTTCACGGAGCAGGGCATCCTTTTTTGATTTATAAATTTCACAGTACAGCAATTCTAATGGTCTCATATTCCTTGTTGTTTGAACCAGTCCCTGGTTATGTTTTTCTATTCTCTTTTTTAAATCTTCAGCAAAACCAATATAGAATTCCCTGCCTTGGTTCATCTGTTTAGACCTTTTAAAAGATAAACGAAAAACATAACCAGATGCTTCAAGGGTGAGGGATTAATCCCCGTTTCTGCCAACTTCATGGACTTCTTCTTCGTCGCCCTCGAGATCGATAATTACCTTGCGGAGCTTGCGCACTTTCCGGTATAGGCTTGCGACCTCGAAAACGAGCACTATCGCCAGAATTATGAGGACGACGACCAGAAGCCCCATCAGGCTGTCCATGCCTTAATTATATACTATTTTTTGACTCGATGCTCGTAATACCAGCGGAGTACGTCTTTGGCGATCGGGACTGCATTTAAACTCCCTTGTTTCGA
>ERZ1292629.1245-Hain-H43-01um-R1-1245-length-25713-cov-9_pt1 | contig 25713 bp, 32 predicted proteins | sample MGYA00564399_ERZ1292629 | MGnify/ENA primary metagenome ERZ1292629 (study PRJEB36523, sample SAMEA6512636) | groundwater metagenome | collected 2019-01-08 | study: AquaDiva: Metagenomics assemblies of 32 groundwater samples
CTTGCAATCAAAAATATCATGGTAAATGTTGCGAAATCCATTATCTGCGCGATGAAATAGGACTATTTAAGATTTATGTGCTTTGATTCGTTGCTTCGAGTAGTTTTCCTCGCATATATCGTATGCCGTTTGCATTACGATTCTGATCGTGAGTTATATTCAAATCCTCTGCTGCGCGGGCGTTCAAGAACTCTCCGCGGTTGTTATAATATCTTGGATCATCGTTCATCATATTCAAATCAGTTATTTCTGCCTCTGTCCAAAGCGTGTGCCCTATTGCACGCGCACCTTTTCTGCCTCCCTTCCGCAAAGTTTCCGTAGAAAGCCTTTTTAGAATGATTTTCATCCGCTCTTGCGCGCGCGCTTTCTGAATGTTATTGAGCTCTGATTCGGGAATCTTCCCTTCATATACGGGCCCTAATTCTGAAAAGGGATTGCCTCTGAGACTAAAACCAACAATGCACCGAGCACATGCTGTTCGGTTACCTGCCTTTTGGGCATAGGCTTCTGCAACGCCATATTTTTTTGCAATATCTTCAAGCCCGAGGTGATTTCGGTAGTCATCTGCTGATTCAGGGTGATCTTGTTGAAATACGAGTCCCTGTTCTATTTCATAGCGTATGAGTGCTCGTAAACCAACGGCGCTTTTCTCTCTTAAGATTTTTATTCTTTCCATAGAAAAAGATTTTTCGAGGGTTTTTAAAGTTATCAAATGCATTCGTTATGTCGACGTTTGTCTCGTTCAAATCTATATTCTTGCGCGACGTCTAGGAAATAGTTCGCTCCTTGGGTGCCTACTGCGCCGAGAGCTAGTCCTCCGAGCAGAAGTGAGAGGCCCATGGTTTGATCGTCTTGGCATACATACGCACCGACGCAGAAGGGAAGGAGTGAAGCACACGTGCTTACACCTGAGGTCACACAGGCCGCCCATGCTCCTTTGTGGCGCACCCAGAGTTCTAAGTCGGACATGTCTCTTTTTTCTCGCATGAAGTCCTGCGAACTGCAAGGTATAAAAGTATTTGGGGAAAATTACACCCAACATTTATAAAACAATTAATTTTGTGGCGTACATGGTTTTTGAGATAAGTAATGAATCTTTGTATGCCATTGTTGCGGGGTTGGCTGTTGAAAAGAGTGATTATATTCTTGCAGTTGCGGGCTCGGGCGACCAAGCCTTTGCACTGCTTGAGGGTGCACAGCACGTTTTATCTATCGACACTAATCAAGAACAAATTGCGCTTATGAGAAAACGGGCGGCTGCACTTAAAGAAGGCGCATACGAGAGATTTATATGGAAACCGGGGCCTTGCCTAGAAGAGATTGGAGGACTCAAGATAGCTCGAAATAAGTACTTCTCTGTTGAAGGACGATTGGAACGCATTGCATGCAAATTAGAACGGCTTGCGATTATGGGTCCCGCGGATGTTACCGAAACGGCTTTACTATTGCCTCGCGGATATTTTAACAAAGTGTATCTCTCGAATGTTATGGGAAGTCCTTCTGATGGGCAAAGTGCAGGTCATGTACGGACTAATTTTTTAGCGACTATTGCGAACACGTTATCTTCGGGAGGGCTTATTTACTCTGCCGTAGACACACTCGCATTGCCTGAAAAAGTACTTGCTATTGATAATGATTTAACGCATGAGGCTCGAATGTTAGAACGAGAGTACAACCCGTTCGGACATGACATGTGTTGGACGCCGACTGTATATCGGAAGAGATAATTTTTTTCGCTTCTAACATGTACTTATTTGACTCCCTTGAAATTCGTTTGGCCCTTCTAATTTTGAAGGAAAACTTAAAATACAGAGAAGGTGTTGTTTTTTGTGTACAAATTAACTCCCTTCTGGGCCCTCGTAATCCTTGCCACGTTAGTTATCGTAGGTCGTTCTTTTCTAATGGAAAGAGTAAACTTAATCGAATCAGAAAATAATTCTATTGAACCTTTGAAAGAGGCATTTAGATTTAGTAAATTGCCCATCACTTATAGTATTGAAATGCAAGCTAATTTAGACGATGAATATGAGGTTGCGAGGATTAGAAAAGCTTTTGAAATGATTGAAGAGCAAACAGAAAAGGCGGTTTCTTTTAAGGAGGTTTCTCCTTACGAGAATGCAGATATAAAAGTTATGGGACTTATGCCTCCTGAAAACGAACGATTTAGAATTGAAGGGCTAGCGGGCCCTACTGAACTAACTCCGTCTAAAGAAATTTCTAAAGCATCTGTTGAACTTTTTCCAGGATATTATGCCTATTATAACGTAGACAGAGAATATTTTTTTGATGAATATTATATTTACGAGTCAAAGGAATATAATCTTGTTGAGGGATTAAGTTGGACTAGAATGTCCTGCGGAAATTTTTCTAGCACGGAGACACATGAAATACTCCATGCACTTGGTTTTGGACATGTTTACAATGATGATCGAAATGTTATGGCTCCGATTAAACTCAATATAAAATCATGTAAAAATGAACAGATAGATGAAAGAACAATAAATTGTTTAAAAGGTATCTATTCGCAACCCCAAAATCTTAGTTTTTGTGAAGAAATAGATTTATATCCTTGGGAAGAAGAACCTACGAGGGACGATTTCAAATGGGATTCCTTGCCCGTCACTTATTCGTTGGTTAATTGTTCTAACCAAGAAGCAAGCAATTTAAGAAAGGCGGAGAAAAGAATCGAAGGAGTTATTGGCCATAATCTTTTCCAGTTTGTCCAGCCAGGAGAAGCCCTCGTTCTTTTTTATTGCGGTATTTCTTTCGGAGATGTAGTCCTAAATGAAGAAGTCGACTTTTGGGATAGCGGCGTCTATTTTCCCGCAGCTCAACCGATATACACATTTAGCGATGACCAAATAAAAAATGTTTCAATCTATCTGTTTGCAGATAAAAAAGTTTGTAAGGGAATCGAATTTCACGAATTACTTCATGCCCTTGGCTTCCGAGGAGGAGATCATACAAGCGTTTGGTTTGCTCAAGAAACAGATGTTTGTGCGTCTTCACAAATCTTAGATGAACTTTTGATTGAAGAAATAAAAAAAAGGTATTCTCTTTATTGAAGATCCCCTCACCGAGAATCGAACTTGGGTTCCGCGGGTTCTGTCGAACGCTCGTATTCTCATGAATACGGTCTTGTCGCACTTCATCCTTATCCCAAGCGGGAATGTCTGTGCTAGTCAGATGACTACAGCCGCGTGCTCTACCATTGAGCTATGAGGGGCTGACTGAAAAACTAGCTCTTATCTTTTAAATGTTTGTTTGGTCTGGCGGCGCATCATTATATTGTTATATACTACCAGAAGTAGACAAAAAAAGATAACGTTGGAGAAAAAGAGCCACGCAGGCACAATAGGGACGAGCAACCATGCCATCGACCAGAGAAACATCGCAATGCTACTGTATGACACGCGTTGTATATTGTCCATGCACCTAGAACGCAGAGCATCTTATAAGGATTGCGCCATTAGATTTAAAAAGCATTTTTTCTTTGGCGTGCTTCGCGTCGATGATGTCTAATACCCATTTTGAGTCAGAGGAGCCACGCAGGTTTTGTGTAGCAAGTGCCATGCACGCTTACAACGCAATGCACGATTTCTTGCTGGGTTCGAGAACAACCTATTCGGGAAAACTGGCTGAACTGCGAACACATCTTGACCGAAACGGCTATGGGGAATATGCGCTTGACGCATTGCATGACCAAGACACTATTTCTGACCATCTGCAAGAATTACGACTTGCGTTATCCTCTGCCATGCATTCCCTTGAGATTGTTGACCGGAGAGGATATGACTTAATAGACCTGCCCTGTTTCATGCCCGAGTCTCGCCTTGCTAAGCATCCTCAAGTGATTACGCCCGCGAAGCACGCGGCAATGATTAGGACTATGTATAGCAAAGCGAGGGGCACTCAAAGGAACGTGGCCGACATTCTTGAGGAACGTGCTACCTACTTAGAGCAACAGGCACGTGACGATTCGGGACGGTATGATAGATTTCTCCTTGCTTTATCTGCACACCACCTTGCAACCGCACATCGCGCTTCACGAAAGTTTGAGACGTTGATACAAATTATTCATTCGCCTAAGAACGCGTCTTAATCTCGCGTATGGCTAATTTCTGCGGCAAACGAAGTCTTATTTGAGAACACCGACGTTTGTTTACCTTTCTGGGTATATCGCGCGTGTGCCACGGGCAATTCGAATGAACCGACCACTCGTATTTTTGAATATATGATATACGAGAACACGCGTTCTTCCCCTGCGTTGAGATGTGGGAGGTTCCAGGTAATCGTGCGTGTAGCCTCATCAATGGCATGCGGTTTGAGGCCATACGATTCGTACAGCTTCATCGCATGAGGCACGCGATCCGTAAGCACAACGTTCTGGAGGTTTCCATGGGCCTTGGCATGTAGGGTGACTTTCAAAGCAAATTCGCCGCCCTTAGTGCGCACGAACGAAACGCGCTTAACGAGTGAAAGCCCTGAGCGCATCAAGAATTTAACGACTATGACTATCACTGCGATGATTATGAGCAAGATAAGAGGAAGCGTATAATTAGTTTTTGACTGTACGACAAGTTTTTCAGAAGGTTCGAGTTGCTCTTGCCAGGTGTAAATCACATAGAATCCTCGCTTTGAAGATGTTTCAGGTGCAGGGTCATGATTCGTTAAAAGACGCGTAAATATGTCACGCTTTTCAGAAATCGTGGCAGTAACAGGCACGTTTCCCTCATTCACTTTTTCAGTGGTTTTTGTGTGAATAACGAATCCCTCTGACGACTCTGCGACGGCAATGCCTCCTTGTTCAAGATATTTTACGTTTGAATGTATCGTGTCGTCTGCTCCTTGGTAGGATACGCGCATCTCAAGAGGATAGGTGTCTGCAACAAGTTTCTTCATGGCGTCAGCGTCAATCTGAATTGTGACGGGAATAGTTTCGAACGGGCCGATGGTTACTTTTGAGGCCGTGTCAAAGAGCTTTGACTTGAAGGCTAAATCAATATTGTTGAATCTAATGCCTTTAAGATTTTGGACCATGATTGTAGCTTCATTGTCTCCAACTTCTACCGATACGGGGCGAATGAATAACGCGTCTTTTAGGGTGACAAGGTCCATGAACAACTCTCCTTGTGAAAGCCCTTCTCGTGTGCTAAATATTTCATATTGGAATTTCACCAAGCCTTTCGTGTTATCAAGCAGGCGTCGCACGGGTTTTGCAGTTATAGTAACGGTTGTGGGCGTGTCCGCTTCAAGATTGATGGTGTTCGGACTCAATTCGACGCCCACCAAAGAATAGATTTGGAATTCATCTGACTCTCCGGTGTTGGTGAGTTTTAATGCATAGGTAACTGACTCGTTGTCGCTGCCCACGATGAGCACGGGGACGTCTTCGGGAGCTTCAATGGTGACTGCAGCCGATATGAACGGCACCATACAGAGAAGCATACAGAGGAATAGAACTTTTTTCATAGTGGGGCGAGCGTTTTTTTCTATTTAAAGATTTGTGTAGTTTGAACCATCTTTATCTCTAAAACGCGCTATTTTCTGCCTGTGAGCTCAAGAAATGCCTTCATTTCTTCTTTGAAGTTTTGGACGATGTCTCGCGCGTCATCTTCTTTCTTGTCTGTGCGTTGCGGGATGACATATTTGTTGTACACTTCTTTTATGAACTTGTTAAACGCTGAGCCTTCCCACTTATTGCTGTAGTCCTTTTCAAGCAAGCTTTTAAGTTCTATGCTTAGATCCGCAGCCTTATTCATCTTCTTCTTGCGTCCGTCGATTTCGACTTCGACGTCGGTCAAACCGAGAATGCGCCACTTTATTTTAACCGTTATTTTGAAATAATCCGTTACCTTTTTTGACGCAGTCCATTCAATTTCAAGTTCTTTGCCGTTTGATTTTACTTTCTCGCTATAACTATCTTCGATAACATTCAGGTCTTCTTTCTTGAGCCATTCATATGCAAACTTATACGCTTGCTCAAGGTCCAATAGACCCGCGTATTTTAATTTCTCTTTTACGACTGTGTCTTTCTCGACCATCTTCTTTTAGTATCGAAGCGAGGATTGTATTTAAAGGTTATTGACAGAGACTTCAATCAGTACATTTCGTCACGGCAGTCGAGGCAGAGATTCTTTCCTTCAACGTGTAACAAATCGCTAAACGCGCCGCAGCTATCACAGAACCCTTCTGACTCGAGTTCTTCGACGGCCGTTATTCTCCTCATCTTTTGAGACTCTTCACGTATGTTAAACATTGAATTTACCTTGGTATAAAATTCTGGCTCAACTTTAAGGATGTCTTTTATGGTTAGAAGGCCAATAACTTCTCCTTTTGAGAGCACGGGGAGCCGCCGGAAACCTAATCGCTTCATTTTTTGGAAGGCTTGCGCGAGATCGGCGGACGGCTTAATAACTGCTACTTTGCGCACGGCAACGTCTATGGCTTGGACCGTGCGTAAATCAAGCCCCGGTTTTTTAGTAATTGCCCAAAGAAGACCGGTTTGTGTTATAATTCCTTTAAGCTTTTTACCTTCTACTACCAGTAGCGAGGTTATATCATCCTTGACCATTTTACGCGCGCACGCAAGCAAATCGGTAGAAGGAGTAACCGCAGAGAAATTTCGAGTCATAACATCGCCCACGGCTACTCTCTTAAACATCGGTTTTGGAAGGCTTGCGAGGTATTTTAAGATTGTGGGATTAAGTTACTCTATAACGAGCCTCATGCAGACGTCTTCGACTGCCATAATCATTAAAAACCGAGGTATATCTCGCTCGTTATGGCTCCTCAAGACAGTGTTGTTTCTGGTTCGGTTTCTCGTACGCTGGGGCGCGAAGCGCAGCGTAATAATATTCTCGCCGCACGCGTTGTCGCTGATATTTTGAAGACCACGCTTGGTCCGAAAGGGATGGACAAGATGCTGGTCGATTCTGCAGGAACGATGACAATTACCAATGATGGAGCAACCATTCTCGAGGAGATGCAATTTGACCACCCTGCTGCTAAGCTCATTGTAGATATTGCTAAAACACAGGAACGTGAAGTAGGTGACGGGACGACCAGCGTGGCGTTGCTTGCGGGCGTGTTGCTTGAACATGCTGAAAAACTGCTCGATAGGCGCATTCATCCTACGGCGATTATCAAAGGATACCGGACTGCGGCGTTACACGCTCAAAAAATTCTTGAAGATATTGCATTTTCCGCGCGAACCCCTGAAGCGTTGCGTACAATTGCCATGACTGCCATGACCGGTAAAGGTGCGGAGGGCAACCGAGCCCATTTTGCGGATTTGATTGTGCAGGCCGTCACACAAGTTGCTGAAGGAACGACCTTTGACATGAATGCGATTAAGATAGTAAAGACGCGTGGCGAACGCGTGGAACAGAGCCAGCTTATACAGGGAATGGTGCTTGAGAAAGAGATTGCGCATGCAGATATGCCCCGAAGCATACGTGATGCGCGTGTCGCGCTTGTTGATGTAGCCCTTGAAATGCGCAGTCCTGAGACTGAAACCAGCATTTCTATTTCAAGCCCTGAACAGCTTAGAGGGTTTCTTGACTCCGAAGAACGTTATTTGAAGGAGATGACCGAACAACTCATTTCGACAGGAGCACGAGTGCTCTTCTGTCAGAAGGGGATTGATGATGTGGTTCAGTATTATTTGGCTCAAGCAGGTATCATGGCATTTCGACGCGTTCCCCGCTCGGATATGGAACGACTTGCTAAAGCGACGGGGGGGAAAATAGTCTCAACGATTCATGAGCTGCGCGCTGATTATTTGGGATATGCAGGAGAAGTAAGCGAAATCGTTAAGGGTGATGATTCTCTTGTCTATGTGCAACAGTGCAAGAATCCTAAAGCAGTTACGCTGTTAGTATATGGGACGAGCGACCACTTTCTTGATGAGATTGAACGCGCCGTGCGCGATGGATTAGGAGTTGTAGCGTCTGCGATACGTAGTGGAAAAGCGGTTTCGGGCGGAGGGGCGGTTGAAATTGAAGTTGCACGACGATTGCGAGGGATTGCACGCACGCTTACCGGACGAGAACAATTAGCGATGGAAGAGTTTGCCAGTGTACTCGAGACTATTCCAGCGACACTCGCGGAAAATGCGGGGCTCGACCCTATTGAAGTGGTTGCTGAATTACGACGACGTCATGAAGCGGGGAATATGCACGAAGGGCTTAATTTGCTAAAAGATAGTATTGAAAACTGTTATGATGCAGGTATTGTTGAACCTTTACAAGTCAAACAACAAGCGATTAGCGCAGCAACCGAAGTTGCGACGATGATTTTGCGCATTGATGATGTGTTAATCTCCTCTGACAAACCAAGTGATGCCGTGCCAAAGGAAGATATACTTGACTAATCGTTAGGAAACGTATATAAACTCGTTTTCTGTATATGTGCGATGAGGTGGTTAGGGGTTTTCCTCTTTCTCGTTTTTGTTTTTGTTCCTATCGTGAGTGCTGATACGTATTTGTATTGCGTTGATTCTGATGGTGGACAGACGGCAAGTACGTTCGGGCATGTTGATTATAGTTATGTAAGCGTCCCGCAACAGCATGAGATTATGCAGGCCAATGATAGCTGTCAGAGCGGTACTTCTCTTATGGAATATTATTGTGGCGGTTCAAATCCCGTCTGGACGGTTAACAGTACGCTCATCGATTGTCTTGCTCAAGGATACACTGGCTGTTCGAATGGGGCGTGCTATGGCTCGGCAACGTGTTCTGATGGAGTGCTGAATGGACAAGAGACTGATGTTGATTGTGGGGGATTTAGTTGTGATCCTTGTGAAGGAGGACAGACGTGCAGCATTTCGTCTGACTGTGAAAGTAGTGTGTGTAATGGGGGAGTATGCCTCGCCCTACCGGAAGAACCCACTCCTACATTTGAGGTGGCCCTTGGTCCGCGTAACCCTGGAAATCATGTCTGGAACATAGGTAATAATCCTAATAATACGATGATGCAACTTGTTTTGACGGCACGAAACGCGCCGGTGCGTGTGGAGTTTATTTCGATACATGCGAGTGGAACGGGGGATGATTTGCAAGGCATTCGTCGAGTGTATCTTGCAGAAGATATGAATCTTGATGGACGTTACACACCCAATGAATATCAATGGGCACGAGGAACGTATAACCTTGATGATGGGAGCTTTTCGATGCGCCTTATGCCCACGATGGAGCTCAACGGAACTAGGAATGAAAGTGTGACCTTGCTTATTGTATATGAGTTAAGTTCATTCGCCATTCCGGGGCAAACATTTACCGTGCAGGTTGCGCCCGTATATGCGCGAGCACGTAACGGAACTTATGTAGGCATTGATTTGAGTACCAATGCGAGTTTTCGTACAACTAAAACGATAAATTCGTCCTATACTCCCCCTTCCTGCCATGTGAATGGAGTACGTGACTTTGATGAGTCGGGTGTTGATTGTGGAGGAGCGTATTGCCCTGCGTGCACTTATGTTGATCACTGTGTGAACGGAGTACGTGATTCTGATGAACAAGATGTTGATTGTGGAGGTTCATGTCCTACCTGTATCCCCAACGTTTGCATACCTCAAGAAGAGTGCAATCCACTTAATCCTCCGTTGTGTGATGCGGTAACACGTTCCGTTAGCATCTGTATTAGCGGGTTTTGGTCAAATGTAGCGGGTGGCTACGACCTCTATTGCGATGAGCCAGGTGTGTGTACTCCGAGAACGTTCCTCTGCGACCACCAGCAACGTGGCGTGCGAGAGTGCTTGCTCGACGGTCAATGGGGCGATAACGTAATTCTTGACTCTTTGTATACGATGCACTGCTCGCAAGAGGGCTGCGAATCGGGAGAAAGTTACTGTTTTGAAAATAGTCTGTATATATGTGGTACTAATAATGAGTGGACGACCGGTGCCGCGCCTAGTGCAAGTTGTCAACAACAAGTGTGTGATTGGGGTCAAATGATGTGCGACTTTGCTCGGGAAACGGTGACGCAGTGTGAATTGCGTGACCCCTTTGACCCTCTGAGCGCGTATTGGCATACTCTCGAAACACAGATTATTCCGGGCGATGAAGAGCAGGAGCAGCAACGATTTGATCCGTTTGAATTGTATTGTCTCACTCCTGTATCTCTTTGTGATGAACAGAGTCAACGATGTAATTTTGAACGAAAGATGGTAGAAACCTGTGTTGAGGGAGGATGGGATGCCTCGGAGGACGCTCCCCTCTACAATCTTATGTGTGCAGGTCGTGAATGTAATGCGGAAGAATTTTTGTGTAACCCTTTTGAAGAAACGGTCGCTTTCTGTACGGTCGGAGGTTTATGGGGTGCTGACTCTAGAACCGATTATACGCGACTGTGTGAATCTTCGGATATAACTCCTGGTGTTGATACGACTACAAACGTACCCTATGCGACGGGAGGACGACGCGTTATTGTAGGTTCTGTTCATAATAACACCATTGTGGCCTATCGGTTTTTAGCTCCTGCGCCCGAGGTTAAAACTGAGATGAGTATTTCGTTCCTTCGTAATCCATGGACTGCATGGGTATTGGTGCTGCTCCTCGTGGGAACAACGGCTTACTTCGGGTTAAAATATCGCGCGTGCACGTTGGGCGGTTCTTTAGGGATGCAAAAAAAGAAGCAAACGAAATAATTACTCTTCGTCGCTGTCGTCGGGGTAATCGTCTTCGTCTTCCATACCCTCTTCTCCTGCGAGAAGTGCCATAGTTTCTTCGAGCATATCTGATACTTCGTCAGATTCCTCGTCAGATAACTGATCGGTGTTCCACGAGCGAATACGTGTATTGAAGTCTCGAATGTCCTGACGGATTTTGTCAAATTCCGGTGCCATAGCGAGATTATTTTTTAAGGGTTTTTAAAAGTTTTGCTAAACAGATATACTCAAGCGGCTAAATTATTATAAAGAACATTTAAGATGCTTCGATATGTTTTCGGGATTAGAGGCATTGACAGAACGCCCTTACCCTGGACGGTTTATTGTTATTGGTGAAAATGAGGCAGGCGCGGGTGTCGTGGTGTACGGCATAACTGGGAGAAGTCCGTCGAGTCAAGCACGACGACTGATCTTGCGGGAAGATGTGCAATCTGGCTCACTCGTTGAAGTTGAAGTTACTGATCCTGCAGTTTTAAATCAAGGCAGTCCTGCCTTGCTTGTCTATCCTGCGCTCATCGCAGGTCGAGCGGTGAGTGTAAGCAATGGCGCACAGACAACTGATGTGGCACATGCATTCGATTGCAGGCCGCTCGAAGCTCTTGAACGCGCGCACCGTAAATGGGGGTACGAGCCTGACGCTCCGAACTTTACGCCCCGCATCAGCGGCAGGTTGGAAACGTTAGGATTACATCATCCAGATAATGATGCCTTCTTGGGCATTATCCGACGAGGAGCTGGCGGATTAGCGTATCGTTCTTTCTTTCACGTGCCTCTTGTGAGGGGACGAGGAGCGTTTATCAGTACGTATGACGGGCGCAACACTAATCCGCTTGTTTCGTTTAGCGGAGAGCCGCTTGTCGTTGCTATCCCTAGTGCGACACCTGCAGAAACTGCGCAACACTTTTACGATGCGTTTGCTCCTCGAGAAGGCGGAAACGATTTTCGTGTTTCTGTCGCCTGTGCGTATTTACCGAGTGCATATAAACCTGAGATTGCTCTTGTAAACAGATTCTGATATTCGTTTAATTCTATCGAATTAGAATTTCGTGCTATGCGGCCATCGGGGGTGTATCATTTCCGCACAATTTTACTAAACTATTTCTTTTTTAGACTTAAACCTTGACTAGCCAAATATTCCTTTACCCACGTTAATGATTTTGCTCCAAGACCGGACGTATGTAGAATATCTTTCTCGGTAAGATTACACACATCATCTAACGTAAGCACTCCATGGCTTCTACGGAGACCCGTTCTAATGCGGACGGGAAAGCCATGATCTCCTAAATCAGAATAGTTATGTAATGGTGCACTAAGATGTTTAGCCAAGGGACTACCTTCTTCGACACGACAATCACTATTAGTATAACTGATTCGAGTACAGAGTTCACCTTGTTCATTCGAATAAATGCCTGTTATTGTATATGTTGCCCCAGTGGCACGATCATAGAATTCCTTTCTTTTTAGAGTTGCTTCTATAATGGTGCGCGCGTCTACTGTTCTTTCTGAAGTCATAAAGAAAGATTAAATTAGGGTTATATAAACCTTTCTATTTGTTACCACTAATAAGTTACTTTATGCGGCCATCGGGAATCGAACCCGACCCCCCTCGTTGGCAACGAGATGTACTAACCGATATACTATGGCCGCGTTGTTGTTTTGACTTTAATTTGTTATTTAAAAGTTCGCTTTGAGGTTTATTTGAGCCATCCGTTTTTACGGCCTTTTTCTTCGAGTTCGGCTATCCCTCGGGCAATATCGTCTTCGACCCCGTTGAGATTTTTATGACATTTTCCTGTGGGGAAATAAAAACCCGTAAAATCCTCTAGGGCCCTTGTTCTTTTTTCTCTTAGTTTGGATTCTAAATCACTGAAAAAGGAAGGGCTAAGAAAATCTGAAGCGTGTCCTCTGCCTTCTGCACAGTTCGTTATGATAATTTTATAATGTAATTGCTCAGCAGAGAGGGCATTGTGAGGATCAAATCTTGAATCGGGCAAGAAATAAAACCCCAGTCTGTCACCATCATCTTCTTTGGAAAAAAGGCATTCTCTTCTGATTTCGGGGTCCATTCCTCCCTGCGTTCCGGGCGCATACACACAGAAAAAAGTGCCCAAGGGTATGCGACAATGAGGGCGGTCGAATGAGGCGTCGAGTGAGACCGACCATTCGTCTCCGATTACATCAGCATAGGCTCGTTCATCATCGTCCAGGTACTTTTTAGTAATAAATACAAACGGGTCGGCCTTTCTCTCCATAGTCAGGTGCGTGCATAATTCATCGTGCAGATACGCAATCAGAGATTTGAGACCTTCTGAGTCAAACCCTTCTACATTTTGTGGGAAAACACGACTGGCAAGCACCTTCATACGTCACGGCCGAGTTTTTAAAAATTCCTATGGCTTATTTAATCCAGCCTGCTCTTCTTGCAATAGCCTCGAGCTCTTCTTGACTCCTCTTTTCTTTTGGAGGATGAGCAGACAATGACTCCTCGAGATCCACGCGAGGATGCAATGCGGTCGGTTCGGAAGAGGCAACGTATGGAAGAGTAGGGACCTTTGTAGGATGTTGCTGCCTTGGAGAGGGAGCTTTTATAAAAGTGTGACTAATTTCAACCGAAGGAGATATGCCTCCGTACACGAGGGCAGAACAGTCTTGCCCTGTGTTAAACGTGAGGGTATACTGCATCCTTTTTTCTGATAGGGTTCTAACTCCTTGTACAACGGCCATCCCTCCTTTTTGAATTCCATCTCTCCAATGAGCATGCGAGTAGTTTATTTGCGTTCCCATCTTTACCCCGACAAAATTTCCTTCGATTTCAATGGTTGAAAAAGTGCTTCTCGTGCGCATACCTTCGACCACGCGAGCCCATACTTGACGAGCAAGCGCACGCGGTGGGGCCGGAGCATACTCTTGCTGACTTTGAGAATAGGGCTTTGGTCTTGCGCGTTCAATTGAAGGAGAGTCGCTCATACGATCTATCTCATCGGGCACTAAGCTTTAAAAGGATTTATGTGATACGGTTTTAGGGCCCTGTAGTCTAGTGGCAAAACACCTCGTTTACACCGAGGGGTCAGGAGTTCGATTCTCTTCAGGGCCATAACTAACATTGGCATATTACATCTCCCGAATTCCGAACCGCTTTATATAGAAAATAACCTATTTCATTGAATGAGAGAATTATAAAAAAATATAATGGAATAACTTTTACAATTCAAATTCATCAATAAAGCTAACAATTGTATTATATTTTTCTAAGAATCTATACCCTTTGTTTGTCAAAGAAACAAACTTATTCCCTCCGTTAATTATCTCATTGACAAGTTCCTTTTCGAGTAGTTCATGATAATATTCCTTAAATCTAGTAGAAGACATGTTTGATTGTCTTATTAATGGAGTTATTTTTACAGAATTTCTATTTTGATAAATTATAGAGAGAATATCTTTTATTATATCTAATCTCTCTCTTTTTACCATCTTTAATTTGCCCCTACATTTTTGATGACTCTATACAGAATAAGCAAGAATACAAATGTAGAAGCTAAGTAAATAAATAATTGTAACCCTTGAAAGAATCTTGGAATCAAGGTATCAATAATATTTAATATCCAAAACAGAGATAGTAGAACATAAATGAAATATAGGTTGTGTCCTTTCTTCTTATTCTTTTTGTGTTGATATGATGTGTAAACAACAAATATAACTGTTAGGAGTAAGAAAATATTTAATCCAAGATAAACAAGTGGATTTCTTGATAAAACACTTATCAGGGCAATTACCACGGCAATTCCATGGAAAAGATAAAGCTTGTAAGAGCGACCATTCCATTTTTTCCACATTACGCTATAAAGAAGATAAAAGATAGCCATCGAACTGAAATACAAGAACAAGAGTTGTGCTAATATTCCTGTTGTTCCAAATGTTATTGGAAAAAAGTCTATGACTCCTTTCACATTAAAATAAATAACAATGAATTTTATAAAACTCCTAAAGAAGTAAGCAATTGCAAAAAATAAAAATGCTTGCCTAAAATATTTTATTCCCTTATAAGAACTTAATTCGTAAAGTTCCTTTGTTCCAAAATAGATCATTAAACTACAAACAATTATAACAAATGAATAAAACAATTCTGCTCCGAGCCCTAAACCAAAGAGATTTCTAAATTGCTGTCCTACAAATCCTTCAAATACTGTTCTTCCTGTAAATGGGGGCATTTTAATTATATATGTTAAAGTAGATATTTAAAGATTTATAAGAGAGGTGGACTTGAAGTCCATCTTACTTAAAAATAATTCATTTCTAACTAAACCATGAAAAATAAGAAAGATGAAAGGAGGTTTAATATGGAAAAGAAAACAATATTTGGAATTTTTTCTTTAGCAATGGTTGCTGTTCTAGGTGTTTCTATGGTTGCTGCACACGGGTTCTGCGGCTTTGGATTTTCTCAAAGTTTAACTGATGAACAAAAAGCAGAAATGCAAGCACAACATCAAGCAATGCAAGATGCAATTAGCAACGGAGATTTTGACTCTTGGAAATCTTTACAAGAAGAAAGAATTGCTAAAATAAAAGAGCAATTAACAGAAGAAAACTTCAATAAGATTGTTGAAAAACACAATCAAATGGAAGAATTAAGAACTGCTATGCAGAAAGCAAGAGAATCTGGAGATTTCTCAGAAGTTAAAGCATTACAAGAAGAATACGGAATGACTGGCTTTAGTGGAGGACATTTCGGAAAAATGAGAATGGGATTTAAACCCTTTTCTAATTAACTTTATTTTTTTTAATTTTAAAATGGACTTTAAGTCCATCCTACTTATAAACAAAATTGACAAAGAAATAATATGAATAAGTTAATAGTTGGTTTATTGATTGGAATAATTATTGGATGGATTGGAGGATATCTTATTTCTGGAGTTATAAACAAACCTAACCCAGATTTCCAGAGGGGAAACTTTCAGGGTTTTCAAATTGACGATACAACAAAACAAGAGATAGTCTCTTTTTTTGAGAATACAAATGATATAAATGAAATTACTTCTTATTGTGAGCAAAATAGAATGAATTGTTTCTATTATTGTTCTGAGGTAAATTCTGAGCATGAGGTCTGTGATGAACTAATAATGCCAAATAACAACTTTTCACAGGGAGGTTTTAGAAGATGAAACCAGTAATAGCAATGGATGATGTTTGGAAAAGATACCAGATGGGAAAAGCTGGAGGATTGACAGTTCTCAAAGAAATTGATTTGACGATTAACAAAGGAGACTTTGTCGCAATTACAGGACCAAGTGGTTCAGGAAAATCAACAATGATGAATCTGGTTGGTGCGCTGGATATTCCTTCTCATGGGGCTATTTATTTAGACGATAAAGATATTGGGAGCATAAGCGAATCTTCTTTAGCATTATTAAGGGGCAAGAAAATTGGATTTATTTTTCAGCAGTTTAATTTAATACCTACGTTAAGTGCTCTACAAAATGTGATGTTACCAATGGAATTGATAGATACTCCAGAACATAAAGCAAAAGAAAGAGCAACTGAACTACTAACTATGTTGGGCTTGGGAGATAGAATGCACCATAAACCAACTGAATTATCTGGAGGACAACAACAAAGAGTTGCGATTGCTCGTTCATTATCTAATGATCCGGATATTATTTTGGCTGATGAACCTACAGGTAATTTAGACAGCAAGACAGGAACTTTTGTAATGGATTTTCTTGGGAAAATGCATAAACAAGGAAAAACTATTGTCCTTGTAACGCACGATTTAAATTTAGTTCATTACGCAAAAAGAATTGTTTACATAATGGATGGAAGAATTGAGAAAGATATTGAGAATGGAAAATCTCGCGGAGGGAAGAGAAGATGAAAAAACAAATCTTTTTAGGGCTTATATTATGTTTATTTTTTGTTAGTGTAGCTTCAGCAGAGGAAGTCTTGAATTATTCTTACAGTAGCGATTATGATGGCATTCAGATAAAAGAACTAAAATATGATCCATATCCTGCTAATCCTGGAGAATACTTTGAGATTTGGATTCAAGCCCAATTAGGAAATAGAGATTATGCTAAATTTGAAGTTCTCAGTGAATATCCTTTCAGCATAGACTATAATGAAAATCCAATAAGGGAATATGATAATACTGGCAACAGAGAAGTTGTCATGCACTATAAAGTAAGAGTTGCAGATGATGCTGTTGAAGGAGAAAACGAACTCAAATTAAAATATACCGGCGATAAATATGCTAATTCAAATGTTATTACTTCTTTTCCAATTCAAATATCAGATGTGCAAACAAATTTTGATTTAGTAATTCAAGAGCCTTCTGGGACAGATGTTTCTATTGCAATTGCCAATATAGGAAAGAATACTGCCAATTCGTTAATAGTTAGAATTCCCGAACAGGATAATTATAGAGTTTCTGGAACTAACGGGCAAATGGTAGGTAATTTAGATTCAGGAGATTACACTCTTGTTAGTTTTACTCTTGCACAAATTGGAAGAGGTACTGATTCAAGTAACTTACAAGTTCAATTAGATTACACAGATAGCATTGGAGAAAGAAGGAGTTTAATCAAAGAGGTTCAATTCATCTCTACATCTCCAGTAGGATTTAATGCAACTGGAAATGGGCAGGTATCAAGTGGAAACCTTGGAAATGGAAATTTTCCAAGAAGTAATCTTCAACAACAGCAAGGTAATAGTATCTTTAAGAGTATCTGGTTTTGGGTTGGGATAATAGTCTTGGTGGTTGGGTGTTATTGGTATTATAGAAAAAATCCTGAAAAAATTAAGAATTTTTTTTCTCAAATAAAATCAAAACTAAATAAAAAATCTAGAAGTGAAAAGTCTTCTGAAAAAGGTTCTAAAAAGGTTCCAGACTGGGTTTCAGCTGAAAGAACAAATAAGAAATAGGGGCCTAAATGAGGATAAAAAAAGCGCTCCAACTTTCATTGAACATGCTGATACATAGCAAGTTAAGGAGTTATTTAACTATAATCGGGATTGTTATTGGAATTGCAGCCGTTGTTTCTATTATCTCTGTTAGCCAGGGAGCACAACAACAATTAGAAGAGCAATTAGGTTCATTAGGGGCAGATATATTAACAATTAGCTCGGGATTTTCAAGAGCTGTTGGCGCAGGAGGTGGATTTCGTGGAGGGTCACCTGGAGGTGGAGGAGGGTTTGGTGAATTTGGAAGTTTAACTGCATCAGAAGACCAAAAAAACTTAACTGCGAGAGATGTAACCGTTTTAAGAAGTATAGTTAATGTAGATTCTGTAATGGGGACTGTTTCAGACAGAGCAGATGTAAGTTACCTTGGAAAAACTGCAAGTGTGAATATTCAGGGAGTTGATACTGGAGTTTGGGAAGAATTTACAACAACAGATTTATATTCTGGAAGATATTTGATTAAGGGAGATTCCAATTCAGTAGTTGTTGGATACAATGTAGCCAATACTATATTTGAGGACGGAATACAAATTAACAGACAAGTTACAATAGAGGGAAAAACTTTCAAAGTTGTTGGTATATTGAAACAAAGTGGAAGCGGAGATTCCAATATCTATATGCCTATAGCGAGGGCTCGTGATGTTTTGGAAGAGGTTGGAGATGATGAATTTGATTCTATCTCTGTAAAAGTTAAAGATGTAGAAATAGTCGATGAAACAATTTCAGAAATAGATCGAAAACTAATGCTTTCTCGTGGAATTTTGCAAGAAAAAGATAAAGATTTCTCGGTTTCAAATCCTGCGGCTTTTCAAGAAACTATAACTTCTTCTCTTAATTCTATTTCATTATTTCTTGCTGCAATAGCTGCTATTTCTCTTATTGTTGGAGCAGTTGGGATTGCAAACACTATGTTTACTTCAGTTTTAGAGAAAACAAAAGAAATAGGAATTATGAAGGCTATTGGTGCCCAAAACAAAGACATCCTTCTTATCTTTTTATTCAATTCGGGACTACTCGGTCTTGTGGGAGGGATTGGAGGAATTGTATTAGGGATATTTGGAGCAGGTTTTATTGGGAGTCTTGCAGGAGATTCTTTTAGATTTTTCTCAACAGGGTCTACTGCATTCAATCCAGTTATTATAGGTGGAGCTTTTATACTCTCAATTGCGGTGGGAATGATCGCGGGAGCGATACCGGCATATAGAGCATCTAGATTAAAGCCAGTCGACGCTTTGAGATATGAATAACTGCCTATATTAAAGTTATATAAAGCGGTTCGGAATTCGGGAGATGTAATATACCCGCCATACAACTGCTCTCTAACCACGAGCATAACTCAAAAAAGATGCAAAAACCGAGAGACAAAATTTATATAACTCCCTTTTTTCAGAGAAGGTATGACTCGCTCGTTAAGTAAAGGAGATAAACTTGCACTTGTTTTATTGAAGAACACACCTATTGAAAATAGATGTCCGCACCTCGCTGAAGATGCCGAGAAGTTACCTTACTGCACTCAAGGGCTGGGTGACGAACTTCCTTCATCCGAACGATACAATGCGTGTGAGCCTATTTCATTGCAGATGTGGTGTTTAGATAGGGAAAATTGTACGAATTGCATCTATTATCGAGCGAAATAGTTTAATAGCCCCCCACTATGATGAAATGAACGGCTCCGTAGTCTAATGGTAGGACATCTCTTTCACGTGGAGAGGGCATGGGTTCGATTCCCCTCGGAGCCAGTTACTGCACCACGTTAATCCTTAAAAAGGAACAGAAGTTTTTTGTTGCATGGACTCGTGGTACGCAGGGCATCGGTTGCCTGTTTATAAAAAAGAACTCGTTGCTTTAATCAAAGACCCTAAAAATTGGAGGGCTGGAGAAATCGCACGTGTTGACAATATCGAAACTGAAGCCCCACAAGAAATCGCGTTGGATCTTGAATTTCATGATGGTCACAAGCATATGGAACGGAGCTACGCGCCCTTGCTTCTGCGCCCACCAAGTCCTTCATTCCGGTCTCCCCTAAAGGAGACATTGGGCGTGTACTTGCGTTACCCTGAATCGCCTAATGGTAATCCTGCGCACCAAGCGATGATTGACCTGAAATGCGGATTGGGGGATTTGGTTCGCGATTATGAGAAGATGAGACTGTTGCATAACGAAGCCCTGCCCCATCTTTCTCCGGAATGGCTCGATATGCAATATCGTTTATTGTTCGGGGTGCCGTTTCCGATTAGAATAAGTCAGAGCAACTTCTGAAATATCCGCACCGTTCACATTTCAATTTGCACGTTCGTTCTACCATCCTATTGCCGCACGATTCACAGATTTGATAATTGTTTTCTTCGACTTGCAGGTCTATGAACGTATTCATGTTTATTTGAATGTAATTCGTTTGTTAATAATGAAGTCCCAAATGCCTATAATCAGGCCAATTGAAATACGCGCAAAGAAATAATGCACCCCTCTCTGTTCAACAACAATCCAAAGCAGACTAATAATAATCATAAGGTTAAACAACGCAATGGCAATAAAATACTCGTACCCTTTTCTAAATGAGAGAGAGAGGTATGCCTAAAAACGAGTAACCTGCTCGCACTGTAGTGCATTGACGTGGCACAGATAAATGAAAAAACGGCTGAAGCAAGATAAGATACTCCGACTATCTCGGTTAAAAGAGCAAGTATAGCAAGGTCAAGCACGAAGGCAGCCATACCTATGCCTGAAAATCCGGCGAACTGCGCGGCGTGGTTAAAAAACGATTTCATGAAAATAATCTTGAATTAAACGTTAGTTTGGCGTTAATAATAAAATTCCAGGTGCCTATAAAAATCGATATCGCTGGACGTGCAATAAGGTAGTTTATTCCCACCGTTCCTACTGCATAGCCCATAAGTGCAATCGTGAGGCCTAAATTGATGATTCCAATACTAATGAAATACGGATACCCCTGTGTATACGAACGCGGAGCATGGCGAAACACGGTCTTACGAACGAAGGTGTAGTGTACTGTTGTCGCAAGGACGAAGGCGATAGCGGCCGCGTGTAGGTAGTACATCTTAATCCCTTCTACCAAGAAAGCAAGTAATAGGAAATCGAGTATAAACGCGAGAACGCCCAGTCCTGAAAATCTTATAAAACGTGTAATGAAGAGTTTCATTAGATGAGGTCGCTAATTTTATGCTTGAATTCGAGGTAGGCAATCCAGATGACCAACAGAATTCCGTCTAACAATGCAGCCGTAGTTGACCACTCTAACGGACTTAGCGCAAACAGATTGATACCGAAATCGTAGGGCGAAAAGGGATACAACAGATACGAGGCTTCGCCGGCGAACGTGTCCAGTATAAGATGGATGGTTGTGCCGGCCGTAATCATAAGAAAGATGAGACTTAATTTTAGTTTGTGGCGGCCCAGATTGCACATGCGTGCTTTTGCGTTGGTGAAACTGAATGCTCCGAAAAGTAGAAGAAAGCACGCAGGGAAAAAGAAACTGTGTGTGAATGTTTTATGCACCCACCAATCAGACACGCCCCACGCATTCAAGAAAATTGAAATAAGAATATCAACATCAGGTAACCCTCCGGCGAGACCTGCAATGAGCACGTAATGCAATGGGAAATGTGCTTTTGAGTTACGCGATAAAATCTTTTCACGAACAAGTGAGAGTACGATAATTGGAATGAGGATGTGAGTCACCGCTTGAGGCATTGGTCTGTAACTCGAAGGCAATTTAAATAGCTATTCGTCGCTTTTTCTTTGTAGACCTTGCTTTAGTTTTTGTGTCCACGAGAACCATGCAGGTAATGATTCGTACGCGCAATGAGAATGGGATGTGTTTGCGCGCAGAGCGCTCTTGAGCGTTTTCGTGAGTGAGGTATCTACTGAAAAATCGAGTGCTGCGGTCGGTACTTCAATATGGGCAAGACCAATATCTTCAAAACGATGCGCGTTTGAGCCCGGTATGAGAGGTACTTTGCTTTCCCATGCAAGTTCACGCGCGAATTCATTTAGTCCTTGTCTATAATTCTTGAGTGCCTTTCCTACTGCGGGAACACGCGTCATCCAGTCGGGAATCGCAAGTTGCGGATCAAAATCAATTCCGTCGTAAATGTTTTGATGCTCGAGAAATCTGATTTTTCCGACGCCACACGGCGAACCTTCTTTGAACGGATGTTCAGCGAGATAGATAAACTCGGGGTGATCGAGACACCATTTCATCGTTTCGTTATGCGACAATCCATTGGGGGCTTGATTGGTTCCTATAACGGTTAACGAAAGTTTTTCATCCAACTCGCGCATGACGACTGATTGTGCATTGAGTAAGTAAGTAAGCTTACGGGGACTATTCTCGGGAGAGGTTCTTTTTTCCACGCGTAATAGATTGTCTCCCCGTTTGGTGATTGTATACCCCAAAGGATGCAAGGTGCGCGCTTGGTCTCGCAATATCGCAAATCGATCCTGATAGGGTGCGTTCATGTCATCGGCTTGGCTTACGACTGCGCAAATACCTATATTTCTGCGTTCACATGCGTCTGCAAAGGCGCGCACGAGGTTTCTGCCCGCATATCCTTGTTTACGAAGAAAATACGGTTGAAAGCCAATGGGCCCATGAGCGGTAAGGTCAACACGTATCGGGTCGTGTAGTTTCATAAAAAAGAGAGACGTGGCGCGGTTTTTAAGGATATCGTTAGGCGATGATTCCTCGAAGTACGAAACCTACCGCGAATGCGAGTGCAGCTGCAACGCCTCCGATAACGAGTGTTTCGAGCGCGGCATAGGGTACACTTTTTTTGACAACGATACCTTTAACACCGCCTACGATTGCGAGTGCGATGCCCGTTAGTATGAATGAGTACGTGAATGTATGCGGTTCGAAAGAAACGACCCAGAGACCGATGACAAATGAAAGCAAAGGTACGAAGCCGACGAGTAAAAATGACGCAAATGTTGCAAAGGCGGTACTCAGAGGTGTTTCGACACGCGTAGTTTGTCGCGTATGTTTGACCAACTCGCGCCTTGATTTTGTCGACAAATAATTTGAAACAGCCATAGAGAACCCATCTGCGAAGAGGTTTGCAAATCCTAAAATAAGAATAATGGACGCACTAAGAGAGGCCCCTAATGCTCCTGCAACAACTGCGAACGTTGTGACTGCGCCGTCAATGCCTCCGTATACAAATTCGGGAAGGTACCTATGGGAAAACGACGTGCGTTTCATCTCTTTAGGGTTTTGTAAGCGAACGTCTGTTTAAATAGACTTCTCCGACTTAAGGTAGCTTTAAATAGCACTTTTGTCTCGATGGGATATGAGCGAGAGCGAGAAAAAACCGACATCGCTGGGAGGTCATATTTCTAGTCCGATTTCGTATACTCCTTCTGTGCAGTTGCCCGTTCCTAATGATCCTCTCAAAGAAGCAGAGAAAGTTCGTGGAGAGTTAGACGATTTAAAGAAGAAGATTATCAAGAAGTTCTCATTTACGCTCGCACTTTCCATATTACCTGCCGCGGCATTCCCTGTTTTTGAGGAGGAAGAGGGTTTGACTAAGGAAGAAATTGCGCGTAAACCGCTGCACTTGTATATGATTGTACCCGAGGAAGAATATAGCACCATTGCTAAAAAGATTAAACCCGAATTGCTGAAACTTGTTCAAGAAAGCAAACAGAATGTATGGATTCATATTAAAACTCCCGTCGATGTCTGGAACTACGGACTTGATAGTAAATTTGACATGATTGATGCCGTAGGGGCAAGCTATCCTCTGCACGATAAAGGATTTTTGGGTGCGTTGCGCGTGGCAAATATTCACAAGACCCTTGTCCTCCGTAAATTTGAGAAGTATGTGGCCACCTATGCCGTCGGGGGCTCACTCGTACGTGGCACGGCCGACAAAGATAGTGATGTTGATACGTTCGTCGTGATTGATGATACCGACGTGAAGAAAATGCCTCGCATGCAGCTTCTCGAAAAGCTGCGCGGATTTATTTACGATTATATTCGTGAGGCAACAGCGCTTGCGGGTGTTAAAAACATATTGAACGTGCAGGTGTACTTGCTTACTGACTTTTGGCAGTCAGTCAAGGACGCAACGCCCGTCATCTTTACGTTTATTCGTGACGGCGTACCCATGCATGATCGAGGCACGTTCCTGCCGTGGAAAATGTTGCTTAAGATGGGCAAGATAAAACCGAGTCCTGAAGCAGTTGATACGTTCATGAAATATGGTGAACAAAACGATGCGCTCGTTAAGCGACGACTGATGGATGCCATGATAGACTTGTACTGGAGCGTGGTTACACCGACGCAGGCGCTTATGATGCTTGCAGGTCATGCGCCTCCCGTTCCCAAGACGATTGTTGCTGATGTGAAGAAAGAATTCGTTGAGAAGGAAAAACTTATGACTGCAAAGGACATTAAAACACTCGAGCGCGCAGTTAAACTGTACAAAGACTATGAGCATGGAGTTTTGAAAGAAATTTCGGGCGCTGAAATTGATAGTTTGCTGAAAGAAGCTAATACCTATGACAAATCTATGCGCGCTATGCGTACCAAGCTTGAACGACGCATTGTGCAGAAAGATGCCGATGCGCTTTACGGCGAAGTTGTTACGCTTCTTGAGAATTCACTTGGCAAGCATGCCAAAGATGAACTTGTTAAGCAATTCGATAAGCAATTTGTTAAGAGCGGCAAGCTCGCGCCGCGCCTCTTGCCGACCCTGCGCAAAGTGTTTGAACTTAAACAAAAAGCGAAGAATCCTAAGTTCAGTCAGCATGCGCTTGATGACGTGCGACGTGATGCCGAAGAACTTATTACGAAATTGAGCGAATATATTCAAAGGAGAGATTTAATCAAGGCCGAGAGAGGCATTGTTAAAATAAAAACAAAAGAGCGTGTTATTGAATTACTCTTGACGAATACAACTGTTTTTGCCATTGATGCCGGTAAAGTACTCAAATTGCATAATGGTTCATTTGTTGCATCGGATGCGAATGAACTTGACGCGGCACTTAAAGCGTCTAAGGACGTAGCGCCTGTGCTTTCCGAAGCGGTCCTCCATGCAGTAAAGAAGCATTTTGGCAGTTTTGAAATAACGTTCTAACGTGTTTATAAGTTATTTTTATATAGGGGAACTTTTAAAAACCCCTCTTTCTAACGCAGAGCATGAAAGGTATTGTAGTTCAGTTCCGACGCGGACGCCATCGCATTCACGAAAAGCATTACTTGCTCGACTTAGGAGCCACGAGCCGTGATGAAGCTAAAAAACTTGCGGGCAAGCATGTTAGCTGGACGAGCCCCTCCGGAAAAGTTATCTCAGGAAAGATTAGTGATGCTCATGGAAATAAAGGACTTGTGCGCGCTATCTTTGAGCGCGGGCTACCTGGACAATCGATTGCTACGGAAATAACGCTTGGAGACGTCCCTGCTGAAAAGAAGAAGGAGAGTACGAAATGATAGGCACACGCGCTTATCAGGCGAGCAAAGGATTTGTGCAGCGCCCTGCCGTGGAAGGTGTACGTATTGCAAATCAGGATGTTAAATATGTTCGAGGGTCAAATGTATACCTTGCTGCTCACTTCGGCAACGCACAGAGAGCTGTTCCTGTTAATCCCGCACGTCTCGATAGCGATTGGCTCTATGAAGGCCGCATTGCATCCAAAGATGGAGATAACGATAGAGTGCGCGACATCAATCGACAGGCCTATGGTCCTGCTTCTGTTGAAGCGCTTGTTGCAAGTGTTGTTCCAGGCCTTACAGAAAGACAAGTTTTATGCATCCGGCCCCATTCTAAAAAACCTGCGGTGATTGCTGAAGAAAAGCGCCTCAATGGTATCCAGCGCGCTAAAAAAGGAGTCCTTTAACTAAATGGCCCTCAGAAAAGCACTTGCCTATTCGCATCATTATGCACGCCCTAACACGCGCACATCACGTGTTAAAGGCAAGGCGTATATTAAAGTGGTTCCTCATAATAAAGTTGTCAAGTATAATTTGGGCAACCAGAAAGCGCATATGGAAGGCAAGTTTCCTCTCAAGCTGACTATGATTAGTGAAGAAGCGGTGCAAATTCGCGACAATGCCATTGAGGCCGCGC
>ERZ1292629.1247-Hain-H43-01um-R1-1247-length-25699-cov-10_pt1 | contig 25699 bp, 19 predicted proteins | sample MGYA00564399_ERZ1292629 | MGnify/ENA primary metagenome ERZ1292629 (study PRJEB36523, sample SAMEA6512636) | groundwater metagenome | collected 2019-01-08 | study: AquaDiva: Metagenomics assemblies of 32 groundwater samples
GCACTCAGGAAATGCACGATGAAGCGGAAAACGGCATTGCCGCTTATTGGGCTTATGCTCAGGCAAAAGGGACAAAAGAATATCGGGAAACAAAGCCGATTTTTGCCGAGAAAAAAGAACTGGCTTGGGTCCAGCAATTAAAAGAATGGCAAAAAGGCGTTGCCGGTTCCGAAGAATTTATTCAATCGCTTAAAATTGATTTTTTTAAAGACCGGATTTTCACCATCACGCCAAAAGGCGAAGTCATTGATTTGCCGGCCGGCTCAACGCCGGTGGATTTCGCTTACGCCATTCACACGGAAATCGGCGACCAGTGTATCGGCGCCAAAGTAAATAATAGGATTGTCTCTTTGGAACATCAGCTGCAATCCGGCGATATGGTGGAAATTTTAATCCAGAAAAGCAAAAAACCTTCGGAAGATTGGCTGAAATTCGTCAAAACTGATTTAGCTAAGCGGCGAATTAAATCAGCCACTCGCCAATCTTCTCCTCTTTTTAAGAAAGAGATGTCGCAGACCGAATTCAAAATTATCGCCGAAGACCGGGTTGGCTTGTTAAAAGACATCACCACTGCCATCTCTGGTTCTCATATCAACATCACCAAGGTATTTGTTCCTCAAACAACCCATTTTCCGGTTCTCAGAATCCGTTGCGCTGTTCGGGACAGAGAAAAAATTGAAAAATTGATTTTGAAAATTAAGAAAATTAAAGGAGTGAAAGAAGTGAGCTATAAACTTATCTAAATTTCTAATTTCTGAAAAATATGCTACTATACTATTCGCGCCCGGGTGCTGGAATTGGCAGACAGGATGGACTCAAAATCCATTGACCGCAAGGTCGTGAGAGTTCAAGTCTCTCCCCGGGCACCAGAACTATTGACAAAGACAATACGCCCGTTATCATTTCAGCAGAAACTTGAAAGGAGGTGAGTAGAGTGAAAACAACACTTACCCTTGATGAGCTTCTCCAACGAATAAGAAAACTCCCCAGAGATAAAGACACCGGCGATATCTGTGAAGAGTTAGATCTTCTCCGAGACAATGTTATAACAGAGGAAGAATTCAAAGAAAGAGTTAGGCAGATATTGGGCCTAAACAATAACTAAGAGGGGGTACAAATGAAAAGTTCGTTGGGGGGGGAAATCAAAAAGCCCCGGTTAATCAAATCAATTATCCAATGCCGGGGCTTCTTTTATTTTCGCTTCCGGAGATGGCAATAATTTTCTGATAATAATCACGCTTATCAATCCGATAACCGCGCCTCCCAAAATATCGCTTGGCCAGTGAACGCCGACAAAAATTCTGGCAATTCCCATTACTGAAACCGCTATTAAAAATTTCCAGCCCCATTTTCTGTTGAGATAAAAAACCGCCAAAGCCAGAGCGAAAAAAGCCGCGCTATGCCCCGAAGGAAAAGAACCGCTTGTGGCGTGATTTATTAACGGCTCAATTCCCAAAACCGCGAAGGGTCGGGGATGATAATAAAAAAATCTGATTACTTCGGTAATGATACCGCGGGAAAGTATTACCGAGAGCGCGGCCAGCGAAGCGAAATAAATCCTCTGCCGCCAGTTTTTTTCTTTAAGCAATAAAATTAAGAAAATGAAAACTAATAAATAGCCCAAGTAAGAGGCGAAAAGAATCCCAAGCCAATCAAAAAGCCAGAACTTGTGGGATAGACCGCTAATAAATTGAAAGAGGGACGAGTCAAAAGCCATTAAATTGAAAGATTGAAAGATTGAAAGATTGAAAATTAATCTTTTAATTTTTCAATTATCAATCTAGCAATAAATTACCGCTTCACAAACGGCAACAGCGCCATAAACCGCGCTCTTTTAATCGCTTGAGCCAGCGCTCTTTGGTGTTTGGCGCAGGTACCGGTGTGCCGGGGGTCAATAATCTTCCCCTGTCCGGAAATAAAACGTTTCAGGAGTTCAATTTCCTTATAATCAATCGTTCTTAAGTTTTGGGAACAAAAAAAGCACTGACGCATAAATAAAATAGTAATTGAAAGATTGGAAAATTGCAAGATTGAAAATTATTGAAGATTTTGCTATAAAGTTAACATTGTTTCGCTCCTATCGTCTAGTCCGGTCTAGGACGCCAGGTTTTCATCCTGGTAACTCGGGTTCAAATCCCGATGGGAGCACTTCGACAAGCTCAGTGCAAGCACCACAATAATAATGAAAATTCTCGCCATTGAAACTTCCTGCGATGAAACCGCGATTGCTTTGGTTTCCGCCTCCGGAGGTTTGAAAAATCCGCGATTTAAAATTCTAAAAAACCTCGTGGCTTCACAGATAAAAATCCACCGACCTTTCGGCGGAATCGTGCCAACTCTCGCTAAAAGAGAACATATTAAGAACTTACCGATTCTTTTTAATAAGATTCTAAAAGCTAAAAGCTATAAGCTAAAAGCTGATTTAATCGCCGTTACTGTCGGGCCTGGTCTCGAGCCGGCTTTATGGACAGGAATTAATTTTGCGAAAGAACTAAAAGCTAATTTAATCGGCGTTAGCCATCTGGAAGGTCATCTCTACTCTTTTTTGCTTAAACAAAAAAGAGCAAATTCCAAATTCCAAGTTCCAAGTTCCAAAAAATTGTTCCCGGCAGTCGCATTGCTTGTGAGCGGCGGACACACGATTTTACTCAAAATGGATTCGCTTACTAAATGTAAGAAGCTCGGCGAGACGCGGGACGACGCCGTCGGCGAAGCGTTCGACAAAGTGGCGCGGCTTTTAAAACTGCCTTATCCCGGCGGCCCGGAAATCGAGAAATTGGCGGAAAAGGGCGATGCCGAAGCGATTGCTTTTCCGCGACCGATGCTCGACCAAAAAAATTACGACTTCAGTTTTTCAGGACTGAAAACTTCAGTACTCTATTATCTGCGCGACCAAAACCTAAAAGCTAAAAGCTATAAGCTAAAAGCTAATGTATCCGCCAGCTTTCAAAAAGCCGCTTTTGATGTTTTAATTTCTAAAACCCTGCGCGCCGCGAAAGAATTTAAAGCCAAATCAATTATGATTTCCGGCGGAGTAGCATCAAGTAATTCCTTGAGGAATTACTTGAAATTAAGAATGAAGAATGAAGAATTAAGAATTAATTTAATCATTCCGCCGAAAAATTTCTGCCTTGACAATGCGGCGATGATTGCCGCCGCGGGATACATAAATTATCTTCGGAAGAAAAAACGCGAATTGGTCGCAAACGGAAATCTAACGATATGAATTTTCAATTAAAGAATCTTGACTGGAAATTAAATTTCGCCGTTCTGTTTCTGGCTTTGGCAAGTTTGGTGAGTTTGCTCGGCGCTAAACCAGAGCTTTTTTGGAAACAATTAATCTGGTGGGTTGTCGGGATTACTCTAATTTTTTTAATCATCGGTTTTGACTGGCGGCCTTTTATTAATTACCGCGGCGTTGTTTTAGGGATTTATTTTGCGGTAATCGCCCTTCTTTTATTGACTTTTCTTTTTGCGCCGACCATCAGAGGAACAAGGGGTTGGCTGGTGCTGGGTTCTTTTCAGCTCCAAGCTTCGGAATTCGCGAAAATATCTTTAATTATTTTATACGCGATTTTTTTCAGCCGGCGGCACATCGGCATTGCCCGCGTTTCCAATCTGATGGTCTCGTTTGTTTACTTTATTGTTCCGGCGGTTCTGGTGGCGATTCAGCCGGATTTCGGTTCGGTTCTTATCCTTTTCTCTGTCTGGTTCGGTTTTCTATTGGTCTCGGGTATTCGTTGGCGGCATCTGGCGCTGATGCTCATTATCTTCGCCGTTTCCGGTTTATTCATGTGGCACAACGTATTAAAGGATTATCATAAAGAAAGAATTTTAGGGATGCTCTTCCCCGCTCGTGACGCTTTAGGAATTAACTATAGCGTTATTCAATCAAAAATCGCCATTGGTTCGGCTGGACTCTTTGGAAAGGGATTCGGCCAGGGCACGCAGGTTCAATTGGGATTTTTGCCAGAAGCTCAAACCGACTTTATTTTTTCTGCCGTTGTTGAAGAATGGGGGCTAATTGCCGCCAGCCTGCTGATTGTCGCTTTCGCTGTTCTACTCTTTAGAATCATCAAGGTCGGCTTGGCTTCCAATAATAATTTCAACCGATTCGTCTGTCTGGGCGCCGCAATACTTTTTATTGCGCATTTTGTTTTAAATGTCGGTTCAAATTTGGGATTGACGCCGGTAATCGGCGTAACTTTCCCTTTTTTAAGTTACGGCGGCTCGTCTTTGTTGACTAATCTAATGCTAATTGGCATAATTCAATCAATAAAAGCAAGGGGGTAAACCAATGCTGATAAAAGAAAAAGTTTTTGGCGCGGGGGGATTTTTTTTATGCTTAATTTTGTTGGGTTATTTTTTTTATCTGCTTCAGCCGGCTTCCGGAGAGGCGGAGGAAAAAACGATTATAATTTATCAAGGAACGGGACTTGCGGAAATCGCCGACCAACTTTATTCTTCCGGCCTTATCCGTTCAAAAAACGCCTTTAAAATCTACACTTTTATTTCGGGGCAAGCCGCCCGGCTTAAACCCGGAAAATATAATTTTGTTGAAAACCTCTCGGTTCCGACTATTGCCGAAATTTTGGCGGCCGGACCGCAGGAAATTTCCGTCACCATCGTTCCGGGCGCGACCATCAAAGAGATTGGCGACAAATTAAACGATTTGGGAATCATTGAAAAGAACGCGCTCGTAAATTTTGATTTTAAGCCGCTCAAAGAAAAATACGGATTTTTGGACAAGGCCATAATCCTTGAAGGATTTCTTTTGCCCGATACTTACTACTTTCTTCCCGACTCAAAACCAGAGACGGTTATAAAGAAAATTCTTGATAATTTCAGAGAAAAAGTCTTATCTTTACTATCCACAGCAAATCCCCAATCGGGGTTGACAAACAGCGGCGATTTGTTAAGATTACTGAATCTTGCCTCTCTTTTGGAAAAAGAAGTTCCTTTTGACGACGAACGGCAAATTGTGGCGGGAATTTTGGAAAAACGCCTCAAAGCCGGGATGCCGCTCCAGGTTGACGCGACCATTGTTTATATAAAATGCGCCGGTAAGTTTTTAAACTGTCCGCCCTTGAAAGAGGAGGATTATAAAATTAAATCCGCTTACAATACTTATCTTTATCCGGAACTTCCGCCAACACCGGTTAGCAATCCCGGGCTTGACGCCATAAAAGCCGCCTTTACCCCTATAAAATCGGATTACTGGTATTATCTTTCCGACCCAAAAACCAAAAGAACGATATTTTCAAAAACACTTGACGAACACAATCAAAATAGGTTTAAATATCTATTAAATAAATAGTATTGACCTCAAAGAAACTGCCTGAATCAGCGGAAAGTTTTTTTGCGTTTTTTATATTATGTCGTCCTCGCCTAATAATTTGCCTACTAAAATTTTTTCTTCCCATCCCGGCCCTTCCGGGCTCTTTATCAAACAGCCGTTTTTAGCCGACCTTCAACTTTATTCCTGGAAATGGTTCGTGGAAAAAGGACTGAAAGAACTGTTCCGGGAAATTTCTCCTATTAAAGATTATTCCGGAAAAGACCTGGAGCTTTATTTTGTTGACCATTATTTTGACAATCCGAAATACGACGAGGAAACCGCCAGGTCCAAAGATTTGACCTTTGAGGCGCCCTTGCGTGCTAAAGTTAAATTAATCAACCACCGCACCAAAGAGACCAAGGAGCAGGAGGTCTATTTAGGCGATTATCCGATGATGACCGGACGCGGCACCTTTGTCATTAACGGCGTAGAAAGAGTGGTTGTTTCCCAGCTGATTCGTTCCGCCGGAGTTTATTTTACGGCTGAAATTTTCAGAGGTCGCAAACTCTTCGGCGCTAAAGTTATCCCCTCCCGCGGCGCCTGGCTGGAATTTGAAACCGACCCTGACGGACTGATTGGCGTAAAAATCGACCGTCACCGCAAAGTACCGGTGACGGACGTTTTAAGAGTTTTCGTCGCTCCCGACGGCCGTTCAAAATTAAAAACTAACGAAGAAATCTTAAAAACCTTCAGCGACGTTGATACCGGTTCCCTGAAATTTATTGAAGCCACCCTCAAAAAAGACCCGGCCAAAACCCATTTAGAGTCCTACGTGGAAATTTATAAACGACTCCGGCCGGGCGATTTGGCCACTCCGGAAAACGCCAAAGGACTGATTGATGCGATGTTCCGGCGACTCGACCGCTATAGTCTCTCGGCGGTCGGCCGATTTAAACTTAACCAAAGATTGGGAATTAAAAATAAAGACGTTCAGCTTCTGGATCTTGAAGATTTAATTCTTATTACCAAAGAACTCATCCGCCTTAATAACGACATTTTGGCCGAACCCGATGATATCGACCAGTTGGGAAATAGACGGGTAAAAGCGGTTGGAGAATTAATTTATGACCGGCTTCATGTCGGTTTTGCCCGGCTAAGAAGGGTTGTCCAAGACCGGATGTCAACGCTTGACATCAATATGCTGACGCCAATTCAGCTGATTAACGCCAGGACTTTGGTGGCGGTGGTCAAAGAATTTTTGAGCACCTCTCAACTTTCGCAGTTCATGGACCAGGACAACATCTTGGCTGAACTGGAGCACAAGCGCCGACTTTCCTCAATGGGACCGGGCGGCCTGACCCGAGAACGGGCGAAGTTTGAAGTTCGCGATGTTCACAGTTCCCATTACGGAAGAATTTGCCCGATTGAAACGCCGGAGGGACCGAATATCGGCTTAATCAGCCATTTAGCCAGCTTTGCCCGATTGAATGAATTCGGGTTTTTAGAAACCCCGTATCTTAAAGTCAAAAACGGCAGAGTGACTGACGAACTCGTTTGGTTCAACGCTTTAGATGAAGAAAAACACAAAATCGCCCAGGGCAGCACTCTTTTGGACAACCAGAAGAGAATCGTCAATAAAATCGTTGAAAGCCGAATCTACGGAGAACCGGGCACTTGTCTGCGAGAAGAAGTTGAATTTATTGATGTGGCTCCCAATCAATCCATCAGCGTTGCCACTTCGCTGATTCCTTTTCTTGAACACGACGACGCGAACAGGGCGCTGATGGGGAGTAATATGCAACGTCAAGCCGTGCCTTTAATCAAACCTGAACCGCCATTAGTCGGCACCGGTATGGAGGAAAAAGTCGCCCACGATTCAGGAAGATTGATAATCGCTGAAGAGGATGGCACGGTAACAGAGGTTGACGCTAATCACATCGCCGTCAAAAGCGGGGAGAAAATCAAACATTATACCCTTCATAAAACAAGACGGTCTAATGATTACACTTGTATTAACCAAAAACCATTGGTTGAAAAAGGGCAAAAAGTGAAAAAGGGCGAAATTATCGCCGACGGTCCGTCTACGGCCAATGGTGTTTTAGGGCTAGGGCAAAATCTTCCGGTGGCTTTTCTCTCTTGGGAAGGCGCGAATTTTGAAGACGCCATTGTTCTTTCCGAGAGAGTGGTAAAAGAGGATATCTTCACCTCCGTTCACATTAAAGATTTCTATTGCGATGTCAGGGACACAAAACTCGGTCCGGAAATCACCACCCATGACATCCCCAATGTTTCCGAAGAAAAACTCAGAAACTTAGACGGGGAAGGAGTTATCAGAATCGGCGCTGAGGTGAAAGCCGGCGATATTTTGGTCGGCAAAATCTCTCCCAAGGGCGAAACCGAGTTAAGTTCTGAAGAAAAACTGCTTCGGGCGATTTTCGGCGAAAGAGCTCACGACATCAAAGACACTTCGCTGGTTCTGCCTCACGGCGAAGCGGGCCGGGTAATCAATATTAAAATTTTTTCCCGCGAGCGGGGCGATAAACTTGAGCCGGGCGTAATAAAAAGAATTCAAGTAGAAGTGGCGCAAATCAGAAAAGTGAAAGCCGGCGACAAATTAGCCGGCCGACACGGCAACAAAGGCGTCATTTCCCAGATAAGACCGGTTGAAGATATGCCTTATTTAGAAGACGGAACGCCTGTTGACATCATTCTTAATCCCTTAGGCGTTGCTTCAAGAATGAATCTCGGTCAGATTTTAGAAACTCATCTGGGATTGGCAGCGCAAAAACTCGGCTACCGGGCAATTTCTCCGGTTTTTGTCGGCGCTACTGAAAAGGATATTGAGCAGGAACTTCAGAAAGCCGGCTTTCCGGCATCAGGCAAACTGACGCTTTACGACGGCCGCACCGGCGAAAAATTTCCTCAGCCGATTACGGTCGGCTACATTTATATGATGAAACTTAACCACTTGGTTGAAGATAAAATCCATATGCGTTCCATCGGCCCTTATTCGTTGATTACTCAACAACCCCTCGGCGGAAAAGCTCAGTTCGGCGGACAACGTTTCGGCGAAATGGAGGTCTGGGCTCTGGAAGCTTACGGCTCCGCTTATTCTCTTCAAGAGATGCTGACCATTAAATCCGACGATGTTTTGGGCAGGGCCGCCACTTTTGAAGCCATCATCCGGAACGAAAAAATAAGAAGTCCCAATATTCCTTCGGCTTTTAACGTGTTAATTAGCGAGATAAAAGCTTTAGGATTAAATATCGCGCCAATTAAAAAACCTGAAGCGCGTAAAACGAAAAACGTGGAAACATAATGACGGATTTTGACTCTCTAAAAATAAAAATCGCTTCTCCCGAAGAAATCCAGCGTTGGTCTTCCGGCGAAGTCACCAAATCGGAAACCATCAATTACCGAACCCAGCGTCCGGAAAAGGACGGACTTTTTTCCGAGCGGATTTTCGGTCCCACCAAGGATTACGAATGTTATTGCGGCAAATACCGCCGGATTCGCTATAAAGGAATAACTTGCGACCGCTGCGGCGTTGAAGTGACCCGTTCAATCGTCCGTCGGGAAAGAATGGGGCATATCAATTTGGCGGCTCCGGTCGCTCACATCTGGTTTCTTAAAAGCATTCCTTCAAGAATCGGATTCTTTCTTGACTTGCCTTTGCAAAAATTGGTGAAAGTAATTTATTACGCCGCTTACATAGTCGTAAAAATTGATGAAGGAAATAAAAAGAAAACCCTAGAGGAGGTAGACCGCGAGTTCAAATCGCGAAAGAAAACATTGGCTAAAGACAAAATAAAGCTCAAAGAACTAGAAACGGCGACCAATCAAACAAAAGAAGAGTTAAATTCGCTTGCTGTCGGAAAAGTTCTGAACGAAACGGAATATTTTAATCTCAGTCGGCGTTTCGGAAACATCTTTGAAGCCGGCAACGGCGCTGAGGCGGTCAGAAAAATATTTGAAGGGATTGATTTAAAGAAAATGACTTCAAAGATTGAAGCCGAACTTGAAAAAACCAAGGAAATAGGCAAAGAAAAAAGATTGCTCTATAAATTAAGAATGGTCCGTTCTTTTATAAAAAACGAGATGAGGCCGGAATGGATGATTTTGACTGTCCTGCCGGTACTTCCGCCGGACTTGCGGCCCATGGTGGCTTTGGACGGCGGCCGCTTTGCCAGTTCGGATTTGAATGATTTATATCGCCGGGTCATTAACCGCAACAACCGGCTTAAAAAACTTCTTGAGATAAAAGCGCCGGAGGTGATTATCACCAACGAAAAAAGAATGCTTCAGGAGGCGGTTGACGCTTTAATTGACAACTCGGCCCGCTTTGGTATTCAGCAGCAACTTTCTTCCCAACGCCGGCCCTTGAAGTCCTTGGCCGACGTTCTGAAAGGTAAACAAGGAAGATTCAGGCAGAATCTTCTGGGGAAAAGAGTGGATTATTCCGGTCGCTCGGTGATTGTCGTCGGTCCGGAGCTTAAACTTAACGAATGCGGATTGCCGAAAAAACTCGCCTTAGAACTCTTCAGGCCTTTTGTGCTTAATAAAATTCTTGAACGGGGAATGGCTTACAACATCAGAAACGCCAATCGCCTGATTGAACAGGCGGGTCCGGAAATCTGGGCAATTTTGGAAGAAGTGATTACCGATAAAAAAGTTCTCCTTAACCGCGCTCCAACTCTTCACCGTTTGGGTATTCAAGCGTTTAAGCCGGTTCTTATTGAAGATTTGGCAATCAGAATTCCACCGATGGTCTGCAGCGCCTTCAACGCCGACTTTGACGGCGACCAGATGGCGGTTCATCTGCCGCTTACTGACGAAGCTCAAAAAGAGGCGAGCTCCAGAATGCTTTCATCAATAAACATTCTTAAACCGGCGACCGGCGACCCAATCACTGTTCCTTCTCAAGACATTGTTTTGGGTTGTTATTATCTGACCAAAATCAAACCCCGTCCAAATTCCGAAAAGGGAAAAAATAAAATATTCTCCAGCGCTGAAGAAGCGGTGCTCGCTTATGAATTTGGCGAAATTGAGATTAATGAGCCAATCAAAGTAAAAATAAATGAAGAGATGCTGGAAACCGGCTGCGGGAGAATAATTTTCAATTCCGCTCTCCCCGATGATTTCGGTTTTATTAATGAAATGATGAATAGGAAACAGCTCCAAAAAACAGTGGCGGTTTTGATTGATAAATACGGCGTTGAAGACATATGGAAAATCCTGGATAAAATCAAAAGTTTGGGATTTCAGTACGCCACCCGTTCGGGAATAAGTTGGGGAATGGCCGACCTTTCAATACCGCCGGAAAAAGCGAAAATTTTTGAGGCGGCCGAAAAAGAAACGGCTCTAATCAGAAAACAATACGAAGACGGCTTACTGACGGATTCCGAACGCCGAACGAGAATCATCGCTGTCTGGGATAAAATCAGAGAAAAAATCGCTGAAATCGTGCCAAAAAATATAGACCCTTTTGGTTCCGTGTATGCCATTATTGATTCCGGAGCGCGCGGCGGCTCTTGGGCTCAACAGCCGACTCAGATGATGGGCATGAAAGGATTGGTGCAAAATCCAAAAGGCGAAACCATTGAGCTTCCCATTAAATCCTCTTATAAGGAGGGTTTGAGCGTATTGGAATTTTACATCAATACCCACGGCGCCCGAAAAGGATTGATTGACACGGCCCTGAAGACCGCCTCAGCCGGTTATCTGACGAGACGTCTGGTCAACGTAGCTCAGGACTTAATAATCAAAGAAAGGGACTGCGGCACCACCGAGGGCATTACCATCCATCGGAGCGACAGCGCTGAATACGGCTATTCCTTCAGCCAAAGGGTGTTCAGCCGCGTTGCCGCTGAAGACATAAAAATTAAAAATAAGACGCTCGTCAAAACCGGCGCCGTAATTGACCGCAAAACTGCCGACTTGATTGACGGTTCCAAAATTGAAACGGTTAAGGTCTACTCGCCTTTAACCTGTAAGAGTTCCTTTGGTATTTGTTCAAAATGTTACGGTCTTGATTTGGGCCGGGCCGAACCGGCTAAAATCGGGGAAGCAATAGGCATTGTGGCCGCTCAATCCATCGGAGAACCAGGAACTCAATTAACCCTGAGAACTTTCCACACCGGCGGCGTGGCCGGGCTGGATATCACTCATGGTCTGCCTCGGGTGGAAGAATTATTTGAAGCCCGTCTGCCTAAAGGTAAAGCGATTTTAGCCGAAGACGACGGAGTCATTGAAGACATTGAAGAACGGGGTTTGCTGAAAGTAATTAAGCTTAAAATTTTAAAACTCTCAGGAAAAAAAGGGGTCAAAAAGAAAAAAATCATTGAATATCCCCTTCCCCGAACCACCGTGGTTTACGCGGAACCGAAACAAAAAGTTTCAAGGGGCGACCAGCTCTCAGAGGGCAGCTTGGACCTTCAGGAACTTTTCAAATTCCGCGGCAAAGAAGCGGTTGAACGCTATTTACTCAACGAAGTCCAAAAGATTTATTTCTCCGAAGGCAGCGCCATTCACGACAAACATATTGAGATAATCGTCAGGCAAATGTTTTCTCGTTTAATAATTAAAGACGCGGGCGACAGTGATTTCGTTATCGGAGAAATGGTTGAGAAAGCAAAATTCGCGGAGATAAACCGCGGGTTGAAAAAAAGGGGCAAGCGGCCGGCTCAAGCGAAACAATTGCTGATGGGCATCAGCAAAGTATCGCTTTCCGTGGAAAGCTTCCTTTCGGCCGCCTCTTTTCAAGAGACGGCCCATGTTTTGATTTCAGCGGCCAGCGAAGGCAAGACCGACCCGCTGAAAGGTCTTAAGGAAAATGTTATTATTGGAAGATTAATCCCGGCCGGAACCGGATATAAGGAAGATTAATTTTTCAATCTTGCAATCTTGTAATTTTTCAATTAATATTTTCGTATGGAAAAAGAACCAAAAGATTACGAAATCGGGTTTTTGCTCAAAGACGAGAAAGATTCTGAAGAAGTTTCAGAAATTCTAAATCGTCATCAGGCGACGCTCATTAAGCCAGAAGAACGTTTGCCAAATATTCGACTCGCCTACCCGATAAAAAAAGAAAATTTTGCCTTTTTCGGTTATTTTCATTTTTCCGCCAACCCGAATCGCTTAAAAGAATTGGAAGAAGAATTAAAACTCAATAAAAAGCTTATGAGGTTTATTATCATTTCCCAGCCGGCAACGGGCGTTCCTCGTCAACCGTTTATTAAACCCAGAAGAAGAATTGTTCCGATGGCACCGACTAAAACAATTGAGCCGGCCCAACCAATCAAAAAAGTCGAACCCGCTCCAATATTAAGCAATGAAGAGTTGGAGAAAAAATTGGAAGAAATACTAAAATAAATGAATCTCAACAAGGTTTTTATCCTCGGCCGTTTGACCGCTGACCCGCAGCTGAGAACCACGTCTTCGGGCCAACAGGTGACGAGTTTTGGCGTGGCGACCAATCGCGTCTGGACTGATAAAAGCGGCAGCCGGCAGGAAGAAGCCGAGTTCCATAATGTGGTTGTTTGGGGCAGACAAGCGGAAATTGCCACTCAATTTTTGACAAAAGGAAGTTTGGTTTTGATAGAAGGCCGTTTGCGAACCAGGACCTGGCAAAACAATCAAGGCCAGAACGTAAAAACAACCGAAATAATCTGCGAGAGAATGCAGCTCGGCCCCCGTCCTGCTGCAGCCGGATTCAAAAAACCCGCTGCGCCCGAAGAGGCGGCCGGCGCCCCGTTGAAAGAAGAGTTGCCGGAAATTGAAATCGACGAGGGAGATATAAAGGCCGAAGACCTGCCTTTTTAAAATGTATCGTTTCTTTGAAATGATTCCCGGCCTTTTGGCTTGGAGCACTATTGTTTTAATGTTTTTTGTGTCTTGGTTGCTGCCGGTTTGGGCGGCGATTTTTATTATTCTCTTTGATATCTATTGGCTTCTTAAAACCGTTTATCTTTCTTTCCATCTCCGCGCCACCTTCAAAAAAATGCGCGAAAACTTAAAGATTAATTGGTTAGAAAAATTAAAGTCAATGGTCAGTGGTCAATGGCCAAGTGTTTATCATCTTGTTATTCTCCCGATGTATAAAGAACCCTACGAAGTGGTGAAGGAATCGTTTGAAAGTTTAATAAAAGTCAATTATCCCAAAGATAAATTTATTGTGGTTTTGGCAACCGAAGAACGCGCCCGCCTTCGCCAAGGCTACGGCGGGCAAGCCGGCGAAGATGTTATTGAAACCTCTAAAAAAATAGAGCAGGAATTTGACGATAAGTTTTTTAAATTTTTAATTACAGCTCATCCGGCTAATCTTCCCGGTGAAATCCCGGGCAAGGGTTCAAACCAAACCTGGGCCGCCAAAGAAGTAAAAAAACTGATTATTGATTCGCTCCAGATTCCCTATGAAAATATTCTTGTTTCTGTTTTTGACGTTGACACTCAGGTTCTGCCGGAATACTTCGGCATCCTCACTTACTCTTTCTTAACCTGCGAAAATCCCCAACGTACCTCTTTTCAGCCCATTCCCCTTTTTACCAACAATATTTTCCAGGCGCCGGCTCTGGCTCGGGTTATCGCTTTTTCCTCAACCTTCTGGCATATGATTCAACAATCCAGGCCCGAAAGACAAACCACTTTCTCTTCTCATTCAATGCCTTTTCAGGCGATTGTTGACATTGGATTTTGGAACACTGAAATCGTTTCCGAGGACTCACAGGTTTTCTGGCAGTGTTTTCTCCATTACAACGGCGATTGGAGGGTGAAGCCGCTTTTTTATCCGGTTTCAATGGACGCCAACGTGGCGAAAACCTTCTGGCAGACGATGTTAAATCAATACAAACAACAACGGCGCTGGGGTTGGGGCTGCGAAAACATCCCCTATTTTCTTAGCGGTTTCATAAAAAATAAGAATATCCCCTTCCGCAAAAAGACCTATTGGGGCTTTGTTGTAATTGAAAGTTTTCATTCCTGGGCGACCAACGCTTTGCTTATTTTCGCTCTTGGCTGGCTGCCGATTATTCTGGGCGGACCGGATTTTAATTTTACTTTGCTTTCTTATAATCTTCCGCAGCTGACGAGAATAATTTTGACTTTGGCAATGGTCGGAATATCTACTTCAATAGTGTTAAGTATTATTCTCTTACCGCCTAAACCAAACTGGTTTAAGAGTTGGCATTATATCCTCTACAGCGTCCAATGGCTTTTTATACCGCTGACTTTGATAATTTTCGGCGCTTTTCCGGGACTGGAAGCCCAAACCCGACTGATGCTCGGCGGTAAATTCCGCCTCGGTTTTTGGGTAACGCCGAAACACCGCTGAAAATTATTCCAAGTGTATCTCTTTTTGAAAACCGTCCAACCGGTTTTTAAGCAACAGATAATTTTCTAAATCAGGATTTTTCTGTATAATTGAAACCGCGGCTTCGCGGGCTTCCTTTACGATTTCAGGATTTTGCAGCGACCTCATCGCCAAATCGGGAATGCCGGTTTGCGATTCGCCCAAAAATTCTCCGGGTCCCCGAATTGCCAAATCTTTTTCCGCCAGTTCAAATCCGTTTTTGGCGTCTATTAAAGAACGGAGTCGCTTGAAAATATCTTGCGATTTAAATTCGGTAAACAAAAAACAAAATGACTGATGCTCGCCTCTGCCCACTCGACCCCTAAATTGATAAAGCTGGGCCAGACCGAAACGCTCGGCGCTTTCAATCATCATAATGGCGGCGTTGGGAACATCCACTCCGACCTCAATAACGGAGGTGGAAACCAAAACATCTATTTTCCCCCGCTTAAAATTTTTCATAATTTCCTCTTTTTCTTTGGCGCGCATTTTTCCGTGAAGCATCGCCACTCTTAAATCCGGAAAAACCTTCTTGGACAGTTTTTCGTATTCTTCTTTAACCGACTTCAATTCCCATTTCTGCCATTGGCTAAAATCCGCGACAGAGTCGTCTTCTTCGGAGGGTTCTATTCTCGGACAAATCACAAAAACCTGCCTGCCTTTTTTAACCTGGCCGCGGATAAAAGCGTACGCTTTATCGCGGTTTTCCGGAGCGACGATTTTGGTGATTATTTCTTTTCGGCCTTTCGGCAGTTCGTCTATAATCGATAAATCCAAATCGCCGAAAACTGTCAATGTCAAGGTTCTTGGAATCGGCGTTGCCGACATGCTTAAGAAATGCGGCAGCGTTCCGGTTTTTCCCGAAATGAGCCGCGCTCTCTGGCGTACGCCGAACCTGTGCTGTTCGTCGATAACAATAAAAGCCAAATCGCTAAATTTAACGTTTTTTTGAATTAAAGAATGGGTGCCGAAAATTATTCTTATTCCACCTGATTGGATTTTTTTTATCATTTCCGCTTTTTTAAATTCGTTTTCCAATCCATCGCCGTAAAAAATTTTGCCGGTCGAAGAGGTTATCAGTCCGGCACCGCCGGAAAAACTGGGAAAAAATTTTTTAAACGTCTGATAATGCTGTCTGGTTAAAATCTCGGTCGGCGCCATAAAAGCCGTTTGTTTACCCTGAGCCGAGTCGAAGGGCTTGGCCACCGTCAAAGCCGCCAAAATCGCAACAATGGTTTTGCCGGAACCAACGTCGCCCTGAAGCAGCCGGTTCATGGGTCGGGGTTTTTCCAAATCTTTCAAAATTTCCCATAAAGATTTTTTTTGAGAAAGAGTCAGCTCAAAAGGAATTTTTTTGAGAAGTCCTTTCACAAAATCCAAATCTGTTTTAAACGGATGGGATTTTTGCCGGGCCAATCTCAACTTTTCCCGCAGATTGAGAAGCTGCAAATAAAAAAGGTCCTCAAAGGCGAATCTCTCTTTGGCTGTCCTCGCTTTTTTGGCATCTTCCGGAAAATGGATTTTGCGCAAGGCGTCGTTGATTCCCAAAATTCCGTATTTTTCCAAAATTTCCAGGGGCAACGGCTCGATAAGCGGCTCTAAATCGTCTAATATCGGCTTTATCAAATATCTCAAACCCTTTGAGGTAAGTCCCCTTGTTTCAGGATAAATCGGCACCAAGCGGCCGGTGTGTTTAAGGTTCTCATTCGCTTCGGCTTCCATTATCCGATTGTTAATCAATTCGTATGTCGGATGCGACAAACAAATGCCGCCGCCTTTCGTTTGGACGACTTTTCCGGCTAAACTTACCAGCCGCCCCCTTTTTAAAATCGCAAGCAAAAATCTTTGATTGAACCAAATCGCTTTTACGCTACCGGTGTCATCGGAAATTACCGCTTCAATAATGAACATCCGGCGCTTCCAGGACTTGCGCGGCTTGATTTCTTTAATAACGCCCTGGATTGTCGCTTGCTGACCGACCGTTAAGTCGGCGATTTTGGAAATTTCGGAAAAGTCCTCGTAGCGAAAAGGAAAATGCCAAAGCAAATCCTTTACCGTTACGATGTTAAAATGCTTCAGTTTTAACAAAAATTTCGGCCCAATGCCTTTTATTTCGGAAAGAGGAGTTTCAATTTTAATCATTTTATTGATTGAATTATAAAACTAATTGCCTGAAATAAAAATACTCCGATAGCCATCGGAGTATTTTTATTTTGGTGCCCTCGAGAAGAATCGAACTCCTATTCCGGGATCCGCAATCCCGTGTCCTATCCGTTGAACGACGAGGGCTTAAAAACGTATCAATCTTGAAACCGAGTCCAGCAACGACGGCTCGATGGTTTTCTGTTTCAGGAATTTCAGAAGGAACGCTTTGATTTTTTCTTCGTCGGCGGAATGGATGTTGATTTTCAAAAACGGGCTCAAACGGGATTTAAATTTCAAAACCAATTCTTTATTATCCTCTCCAGCTGAAAGAATGTCAAAATAATCAATGTCGGAATAGGGATAAAATTTATTTCTTATTGTTTCGCCTTTAGGCAAACCGATGCTAATCCCTTTTTCGTCAAGTTTGAATTCCCAAATCGACGGAAATCGGTCGGCCAATTTAATGACTATTATCCAGGCAAGCACCACGAAAACCGCGAAAAGAAAATTTCTCTGCCAGATTGCCAAAGCAAACAGAATTATCGCCGCAATCAAACTCAACCAATACCAGGAAACGTCTTTGCGGCGATATTCGTATTCCGGCGCCTGCCAGGCGATTCCCGAAAATTTGGAAATTTTTATTTCTCCTTCGGAAATAACCTTTTCAGCTTTTTTCTCTTTTTTAATTCTTTTTATCTCTCGCATTTTTAAATTTTAATTTTTTCGCATCGTGAAGCAAGACTAACCAATTCTTCTTTAGTAAACGCGTCTTGAGCGCAGGGATATAAAATATTGTCTTCTTTATAAATATGATCTCTTAAAAGATAAATCACGGCTTGCGTATTCTCTTTAAGTTTAGTTTCATTGTTTTCCTGCAAAGCTTCTCTCATTTTGACAAGATAATCACTTTTAGCAGCGTGTTCTAATAACATCATACCGATAGGTCCGCCTTCATTTGGTATGCCTTTTTTTTCTAGGGCAGGGAATAAAACTTGTTCTTCCTTCTGATGATGGGGTTCTGCAAATGTTTCTGTAAAGCGTAGAAATTCTTCTACTTTTGCGTAGTTAATTATTGGTTGATTAATTACATTCTCCAGATCGTTAAGATGTGTCAGGATATTTTGATGATCCGATTTTAATTCTTCTATGCAGTTGTGATGATGACAATATTTAGACATATAGTGCTTTGGCGATTTTCGCCATAGTTTGAACATAGCGTAAGAACGTAACATCTACTTCGTAAATTGTACGTTCAACGTTTCCGCAACGTAAAATTTGCTTCGCAAATTTTACGTTGCGGAGGAGGTGGGATTCGAACCCACGGGCCCCTTTTAAAGGGCCACGGTTTAGCAAACCGTTGCTTTGGACCGCTCAGCCACTCCTCCCTGCCTGCCGGCAGGCTGGCAAAATTCCTTGTAATTATCGCAAAATTCTGGTAGTTTTACAAGATGGTAAAAAACGTTAATTTACAACCCAGACCGCCGATCGTGGTAGTAATGGGACACGTTGACCACGGGAAAACTACTTTGCTTTCTTATATCCGAAAAGCGGCTATGCCAAAAGAGCCGGGCGAAATTACTCAATCAATCGGCGCCTATGAAATTGTCCATAACGGAAAGAAAATTACTTTCATAGATACGCCCGGGCACGAAGCGTTTTCAAAAATGCGCGGCCGAGGAGCCAAGGTGGCCGACTTGGCGATTTTAGTCGTTGCTGCTGACGACGGTATCAAACCCCAAACCAAAGAATCCATAGAAATTTTAAATTCCTCAAAAACCCTTTTTGTCGTCGCCATCAACAAAATTGACAAGCCCAATGCCGATATTGAACGCGTAAAAAACGACTTAATGGCAAATAATGTTCTTTTGGAAGGCGCTGGCGGCAACATTTCCTGGCAGGCGATTTCCGCCAAAACCGGCGAAGGCGTCAACGAACTTTTGGATTTGATTCTGTTAGCGGCGGAAATGGAAGGTTTGACTTATGACCCGGAAGCCAACGCCAGCGGTATTATTATTGAATCCGAAATGGACAGCCAGCGCGGCATAGTCGCGGCGGGAATAATAAAAAACGGCATATTAAAAACCGGAAAGAAAATCGCCGCGCCGAGCGCTTGCGGAAAGATAAAAATATTGGAAAATTTTCTCGGAGAAAAAACGGATTGTCTTGAACCGTCGTCCCCTGCCCTGATTGTCGGTTTTGAGACGCTGCCGCAAGTAGGGGAGGAATTTACAAGCGGCGACATTGAGCTGGAGGAAATTGTTCAAGAAGAAAAGCGCGCTACGATTGAGAAAAAAGAAATTATAGAAGGAGAACAAAAACTGATTCTTCACCTCATTCTCAAAGCCGACGTTTCCGGTTCTTTGGAGGCACTTTCGGAAATCGTCAAAAATCTTAATCCTGAAGATTTAAAAATAGAAATCATGGAAGAATCGGTCGTCGAAATCACCGACGGCGACATAAAAACCGCTCAACCCGCTAATGCAATCATCGTCGGTTTTAAAACAAAAACGACGAAAGCGGCTGAAAATTTAGCCCGAAACCAGAATATAAAAATTATCACTTCAGATATAATTTACGAATTGATTAAAAAAATAGAAGAAGAACTGGAAAATCTTAAATCCCCGAAACCTTCAGGCGAAATTGAAATTTTGGCAACCTTCAGCCAAAAAGGCAAAAAACAACTTATTGGCGGCAAAGCAATCGTCGGTATTATAAAAAACAAGGCGCGCGTCAGGATTTTAAGGGGAGAAAGCGAACTTGGTTTTGGCAGAATAATAAATCTTCAAAAACAAAAACAAGATACGACCCAAATAAATGAGGACGAGGAATGCGGAATTTTAATAGAATCAGATGTCGCAATTCAAATCAACGACCGCCTAATTTCGTAGATGAAGCACCGCGTTGAACGAGTCAATAATTTAATACAGGAAGAATTGAGCAAAATCATCGTCAAAGAACTGGAATTCCCTGCTTTGGTGACCATAACAGAGGTTGAAACCTCAAAAGACCTTAGCCAAGCGCTGGTAAAATTCAGCGTTCTGCCTTCGGAAAAGTCGGAAGAAGTGTTGAAAATCCTCAACAAAAATCTCCGTCATCTTCAATATCTTTTAATGAAGAAAATTAACATCAAACCAATGCCGCGGATTAGCTTTGAGATTGACTGGGGCTTGGAAAAGGCGGCTGAGATTGAAAAAATCCTACTCAATGATAAAATAAACGAGTGACGGCCATGTGGTGAAGTAGCTAACACGGCGGTCTGCAAAACCGCTATACGCGAGTGCAAATCTCGCCATGGCCTCCAGCCCGGGTGGCGGAACTGGCATACGCAAAGGACTTAAAATCCTTGGCTCGCAAGGGCTTGTGGGTTCAAATCCCACCCCGGGCACAAAAAAGGGTTTGCGCAAAGCGCAAACCCTTTTAAAAATTTAGAATCCTACGCGCCCACACCCAGTACTTCGTCAATTTCCATCAGGCTGATATCAAAGAACTCATTTTCTGTATATGTATAACCTTCAAATCTTAAAGCATATTCTTCTAGGTCCAAAAAAACCTTGATAATTTCCGGTGGTACATTCTTCAGAAGTACTTCTCTGCCGTCTCTTAACTTTACTTTAGTTGCTTCCATCTCCTTCCTCCTTTCTTGTTTTGTTTTTAAAAAAACAAAAATAAAGACGGAATAATTATTCCGTCTTTATTTTTAATCTCTTGGTTTTTTGTTTGTTCACTTTCGGCAGAATGATTTTCAAAACGCCGTTCTTGAGGGACGCCTGAGCGCGGTCAGGGTCAACCTCCTGGGGTAGAATCACCGAGCGGCTGAATCTTCCCCAATAGCATTCCTGATAAAGATAGTCCTCGGTTTTAATTCTCTCTTCCTTCTCGCGTTTTCCTCTGATTGTTACCGAATCGGCGCTGATGGCGATGTCTATATCCTCAGGTTTCACTCCGGCAATCGCCGATTCAACAATAATGTTTGTCGGCGTTTGGTAGACATCAATCGTCAATTGCCCTTCGGCTTCGTCAAAAATATCGGCGATGTCCCCTGCCGCTCCGGTTACTTCAATCTCTTTTTCTGTTTCCATTTCGTTATCGTTGTTATTGTTCTTTTTCCAACCTCTCTTTGCGGTAGATAAGTCAGGCCTTATCGGCTCTTCTTTATTTATGTCTTTGCCCGCCAGTTTGGCGAAAAAATCTTTTGCGTCGTCATTCATGTTCGCTTAATCTTCTCAAAATCGTAAAAAATAAAAAATGCGGCGATTATCAGAAAAAGCGTCGGGTAAACCAACACATTCTTATTGAATATAAGTATAAGATAATTAAAAATTATATGCAAGAACGAAGCAAGAACCAAGCCCCTTAAAATATAAGACCAGACCGCCTGCTTAAGCATTCCAAGAGCCCAATAATAACCGACGATTCCCGAACTTAAGGCGTGAAGCAAAGTAGCGCCTAAAAACCGTAAAATAATCGTTTTAAAAACGCTTTCCAATCCGCTTAATGACATCGCGCTTGAAGCCACTAAGACATTTTCAACCGTTGCCACGCCCAGAGCGGCCACTATCATATAAATCATCGCGTCAACCGGCTCGTCGAAAAATTTGCTCCGGCGTACCACCAGATAAACGGCCGAAAATTTTAGAATCTCTTCTATAATGGCGAAGCCGGCCATTGAGGTGATATTGTATTCCGGAACGGAAAAATATTTCAAAATTTCCTGAAGCGAAAATTCAAAAAGCCAAATCATTAAAGTGATAAAAACGCCGGCTGAAAAAACCTTAAAAATCATTCTTCGCGGTTCAGGATGGACGTCTTCTTTCAAATAAAAAAACATCCAAACAAACCCCGGAAGAAGACCAAGAAGAATAGCGAAAATTACCATTGTTCTATTAATAATAATTTTTTATCCTCCGACGCGCGAGTCGGAGCCCCGACCTTGCGTCGGGGTTTTATGGGCAAATTCTGATAAATTTCCTCGGTGATAAACGGCATAAAAGGATGAAGGAGTTTGAGAATTTCTAAAAGCGTATAAGATAATACTTTTCCCCAATTTTCAGATTCATCTTTTTTCGAGTACTCAATCCATGTATCGGCAAAATCATGCCAGACAAAACCATAAATTTCATGAAGTGCTTGGCCAAATTCATATTTTTCAATATCTTCTTCAATTTGTTTTTTAACCCCTTCTAATCGCGTTAATAAGGCTTCAATACGTTTATCATCTTTTTTTAATAATTCTTTATCTATTTCAGTTGAAAAATTATCGCCAGTTTTTGTAAGCACATATCGCGCGATGTTCCATAATTTATTGGCGAATTTTTTTCCGGCCATCACATGCTCTTCAACCCAATGAATATCCTGACCGCCCATTGATTGCCATATCAAGCCGAAGCGCGTGGCGTCGGCCCCGTATTTTTCTATCAAACTCATCGGGTCAACGCCGGTGCCGAGCGACTTGGACATTCGTTTTCCTTCTTTTGTCAGAATGGTGGCGTGGATTATAACATCGCTGAACGGAACTTCGCCTATAAATTCCATTCCGGAAAACACCATTCTCGCCACCCATAAATTTATAATATCGCGCGCGGTTGATAAAACCTGCGTTGGATAAAATTCTTTTAAATCTTTGCTGTTTTTATCAGGCCATTTCAAAGTGGCGAAGGGCCAGAGCGCCGAAGAAAACCAAGTGTCTAAAACGTCGTCCGCGCCCTCCAGAGGAATCTTATGGCCCCACCAGATTTGCCGCGATATGCACCAATCCTTCACGTTTTTAAGCCAGTCAAGATAAACTTTTTGCCACCGTTCCGGATGGAATTTCACTTCTCCGCTTTCAACCGCTTTTATGGCAAGCTTCGCCAATTCGCCCATCTTCAGAAACCACTGGAACGACGGCAGCGGCTCAACCGTGCCGCCGCAACGGTAACATTTGGCAACGCCGTGAACATAATCCTCCTCTTTTTCCAACAAATCCAGTTCTTTCAGTTTCTCAACGACTTTCTTGCGGCATTCGGAAACCTTCAGCCCTTCGCAAATCTCGCCGGCTTCTTTTGTCATTTTTCCTCTTTCGTCAATCACTTTATGAATCGGCAATTTGTGCCGTTCGCCGATTTCCGCGTCCGTGAAATCGTGGGCGGGCGTGACTTTGACAGCGCCTGTGCCAAAATTTTTGTCAACCGCAACATCTGAAATTATCGGGATTTCCCTATTTTGAATGGGCAAAATAACGGTTTTACCGACAAAATCTTTATACCTTTCATCTTTCGGATTCACGGCAATCGCGGAATCCCCCAACATCGTTTCCGGCCGGGTGGTAACAACCATAATGTAGTTTTGGGTTTTGGGTTTTGGGTTTTGGGTTTCCGTTAAAAGATACCGAATGTGCCACAATTTGCCTTTCTCTTCTTCATATTCCAATTCCAAATCGGACAAACTTGTTCCGCATCTCGGACACCAATTAACAATTCTTTCTCCCTGGTAAATCCAACCCTTTTTATAATAGTGATTAAATGCTTCCCGCACGGCTTTGGAATAATTTTCATCCATCGTAAAAGCGGTGCGCGACCAATCGCAGGAAGCGCCGATTTTTTTTAGCTGGTCCAAAATTATATTTCCGTATTTTTCTTTCCATTCCCAAACTTTTTCCAAAAATTTTTCCCGTCCCAAATCGTGGCGGGACAGCCCTTCTTTTTTAAGCTGTTTTTCAACGACGTTCTGAGTGGCGATACCAGCGTGGTCAGTGCCCGGAATCCAAAGCGTCTTATAACCCTCCATTCTCTTCTTGCGGATTAAAATGTCCTGAATTACGGCGTTCAAAGCGTGGCCCAAATGCAAACTGCCGGTTACGTTGGGCGGAGGCAATACAATAGTGAAAGCCTTTGACCTTTGACCTTTAACCTTTGACTCCGGCAATTTATCCGGATTAAAATAACCCGACTTCTCCCAAAGCCGGTAAATTTTGTCTTCAACTTCCTTGGGATTGTAGGGCTTGTCAAATTTATCTAATCGCTTCAGCATAAATTTTTGTTTTACTTGAATCAATCTTCTCTAGGGCGATATTTTGAGGAAAAGTCAGCTGAAAAGATTTTTCTTCAAACGCTCCGGTTTTGCCAAGTTCGGTTTTTGAAGCGCTGATTAAATCCCCTTTTTGATTGTAAAGAAAACCAAAAATGCCGGCTCTTGAAAGACCGTAAGAATTGTCATTTAAAAATAAACCGCCGATTTTAATCGGAAGACCTAATTCGGTTTTAAGGCCGCGGATTTGAGTTTCGGGCCGGGGAAAATCAGCTTGAGATTTCCAGTTAAGGTCGGAAATAGAAAGAGCGATGTCTCCGATTTGCGTTGCTTCAATGTTTACATTGGGCTCAACCAAAAATTTCACTTCCCCGCTGTAGATGAACGATTTTTTTGTTAAGGTATAAATTTCATTGTCGTAAATGTCGTAAATATGAAAAACGTAAGAAAGATTTTCCGCGCCCCAGTTTAAATTGGGATTTTTAATTTCCGTCGCGATAACGGTGTTTTTGCCGACCGGGAAATTTTTAATCCAAGAGACCTGGAGCGGCGCCAGGGTTTGAATTTCGCAGGACAGGCAAGGTCCGCCGCAATCAACGCCGGTTTCTCCGCCATTTTTCCGGCCGTCAAAACAGGTGGGGGTCGGTTTCAGCCAGATAAGATAAGCGACGATTATAATCAAAAAAAGTACCGCCAAATAACCGCTTCCATAGAGAATTTGTTTTAACAAACGATGGTCCATAGATTAATTTTACAAATTTTCCCCAAAAATATAAAGCGCAAAAACAAAAAGCTGGCGTACCCTACTTTCCCGGCCGTCGAAACAGCAAGTATCATCGGGCTCAAACGCTTTCACTATCGTGTTCGGGATGGGAACGAGTGGTTCACGTTTGAGTAAAACACCAGCAAAAAATATTTAAATTCGCATTCTTTTATCCGACTCTTCGAACCCCGAGTTCAAAGAGGAAAATGCCGACTTATTAGTACTTCTCGGCTAAACGCATTGCTGCGCTTACACCTGAAGCCTATCAACGTGGTAGTCTTCCACGAGTCTTCGTGCCTTGCGGCACACGACGCCTAATCTTGGGAGGGGCTTCGCACTTAGATGCTTTCAGCGCTTATCCCTGCCGAACATAGCTACCCGGCACTTCACTTGGTAGTAAAGCCGGTAGACCAGAGGTTCGTTCACCCTGATCCTCTCGTACAAAGGGCAACTTCCCTCAAGCGTCAACGCCTGCAACAGATAGAGACCAACCTGTCTCACGACGGTTTGAACCCAGCTCGCGTACCACTTTAATTGGCGAACAGCCAAACGCTTGGGAGCTTCTTCACCCCCGCGCTGTGGTGAGCCGACATCGAGGTGCCGAGCGTGGTCGTCGATAAGAACTCTCAGACCACACCAGCCTGTTATCCCCGGGGTAGCTTTTGTCCGATGTCTCCGACCTTCCTATAAAGGATCGTCGGGTCATTAAGCTCTGCTTTCGCACTTGCTCAACTTGTCAGTTTCGCAATTAAGCCGGCTTATGCCTTTATACGTCCAGCGCGATTTCCATCCGCGCTAAGCCGACCTTAATAGACCTCTCCGTTACTCTTTGGGAGAGTTCCGCCCCAGAAAAACTGCCCGCCAGACACTGTTCCCCTTCGTTTTTGCCGAAGAGGTTAGACTTTAAAATTCGAAAGATGGGTGTTTCATTGTCGGCTCCATCCGCCCCGAAAGGCGGACTTCAAAGCCTCCCCACTACGCTACGCATTCAAATCTTAAAACCAATATCAAGCTGCAGTAAAGCTCCCGGGGTCTTTTCGTCCCGCTGCAGGTATCCCGCGTCTTCACGGGAATCGCATTTTCACCGAGCTCCTCGTTGAGACAGTCCCCCAGTCGTTACGCCTTTCGTGCGCTTCGGAACTTACCCGAAAAGGAATTGCGC
>ERZ1292629.1248-Hain-H43-01um-R1-1248-length-25669-cov-6_pt1 | contig 25669 bp, 38 predicted proteins | sample MGYA00564399_ERZ1292629 | MGnify/ENA primary metagenome ERZ1292629 (study PRJEB36523, sample SAMEA6512636) | groundwater metagenome | collected 2019-01-08 | study: AquaDiva: Metagenomics assemblies of 32 groundwater samples
TCTTTCCGCAAACTGAGCTTTTGTTTCAACTTTCGCCCCCCCAATAATAACCACTTTTAATATCTACGTTTGATAAAGTAACATTCGCTACTTTTGCATTAGCACCAATAGCTTGAAATAGTCCTTGACCCGTACTGTTTCTATTTATATATAGATTTGAAATCGTATAACCACAGCCATCAAATGTGCCTGTGAATTTCAACCCAAAAGTCCCTATCGGCACAAAGCCCGCACCGCCGTTCCAGCCGCTCGTCGCCGAGGCGTCTATATTGCCTGTAAGATAATAATTACTGGCAAGATTATCCTGCATCGCCTGCAATTCAGTGACATTCGATATTGCCAAAGTATGCGTAAGTCCCGGATCGGCCTGGGCGGTCGTCGTTCTCAAAGTAGGATAGGTCGCAGCCGTACCAGCCCCGCCGCCGCCGACGGCCTGATAGCCCCAGGCCGTATTATCGTTGGAATCGAGGAAAAAACCGGCCTGATAGCCGCCGAGAGTGTTCTTTTTGCCTACGGTTATCGAATTACCGTCCTCATGCCCGACGAGAGTATTAAATAAAAGGGGATCGGTAACGAACCGTTTTACGACTTCAAGCCTGTCTCTCGGCGAATTGGTGTTTATGCCAACGAAATTATTCACATCATCGTAGTAGAGATTCGGATTGTCCTCATATAGCGGAAATCCGTTGGCGTCAACGAAGATAATCGAACCCGGCGTCAAAGTCGGTAATTCAATATCATTGCCGTCAATAAGATTTGCGTCAATAGTTGCCCACACCCATTGGGAATTAATATCACCCGGCGTCAGAAGGACACTATTTGGCTCGCCTGAGTTTATCGGCCATCTGCCGTAATAAGTCTCTATCATAGCGCCGGATGCCCGAACAGATATGCTTTTTATATCAGTTGCATTCTCGTATAACGGCGTATCAAGATTAAACCAAACCAATTCAGCCTCGTCGTAAGACAGAAGAATGTCACCACGTTTATTTTCATAGTCGCCGCGATCAAAATATGAGCCATAGCCATAGGCCAGAGTCGTAGATAAAACAAATACTAATACAACAAATTTTATTGCTCTATCATTCATCCGATTGCTCGCCGCCCCAAAATACGTGCTGAGTTTCCCAGTGACTTTGGTTTTTCCAATCCGTGCCAGTAAGCTCTTCAATGACCCAATTGTTTGTTCCAGGTTTCGGCCCTATCCGCCATCGCTTCATATTCACAGAAAAGTACAACCATTCTTTCCAGTTAATATCATTGTGTATTCTCCTGTAGGCGTCCTGCAACCTGCGGTTGTTCTCGTTTAGAATCTTCTTCAAATCCTCAAGATTCTTGGCCTGAGAGTAATCCATGAGATCGAGTTGTTTAGACATCATTGACATAATCAGCGATCCGAGTCGGGTTCAAAGTCGAATAGCATACCTAAAACGTCGAAGAGTACCGCCGAAGTTCCTTTGATAAGGAAATGCCGCGCCCTTATATCGGGGGCCAATTCAACAATAATATACTTGTGGTCGCTCAGAAGCGATATATCACCAAGTGATTGCCACGAAGCCTCGTTGTCACGTTTAACAAAAAGCGATATAACGCCTTCCGTGCTCCTGCCGGCGATATAGACATAAATCTTGCTTACCCTCTTGAAATAGCCCAGGGCAAGTCCATTTTCAAGGTCTGTTGAGATTACGAACTCCCTCGTAACCGCAACTTCTTTTTCAGTCTCAGAGGAATGTAAAACATAGGCATAGCCGGAATAATCGCTGCCTATATCCAAAGGAAAGCCGACTATTGCCGATACATAATCAATACTCGGCAGTACGGCGTCGAGACCGTCTATCGTAGTGCTTAAAGCATCGAGACCGTCGATTGTGTAACTTTCCTGCTGAGACCAGTCGCCGAACGCCCTGATGGCAAAGGGATAGTCGTGCCATACACCGTTATCGAGATTGAGAGCGATAATCTTATCGTTTCCGGTCGAGCTTAAAGACGATGGTATCGACCACCATATCTGATTATAGGAATCTATGAAAGTAGCCTCTATATCGTCCTGGTAGGTAATATTCATTCCCCGAATCGTAACGTCTTTCGGCATCGAGATTATACCTTCCCTGAACTTCCTCACAGTATAATCCGAGGCGAAGTAATAGAGATTGCCCTCTTTATCGTTTACCGCCGAATGGGTAGCCAGAAGCCCGACATCGCCAGCCAACCTGTCGATGTTCCAGACCGAAAGACTCTCGACTAACCATTGAACGTAGGTGCTCTTTGCCTTAAAAACAACGAGGTAATTCGTACCACCGTATGAATAATTACCGAACCCTTTCAGAACATCCGAGCCTTCGAGAAAGTCCTTGAAGTAAGTATCGCCGTTGCCGTTTACGTTGAAGCCGGAAACCGAGTTATAGTCAGACCATCGTTCCCGCCTGCCGTAATACGTGCCGCCTTCGGTGGTTGCTCCAAGTATAAGATAACCCTCGCACGTAGCACAGTATTTCGCAGTCGTTAAATAAGAAGTGCCGAGGCCGTTGAGATCGAGACCGCTTGCCGAGCCTAAAGGCACGAATATCGTTCCAGGCGTCGATTCATGCCATACGAGAACTTTATCCACTCCATTGGTCGCAATTACCTTGCCATCTATCGAAACACTGTCCCAGAGCGTGCAATCGCCGGCACAGGTCCAGAAAGTATCATATTGCTTTGTCGTCTCGTCCCACTTATAGATATAGGCTTTTGTAAAACAGAACTCGTATTCGATACCAGCCGCCGAGAGATGGCGCCAGATACGAATTATCGGATTAGCGTCCGGGGTCTGGACTTTAACTCTACCAGCGTCAACAAACGCCCCGCTATTAGCGCCGGGCATTGTCCTTAACAGCCCGTACTGAAGAAAGACGCCTGAGCTTGACGGCAGATAGGCGCTGGGCATCTTAATATTCGGAATATTTTCATGGTCACCGAGAAAATCCGACAAAATACCAAACTTTTGCTCCGTTATCTGCATTACCATATCAGTAACCTACAGCAATCCATCTTAAAGCCACAGTGCCGTCTATAGCGTCGTTTCTGTTTACGATAAAACTTGCTGCACTTATCGTAACTATTGGAAATTCGCTCGTTCCCCCGGATGCGGTCTGGGTATTTACAACTGAAATACAGTCATTGGGAAAAGCAGCCGAGAAAGTAAACGTCTGATTATCATCAGAGGTCGAGTTTACCGAACCAGCCTTGATTATCAAGCCGCCGGCTATCGTCGCACTTTGACCGCCGCTATACGTGGAAACATCGTAGCCGTCCCATTTATCGGCGTTAAGATTAGTCACTTTAGTCGTTGATGTTACGGCGAAAGGAGCAGTACCATCGGCCAATGTGCTCGTTATCTGGCTTCCGAAAGAAGTAGCTCCGGAAAATGTCTTATCGCCTGCAACGGTTTGTGTGCCAGTAAGATTAACGGCCTTCAGTATCCCGGCAGAAGTTATCTGTACAGCAGAACCGGCGGAATCTGTATATCGAAGCTCGTCTATTCCGCCAACGGTAGTGAAATCCAGAACGGGATCGGTCGCCGTTGTGCTGTAAAAGTGAATGTCTCTGTGATAACCGGTATCAGTAGCAGAGACTTCCGTACCTGTAAGTCCGAAAATATGGTCGATATTAAGCCTTTCCGCAATGGCATATTTATCGTTTCTCATGTAGTCATCTATTACGGATGGGGCCATTGTGCCGACCGGGACTGCGCAGTCCCATGTGTAAGTCCATGCAATTGCAAAAGATAGAATAAAGCCAAATACAAAAGATAGAATAAAGCCTATCACTATTCTTCTGATAAATTTCATATCATCCATTGTTTTCACCTTTCTTTTTTATGACGGTATTGGCTTTTAGGCGTCCTCTTATCGCCATAGCGCCGGCAGCCAGAGTGACAATCTGTGTTATAAGCTCTTTATTTTCAGTTACGGTTCTTGTCATAGTATCAATGGTCTGGCCCGGATTCTTTCCACCCGTAAGCATCTGCAAAACCACAACGGCGATTATTACTATCGCAGATTGAATAGTACTTGACCGATACCAATTCTTTTTATTCATAATTCAACTCCCGCCAGCAAAACGAGGATGTCCGGGATTCACCAAGATAAGAGTTTGTATCTGGCTGGCGTAGGCAGGCTGCCAGATTGCTATATATCTGGAAAGACCACGTTTCATCGCAACGTAATACGCCGCTCCGAATTTGAAGCAGCTGGTGAAATCATCGTTGTACTCAATATTATCGGCGTCTAAGGCGTGCTTTTTGTAAAAGTCTATAATGCTCGTGTAATCCTGATCCGCCGTCGGATAGACGTAGATTTTACCAGCGAACCTTGCGTAATACTCCGGTGTTGACTCATCACCAACAACTACCTCTTCCATAGCGTCCCGGTATCCCTTATAACCGCCGGGCATCGGCAGGAGTGGCGCAAGATTGGTGCTGCCGTCGTTGAGTACAATTGAAATCGGACTCTTAAATCCAGTAGGCTCATCGAAATAAGTCGAGCCGTCTGAAAGTGTCTTGGTAAGGTCCTGGGCCTCCAATAGATTGAGAAATCTCAAATCGTTAATGACCGAAATTATCTGAGCATCAATATCGGTCTCGGATCGTGCAAGAACTGAATTTACAAAAGTAAGAACATCCGCTTTTAAGATTGCCATTAAGGTTCTCCGATTTGGTTTACATCCTGCGGATTTTTCGTGCCCGGTACAACAACATTGGCCGGCAGCATGGGCGATGGTTGTTGAACAGATTTAAGCGTAACCGCCTGACCATTAGGCATCTTAACTACAATCTGGCCCTTAGCACTGACCTCTTTGACGAGCCTGCCATTGACCGCTTCGGCGCCATTGATCAGGCCCCTGTTGTAGAACAAACGCTCGAACCTCTGCTGAATCAGAATTGCGTTTGCAACTAAGGAGACAGCTAAAACAGCTCCTACAATAAATTGCTTTGTGTTAATGTTCATAGTCATTGTAATCTTCCTTCTTGAATTGTTTGATAAGATGTGTAAAATATACGAGCCGACAACAGAGATGTATCTGTAATCGGCTCTGAACAAACTCGTTTTGAAAGGAAACGAATATGTCTGAGCAAGAACCTAACAAATTCTGTAATATTTGCAAGAAAGAAGTTCCATTCTCTGAAATCTATCCAAGATATAGTCATTGCCGAAAATGCCATAAAGAATATCGGAATGAAATTCAAAAGAAATATCGCGCATCGATTAAAGGTAAAAATGCACGAAGAAAAGAACGTCAAAGACTCAAACAAACTGGAAAAATCAAAGAATATCTTCATCGTTATTACAAAACTGATAAGGCAAAAGCTGCACGTAAGAGAAATAATCAAAAAATCAAGCAAAAATACCCAAAACAGTTTTTGGCCACAAAAATGCTGGGCAAACGGGTTTTGCGAGGACAAATACCGAAAGTTTCTACTCTTTTTTGTTTGATGTGTTTTAAGCCTGCTGAACATTATCACCATTTTATCAATTATGAAACTAAGCATTGGTATCATGTTTTTCCATTATGTGCTAAATGCCATTGGCGAATTCATTTACCAAAACTCATAGGATAAAAGCAGGCGAGGATTCGGAAGGAGGATCACCGAATCCCCACCCGCAAAAACACTAAACTGCTATTGATTTGCAAAGGCAGGTACGGTATCGGAAATGATAGTCCCCGAAACGTACCAATGTGTGCCGTCGCAATACAATTCGACTACCGTTCCAGCACCAGCATTATTGATCGTCAACTTAGAGTTGCTGCTGCCATTGGAATAGACCGTACTCAACTCATCAGCTGCGAATCCGGCATCCAAGTCAATGAACGCCACGCCACCGATGAAATAGTTAGCGTCTGCCTCTGAGTTTATTGTATGGTCATGGGCGTCGGCTGCCGCTGCCGCATAGATAATCCTGTAGTACAGGCCGGCGGCCTCGACGGGCAAAACAAGTGCTGTATTCTGGGTCAAGTCCCCAACAACAAGGGTCTTACCTGTGTTGGATGCAAGAATCGAGTAACTTGCGGCGTCCGTCACCGCAACAGCCGCGTTGATAATCCCGGAATCGCTGTCGAGTTTGATGTTAGCACCTACGAACGTCAGGGCCTCATTCGCCGAGTCTTCGTCCCACAGCATGTAATCGCCTGTGGTATCGGCGAAGAACTTAGCATCGACGCCCTCGGCGTCGGCGCCGAATCCCCACGTGTCCGTTGCGGTTGTCCAAGTGACCTTCTGGCTTGCCGTATCACCATAAATGGTTATGTCTAAACCGGCCCCATCAACGCCAAAAGCCACAGAACCAGTTCCTGCAGCGACTTGTCCCACTGTAAGCAGGTTCGACGCACAACTGAGCGTTATATCGCCGGTTCCCAGGGCATCACCGAATTGAATCTGGTCACTTTCGCCCATACAAAGCGATATACCATCAATTTGAACATCATCGCTCGTGAACGTGACTTCCGCACCAGTCGTCTCACCATACCATACAAGCGGCACATCATCGGCATCGTTACCGATAGCTACGGAACCAGTACCGGGTACGACAACATCAATACTCAGGACGTTACTTGTACACTCCATGTAGAGATCACCTGTCCCTAAAGCATCGCCAAACTGAATCTGATCGCTCTCTCCCATACATAGAGACATGCCGTCAACCTGAACATCGTCCCCGGTAAAGAAAACTTCGGCACCGGTGGTCTCGGCATACCACGTCAGGGGCACGTCGTCGGCGTCGTTACCTATCGCCATAGCACCTGTACCGGCCACTACAACATCAAAGAGCAGCACATCAGTTTCATCGGAGAGTTTGAAATCCCCCGTACCCAGCGTGTCGCCGAAGAGAATAGCGTCGCCGTCGCCGAGTGCAATCTCAGCACCGGTGGCTGCACCTTCAACCTGAAGCTGGTCGCCTGTCATTCTGATGAAATTGCCTGTCGTCTCTCCGTACCACGTCAGGGGCACATCATCTGCGTCATTTCCTATGGCCATTTCACCAGTACCGGCTACTACTACGTCTATAGTAAGGACGTCGGTTTCATCGCTGATCTTGAAGTCACCTGTTCCCAGGGCATCACCGAATAAAATATGGTCGCCGTCACCTAAAGCAACACTGCCGTCATCGACGAGAATTGAGGCTCCGACGGCCTCCAACTGCTCATCGCTGGCGTCCCAGAGGATATAATCGCCGGTAGTGGCCGCGAAAAACTCAACGTCCATGCCCTGTGTATCCAGTCCGAACCACCATATAGCGGTCTCGTCGGTAACAGCCGGTGTTACGGTAAAGCGGGCGGCAACCGCACCGCCAACCAATACGAAATCTGAATCAGTACCGAAAGTCGCCGACTGAGCGTCTGAATAGGCGGTCGAGCTTATCGCCTGCAAGTAACTGGGGAAAAACACAGTTCCATTGGTTGCCGTCAGACTAACGTGACCGTAATTAGTCAGTGTGTTCGTACCGTCGGTCATCGTGTAATCCCAGGCATCAGGACCCCACCAATCGAATTTGCCGCCCGAAAGCGTAGTATTGGTCGAAGCCGTCGTCACCGGCACCGTCATCGCCAGAGTTTTCGCCTGGTCTTTGTAAATAGTGGCATTAGTAGTTGTCCCGGACAGTCTTATCGTAACGCTCGTAATAGTCGTTACCGGCCTTCTAAGCTCGTCCACAACCTGAACCTCGTGATGAACAAGGCCGGTCTGGCCGAATGCCGAGATTGCCATGCCCAGAACAGCAATCGTCATAAATATAAACTTTCTCATTTTAGTTTTCCTTAAAAACTGGTTAATTTTTGTTGTTCAACTTACTTTATTCACGCCATTCTTTGCTAATCGGTGATAATTTCGGTATCGAAGTTGTAAATAGCCTCGTCCTGAGCAGCCACTTCCGTACCATGAGGATTGAAATTGGCCCTCTTTACACCGTAGAGCATATCGGTCTTGACTATCGGCTTATTGACGTCGTAATAGTCTTCGTACCAGCCTGGGAACTGCCCCCACGCAAACAATATGGCCTGAGCACCAAGCAATATTCCCCTTGCCACGCTTCGAGCGTTAGCACAGGCGTCCGTAGTAGCGGTCCTTCCGGCGTTAAGCAGAAATCCCTCGGCAAGCGTAGTGCCGGCGGCACCGGTGCGGTATGGGACTCTGTCATATTCCCAGATAATCATTCCGTCCCACATAAAGGCCGCGCCGCTGAAAATAGGATTGAGATTGCCTCTTACCTGGGCTTCGGCTGTTGCCTGCTTCCAACCCGTAGTGCCCGTCTCTGCCCGAATTGCCTTTATCTGCAAAGGATGGAGGAACACGATGAAAAACCGGCCAACCTGCGGAAGTCCGGCTCCCGTGCGAATATCATTCGGAGTCGCCTTCGACAAGTCTTGGACTCGACCACCCGTAAATCTCGGCTGGGCAGTCAGTGCCTTCCTCTTAATCAGCTCAAGCAGTTTCGTTCCGCAAAGGTTATTTGCCTGAGTTCCGGCGGTAAGCAAAGCATCGGTAGTATAGGCCGTTCCCAGGGTGCCGTCAGCGTTCTGGCCGCCGTAATAGATGCGGCTCGACGTGGGATACGATTCGTTAATTACCTGAATATCGCCGGAGGTCGCGTTCTCGTTATACAGTCCGGCTGCACAGGTAGCCAAATTGTTCTCAATGGCCTCGGTAATCCAGTCGCCAAGCTCGAGTTTCGAGTCCTCGCGGAATTTAGAATCCGTCATCTGCTCGGAAAACGCACCCGCAGACTGGGTTCGCGTTGCGTGTTCATGTATCTGAACACTACAATTGCGCCTTTTAATCTGCTGTGCGTTGTTTGTGGTATCACCGTCGTCGCCGACTCCGGCTCCCGACAGTCTTTCCCTGGCCTTGAATACGACGTCACCGCCCGGTTTCTTCGTTAAATCCTTATCGACGTGAATAAAATCGTTACTCGATTGGCCCATCAGTGCGCTTAGCATGATATTGGGCATTGCATAATCAAAAAGATGCTTTGACCAAACAGTCTGCGCACGGGGGTCCGTGAAAGCATAAGATGTGTCTGCCATTTTAAGGTCCTTTCAATTTGAGCCTATAAAAGCTCATTTATGGGCGGACCTTTATTTATCCTTCAAATCCGAAGGCCGAATAGATATGAGCCAATGTAGGATTGCTCAATATCTTCTCTGCTCCCGCCGGTTCACCGGCTGGCACTTTGACAGTTTCTTTTTTTAGTCCGCCCGTTTCTTTAGTTTCTTTTTGGACGGATGCTTTGGTAGTTACTTTCTTTTGCAGCTTTGCTCGCAGCTCTTTGGCACGGTCGCCGCCGGCGAGAAGCGTCTTGTAGATGCAGCGCTTATATAGAAGCTCGCCGCCGTCTTCGCCTCGAAGTATGGCGTTCCTGATGTCTATCTGGTCGCCTTCAGTAAGAACGTCCTCGGCTCCGATAAGAATATCATCGAAGTCTTTGTACTTCTGCCTTGCTTTAAGGTAAGACTCATTGACTCGCGTACTGATTGTGCTCGTCTCTCTTTCGGCCTGCCGTTTGGCATCCTGCTCTTTTTCCCATTTGGATTGAGCAATTACAATTTTGGCGGGAAAAGGCTCGTCTATAGCCTCCGGATTCTCCTCTAAATACTTGTCATAAGGAGATTTTTCCTTTGGTTTAGCCGCTTCTTCCGCAGCCAGTTTAGTGGCTATCTTCTTATCAAGCTCTCTATTCAACTGCCTTTTGGCGGTAATAGAGCCTAAAAGCCGCTCATCTTCTTTTTTCAAGCCTGCAATTTCCGGCGTGTCCCCGGTCGGCTCGGCAGTCTCATCGGTGGCCGCAAGGGCCTCTGCCGCGAGCTTAGCCTCATCGCTCAGATTATCAGTCTGGACTTCTTCTTTAGTCCCGGCTTCGACCTGCTCGGTCTGCTGTCCTGTTCGTGTTTCCATAGCATCCATAACATTAAACTCCATTCCCTGATTTGCCGGCCGGGTACGCCGGAACCCGCGAAACCTCACGGTAAAGGTCCGGGATTTAACCGTCTCCCGGATAACGGAACGCATGAACCGTCATGCTCACAGAACCCGATTTGCCGCCCATCGGTGGGGCTAAGTTGTCTTGAGAACAAATAAAAAGACCCCGCCAGTCCCGAATTTATGGGACTAACAGGGTCATAATTACATCGACCTCGTATTCAGTTTTTAGAAGACTTCTTTATTCCCTATAAAATAACCGTAGCCACTTCTTTCGTTTCATGCCGACCAACATCAATGTTCGGCGTAAACATATCAACTTCTATACCTTTCGCTCCAGCTTTGCAAGCAAAAAGACGGAAAATTATTTTACCAGTCATCTCAGGAAAGGCCCGCTTGAGCATTTCCTTAGTCCTGCTTACAACTTTTTCCTGCTCTTTAGTCATTTTTCAATTTGTCCCGAATATAATCATCAACCAGAGGCTTAAGAAGCTCCTCGAAAAATATCTTCGCTCCTTCTTCGCAAGCCCCTGTTATTTTAACTTCATCACCAGCCAGTTCTATTCGCACTTCTTTACCGTTTTCGCAAGTTATAACAATTGGATAATATATTGAGGATTTAAGAGTAGGACCAGTATATAACAATGTTATTGAATTAGGATCAATAACTGTTGTATCTTCTATCTCTGCCAAATTCGGTTCGTTCGGTTCGGCCCATCGAATCTCGACAGGGAAATTAGGCTCTTTTCCGTCCGTCAAAAGGTTGTAAAGAATTGAAGGGAAAATCTCCACGAACTTCTCTTTGGTAACATCAGCAACAACCTGATTGCCCTCGACGTGAAATACAATATCTGCTTTATCACTGAAAAACACAACATTTTCAGGTAACCAATTTGAATCGCAAATGTTTATATCGTTAGACTCTATGTCAATTCCTGAAATTTCAGCATGAGAATCCCATTCCAATTCAATGTTAGGGTCTTCGGCAAGATCATTGAAATCAATCGTATCTTGAGGATAAATAACGTCCGGCTTTAATTCTTCTTTTACGACAGATACTGCAATTACCAGCAACAGAATTATTAATGGAATCCATAATATAAAAGGCATCTTATATTTTCGAGTCATTACAGCTTGCTCCTCTGTCTCAAAACTGAAAGACGAATCATCTGACTCGGCATCGGTTGGTCTATCTGTCTGCCCATTCGGGCCTGACGCTCCAGGTCGGCAAGCTCGACTTTTTCCTGCTCGGTCAAAGGCTCCGATTTGTCTGCTACTGGTTGGGCTTCGACAACGGGAACTATCTTAATAGGCTCCGGTACTTCTTGCGGCGAATTGGCTTTCAGCAAATCGTTAAGAACCTTGTAATCGGCTTCCGGATCGAATTGAACTAGAAGACGCTCCAAACGCACAATTATTTCATCCTTCGATAATCTCGACATTTCAGTTCCTTCCCTTCAAAATGTTCCTTATCATCTTCTTTCTTATCTTACCGGGTATAGCTATCGGCGACGGTCTCGATATTTCTTTGTTCTTCATAATAAACGCTTTCTTCTCAGCGTTCCAGATAACGTCCGGACTGTCTCTTTCGGCGTTGAACTTATCAAGACATTCGAGCGATATTGCCTCCACGTCGCCGAGTTTATAGAGCATCAAGGCACAGAACGCCCAAAAATATTGGGGCTTGAATTCGGGCATCTTGTCTTCCTGATTGCTTTTTTCTTGTTCGTCACTCATCTAATTTTATACCATCTGATAAGCATTTAAGTCTGTCAATCAAAGACCATAAATTATCAAGAGAACCTATGCCTTCAGGCATTTCCCCCCATGGTATATTAGCAATAATATCATGCAATTCCATTGCTAAAGATTTAATTCTTTTGATATTTTTGTTCTGGTTCTGGTCTTCGATTTTCTCCTTTCTTATTTCTAAAACAACATTCATTGGAACAGGAAAAGACACATCCACCAACAGTTTTTCGTAATTGTTGTCCTGCTTCCATTTAGTCAGAGCATAAGCTTCAAGGGTGCTTTCCGCTCTTACAACCATGTTTCCGCTTGCACAGATTTCAACTTTCATACTATTTTCTCGGCTCGAAAGTCCAACCTCTATTTCGTAAAGTTTCAGCTATTTTAAGAACACCTTCTTTGTCAAATAACGGAAATTGAGCAATGAAACCACCACAAGGTATGCAATCTTTTTTCTTGGGTCTGCTGACTATTCTTTCAATCACTTCCTTTGGTGCGCCGAACAATTCCGACAATTCACCTAACGTAAACATGGTGCTTTCGATTATTTTAATTCTCGTTTGTTCGTCAAGCTCATTTAGGTTCATGCTGTTTTCTTCCCGATAATTTTATTCCAACCATCCTCGAACGCCCTCGACCAACCTATGCTCTCGACCCACTTGCGCTTGTACTCAGGATTAAAGCCTACTTGTGCCTTCTCGAAAGCCTCGCGACGGCTGACGTTACGGCCTGCCTGGCGGATTATTACTTGCGGAACGGATTGTTTCTTCTTTGTTTTAATCATCTTCCCGCCGCCATAGCAAGCTGCTGCATCTGCCCGGCAGCCTCCATCTCCTTTATAATCTCATCCTTATTTGTGATACTGCTGGACTCTATGAGCCTTCTTGCCGATATGCGCTCGGGCAGACCGCTCTTAATAAGAATATCGTTTATCTCAAGCTTCTCGGCCATTTCAGCCATTCGCATCGTCGGCGAATACGGACTCATAGTAACCGTCGAATTGTACCTGCCCTTAGTAAGATTAGAAAGCTCTTCGTGAAGCATGTCCATAGCCACCGGGCGGGCAAGATTGTCTATCAAGGCTTCCTGCTTCTTAACAAGCTCCAAATCAGCAAGATAGTTCTGGGTATAGCTCTTATCGAGCTGAGCAACGCGAGGATCAATCGCCGGCGGCTGCTCGGCAAACTTTATACCCCGGCCCTCGAATTCCTCGATAACCTGCTGCCTTGCCTTCTCCATCAAGCCGCCGTCAATCATCTCGTCGCTATCGACAATCTCAAGAATCTCGTCTATCGAATATACTTTATTGGCCCTGATTATCTCTACGATAAGGTTATTGAGTATGGTCTGTGAGAAGTCGAAGTTCTGAAGGATAGGCGAATTGCCTGTCATCGACGATTGCTGCTTTGCGAGTAATGCCCTGCCTGAAAGATTAGCAGCGTCGTAAGAAGAATCCTCGGACCTCACGCCACTTATTAGATGTATGTTCTTTATCGACTGCTCCTCAGTACGCTCGAAGCCAACGGGATATTGAGTCTCGGTTATTTTTTCGACTGCACCACCAGCCTTCCCCATGTCTATTACGATATTGTCCTCTGAGCCATGCTCTTCGAGCCATTGCGAAAAGGCACCAGTAGGATCGCTCTTAACGTACCAGCCGCTATTCGGCAGCTTCTTGAGAATGTTCATTTTCATCGAATGACTGAAGTTTATCTCCTCCTGCGTGCCTATTAAATCTTCCGCCATCCCGCCCCGCCAACCACAGTCAAAGTAAGGACTGAAAGGAACCACGGGAAACATATCGACGCCGTTAAGCTCATCCTCTTTGTGCTCCAGTAGCAAATCGCCGAGACAGATAGTATGGCACATTACCTGCCTGATGACCGGCCAGGCGGAAAATATATCGGGATGGGCCTTAGCCATGCCCTTTGCTGTTCTTATGTCCTTGTCTTTCTTTAGAAGAATTGCGTCGAGATCGCCCTTACGTTCATCGTAAAGCATTAAACATTCTTTCGGCCTCCGCCACCAGGCATGGGTAAGATGATATTTGTTCTCGTACATCTTCTCAGAATGAAGGACCCTTTCGCCTGATAAAGTCGATATTGCTGACCTGAACCCGCCCCATAGCCTCGACCAGAAGCCCGTAACGTCGTTGCTTATCGGCGTCGTACCGAAATCACCGAGATCAGGGGCCTTATCGGGATACTGCAATTTGACAAGCTCTTTATCGACCCAGGGTTCCCAGATAAAGCATTTCGCTCCCTGGTAGAAATCGTTAATATCATAGACATTGCAATCGGCATCTATCCCGCAATCGTTCTCATCGAGCTTTACTATATCCAAGTTGCCGTTCTTGGGATCGTCATTTTTGTTGATAAATACGCCGATATACCCAACGCCGCCGGCAAGCCCGGCCTCGAACCATTGTGTACGATGAAACATGGCCTTACTCGTATCGAGTGAATGTTTGGCAAGCTTGTTAAGAATTCGAGAACCAACTTCCGACCCGCCCCGATTAGCCTCAACTTTTAAGTCTTTTGGATTAGTAAGCTGCATACCCACAACCTGCTTGATAATCGGCTTAATCAAAGGCACTGAAAGCGTGAACTTCTTCTTCTTCGTATTATATGCCCGGACGGCAGGGTCCCACTGATCGCGGTACGTGAACTGCTTGCCCTTCTCCATCCGCTCGAAAAGGTCGGCGTTGCCCATTGCGATAGATTCACGCATCTCCTTAACTTTCGAGACTATCTCAGAGTCGGTAAGTTTATAGGATTCTTTACTCATCGGCCTGCTTCCTGAAATCATCGACGCCGCATGGATCACCTGTTTCCTCTCTAAGTCTTTCGAGAATGGAAAAAGTCAAAGCTATATCGCCTTTGTTTTTGGCTAATACGTATAATTCGTCAAGCTCTTTAATGTATTCTTCCCTGGTCATTTTTTTACTTCCTATTTTAGTAATTACTGGAATTATATCATCTTTTTCTTTGAAGTATTCATATCTATATCCGTCAACTTCTACGGCAATATGCCAAAAACCCATGTGAATAAAAGGTTGCGAAAAACCCCTGTCTTCCTCATAAAGTTTGATTTTTCCTCTACGGAATTTTTTCCTTTCACCTGGATTTAATACACATAATCCGATAAGTGTAGTAGAATATTTATGTTTATTTTCTATAACAAAAGTTTCATTTTTTGGCTCATAATACATTTATTTCTTCTTAACGCCCTCGTGAACGAATTTTTCCAAATCAGATTCGCTCATTGAGTTGTACATGCTCCTCGATGCGCCTTTGAGTTTAGCGACCATCTTCGGATCTCGCTTGGCCGCAAGGGCAATTTTTGCACTCGTTATTTGAACTTCAGACCAAGGCATTTTATTTTCCTTTCATTTTGTGAGGACAATAGCCATAAAAACCATAAGACTGATTACAGTTATGACATAAAATCCTATATCCTTCAGGAAAGTTATTTTCAATGAGAAATTCATATATTTCCCTATTTTGCTTCTTTAGTTCTTTTCTATGCTTTCTACCACCACCATTTATATGGTCAAAACCTAAAAATTCATAATGACTTTCACCACAACATTTACACTTATTTCCATAATGTTTTAATGCTATTTGCCTTTGCTCTTTCCGTCTGTTTGCAGCAACCTTCTTTCTGTGTTCAATACATTTTTCACAATATAAACCTTTCACGGCACTTCTTGAATGACAATGTATACATATTCCATTTTTTTTACATTTCTCGTATAAACCTTTATTGTTTATTAGATTGCATGCTTTCTGTGCACATTTATGACAACAATACTTTTGCCATAAATGTCCTTTGTCAACTGGTTCAAAAGAATTACCACATTGTTTACAGATTTTTTTCATTTTACCCCATCAACATCGGCGATAACGGCTTCCTTTCGTTAGCTTTGTGACCAACTCTGTCTCTTTTTATACTATCATCGGTAACAAATTGAGTCCCCCATATCCCCATCACCCAGCAATCGGCGCCATCAGGTGAACACTTTAATACCTCTTTAATCTTTAGCTTAGGAATGATTATTATTTTACCTGCGTTATTTTGAGTATAGCGACTTGCAATAGATAACTGTCTCATCAATTCAGCATCGTTTACCGGGCCGGTTTCATAATGTTGTACTTTTTCTGAAGCGTACATATAGGCTTCAGCCCTGCGATTTGCACACTGTAATGCCGGGGCTAAATCCTTATTGTCAGCCTTATTAGCACTATTAAAATACTGCACGTGATATTTAGCTTCATCACTTGCCAGACCATCGGCCACACCGAGCCCGTTACCTATACAATCGACAATAAAATTCTTCGTATTTATACGCTTAGCTACCAGTTTGGCAGCAGCTACTATCTCATTGGTTAAATGTTTATCCCTAATTCGTTCGTCTTCTTTTATCGTGCAATTCGTCATCCCCATAATACGACAGACGTCGCCGCCAAACGCCGGATCAATCGAGACTATATTGCGAATTTCACTGTTAAAATCTTCGTTTTCGGCATGATAATTATTAAGTGAATGAAGCATTAAAGTTGTAATTAACGTCATTTCCTCAGAAGTAACACGACTGCAATTTATCTCCTGATCGTACATGGCTTGCGGCATTTCTTCCTTCATCCTCGCCAGCTCAGCCTGAGAAAATATACCGGATTTTTCACCGATAACACGAGATGCGAACATATTAGGCTTTAACTGCTTCGCAACGCCACAGTCAGGAAGCATACCGCCCTCATCCATACAGCAAGCTAAATCGAACATGCGACTGGCATGATTAGTTCCTTTAGGTGTATAAAGAAAATTCGCCCACCTGGATGGCTGATATTGCCTGATATATTCGGGCAAAGGGCCACCTATGACCGGCCTTAAAACCTCGTTCCATAACTCCTCCTTCATCAGAGACCACTCATCGAACGTCACACCAACAAAATCAGTGCCACGCCACGAGTCCGGCTCATCACTACCCCCTATTTTGAGTATTGATTTATTCTCGAAAGTAACAAGCATTTTCTGCTCGTTCAATCGCCAAAACATCTCTTTTTTATCAGGCAGGTATCTACGGAGCATGTTCGGATCGTCCCAGATAATATTCCTGGCCATTACCTGCGTCGGGCAGATATGGCCATATTTACCCAGAGGGAACCGGCAAGCCTCGCGGATATTGAGATTAAGAGCTAATGTAGTCTTCCGGCAGCGTCTATGCCACTCCTCAAAGAATAACTGTGGGGCCTCTAATCCTGCTAATCTCCGCCTATCAAAAGCCTCAAATAAATCAATCTGATGCCTGTGCATTCCAGGACAAAATTCTTCATTAGGTATCATCTTGGTAAATCACAAAAGATTACAATGCTTGGTACTATTTCCGGACGTTTCTGCCCATTATCTTCAGCAAATAAACCTAAGTGTTTCGCAAGGCTCTCTAATGCCTTGTTCTTGTCCCAGAACCGGATTTTCTTCGTAAAACCTATAAATTCCTTATTTTCTCCCTTGCCGGAAAATTCTTCAGTTACCTCAATGCTCGATATTGCCCGCCTTATATTTGCCGGGATTGTGTGAATGTCTTTGATTTGGCCATTAGTTTCATCAATGACTTCGGCAGGATCGCAAAAACCTATCTCTGCAAAAGCTTTAACAACTTTTTGTGCCGTTATACCAGATGCTTTTGCAATCTCATTCTGTTTATAAGCCAACCTCGCCTTAATATTAGCCTTTGTTAGCACCCTCGATGAGCACGCTAAAGCTGTTTTATCGTTCTTTGGTTTATATCCCGCTTTTTTGTATGCTTCAAATTGAACCATTCCGCTTAATATATTGTTGAGAAACGCTTCTTGTATAACGGCATAACGTCCTTGTAATGGAGTCGAGCCGTCGTAGTCTTTTGCTTCTCTCGTTTTACTCTTTACTTCTGCCATATTATTTAGTTTTCATGCTAAACTATGCTATTCGTTGTCTTATTTCTCGCTTTATGCTATCCAAGTGACCATAAATTTCAGCTTCTAATGTTCTTTGACCTTGAATATCCCTGGTTTTATGACCTAAATGCCTGTTTTTCAATCTTAAAAACTCGTCAATTTGCTCTTTTTTTACTTCAGAACCTATCAATCTTGATTTCCAACCCTTGGCCGGCCAGGCATAAGCTCTTTCAAATTCACAAACGGGCAATAACGCCTTTAGTTGAGCTAAATTCCAAGCTCCTCTTAAGCTCATGCCAGCTTCTAAGATTTCCTGTGTTACTTTCATAAATTCCCTCTTTTGAACGGATAGATTGTAAGGACACAAAGCCCCCTTTACGAGAAGGGCTTTGTTACCTTTTGACTCGGTGAGTTGTTAAGGTATCCGCCTGTTAGTTTGTTTTCACTATTTCAGGAGTTTTGTTAACGCAGGCCCAGGTATCAACTAACAAAATAACACCAACTACTTGCAATGTTCCGGGGGCACGAAAACACTGTCTATAACTGCGCGGGTAAAATTTTGATATTTCTTCCGGCCTATCAAAAAGCCCTTGCACGGCCTCAGCCGCGTCTTAGTTTACCTATGGCTCTTAATACCTACCGGAGTTCCCTCGATATTAAGCGCAATAAAAAGGCCCGGTCAACAGCCCCCGTTTGGCTGTCAACCAGGCTCAAACATCCGTGTTTATACTTTTGTAACATAATCACAAACTACCACAAACGCAGAAAATCTTCAAACAAATTCCAAAATATTTTTGCGAAAGTCGCACTTAACTAACCGTCTAATGTTCCATTATCTTGCTAATAATGCACTTATAGAAAGTTTTTGTCAAGGAAACCATTTTAAAATATTGACAAATTCCAAAAGTACGTTATGATATAAATAGAATCAATTATGGTTCTTTGTCAAGTTAATAGCGGGGTTTGCAGAAAGCGGGGTTTGTTATGACTACAAAAATATACTACAAAAGATTCTCCAAAGTTTCTCAATTTCACTTTTGCCCTGGTGCTGGTTACAATTGCCCAAAAATTCCTCTTGGTTCTATAAATTGCAAAGGTCCGGATTATGAGATTGTCAAAGTTATTAAAGTTGAAGGGGCAAAAAAATTCCTTCGCAATCGCCGAGTAATGATAAGCTGGGGGCTTAATCTACCCAAAGAAAAGTGGCCTAAAATAAACCAAATAATCGCTCTGCCGATTGATTTTCCAAAAACAGAAATCGCCGAAATAATTTTGGCCGTTCAATGCTAACTTTAACCTTAAAAATATAGCGAACCCCGCTATTTACCTGCCGGACGGCGAGTCATGGCCGTAGGCGCGAAGCTACCGGCACGGTTTTAAGTAACCAATATTTCAAAATCTTTTTAGGAGTACCGGCTATGACAACTCAAACATTTCAATTCAGACAAATAATAGAATTTACCAAAACCTTAGATGGCGTTTGTCATATTGATAGTGGCGATTTAGCTATATATCTTGGCAATAGTCAAGCAAAAATATTGACGGGCAAAAGCAAGAATTGGGTTGTTTGTCTCGATATTACTGCTCCAGTTGTTGCTTATAATTAAATGACTTCCCTCTCAACGTATGCTACCGGCTGAAAGAAACTTAACCGAGATAAATGCCCCGCCAGGCGTCGCAAATCATACCATAGCCGGTAGCACGGCGCCGGCGGGGCTTATTTTGAACCGTCCGAATATTTCGGACAACTGAAAGGGCTTTAAAATGAAAGTGTATGAACAACTTCAACGCGGTCAAATCATGCAACCGAAATCTCATGGCGGCGCTTTGTGTATTATTCTGTCAAAGACAAACGATGGACTTTATCGTTGCTTTCAAATGGGCCACGGCTGGCAGAATATTGATGCTGAAGACATAGTGGCTGTAGGGCCATTTTTGGGCGAAATAAAATTACATGAGGCAAAGGTAAACTCTTAAACTTAGGCCGTCCGGCCCCACGCTGGAGCGTGAGTCGGTTACAAATTGAAACCAACTGTTTGAAAGGATAAAATCATGGAAACTAAACATACACCAGGACCTTGGAAGGCAGAATACAGAGCACCTAAACTCTATACTGATCGTGATATTAGTATAATTGCCCAGAATCGCGAAATAGCCGATGTTATTGGTTGCGATGGTATGGCAACTGAAAATGCCCATCTAATCGCAGCCGCGCCGGATTTACTGGAAGCGTGCAAAGATATGGCATCTATTCTTAATGGACTTTATTGCGGTTCATGTATTGATATGGATAAAGCGGACAAAATAAGAGTTATTGAAAAATCAGGAAGAACCGCCATTACAAAGGCCGAGAATGGTTCTTAAATACACAATCCTAATGTGCCTGGCATTAATAACGCCTGAGATAGCCATGCTGGTTATAGGCTCGTGGCTGTTATGGCATTTTGAAAGGTTAAGACAATGAAAGTCGAAGTAAACAACAACGAAATCACAATCACATTGCCGCGGGCAAAACAACCGTTGTCGCAGGTACGAATGGCAATATATAGCAAAGCATCCGTTCCGATACCGAGCACCGCAACGATAGATGGACAGCCTGCCATTGTAGGCGTCAACTGCTATATCCGTAAAGCGGTTTAGCCTGTACGCTCTGGCTTAAAGGCCCGAGCGCGTATGCTATGCAAATATTAAACTTTATGGAACAGCATTAAATCTCAAATAAATTGAACCGTCCGAATATTTCGGACAAATGGTTTGAACTGGTTACAATTTGTAACCGGTTGAAAGGTAAAAACCATGCCAAAACAACTCTTACTTGCCGAATTAAAGGCCGTAGAGCTTGACGTCCAAGAGCAATACGACCGAGGCGAGGCTACCGATATGGAGCTTGCCTGGGCAAAGATTGAGCGCAGGATCGTCGAGGATATGGTGGGAATTGGTAGAAAGGAACAAAACAATGAACAGAATGAACTGCGATAATTTTGGCGAATATGTGTTCTGGCCTTTATTGCTGGCCGTTTGTGTGGCAATAATATTGGCAGTATTGGCGGTTGTCAAGTTCTGGCAGGCAGTTTAATATTAGCTGTATTAACCTGAAAATCATCATAACTTCCGCTTTCTGCTTGATTTATAGCGGTTTTTTCATTTACCGGCATTGCGCAGGATTGACGAACTATTATACCCACCCATCCATTTTCCTTCTTAGGGATTAGCCTTTAAGAGCCAGCGATAAGCCAGACGGCCTTACAATAAAGCCACAACTCATCACAATACCTTCTCAAGCCGTCGCACCACTGCCTCCCATTCCCGGCTAATCTCACTTTCCGTCACGTAGCGCTGCTGTGCCAACCATACGAGACGATTTGTCAATAGATGCAGCGCTTCATGTTTGGCATGTTGTTCGGGGCTATTATAATCTGGGTCCTTTTCTGTACACAGACTAACAAGAGCGACTTGACCTTGTTCATTCACGTTAATTCTGGCATAATCCCCAGGCATGTTTTTCTGCTCAAAACACGCTCGATAGCAAGTCAGGCCCAGCTTATTCTGCCATCGCACGAACTCTTTCTTGAACCGATTTAAATCCTTCGATGTTTTCATTCAAATAATTCCTTTTGCCCATTCCGGGGATTTCTATTTCGTTGCCTCAATAACTTTCTACATTTCCGGCATGTTACCTTATCTTCGTCCGACGTTGTTTCTATGTCTCTGGACAGAACAAACTCAAAACATGCAGTCCAATTTAGTTCCTGCGGATTTGAACAATAATGTAAATCTGATTCCCGATTAGTCATGTTTTAGTGCGTCCCTTGCTATCTCAGAGGCCATGCTCAAAGACATAGGCTCATTGCCGTACTCGGCGATTCTTCGCAGGGCTGCGTCTTTATCATTGATTTTTTTGAGATAATCTTTGTGAAAACCAACAAGTGCGCCAAAATCAACTGCATTATCTTTGCATAGACTTTTTACTAAGTTGTTCTCGGCGGTCAGGCAATCGATAATGTCACATGCTTCTAAAATAGTTTTGCATAAATAACTGACATTTTCATTACATTTATCCTTATCTTCTTCAAGATAAGCTTTAGGCACTCCTCTTTTTACAAGAGTAAATTCCGTCGGATCCGGCCCGGATTCGAGAAGTCCATAAATTCTCCGCTGTACTATTTCGACCTCTTCCCCTGCGGGATATGTGTCATCGTCAGTTTTTAGAAATGCAACAACCTTGTTGAGTTTATGTAATTCTTCTTTTATTTTTTCATCTCTACTCATTTGTCACCTGTCTTTCTTCGGTCTGTAAGCTGCCAGACGGATTTTATGGTTCCGGGATATTTTGTTCACATTCTGCACACACATAACAATAGAAGCCTTTAACTTTAATACCGCGACCTGCCTTTTCAGCATCATTAAAATTATTGAGCAGTCTTATGCGTTTAAGTTTCCGCCGTTTACCACAGTCCTCACATTTTGTTTTTTTCTTCATTGTATCATCTTACTTTCTTCGGCCTGTAAGCCGCCGGCCTCGACCATTTCCAGACTGTAAAATACCAATTCATCATTCGGCGTCATGCTCGTTTTTCCGCTTGCGAATACTCGTATCATTTTTTCAGCGCCTCACCAAACAATACCTGCAAATCTTCCAATGCGAAATTGCACGATTCGATCCAGCCGTTGATAATTTGAGGATCCGGCATTATTCCTCTGCGAAGTCGCTTCCAGTGTTTTTTCTGCTCGGCTACGAAAACCACCAATCTTATTGCAACGTCTTTTTCCATAAAACTCCTTAAATTAAACTCGGCGGCGGGCAAGGCCAGTTGTGCGGAATTTCGTTTATAACAAAAGGCTTCAAAAAACAAAGTCAACTCCGCCCTTTCTGTACATCTTCATCATCGTTCTTTGCCTGCTATAAGCTGTCCTGTAATGTGCCCGAACTGCTATTGCCGCTATAAAATCCGCCATACTTCCGGGGTGCTGCGGATGCACTATTGGGTAATTCCAGTATCGCCGATTCAATCTATATCCTTTCGAGTCCATTTCAAGACCGAGCCAGCCTGACGGCAGTTCTCCTTCCTCAATCATTCCGTGCGGAAAAGCGATGTAGCACAGACTTGCCGGCCATTGGCTGAATTTACAGTCAACGTCTTTAAGAAAATCGCTGCGAGCTACTTTTACCTCGATAGCCGTCGTCAGAAGATGACCGTAATCAAATATAATCTCGCTATATTGCTGTGATTCAAGTCCGTATTTCCTCTGGTTTGTCAATCGTAGCCTTCTACATTCGGTTTCTGTTGGATAACAGAAACTTCCAATGTCAATTACGCCGAAACCGGATATTGGCACTTCCGTTTCAATTGGCTTGAATCCGCAATTCTCCAGATATATCATCGCCAGTGCCGTTATTCTGTGAGTCAAATCCGTTTTGTTTCTATCAAGTGGTTCATCCATAATTTATTCTTTCTTCTTAAACTCGGCGGCGGGCATGGTAAGTTGTGCGGAATTTCGGTTACAACAAAAGTTTCAAATAAAACCAGTTAACCAGTACCCGCCGCCACTGATTTTTTAGCAACGAGATTATTTACGTCATTGCCACCTCCTTTCGTTATTCTGTTTCTGCGTCACTTTCTATTATCATAATTTGCTTTGAGTCCGCACCGCAATTGGGACAGTATGTTTTCAGCCGTGACATCAACGCCTTAAAGCACATTGGCATCGAGTATTTTTCCTGCCATTGGTAACCGCAGTTATTGCAGTGCATTGGGAGTACGGATTCTTTCTCTGGTTTATTATTCATTATATAATTATCCCATTAAAAGTTTAGGCATTTCAGATTTTTGCAATAAGGCCATATTCTCAGGCAGTTTCATAAAATCAGCGACGGTCGATCCGTTCGGCAGGGACATCATCGCAAGGAACTGATCCTCGAAAGAAATGCTTCCCTCTTCAATTTCTTCGAGCTTCATTTTCAAGGACATATAAAGAATCCGCCATCTTTGCCTAACAGCTTGCTCATATTTCTGCTGAGTCGAAAAGTCGTTTCTTTTAGGCATAGTAACATTGCGCTTATAAACTATCCCATTGTATTTGAACCCTATGCCATAACCACGTGGACTTGTACCCCAGAACATTTCTTCAATCCCAAAATCGCATAAAACCTTCTCGATTTGGGCCTTGCTTCTCGTTAGCGGAACTGCCGTTGTCTTTGCATATCGAGCCATAATTTCACCTCAATCAAAATCCGCTATCGTGATATTTTCTATCTTCGCAGACCAGCGTTCCCGCTTGCCGCCGCGAACCTCTTTGACCTTACGCCAAATCCACAACTCAATTCTGGTATGTGATACGGCAATGTAAGCAAGAAATCCAGCTTTCAGCCAGGCCAAAGCATACTCATTTGCAAGTATGGCCTCTTTATGCTTCTTGCCGCTTTGCGTGCAAGCCTGGATAGCTACGATGGCATCGGTATCAATCGCCATAATGTCGATAAATCCGAAAGCATCCCGGCGAGTACCCATAGGAAGTTCGTCTTTCCCAAAACCGGCGGCATGTTTTTTTCTATTACCGTAGGATAACCACTGTTCCAGCTTCTCTACGAACCGTCCCTGCTCCCGGCAGGCCCGGAGTGTTCGCTGCACACTACTTAGTCCTCTTTTTGTCATAATTATACCGCAAAATTACAATTAGCAAATTCTCCGAAATATTGACGTGCCTTTTCGTCATATCTTTTGGCTGCTTCTATTTCAGTATTAAAATAACCAAGAAATTTGACTTTATTCTGATAACCTATCGCGGCATACCATTTTTTGTGATCTGGTTTCCATGAAACACCTTTATATTTAGATGAACCATTCTTTCGTATTTTTTCATTAGCATGATTTTGTGAATTCGTACATAGTCGCATATTCTTTTTTCTATTATTAAGTCCGTTATGATCTATATGATCCGTATCAGGATCATTTGTTCCTAATCCCAATATTTCTCTGTGCATTAAAACGCCTACACTTTTTCCTTCTTCATTTCTATGCATCCGCATCGCATACCAATTTTTCTTGTTTTTAATGGCTGTCCATTTATGCTGTGATAAAAAGCAATAATCCTCTTCGTCAACAATAGCAACTTTACCTCTTGAAAGTTTTATTAGTCTTGCATCCTTTGGACATTCCATAGATTTTTTTCTCATTTTCTGAACCTCGCAAACACTGTTTGTTTTTTCTCTGCGATCCATCTCGCTACACAATCAAATTCGATTATTTGCTCAGTCTCGTTTTCCACATAAAAGAAATAAGCGAAATTCGGCAGGTCCGGCAGGCAATGAAGCGGAATAAATATATCATCTTCATAATAATACCCCAATAATTCCAAAGGACATCTCGAAATATGGCTGATTCCTTTGATAATTTCCTTGTCCTCATATTCCGGCTCAGGCTGATAATCGGGCTTGATGCGATAAATACCTTGAGGATACCATTTAGATTCTGTCCCTTGAGATCCCCATTCGAGATTTTCGCAATTATTATCTGTTAGAAATTCGCAATTTTCAGGACTGACCCATTTAAGACATTTCTTTTCATCTGAAGTCATATCGGCAAATATCCGGTGCTCTTCATTATTTTTTAGTTTTTCAATCAGTTCTTTGTTCATTGGATTCTCCTTTCAGCTTCTGAATCTCGCAAACACTGTTTGTTTTTCTTCTTCGATTAAAGTCGCAACCTCACCAATGTTCTTGAATTCGATGCTCTTGATTCCAATATTAGACTTGTACCAAAAGCATTTGAAATTCGGCAGGCTCGACAGGCAGTATAGATATGTGTGTTCATGGGGTAGATTTGGGTTATTATCGAGTTTCTTTTTGACACCAAGAAAATGTCCTTCTTCACAGCAAGTATCTTCACATATTTCAATTAAATAGTCCACAAATTCCGGCTCAGACTGATAATCGGGCTTGATACGATAAATACATAGAGGATACCATTCAGATAGTATCCCAAGAGAATTCCATTCGAGATTTCTGCAATTATTGTCAGTTAGAAATTCGCAA
>ERZ1292629.1249-Hain-H43-01um-R1-1249-length-25660-cov-5_pt1 | contig 25660 bp, 31 predicted proteins | sample MGYA00564399_ERZ1292629 | MGnify/ENA primary metagenome ERZ1292629 (study PRJEB36523, sample SAMEA6512636) | groundwater metagenome | collected 2019-01-08 | study: AquaDiva: Metagenomics assemblies of 32 groundwater samples
CTCCCTGCTCTATGCGCCCAAAGTTCTGTATCAACTTGGCGCGTGCCTGCTCCCAGGTGTCCTCGGGGGCTACGGGAATTAGTTGCATACTACTTTCCTGCCTCTCCGATGGCTTTCATGTATGCTTCAACGGTCTGCCTTATCTCTTCGGGGGACTTGTTGGCCTGAACCATTGACCCAACCACTTCCTGTATTCCCTGCCGGGACTGAGCAAGTGCCACTCCCAATCTGCGGGCGTTGATTATTGTGTCGGTGGTCACATCCCTTCCCCTCCCGAACACTAATCCACGCACCGCCTCGGTCAAGTCCTGCTTCTGCCCCATGAAATTAGTCTGCCCTTCCATCGCCGCCTTGACCGACTGGAATCCCCCTCCGCCAAGAAGGTCGGGAAGAACAAGACGGGCAAGGTACTGCATCCTCTCTCTTATCTGTTTGTCTTGGGCGGCGTTGCCCATTGCCCCGAGTTGGGCGGCGTTCTCCGGCGCAATCCCCGCGCTCTTGGCGTATTGCTCTATCCCCGATGGGCCGACAAAGGGCTTGGCAAATTGTGTCTTGTTCTGTATGTCATACCCGTATATCCCCCCTACCCCCGCCCCAACGACGGGGTTACGCGAGACAATGTTTGACGCCAAGTCCACCAAGGGGTTTCCTGTGGTGGGGCCGACCCTTGCCCCCGGGGTAAACCCCGTTACCGGGGACAACATTGCTCCGAGGTCGTTCACCATGGAGAAGCGCCCGACATCGTGGACATGGGGCTTTCCAAAGGCATCCCTTCCCGTAAGGAGAGGCAGGGAGCCGGGATAAAGGTTACGCATCTCCTCCATGTCAGATTCACTTATCTGGTAGTTGGCGGCCTGTGCCGCATTGAACGCCTCGGCAAACAACTTGTAGTGGTAGAAGAACTGCGGGCGCTCAACCATTATCTGCGCTATCTTCGGGGTGACGGCATACGAGAAGGTGATGAACGGTATCGCCATGGTTCGGGCCTGTTTTATCAGCAGGGGAACCTTGTCGTAGTTAATGATGGCATCGTCCGCCCACTTCACCGCGTCGGAAGGGGAAAGCCCCTTCATGCGGGAGTTGATGTAGACCGCCTGCTTGAAGAAAGCCTCGTTGAACTGGTATAGGTCGGCGGCTTTTTGTGACACAATGTTTCCCTTCATAAACTGCGCCATCTTGTGCGCCAATTGGACATACATGGGTTCGTCGCCCTTGAACGTATAAAGGTCGGCAAACTCCTGCGTTCCCAGTCCGAACTTCTGCGCCCACGGTGCGCCTATCTGCTTGGCCTCCCGATAGAAGTCGTCCCCTTTGTCCATCATACTCTTGGCGGCACGGGCGTATATGTCCGCCCTATAGGGCGACAGTCCCGCCGCGTGCGCAAGCATGGCATTGGAAAAGAAGTTGGCAACCTGTGTCTTGGCCGACACTATCGTCTTTCCAAACTTCCACGTACTCATCATGTCACGGAACACCTTGGTAAGATTGGATGGGTTGTTGTAGAAATCAACCGCCCCCTTGATGTCCTTTGCCTCGTCTATTTTTACCAGCATCCCGGCAAGGGAACCATACGCCTTGTCGGTGGGCATTTTCATGTACTTAATCCCGCCCTGCATGATTTCCTTCCCGATTTCAAGGTTGCCCATGTCGGGAAGAACTACGCCTGGAACGCGGGCAAGCCCCTGGAATAGCTCCTCGTTTATGATTGCCTGCCTCTGCGAGAAATTGGTAAGCGCCACCGCGTCAGCAAGAGGAACCTGCCCATATTTCATTCGGGCTTCTCTGGTCAGGTCTTCCCTGAACTTCAGTCCCTTCGGGTCCACCCTTACGCGCTCTATGGAGGGCCACCACCCGACCGTCTGCCCCTTATAGTTCACGGGGGCATAGTTAAACTCATTGTGTCTGGCAAAAAAATCCGGGTCTTTTATCCCCAACTTTATCATGTCCTGTCGGTTCCGCCCGAACACCTTTGCCATCTCGTCTGCGACATCCACATGGGTCGGGGTAATATTCTTTTCCCACGCGTTAGCTCCCCTTGCAGTAAAGGCGTGTTTGTATGCCATGCTCTCGTCGTATTTGGCAGGAACGGTAGACAAGTCAAATGGCTGTTGCGCCCACGCACGGAACTCGTCCCTTTTCTGGGGGGTCTGCTCCATCAGCCCCGCTATCAAGTCCTGCTGTGCCAGTTCATCATTCTTCATCTTCTTGGCGGCCTGCTGTGCGGTTTCCCTTATCTTCTGCGCTGACTCTGCCGACTCCGTTCTGGCTAGCCCGGTCTTGGTATAGGCGACATCAAACAATTCCTTCGACTTGGGGTCGTACCCCGCCTGATACTTTAGTCTCTTTAGCCCCGGGGTTTTCTCGAATATCTTTCCGATACTTCCAATTATGTCAGCGGCCTTGCCAACTTTCCCAATTCCTCCCAATGCAAGGGTGAAGGGAAGGTTCTGTATCTCGCTTCCCGCAAACTCTGCCGCCACCCCAAGGGGGCCGCCAAAGCCTTGACCGGATTGTTTCACCCTCTCGCCTATGTTTTTCAGCGAGGTCATGCCGGTTGCTCCATACTGTGTCTCCGGTTCTCCCCTCATTCTTTCCCCGTAGTTCACCAGCCCCGCAAAAGCCGCGTTGGGATTAGGAATAATGTTAGCGCCCGATACCCATTCAAGGGCTCCCTGTATTGTCTCCAGCGCAGGAGACACAACATTCTTGACAAAGGGTTGTCCTATCTCCTCCACCGCCGCCCCCCCCAAAGAGGGAAGGTTCTCCTCGCGTCCCCACCCACCCCCTAACGGGGTTACTTTCCTTTCCTTCTTCTTTTCCTTCGGGGCGTAGTCCTCTCCTTCAAGGGAGGTAATCCCCATCGCCGCAAGAACTTCCTCGTTTGTGGGTGAAGGCATGAACGGCTACCTCGGCATTTCCGCTTTGGTTGAAATCATAGCCTGAGCCCATTGTCCTGGCTCCTCGGCGGAGAACTGGTATCCGATGTTGCGCCAGTTATTAGCCAAATCAACGGCAAGTTCCGCTATGGTCTTCTTCCTTGCCCGAGGGTCCATTGACGCAAGAATCTTGTCTATCTGGAATGGGTCTCCCGTGGAGAACTTGCGCTGTAGCACGGTGTTGGCTATCGTCCATTTCTTCTCTCGTTCTGACCGTCCTGCCTCCGACGACTGCTTCCTCTTTGCCCCATACGCGGCTTGCGCGCCCGGTAACATCTGTGTCTCCCCTCTTTGTAGGGTGGGCGATGTGGGGCCTTCACCCTCAAGCCCTGAAGTGGAAGCGAGGCCCTGCATGTCCTCTGGTGTCCACTCCGACATCTTGGCGGCCTCCAAAAGCCTCCCCCTCTGCATCGGGTCGTCCACGGTCTGCCCCATGAAGTCAGCGCCCGATTGCGCCTCGGGTAGCGTTATCCCCGGGACGGCGTTCATCCAACGGTAGGACTCCGCGCTTTCCTGTTGCATCCTCTTGCGCTTCTCCTGCTCAAGTTCCGCAAGCAACTGTTCCCTTGCGTTCCTTGCATTCGTGTATGCGGGGGCGAACCCCTGTGCGAATCCCGCTAGACCTGCGAGTAGATTCTGGTTAGCCATGTTACCTGCCCCCCAAATATCCGCCAGCGATGGAACCGCCCGCCCCGAGCAAAGAGCCCCACAGCGCCATATCCCGGTCTTTCTTTCTCTGGTCTGAATCATAGGACTGGTCTTGAAGTTGCCATTGTCTCTGCTGATTAAGGTTTTGCTGGTTCCATAGATTGCTTGTGGTGTTCGCCAGAAGGTTGTACTGGTTTGCCTGCGTGTTCTGTTGCTGTTGCCACCTGTTCTGTTTCTCTTGATTCAGCCAGTCCATCAGTCCGCCGGTCTCCTGCACTCCAGCTTCCAGTCCTCCCCGTGCGGAAAGTTCCCCAAAATAGCGGTCGTTCTTCGCCATCGTTCCCTGCAACGAGCCGGAACTGAGCATGTTCCTCTGCGCCAGTTGCGACCTTATGGCGGCCTGACCCTGCGACCGCTGTCCCTGCAACGCTTGGTTCAATAGCGCCATCTTCCGCGCCGTGTTCTGCTGTAGGAGGGCATTCTGTTCTGCCTTTCCTGTCTCGACGCTAGCGGTTGCCGCTAAGGCCCCCTCCTTTGTATATTGCGGGTTTGACTGGCCGACCCCCCGAGCAAGCGCTAGAAGTTTAGATGCGGGAGTATCGGGAAGCGTTGCAAAGTATGCACCTACAGCCGTCTTCCCCTCTGGAGTCAGGGTGTTTAGGTATGCATCAAGGTCGCCTGATGCAGTTATCTCTGTTGCCCCTGTTCCTGTCCCCATCAGGGTTTGTCTGGCATAGGCAAAAACATCTTTTAGTGGCTTTCCGCTTCTTGCCGCATAGTCAGCAACGTATTCTTTTACCTTTTGACTTACGTTTGGAGCGTTAATAAAAGCATCATAGTCCCACTGCCCCTGCTGCTTCCCCTTTCCTAGATAGTCTATCCACCATTGCTCGTTCGCAGTTAATGCCATGATTACTTCTCCTTGCTATGGGTAAGCATCTCGCTTCCCCTTGTTCTGTTCATTATTGCTTCCACCTTCTTGTCGTTGGCGGCTTTCGCTTCCCAGTTCTCCCTTTCAGCCTCGTTGCGGGGCTTCGGGGAGGGCTGGTGTATCCTCGCTAGTTCCATGAACACCCGCGCCTCTCTGAGCGTCCGATGCTCCATGTCGAGCCTCGCTATCGCCAGACACCCTTCCTTGTACGCGATTTCAATGTCCTTTAGTTTCTTCTTGGCGGCGGTCAGGGCTTTCTCGTCCCCGTCCCTCTCCGCCTTCAGTATCACTATCTCCTGCTCAAGGGTGTCAGCCTGATGCTTGCTCGAATTGTAGGAGTTGTACCTCGCCCACAGTTCAAGGATGCATTGCTTGTGCTTTAGGTCGGGCGTAGGGAAGTCATGGTTGTTCAGGATGAAATTCTCTATCTGGAATCCCGAATGCCCAATTGCCTCCGCGTAGACGGTGGGGTCGGTCAGCGGACGAGCCGCCTCAAGCAGAACCATGTCCTTATTGTCCGGGTGCATAAGTATCTCCTACGATGCTGTCGGCTTCGAGGATTGCCGCGTATACCTCGAAGGGTTGTGATGCGGTCGCATTGGAAAGTTTCAACTGCATGGCGTGGCAGTTCGACCAGCTACCCAGTGTTATCCGGGTGCGCTGGTCTGTCCCGTCATGGAAGAATGAATCCGGGTATGTTCCCGACAGGAGCGTGATGGCGTTCGTCATCGCGTTCCCCTCCGAGTCCGTGGCGGCGGTCGTGCCGTGGTCTTTGTACACCGTCAGGTCGAGGTTCCACGCCCCGCTACGCTTCACCATCAGCCACAGGTAGCGGGGTCCGAAGTCACGGATGAACCCCACGGGGGAGAACCATCCCGTCTTTATGTATGCGTCTATGGCGGCGGTGTTGTCGGCTTCCGTGCTGTTCGCCTTGTATACGAACCCGTCCGTGGTGGAAGCCGTGCCGAACAGCAGTTGTGCGTTGTCGTTGGCGTCCTCCACGATTGACTGCGAGGAGGCGTTTATCCCGACGAACCGCGTCCACCGCTTAAACTCGTAGTTGTACACCAGCGTGGCGTTGTGGGTCGTCCCCGTGGCAACCACGGAGAACCATACCTCGTTATTCGCCGCGTTCCATACGCCCGCCACCTTGTCGTTGTACGCCTGAACATACCCCGCCAACGTCGCATCCACCTTGTCGCTGATGACCACGGAGTTCGCGCCGTCAAAAAACCGTATGCCGTCCTTCGCCCAATAGTAGACCCCGTGGTCGGTGACGACTATCCCCCTCCGGCACGTAGCTCCGGGTACTCCCTCCAACTGCACGTAGCCGTGGTCGCCCTCCTCCGGGTCGAACACGTTGCCGTATATCTGGTACATCGTCCCTATCTTGGAGGCGTAGAGCCTGCCGTTGAACGCAAATATTCCCGTTAACCAGTCGCCGTCGTCAGGCTCTATGTCCATCCAAGAGTCGGGATACCACACGCCCTCGTCCCCGGGCAGGGAGTACCAGATGCGGGAGGGGTGGTCGGCATCGCGCCCAAGGAAAAGGTAGGACTTATACGCACAGCAGTAGTGCGCTTGTGGCGCGGCGTATGATACGTTGTAGCGGTATACGCTACCAAATTTGGCAGTAGCCTGGTTTCGTCCAAACCCGACATACAGCCAAGTCTCATGTACCCCCCCTGCACCAAAATAACGTACCGCTGGGTAATCTGTCTCCGCTGTCCACGCATTAGTGTATTGGTCGTAGGAGTATCCCGTAGCAACCTCGCCCGTTTTAGCAACCGTTGTAGAACCACAAAAGGCATACCCTTTTCCGCGCGCACTATATGAACCACCCATTAAGGAAGTTTTTGCCGCAGTTATCGCGGTCTTGGCTGTCCATGTATCCAGGATGGGGTTGTACTGGTAGTTGGTGTCCGTAGCTGTTGCATCCTGCCCTCCTACTGTATAGCCATTGTTTGATATGGAATATCCCACTCCCAACCCCTTGGCGGCGGTCATGGCGGTTCCCATCGTCGCCCATGTGTCGGACGCGGGGTCGTATGCTTCAACGGAAGAAATGTAGGAAGGAGTATAATAACCACCCCCCACAAAATGCCTGTTCTGCACGGAAAAACCGAACGCATACGCCCTCTGTGTTATGGCTGAAGTCCTTCCCTTCCATGTTTCTGTAACATAATCAAACTCATTGCATGAATTATAAAGCACTCCTCCGTCTACTCCATGGGTGGAATACATCTTTTCGTATCCTGACACAAAAGAATTAGCCGTTCCATATGCAGGAGTCGTGCCGCTAGCAACCGATGTCCACTTGTTTTCTGCTGGGTCATACTTCTGTGTGGACGTAAGAACAGCAGAATCAGATAATCCAACACACAGTAATCCTATAGGAGTTGATATCAAGTTATCGCCATATAATCCCTCATTCCCCGCTGTTATCGCCTGCCACACCGCCCCCTGCGTTATGTTGTAGGTGGTCGCCGCCGTACCCCCCGTGATTATTGGAGTCACCGCCCCCGGCACGGTCAGCACCAACTTATTGTTGAACACGCACCCGTCCCAGTAGTCCGTCGCGGCGGGGCCGGAGATGCTTGCCTTCAGCACCGTCCACGCCCCGGTTGTGGGACAGACCTGCACCCGTGTTGGTGTGCAAACGATGGTATATCGCGTGGTCGTGTCCCGCAACTTGTAGTCGAATATCCCCGTCACCGCCTCTTTCGCCGCCGCTACATCAGCCATAGCCGTGTCGCCATACTTTGCGAATCCGCTACGCTTCACGGGGTTCCCCGTCAAATCCCACCTTGTGTTCTGTAGGTCGGCGCAGTCGGGGTATACGAGCGTCGCGGGGGCCTGCGTGTTCATCCCCCCCTCCACCGCTATCTTGAACGGTTCGAGCGACGCCATTACACTATGGGATACTTGTCCCCCAAGTTGGCGCGGAACCGCTGGCTGTCCCGTATCCTTCCCTCGTACCTTCCCCTCTGGACAATCAGGACATCGGAACTAGTAAGCCGGTTCTTTATCGCGCTGACTTGGGAGCCAAATATGGCCCACTCCCTGTCCGCCTCCTTCATGGAGTTGGACTTCTCCAAAGCCCTCGCCCTCGCGTATGTCCGCAACAGCGCGTCATACTCGTTGGGAAAGGGGTTCGGGGAAGACACGATGTAGTTGCTGGACGCCGTGGTGGACTCCGCATACGCGGAAGTCAGCACCAGAGTCGAGGTGTCCGGCACGCTGGATATGGCATACCATTTGGTAGGGACGACCTGCGTGGCATTCGTCGTATAGGCGATGTAGTCACCTGCCGCGACGTTGTTTGACCATGTCACCGACGTTCCCGTCACCGTCACGCTCCCATAGGTGAACGTCACCGAGCCCGTTCCCGTGGTGTAGTATTTCCTCATCTCGAAGTCGGACAGCCCGTACACGCCGTACAGCATGATGTCCCTTTCCGTCACCGTGGCGGCACTTGAATGGGTGGCGGCGGTCGTGCCTTCCAGCCCCCGCGTAAGGCCCGTCAGGGTCGTGGTCGAGGTCTTGCCCGTGTATCCGATTACCTCCGAGTCTATGATTACCCGCCCCTCGTCGTAGAAGGACGCATTGCTGGCAACCGTCATGCTCGTGGCTACCGCCGTCAGGTCAGCCCCCAGCGTGGTCGTGTCAGCCGCCGAATTACACACAGGCTCTATCAGTATCTTGCTCTCGTTCGGTATGACCGAATAGATGTAGGGGATGCTTCCCGTCCTCTGCGCCTTGTATTCCCTGTAGGTGTCGTAGTTCATCCCCTGTACCTTGTGGATTGAACCCTCGTCGTAGAACTCCATCTCCAGTATTTCCTTCATGTCGGTGGGCAGGGCGTACTCGCGCTGGTTCGCCACCGACGAAAGGGAACGCCGACACTTCAGCACCTTCAGCAGGTTCTGGAGGTATTGCCCCCCCTCATTGATGTCATACAGTATGTCATTGTTGCTCCACTTGCGCGCCGTCGCGTCGTCGAGCGAACGCCTGACCTGTACGACTATCGCCGCAGGGGGGGCCATGGCTACTGCTTTACCTCTACGCCCTTCTCAACGATGATGACATTGGGCGTGCGGACATCCTTCCATGGGACAACGGGAATCTCGGTCTTCCCCTTCCCCTCGGTCTTTTCGATGTACGCCGAAGCGGTGGGGTCGTCAACAAGCACGGGCTTGCCGTCCTTGTCCTTCAACAGAACTTCGCCGGGATTCACGCCATTTCCGTCAGGCGATTGAGCGCGCAGTTCTATCTTCTGGGGTTTCCAAGATTTGCCGTCCGACACAAACATTCCGGGCATTGGTGTTTCTCCTGTGTTTGTGGCGCTCTGGCAGGGCTACTAACGGAATCTTACCCTTTATTTTCCCCCAAGTCAACCCCAAAGGCTTTGAGTAGCCTCGCCGTTGCGTGGTAGCAGGTATGCCCATGCAGGAACCAACGCCAGCCGTTCCACGCTATCTCCCTTCTCCTTTCGTCGCGGGCGGGGTCGAGCCAATATCCCATCTTTTCCACGCAGTCGCCGATGGAATCGTAGCCGATGTAATGCTCCCCGTCCACCAGCCCAAGGTCGGGCATCCCCTCCATCCTGTCCGTCATAAGCATCGTGCGCGAACCAAACGCCTCGAACATCCGTATGTTTATCTCGCCCGCTACGGACCTGTTCAGCACCACCCTTGACCGATGGTAGAGCCTCACCGCGTCCTCGAAGAACACCCCTCCCCCCCACGCCCAGTCGTCGAACTCTTTCATCATCACCTCGAACAACTGCCTCCTCGGATGCTCCGGGTCGGGAGGGAAGTATCCCACCAGCCCCCACGAATACCGGGGCGCTATCTCGCAGGTCATCTTTTCCCACTCCACCGGGTCGGGGGGAACCCGGAGGTTGTTCCACCTGTCCTCCGCCCTCCCAAAACGAAGGGGAGGACACCACAGGTTATGCTCCGCCGTGTGGTGTACCCACTCCGCCCTTTCTATCCCGTTCTCCTTGAACAGTTGCGTGGCGGACTTCTGCGCCACCCATACATGGTCGTAGGCGCGGGACTGTTCAAGGCGGTATTCCGCGTTGCCCATGTGCGTGTCCGACTGCCAGCACAAGGAAGGAAGAACCACCTTCGCCTCGGGAAGTTCCGACAGGCAATCCTGCGAGAAGTCTATGTATATCTGTCCGTCAGCCTTCCCCCACAGGTCGGGCCTGTCCATCTCGCTCGTCACCAGAACCTCATGCCCCATAGCCTCAAGATTCAGTTTGACGAATGTGTACGTCCCCTCCGTCCTTTTTGTCGGGCCGAGTGTTATCACAAACCTCATTACTTCTCCCCCCTTTGCTTCGCCATAAGCTCGTCCCTGACCTTCCTTGGGTCTTTCGGGGCATTCCACTCTGCCACCATCTTCGGCGTGATGTCCGCCACCGTCTCCCACAATCCGCACTCCTGAAGTATCGCAATCGCCCTGTGCAGGTAGGTATGCTCCGCCAGTATCCGCTCCCTCCCCCTTGCCCCTATCTTCTCCGCCTCGTCAGGGTGCGCGAGGTAATGCTTCATCTTGTCAGCGCACTCGTCGAACGTCTTGAAGGTTATCAAATCCTCCCCGTCCACGAAGCCCATGTCTTTCAGGTCGTTCGTGTGGCGGGTCAGCAGGGGCCGTCCAGTACACATCATCTCGAACACCCTCATGTTAGTGGAGTAGTCCGTCATGGTGTGGTTCACCGCTATCCGCGCGGAGTTCGCTATCGCGTTGGCATCCTCGAAGAAAGCCCGCCCAGCCGTGCAGTTGGGGAACGCCGCAGACAACTTGTTGCAGAAGTCCTCCCTGTCGGGGTAGTTGGCAAGGTGTCCGATGAACGCCCAGTCATACTCGCGCTCAACGTCAATCGGTTGCCAGACGGTCGGCTCGGCGGCGTAGGGAAGCCAGAACGCCCTCGGCCCCTGTCGGCGGAACATCTCAACATGGTCGCGTATGTTAGTCGCCACTATGCCAAACAGCTTCGCCCTTTCCATCCTCGCCTTGAACGAGTCGGACGAAAAGTGGGAGTCCGACACCCAATAGAAGTTGGGATGCGGTAGCCTGTACTCGTTCTTCCCGAAGCAGTCACCCGCCCAGTCAACCTCTATGGACAGCGACCGCTTCCCGTGGTCGGGGGGCAGTCCCTCCAGTTCGTAGTGTTCGCACCACAGCCGGGGGAAACGGCGCATGGCGTGATAGAGGTAGAGGCTTGCCCCGTCCTGACGGTGCGACGGCCCCCAGTAGTGAAGTACCCGCGTCCGCATTGGCGGAAGCGCAACCTCCTGCGAACACAGCGGACACTTCATTCCACCGGCTCCGCGAACACCTGATAGGTGTCGCAAAACGCCTTCAGCCCGTAACTCTTGATTAGTTGTCGGCGCATCCTCCACTCCTTCTCCTTCCCCTGCCAGTCATTGTGGAGGCGGTTGCCCGTCGCACATCCGACATGGTAGATGAACACATCCCCCCGTATCCCCAGTTTCCATCCGGCGTTCTTCATCCTTATGGCGAGGTCTACATCGTCGCCCCCGCCCTCCATGCCCTCGGCGAATCCTCCCGCCTGTAGGAGCGCGTCCCGCCGAAGGAAAAGGCAGAAGCCGGACAGGACGGAAGTGGTAGCCAGTTTGTTTCCGGGGAACTGTATGAAGTTCTGGAAACCCATGGCGTAGTTAGACAGGGGGCCGAACGCGCCGTATTCCGGCTTCTCCCAGAACGACTTGACCATCGTCCACAGCCATCCCGGGTTTCCCGGAACCGGACTGGCGTCATCGTTCATCACGCATACGATGGGCGCGCTAGTGTAGGGCAGGGCGTCCCGTATCGCATCCTCCCATCCCGCGTTATGGTCTTCCTGTAGGGCGGTCACGTAGGGCGAGTCTCCTATCGCCTTCTCCAACTGCCCCGCCTCCCCGTTGTTCACCACCCATATGTGGAAGAATGGGTTGTCGGGGTTGTGTCCCGTGTAGCGCAGTATCCCCTTTATGCAAGCCATCATCATGCCGACGTTCTCGTAGGTCGGGATTATGATGTCCACCATCCTCCGCTTCTCGTCCAGCGCCCCCAGCTTTTCGTCAATCACATCAGCACCTCCATGTTGTTTCCGTGGGGCTTCAGGACTGACACCACGGGTATCATCTCGCAAGCATCAAGCCTAGCAAGCCATTGCGGGGAGTACATCTCCGCCATCCTTGCCCTCGTCTCCGCCCTCACTTCCTTCATCCATTCGTGGGGGTCTTTCCCGTCACCGTGGATGCGGAAGTTGCTCTGCCTTCCCTTGTGCAACTGGCAGACATGGGTGGACACCACCACGCGCCATCCCTCCTTGCACAGTTCAAGGAAGGGAACGGTGTCCCCGTAAATGTCGTGAGGCATCTTACGCACGGCATCCGTGAACGGCCTTACCCGCGCCAGAACAAGGATAGGGCAGTACCATGTCGTGTAGTAGTAGCCCTCCGGCATACACAGTTCCGCGTTTATCTGTGGAGCGCCGGAGTCGTTGGTCGAAAGGGGCTGGACGCAGGCAACCGTAGGGTCTTCCATCGCCTTCGCCAGCGGAACCAGCCAGTCGGGGTTGCCCGGGAGTATCATGCAGTCGTCGTGCATGTACAGGGCGACGGGGGTAGTGACATGGGTCTCCGACAGGGAGATGTTCTCCATCCAAGACGACCCCTCCGTCTCCACCACCGTAACCCTCTCCCTGTACCTCTCCGCCGACCCCAGTCCGCAGGGCTTCTTGCCCATGACGATTATCTTCCCCAAGTGGGCGGGGTTGGTGTTGCGTATCAGCGAGGTGACGGCGCGCTGAAGCCACTGCTCGTTGTCCCGCGTGGGGATGACTACATCTATCACTTCAGCGCCTTCAGGGTGGAGAAGCATTCCGTCACCCCGCCCGGAATCAAAGTCAGCATCGCCTCCTTGGTGGCGTCGTCCGCCTCTTTCGGGCAGGCGAGGCGCGATGTCTGCTCCACCACCTCGAAGTCGCACTTGAAGTCGTATACGCCCCCGAGGGACGCATCCCTCCACGCCTTGTTGAAGTAGAACCATGTCATCGGGTGGACGTTCCGGCAATGCGTCGGGTCGCCCCAGAACGAGGCGGACAGGGGATGGGGATGGGAGACGTACATCAGCGCCCCCGGCTTCATTATGCGGTGGCACTCCTCCATGAACATAACCAGTCCGTTCTGCGTAATCCCCGGCAACTGGTGGGGAATATGCTCCACGAAATGATGAACCTGTATCTCGTCCGCCGAACTGTCCTCCCACGGGTAGGGAAACTTGAACAGGTCTTTCATCAGGTCGGTCTTGGCGTTTGCCGACCAGTCCACATTGACGTAGCCTTCCATGTACCGTCCGCCACAGGCAAGATTGAGTTTCATCTTGGTCTCCTTCCAGACAAGAGGTTAAGGTTCTTTTGCTTGATTATCAGGTCAATCAAGGCACGCATGTCATCCTTGTCGAGCCGGAGGGATGTTCCCTTCTCTCCCCGAATAACCCATCCGGTTTCCGCCTCTGGAGGTACAACCTCCTTAATTGGGCAAATCCAGTTCAGAAACTTTTCCCCTATGTTCATCTGTTCAGGTTCTCCCTTGAGCGGGCAAGGTTCCAGTCCCCATGCACCGCCCGTATCTCGTCAACGTCCTTGTTGTGCGCCTCGTACCACTCCTCCCCAACGTAGTGCCGGGGCGACAGGTGGTCGAGCTTCAGCGACGAGTCACAGAACACCCGGAACCCCAAGTCCCGCGCCTTGTGGCAGAAGTGGATGTCCTCCCCCTTGTTCGCCATCGAAAAGAACCAGGGTTCCGGCATCTTCTTCAACACCTCCGTCTTTATCAGCACCGCCCCGAACCCCACCGCATCGCACTCGAACAGCTTGTTCTTCGGGTAGTTCCTGACCACATGGCTCTGCCAATGCCATTCGCCTGACTTCGTGTCCTGCCCCCCACGATTGGCGAACACCACGGGGAAGTGGGGGGGGTTACGCATGAAGCATAGCGGAGCCACGATATCTAGGTCGTGGAACAGCAGTTGCTCCCACATGTTCATGCATTTCGGGCCGTACATGTCGTCGTCCACCATCCCCACATAGTCCATGTTCAGGCGGATGGCTTCCTTGCATATCAGGTCGCGGGCGGCCTGCACGAGCATGTCCGACACCGTGCCGAACGAGAACTGCCACGGGCAGTTGGGGTGCGCCTCCAGCTTCCCCATCCGGTACGCCTGCGTCATGCGCCAGTCCTGGCACTCAGGCGGACTCACCCCCCACCACGGGGTCGCTATGAGTATCTGCTTCCTCCCGGGAAGTCGCTCCCCGGTGTAAATGTCAGTAGGCGTATTTGGCATCCCGCATCCTCCTTAGTTCTTCTATCAAGACCTTCTCCTCGTCTTTCAGCGCAGTCTCCAAAGACAAAGCCTCAAGCACCTCAAGCAGTTCCACCGCCTCCTCGTCCGTTATTGTGGTGGCGGCGGCGAGCCTGTGGCCCCCCTGCAAGTAGCCCTGATTTATCATCGTCTGCGATACCAACTGTCCTGCTTCCGTGCGGAACAGGAACAGGATGGGGATGTCCTGCGTGGTCTCGCCGGGAACATCGGAATCTATCCCCATCTCCTGCATCCTGTCGAGTATGGGGTTGGGGGTGGGGGCGATATACCTGTAGGTCTGCTCTATCCCGCGCTCCCTCCAATAGGCGTACCTGAACCCCGTGTAGGCAAGGCGGGCTTCCCTGAGCTCAGGGAGGAGGATATTCCTTGTCACCCTCAACAGGGCCTTAAAAAAAGCAACGAAGGGGTGGGAGGGCTTCCCTATCTGGGAAGTCCTCTCCACCCACTTCGCCTTTCTTACTTCGTTTTCCGTAGGCATAATTCCATAAGAATTACGCCGTCCACTAGCCGCCGGGATTTACCCCAAGCAGTTGTAGAGCGCCTTCACATAAGCCGAGGCTGAAACGGTAACGGTTTCGAGCAGGTACGCCTTCTTGGTCAGGTTCCAAGCGAACGTCCCGACCGAGGAGGTCAGGCCGACGTTGGCCTCGGGAACAAGAGCGTCCCCGAGCGTGAAGGTGATGGAAGTCCCTTCGTTGGAAAGCAGGCAAGAGGCATAGTACCCGACCGCATGGGTAACGCCGAAGCCGTTGTTTGCCACGGTTTCCGTGGCTACTCCGCCCCAACCCGCAGGGTCGGACGCACCAGACTGAACGGCGGAAATGCCGTCAATCGAGGCCGTCCCGGTCACTACGTAGTGGACAGGCATGTTCGCAGTCATCGTCGCGCCCGACACGTTCTTGAAGTTCGCCCGAATCGTGTCCGCCGACTGGCTGTTAAACTGACGTATAATCATTGTCAAAACTCCTTTTAGCCCGGCCCCCCTTTTACGGGGGGCCAAGCGGTTTATCCTACAAAGTCATTATCACGTACTTTCCCGTGCTGATTACTTCGTTGGCCTTGATGGTGTAGGTCGTCAGTCCCGTTGAGGTGGCCGTTGAATAGGACACCTGCACCGGAGCCTTCTCCCAGTCGCCGCCAGTTCCCTCCGAGTAGCAGTCCACGGAAATAGGGTTCGGCCCCTGCACCACGATGGTGCTGGAGTCTCCCACGGCCTCAGCCGCGAGGGTTCCGAGGTATAACCTCACCCCTCCGCCGAGTCCGATTGTCTTGGAAGCCGTTAGTGTCATAGCCATGTTAATTCTCCTTTAGGTCGAATTAGGCCGTGACCCCGGTCAGCTTGCCGTGGTACCGACGCGCGTCGGTGGTTATCTGCCCGTTCCACACAATCAGCCTGCTGAAGGCGTCCTGGTTAGAGGGACGCACATCGGCCTGCACGGTGAAGTCCGCATCGGACATGACGTACAGGTTCAGGTGGTTGGTGTTCAGAAGGTAGATGCAACCCGAGTTCACGCTCACATCATTCTCGACCTTCACGCCGTCGAAGGAAGCCTTCAGAACGGGGTCGGCAGTCTGCCCGGTATAACGCTGGTCGGGCTGGAGAGCCGTAATCATGTAGCGGTAGACGGTCGGCGTGGTCAGGATGATATCCGTACCAGCCGCGTCCTTGCCGCCAAGGTCGGCATACTGTGAAAGGGTCATCTTAATCGTCAGAAGGTCGGTAAGACCCTGAGACGCGAACGAACCGGAAGCGGTTGTGGTCCCGCCCCAACTCGAACCGCCAGACACTCCGCCGATGGTCGTAGTCGCATCGGTCAGCGTGTAAAGCGAAAGGACACCCTTGCTGGTGTTCGTGGTGGAGGTCAGGTTGCTGATGAGGAGTTCCTTGATTGCCATGATAGCCATCTTGGTTTCCACCTCAACGTACTCAATCAGTTTCTTGGGGGCTGTCTTCAGTTTCCTGTACTGCATATTGGAAACACAGACCGTCCGACCCGCGCCAGCAAGCTCAAAGTCCGCGACCGTGAAAGGTTCCTGCGCGACGATGGCAAAGCTGTCGTAGTCGGTGTAGTTGATTGCGGCCCCATACTTCTCCGTGACGATGGGCTGGCGGATAGCCTCGCCCGACCACGGCTTCTTGTTCCCCTTCTTCTCAATCATGTTGAACAGGCCGAACGAGTCGTATACGTTCATGCCCAGCTTCGGCGCGATACCCTGCATCGCAGATGCAAGTACCTTGTCCATCGCCGCTACCGGTGTTTGCGTAGCCATTGTACTATTTCTCCTTTATCGTGGCCCGCCCCTACTCCGCGTTTATCGCGTTGAACATCGCGGTGGCAGAACTGTATCCCTGCCTTCTCGCTTCCTGTTCCACCGCTTCCCATGCGTTCGCTGGCGGCTTCTCTGGTGCGGATTGCTCCGTCCCCCCGCCACGCTCCCCGCCTGATGCGGTCTCTGGCGCGACAACGACCGGAGCCTGAGGCTTGGCCGTGTTGCCCTTTTTAAGGGCTATGTATTCCATTGCAACTCTCAAAGTTCTTTTGGGGTCTTTCCCGTTTGTGGCCTGAAGGAACTTCTCGATTTCGGGATGGTACTCCCTGTCGAAAATCTCCTCGCCCTTAATCGGGTCGCCCTGACCGAGGCTTGCGTAGATTGAGTGGAACGCCAGTTTGGCTTCAACTTGGTCTGCGGGTGAGATTTCCGTCTTCCCTGACGGTTCCTCTGCCGGGGTCGCCTCTTCCGGCGGTAGCCCCTGCTGTGTCCGCAACCATGTCTTTACGGCCTTGTTGACTTCGGGCGAGTATCGAATCAACGCCTCGTAGTCGTCCGCCTTCTTCTTAAAGCCCTTCGCTTCCTCCATCCGCTTTTGCCAGCCGCGATAGAGTTGCTTGGCCTTTCCCCCATACTGCGGGTGTTTGAAGTCGTCAGCCGTAAAGCCGCTATCTGCCTCTGGTATCAGTTCCGCCGATGATGCTTCAGGGGGGGTCGCTGGCTGTATGGAAACATTCCCTGCCGGGATGGTTTCCGCCGCTCCGCCCTGACTGGCAATCGTATCTTCGGGCATGTCAATCTGCTCTCTTGTCGTGGCGGTTTGACAGGTCTACTGCGTTGATGCTACTACCAACCGGGGGTCTATGTCAACACTAGGGTCTAAAGCCCGAATGCCTTGGTTTCCGCTTCCTTCCTTGCCGATACCATGTCGCCGTCGCTTGCAAACGGCTTCTGCTCCGCGTCGTTCATCGGGCGCAGGCCCTTCTCTTTCATCAGCCGCTCACGCTCCGACTTGCTGTTTACCCACGCCCCCAGCCCCAAGTCGTAGTGGTCGCCGTGGGACTTCACGTACTTCTTCGCCTTCGTGTCGTAGTGGGAGCAGGACTTGAACTCGTCCGAGCGTATCTGGATGCTCGACCAGTTGCGCTTCATCATCGACCCGCACTCGCACACGGGCGGGGTGTGGGCGTCGAGAATGGACTGGTCTAGCTCCACCTTCAACCCGCACACGGAGCATACGTAGTCGTAGGTCATTACATCCTGTTCTCGTACGTTCCGGTTCCCATCTTTCTTTCGGGGGTTTCTGCCCCCCCTTTCCCCTTGCGGAGCAGGGCAAGCAACCCCTCTATCCCCGACCCCTGCGTCCTCTGCTTGTTCGCCAGCCTCGACAGAAGCGCCGCGTAGATGGCGTCCTTCGAGTAGGGGGTCAGACCCTCGCCATCCGTAAGCACCTCCATCTCCGGCTTCGTGGGCTCGTAGGCGGGTGCCTCTTTTAACTTCCACATCCTCATAAGTTCCTGCAACATAATTTAAAAGCCTCCTGCTATCTGCCTGAAATCAGAGCCCGCCGAAAGCGGCTGTTGCTGGTTCTGCACCGACTCCATCGCCGCCATATTAGCGGCGGCGGCGGGGTCGCCCAGCATCGGCTCCCCTCCCGGCGGGGGCATCCCCATCCCCGGAGGCGGCTCCATGCCCGGAGGCATGCCGGGAGCCATCCCCGGCTGGGGCATCGGGTTGATTATCCAGTCCCCCGCGTCCTTGATGGTGGGGTCGGCATCCAGCACAGACCGGCGCAACTTCACTTGGTCTATGAACATGTCGCCCTTGAACATGGCAAACTTCTCCGTCGCCCTCGCCCATTCCGCCTGCTGGTCGGTGGGAAGGGTTGACCCGAACGAGATGGAGACATCCACGTTCCCCGCGATGTCCTCCTTGCTCAGGGGAACCCACATCCCCTCCGTAATCTTCACCTGCAACTCCGGCGACAGCCTTTCCTGCGCCAGCGACAGCACGCCCTGTAGCACGCCCTCCAGCCCCTCCTCGAACACCTCCTGATAGTCGTTCGCCCTCATGCGTAGGTTGTTCTCTATGATGGCGGTTTCGGTGGCTGACTTTGACGGGCTCCTGTCCTGCCCTCCCATCTGCGCCGACCCCACGCCCCATATCTCCATCATGTCGTTCTCGACGCGCATCTCGCCCTGATATACGTCGGCGGTCATGTTCGCGCCCTCGACCACGCCTATCGCGTCCCTCACGTTCCCTTCCCCGTTCACCGGAACGAACTTCAACGGTTCGTCGCTTTCCAGCGCGGGAACGTCCACGGGGTCTATCATGTTCTTCTTGTATGCGTAGAAGCGGTTGGAGCGCTCGGCGTGAATCAACTGCTGGCTCCTGAGCTTGTTTATCTCCGTCTGCTGGGGGAGTATCTGCTCCGCCACCGACACAGGAAAGAAGCGGTCGAACGAGGGAGAAAAGTACAGGAAGCGCCCGGGTAGCCCTACCACGCTCGTGAACTCCTCGTTCCTCAGCACCGTCTCCATGTCCTGCGGCTTCGTTATCACGAACACCCGCTTGCCCTGCTTCAGGTAATGCTCCCACAGGAACACCGAAGCCGTCTCCTCCTTCGCGTCCGAGTCCTTGTCCGCCACTTCCGCCCACAGCGCGTCAACGTCCTTTTCGTCATATAGGTTGGAGGTTCTTAACTGTGCAATGGTGCGGCAGTAGCGGAAGGACATCCAGTTGCCCCTCTCGGGGTCGAACCTCTCCGTGGTGGGGTCTACCCGCACGGAAAGGGGATGCACGGCCTCTATCCACGGAAGGGCGTTCTTCTCCCTGCCCATCCCGAGCTTCATGCATCCGTAGTGGAACAGCCCCGCGTGGGTCAGCCACAGCCGTATCTCCCGGCTTGCCTTCTTCGCCCTCACCCAGTAGTTCAGGAAAAGCTCCGACTTCTTCGCGGAATCAACGTCCTGCTGTCTCCCCGGTCGGCAGAAGATGGTCGGGCGCTTGGCAAAGATGGACGAGACGAACACCCGCACCCTCGGGTATATCTTGTTCACCTTCACGTAGGTGTCGCCCATCGCCTCGCTCAACTGCGAGTCGGTGTCCGACTTGCGGGATATGTCGTACAGGCGGGAGAGCTTCTTTATCCTCTCCTCCATCCCCTCGTCCCGCATCCGGCGTTCAGCCATCTCAAGCAGGCTGTCGCAGGTCTTCACCATCTTGTCTTCGGCTTTCGGCATCTCAGTCCACCCCCAGGTACTTTTCCAGCCCCGTCTTTCTTGGCTTCATGCGCTCAATCGGGGAACGGATGGCGTTGAACCTGTCCCGTATCTCCTGCTCCCTCGTGGGCTTCTCCGGCTTCCACCCGGAGCGTGGAACCTGAAGTTCGAGGTGCATTGCAAGGGAGTCCACAAGCGCGTCGTCATTATGGGTGTCGTCGGGCCGATAGTTGAGGATTTCCTCGCGCAAGTCGCCGTGGCGGGGCTTCAGGCAAATCCTACCACTTTCCCACAGAGGAAGCAACATCTGGACCCGCTGGTCCTTTGACTTCTTCGAGGAGTGCGTCAGCCAGCGCATCGGGGGCAGGTTCACCCCCCTCCGGCGCGCCATCGACTCAAGGTTGAACTTCATGCTCTCCTGCCCCCCTCCGCCCACTTCCACCCCCAATTCCCGTATCTTCCCCTTGTAGGCAAGGCACATGCGGAATATGGCGGCAAGGCACGGTCCCAGTCCCGTCTTGTCCCTCTCCGCCTCCAGCACGTACCACATCCCGCTACGGGCTTGGTCAACAACGGTTATCCCCCAGTTGTCCCCCCCCGCGACATACGCCGGGTCTACCGTCATCGTCACGTAGGAGTCCATCGTCATCTTCCATCCGTCCACGGTGGTGACGTTCGCCGGGTGGAATATCCTCCCCCTTCGGGAGGAAAGCGGGGCGTTCAGGAAGTCCGCCGCATACCTCGCCTCCCCCATCTCCAGCTTGCGGGTCAGCAAAACCTCGTCGGGGTACTTGCTGGGAAAGATGGAATGCCCCTGCTCATCCTCCATGCTGTAGGCCACTGTCACCCATCCCGGGGGCGGGCTGTGCAGAATCTCCACGATGTACGCCTTCTCGTCGAACGCCGTGGCGACATAGGTCAGCTTCTTGGCGGGGGTGTCCAGCCGGGTCAGGAGCGCCCCCCGGAGCCATTCAGAGAAGTCGTCCCTGACCTTCTCCGTCTTGACATCCCCCTCGTCCTGCGGGTCGTCTATCACTATCCGGTCGGGGTGCAACCCCCGGACGGCGCACCCCTTGCCCCGCCCCTTGATTACGCACCTCCTCCGCATCCTCTCCCCGTCGCGGAAGATGAACTCAAGGTCCGTGGACCCCCACCTCGTACCCATGAACGACCCGAAGTCGTACCGAAGGAAATCGCTGGTTTCCGTGGCTATCCTCATCTCGTCCAGCCACCCCTCCGCCATCTGGGAGGAGTTGGATATCAACAGCAGTTCGTGGGAGTCCTCGAAGAACGCGCTCCACAAAAGCCCCAGTTTGGTCAGTATCACCGTCTTCCCGCTCCCCACCGGGGCGCACACCGCATACCGCCACAAGTCCCTGAAGTTCGTGGACATCTCCCAGTGGAAGTCCGCCAGTTCGCAGGTCAGCCAATGGGGGAAATACACCAGCCCGAACACCAGGGGGTGCAGGGAAGCCAAGCTCTTCCTCCGCTCCGACAGGTCCATATCGGTAAGCTCGGCACATGCCTCCAGCGCCGACCTGATAAGGCTCTCCCTCTCCGCCCCCAAGTCCCTGCTCCCCAGCGACTTCAACTCGCCGGGGGACGGAAGGGGGCGGGGCTTGGCATCCATATCCCTGTTATGCCCCTCGCCACAAGGAAGCAATTTTTTGTTGTCCGCTTCCCCGCCTCCCACCGTCACAGTAACCCCCTTCTCCTCGCCTCCTCCTCCACTGAGTCCAGCCTCTCCAATTGCTTCGCGCTCTCCATCAACTGCTGTTTCAGCGCCTCCGGGTTCCTCGCCTTGTGGTCCTCCCGCATCTTCTTCAGCATCATCAATGCCCTCAAAGCACTCTGCGCGTGCGGCCCCGGCGACGCCGCTATCTGCTCCACCTTCAGCCTCACATACACCTCGAAATCGGCGTCCGATTGATACCTGTCCGTCCGGTGAGCCTCTATCTGCCCCCTGCACTTCCTCTCCCACTCTGCCGCCCGGTTCTCCGCCGCCTTCCTCTCCAGCCTCTCCCCCCTGTCCTCCGCCACCTTTATCACCGCCGACTGGGAAGACATCCCCCCCACCCTCAAAGTGATGTACTCCCAATGACACGGCTCCATTACCTCCGTAACCACCTTCGTCCGCCCCGCCAAACGACGCCTCTCCCTCAACTTCGCGTCCTTCCGTATCTCCCCCTCCTGCTCCGGGGGTATCTCAACTCTCTCCGTGGCGTCCATTCTGTCCATTATCCTTACACATCGTCAACCCCTCTGTCAATGGTGTCAATCTCCTGATACGCCACAGATAGCATGCGTATACCCCCCTACCCCTATACCTAGGGTATTGAATTAAGTGTCACCCGAGGGGGGGTAGGTGTACACCTGATTTCCCTGCTTATTGTGCTGTCTGTCCTACCTTTTTCCCTGTGTCTTGTGCATCTTGTCCTATGTATGCACATGTAATTGGGCAGGGTAAGCTGTTTCACCTTGAACTTAACATAACATCTCTTATTGGCACTTTCTGACACTTCCTGACAGTTGGCAGGGTGAAGACTAAACGCTTTTAGATACTTCCTCTGTGTGTCTGTCTTGCTCTATGTGCTGGTCTGCCTTGTGCCTTTCCCTGCTTGCTATCCTTACTATCTGTCTGACCAGCCACGAGCTGACCTCCTTATCTACTGCCTTGAGGGTATTGCGTCCCCTCTTCCCTTTGTTGGCGGCGGGGTTGCGTGTCCGTGGAGATCTGGTTTCAGGCCGTCTGTGGTCGTACGCCCGCCCTCCTGTTCCCCTGGGGGCGCTGTAGTAGAACCGCCATGTCTTGCCCTTGATTCTCCTGGTTTCCCACCAATGAATCCTGCCGTCAAGCCACCCCACAAGCCACCCCATTCAACGCTCGCTCCATGTCGTCGCCCCCTTCCCCTCTTGTGGCGGCGAGTCGAGCCACCGCGCTATCGCTATCAGTATGGAAGCAATCCATCGCCTCATGCCCCTACCTTATCTCATGGCGGGCCGTGAGTCAAGGCGACCTGTTACAGCCCTTCCCCCACATAAAAACCAGTCATGGATTGTTAAGTAGTTTTTCCATTGTCTTTTCTCTCTTTTGGTGGCGAAATAACTTTCTGCCCCTTGCATTGTTGTTGCGCGCGTGCTAAATTATCTCTAGAGACAGAAAAACGGAGGGAAACAAAATGAAAAAGGGAGAGTTCGAAATCACCAGAGAGGGCAGCAGGTACTACGCACAGACGTCGGACACATGTGGGAGCGGCCTCACCATCGAGGATGCCATCAGGGCGGCTCGCTGCGTACGGCGGGAGGAACAGGCCGAGAGCGACCGCATGGCCAGAGAGGAACGAGCCACATTTGACGACAATCGGTAGGTAGCGGATGGCAACCCGCCGGAAGGCTGCGACGGAGGTAGAACGCAAATGGAAAACTCAAAACATACGCCGCAGCCAAAGCCCAGGGCAAATAGTTTTTCTCTTTCGGGTGGCGACCATGCCAGCCACCACCGGAAAGAACGCCATAATAAAATAGGGTTAAAACAGCTGAAAGCAGATTGCAACCTACCGGAAGGTAGACTTGGTTAAAAGGGGACAAACGCCATGCACACGACAGTCAGGGTTATCGTGACAACGGATTCCGCAGAAACGGCAATTGAAACGGCAAAAACTGTCCTTGAAAAACTGACGGAAAACTATCCGCCCTTTGACTATTTCTCTCTTCTTGGGCGGCCCGTCAAAACAACCAGCAAGAAGGGCAAGGAGCAGATAGAAGAGTCATGGGATTCCACAGTTAGGGAATTTAAGCGGAGCATGGAAGGTATCCGCAAAGCCGTTTCAACCATGACAGACGAGCAAATTATGGAAGAGGAAATAGACGGGATTATCCGCCACCAATTCTATCGAGCAGGACAATATACCGGATACACCATAAAAATGTATGACCAGCAAGGGGAAGGAATAAGGACTAAATCATGGTTGATTGATGTCCTTAATCCTGCTGGCCCCTTCCGGGGTGAGCCGAAATGGGTAGTCAGCGCGGATGTTCACTTTTAGTTGAGCCTACTAGCGCACTAGTGACAGGCGCGCTAGGGTAAAACGCAGGGGTGGTAAGGCAAGCCCACCCACGAAAAAAAAGTTAAATCAGCGGATAGCAACCCCGCCACAAGCGGGAAGCGGCAAAAAGGATGAGCAAACGTCTAACAAGTCTCTCTCCTCTTCGGTTGAGGGGTCATAACCATGTCACCTACACTCAGGCGGGAGGCCCAGGAATGGCAACGAGCCAACCCCCAGAAAACCCTCATAGGCATGGATGAGATCGGCCTCTGGTGGAATGTTGCTCTTGCGGGTGGCGGTCAAACCACCGGACTGACCACATGGAACAAATTGGCCTGCAACCTCGCCGGGGTCATACCCTTGGAGAGCGACCCAAGATTAGAGGCGTATCAGAAGGCCAAGGCCACGGCGGTGGAGGGTTAAAATGACGCAAACCCATCGTATCCTCAATCTCCTGCGCGAGGCCGGTGACAAGGGCGTGACCAATTACGACCTCAATAGTGTTTGCTTTCGTTACGGTGCGCGCCTGTTCGATCTCAAGCGCAGGGGCCATGTAATCGGCTCCCGCCACGTTCAGGGCAGTCAATGGGTGTTCTGGTTGATATATGACATCGATAGGGAGTCTTCTCTTTCGGTGGCGCAACCGCAAGGAATAAACCCATAATGGACCCCAATAGGTTCATGCAGATCATCGGTTGGGCTTTGGCCTGCCTGGTAGTGGTCATGTGCTGTCGGTGCTTGACTTTCGTGGTGGACTCCCTCATCATCTGGTGGATGAACCGATGAACGCATGGAAACGCCTCATCATGGCCCACCGCATAGGGGAGCTGAGGCATTACCTCGACTTCGCGTTTTCCCTTTGGGTGGCGGCGATTTTATGTGAGATGTTCCGGTGGGGCTAAAATCCCTGGTTAAACTGCAAGAGTTGACCCGCAACAACCCAGGGTTAAAACACGCAGGAGACAAACATTTTCGCTATCGATTGGTCAGGGTTATGCGCATCTACAAATACCTGATAAAGCACCCCTCAACGTCTCTTCACCTGTCCCTATTGGTGGGCCTAGAGGTGCATTCCGTGGTCAGGGATTTGAGGGCCATCAGATTGGCAGGCTGGCCCCTGGTCTGCACCCGCACCGGCAACAATATCTCCGGTGGACAGAAACAAATTTATAGCGTGCCAAAAGCCGCTTGACAACCGGGTCTAGGGTAGGATAGCATCTTTTCGTGGTGCGGGTCGGCTTTCGTTGCAGACCCCCTTCGGGGGGTTGGCCTCCCGGCCTTGGGCTGACCTGCATCACAAAATTTAATGCAACGGAGTTAAACGAATGAAATTAATCTACTCGGACAGGAACCGGCGGAAATGCCCTCCTGTCCGTTTTGTTTTTTGGGTGATGCTAGACCCGCGTGCGCCTTCGCAGTCCAGCGCGGTGCGGGAATGGGAGGAATTGCTTATGGACGCCCTTCCCGCTCTAGCCATCCTTGGTTTCTTAATGAGCGTTCCCAACGGCGTTGAATCCATCAACGCAAATCCCTAATCTACGCGAACCTGAAAATCGCGCAAGGATAACCAACTAGGGCTTGTCGCACTTTGCCCGAACTGGAACGCCAGCCGGTAAAAACACCCGCCGTGGATGCGGATTCAACGCCTAAAAACACGAAAAATGGTTAAGGCGTTACTACGCCCGAAGCGAAAGCGAAGGGCGGTAGAGGTGGGAGCCGAAGGCGAACCACCGAAAGGAAGAAACCAGAACGGAAACTTCCCCTACCTACCGCTTCTTACTCTTTCGTCTTGTGTTTCTATTTGTTGGTGGCGGTCTTGACAGGTCAGGGTGTCCGAGATAGGGTTAGGACATGAACGCAACCAAAAGGAAGGTGAAGTAGCATGAAATATAAAGAAGCCATGACCAACGAACAGCGCATCGAACTGCGGAAGCGATACGACAAGGCGTGCGACCTGACCGACCCGATAGATGCGATTGGGGTGGAAAAACATTTGGGGAAATATCTTGAGGCATTGGGGGTGACGCGAAAGATAGTGAGGTTTGAGCGCGGGTGGAAACTGGAAGACCCCAATTATTCATCGTTCCGGAATCTGGTGGAGGAATGCGCCCGTGCCGCCCGTGCCGCCCTTGCCGCCCATGACGCCCATGACGCCCATGACGCCCATGACGCCCATGACGCCCGTGCCGCCCGAGCCGCCCGTGC
>ERZ1292629.1251-Hain-H43-01um-R1-1251-length-25657-cov-20_pt1 | contig 25657 bp, 22 predicted proteins | sample MGYA00564399_ERZ1292629 | MGnify/ENA primary metagenome ERZ1292629 (study PRJEB36523, sample SAMEA6512636) | groundwater metagenome | collected 2019-01-08 | study: AquaDiva: Metagenomics assemblies of 32 groundwater samples
TAAACCTCAATAGGAATTGTTGTGCCAGCTGGCAATACTTCGTTAATTGACCAGGAGTTTGAGGCTGCGACAGTTGGCTTATTAGAGGTTGTTTTAGTTCCGTATTTCACATACAAATTGCTTGCGTATGAGGATACATCATCTATAGCAACGTTAATAGCTGTCAAGTTAATTGCTTCTGTTGTATTGGCTACTAAATTGAAAGAAGCCAATTTATAAGCAGTTAGAGGAGCAACCACTGTTTGGGCTGTATAAGAAGGGTTTGCCGATAATGACAATCCGCCTGTCTTAACAGTTAAAGAGTTGCCGCTTACATCAGTTGCGGGAACGTCAATTGTAGTTGCTGATACCTGACCAGTACCGTTGTCCCATGTGCTAGCTCCTTCAATTGTAACCTGAATCGTGCTGTCGGCAACAATGCTGTTTGTGGTATCTCCTGTTCCTGTGTCAAAAATATCAGCTCTTACTTCCAAAGTTACTGGATTTCCCGGTTCAACTATCAAAGATGAACCCAAGCTAAATGTTGTATAATCATATGTGGTATCGGCTGGGTCATACAAGGTGGTTGTTGAACCAATTTGCACTCCGTTGGCGTAAATAGCGCCGTTTCTTAATCCAGAAACTGCGGCTGTGCTGACATTGGATGAAATATACAATGTTTCAATTTTCACCTTTTCTCCAGCTGCCTTTAATTCAAATTTTGCCAATGTTGCGTTTGAAGCAAGATTAACAATGTTTCCAGATGGAGAGTCTGACTTTTTGGTAATGGTAATTGAACCAGAACCAATTGTCATTGATGCGGTTGACCTCTTTGTAAAGGTTGCGTCTGATACCAAATCTGGCAATACGTTTGCCAAATATTGAGAGTCAACAACTGTTATGTCGGCTGAATTCCACAAATTAAAGGTAAATGTCAATGAAGAGCCGCCAATAATGTCGGCTAACAGCTTGATAACTCTTGTGCCTGCCTCCATTCTCTTCGGAGCGCCGGTCAAATCAAAAGTTATAAGCGACTCATTGTTTGAGCTTAAAACGATATTTGGAATAGCTGAACCAGTCTGAACGCCGTCAACATATAATCTGAAGTTTTGCAAATCAACATCTTTAACAGACCCTGTTTTTCTAAAAGAAATGCGGGTCATATCAACAGCTCTTGTTGTAACAACAACGCTGTTTTGCCACATAGTGTAATCATTCTGAGGGTCAATAGTAGCTGCTGAAGATGGTGTTGTTGTAGCGTTAAACTCAACTCCTGCTAATGTTCCGGTGGCTAATGTGTGCAAATTTCCAGTTACTGGAAAATATCCATTTACAGAACTGGCATTTGTTGTTACATCCGTTGAAGCAACAACTTGCACTCCAAATGTTTCGCTGGCTGAGCCATTAACATCAGCTAATACGCTGATTGTTCTAGAACCGCCTACAGGGACTGTAAATAATCCCGATGCATTGTTGAAGTTTACTATCGTGGATGAAACAGCTGAGCCATCGGTTAACCTTGTGGCTCCGTCAAACAGATATGTGTTTCCAACGGAGGCGTCGGCTGATACGCCGATTCTTTTTAGTTTCAATCCGGTAACTTTTACTTCAACGTTATCGCCATTAGTAAGTGTTAATCTTGCTAATGGATATAATGCCTGTCCATCAACAATTGTTCCAGATGCCGGATTATTTGATGCTAATTGCACCGTTAATCCCGCGCCTGTTGGAACTACGACCGGAGGTATTCCCGGTGTATATGTTCCGCTTAATGTTGCGTTTAATTTGGCTCTTGTTAATGGACCTACCTGATTGGCAGGAAAAATTCCATTTGCGGCCTGGTATTTTTTAACAGCCACTAAGGTTAATCCGCCAAAGTAGGATGTTTCGCCACCAGGTGAGCCTGCTCCTGTTACTGCAACTTGAGTTGAAGCTGACTGGTTCAAAATTGTCTGTAGACATTTTACATCTGAACCTGTAGATCCTGTTGTCAAATTGCGGGTAAATGTAACTCCAGCGCATGCTGCAGGAACACTTCCAGATGGCGTTGTTTGGCCTTGCAAAAGTTGCAATTGGGCTAACAGCGCATTAATCTGGGCTTGTAATTCTGCAATAGTAACTGCGCTAGCAGATAATGGAGCAACCATTGCAACCACAGCTAAAGAAACTATGGTTGTGATAATTGTTCTTTTTATACTCATTTTTTTGTGTGTATTTTGTGTTTAAGTTTGTATTGTTTTTATTTCTCGTCGATCGACCTATTTATCTGTTTAAACCTCTGTTTATGCAGAGCGCCCGCTTTGAGCGAGCATTTAATTCGGTGATTTCGCGGTTTTACGTACTAACAACGAACCCATCTTATTAAACCTCGCCGCGAACTATTTAACCAGATAACGACTTGTCAAATTTTAAATTTAGTTATTGATTGTTAATATTTTTTCAAGGGCCGTCGCATAATCGCCCTTCTCATACAAATCTTTTACATTTTTCAAAATTTCTTGCTGGTCTTCTGTCAAAGTTATTTTTTCTAAATCAGTAATTTCGTTTTGCGCTAAAATAGCCAAGGCATTATTTAAGCTCTTTATTTCCGGAGTGCCCGTCAAATCAGCCAAAGTTTGCAATTGCTTTATTTTTTGAACCTCAACTGCCAAATCTTTTGCCGATTGCGGATCTTTTATCAGGTTAGCTTTCAAGCTTTCTGTTACTTTAGTTACGCTCTGTCTTACTTCGTTTATTGCCGAGGGTATATTTGCTGTTCTGCCTTCTTTTGTAACCTGCGCCAAATCATTTATTCTGTTAGTTAAATTAGCAACATCCTGCCTTAAAACTGTCTGTCCAGACAAGGCTGCCTGCGATTGCTCTGTAACCTTTTTTACCGCAAATAATAAATCTCCGGGCTTGGTATATTGGGCAAAACCGAACATTCCAATCATAACTAAAAGCAGTGTTGCAAAAGAATATGCCAAGCTTTTCTGCGAAAAGAAATTCGAAATAAGAAATTCGAAATTCAAAAATTTTGGATTTGTTTCGGACTTCGGATTTAAGATTTCAGATTTAAGCGAAAAGACCCAGTCTTGTCTGGGCTTGATATCTTTCAGAGTCTGAAGTTTAGAAATTAACTCTTTCTCTGTCAGCATATTATTATGACGTAAAACCTTAAAATTTGTTACAAAATTTTAAGGAAAATCGAAATTCGAATATGACCCTACGGGGATGACCTGCGGGTCAAGCCAAAATTCGAAACCTGTTTTGATTTGAGCCCACAGGCGATTCCCCGTAGGGTTCTTTTTTATTTTTTGAAAATTTGGATTTGTTTCGGATTGAACGCTACGCGGAGAGCCTGTGGGCTCAATCGGGTTTCGGGCTTCGGATTTAATATTAGGACTCCTCTATAATCTTCTTTAAATCCTTTAAACCTCTATGCAACATAACCCTTATTGTTCCTGCTGGCTTATTCAAGGTTTTAGCTATTTCCGGCACCGGTATATCGTCTACATAGTGCCAAATTATTATATCTTGATAATCTTTTTTAAGGCCTTGTATGGCCGACTTAACAGCGGCAAAATCAGCAGCTATTATGGCCTTTTCCTGCATGTCCTTGCCGGGCTGTATTATTTGAGGAAAAACCTCAGTTGATACCACCTTTGTCCTACCTTTTTCCCTATAATAATCAACAACTGCGTTACGGGCAATCTGATACAAAAACGCGCCGATATTTTGTATTTCTGGAGTTTTTTCAAATTTCAAATTTCGAATTTCAAATTTCTGTTTGTATGCTTCCCAGCCCTTCAAAAACACCTTTGATGTGATATCTTCGGCTATTTCTTGCGAGTTTACCTTCAGATAAACAAACCTATATATCTTCTCAATATATTGGTCGTAAATATGCCCAAATTGTTCGTTTAAATCGTTCATTTGTACTAGTTCTATATATTACTATAAAAAGCTTTAAAAGTCAACTTTTAATAGGACAAAATATCCCATAGATAGGACATTTACTTAAAATAGCTCTGTCCTATCTAAATTAAGCTATTTTATATAAAACCTGATTAAACTCACCCTCCCTTGCCACTCTTCCGGTTTTAAGCAGTTCGTCTAAGTCTCTTCTTATTGTTCTTTTAGTAACATCTGGCAAAACAGCCAATAAGTCCATTACTTGGGCTTTTTGATTGCTTTTTAAAAATTTAAGTATTTTCTGCTGTCTGTCTGAAAGCTTAAGGGTTTTTTTAACATTAGGCTCGGGCGCGCTTGCCTGCATAAACTGAACCGGAGGCACTGCCGGCGGACCTATTTTTTTCTTTATTTTTTCGTACTCATTAAAAACTATTAAAAAACTGATGTCATTTATCCAGCCTTGAAATCTGGCCAGTTTTAAACAATTTAAAAGCGCTCCTATATCTTCAAACGTTTGCAATTTTGCCTTTTCCCTGCCTGCGTTGGCAGGTCCGTTTCCAGAAAAATAATCTTTTAAAGACACCCAGCCTTCATCAACAAAAACTAAACTCAAACTTTCCATAACAGCCAAAGCTTTTTCTTTTGCCTTGTTTTTTACCGGGTCAGATTCTGGAAAATATTCCAGCAGATTATAAACTGCGTTTGTCAGTTTTACAATTTCATCTTTCATAGCCTGTTTAAAGCGAAACAATTCGCTTCGCTCATTGTAATTACTTATATGTGTATAAGTAATTAACTAACAAAAAATAAACTAAAAATCAAGGTGCGATTTTAAAAACGTTTTATAATTATACCACAATCTAAAAAGTTTTACATGTGGTTTACGCGTGCATAACTTAGCGCATAACTTAAAATCAAACCAAAATCTAACCTGTCCAAAATCTAACCTGTATTAATAATGGTGCGTACGCACACTTATTACTACACTTGTTAAATTATTTTGAGGTGGCAAATTGGCCGCAAGCGGCCTGGATATCGTCGCCAAACCTGTAGCGCTGGACAAAATTAATTCCAGCTTTTTTGAGAATCTTTTTAAAATTTTCTACTCTTTTTGTTTCAGAAGCTTTAAAAACACCTGCTTCGCCCGCCGAAGCTTTGGCGAAGGCAGGCGCATTATACAAAATCAAATTTACAAAATATAATTTTCTTGCCCTGAGCGGAGTCGAAGGGTTACGCATCAGTTTTGCCAATTCTTTTGCGCACTCATCAGAGTCATTTACATCTTTTATTAAAACATATTCAAGCATTACTTTTCTTTTTGTAATTTTTATATAACCATCAACCGCTTTTAGAACTAACTCCAATGGATATTTTTTGCTTATTGGCATAAGTTCTGTTCGTAATTTATTGTTTGGCGCATGTAGAGAAATAGCTAAATTTAATTGGAAGGTCCGACCTTCCAATTTTTCTTGACTGAATTTTTCAATTTTTTCAATAATTCCGGCAGTTGAAACAGAAATTGATCTTGCTCCGATATTAAAATAATCTTTGTCGTTTAAAATTCTTATTGATTTTAAAACATTGTCATAATTTAAAAACGGCTCGCCCATTCCCATAAAGGTTACATTTGTAACCCGGTCTAAGCCCGGCTTAGACCGGGTAAAAGCCGGGCTTAGACCCGATAAATAACGTTTGAAAAAAATCACCTGCTCTAAAATTTCTTCTGATGTTAAATTTCTTTTAAAACCCATTTTACCTGTGGCGCAAAACAAACATCCTAAGGGGCATCCAACCTGTGAAGAAACACAGACTGTATTTCTGCCATCTTTATGGCGCATTAAAACCGTTTCAATTTGCAACCCGTCTTTCAAAATTATCCTCGCCTTAACGCTGTTCGATTCAGATACTCTAATTTCTGCGATCGCAGAATCTTGAGTATACGATGTTTTTTGTCTCGAGACCAAAGTTTCCGCTTCAATTTTAAGCGGACACTCTTTATTTAATTTTTCCCTTAATTCTTTTGCAAAAAAAGTCGCCTCATTCCAGTTTAAAATGCACTTTTTAAAAATCGCCTCTTTTGCCTGCTTTACCCTGTATTTTGGCTCGTTTTCCAAAACTTTTTCCAAACTTTCTAAATCCATATAAATTACTTATAGTATTTTTTAAACATTTTTGCCAGCCTACCGGCGGGTAGATAAAAAAAGGCCGAGAATTTATCTCGGCGATTATAGTACCATAACCCCTACCTTAATCCCAGCCTTGTGGCTCTTGCCAGCAACTGCGCCTTGGCTTCTTGAGTTTTTCTTGCGGCTTCCACCGCTTCTTCTGCCTTTGTCTGTTTGGCTTTCCGCTCTGCCATAATTTCTTCTACGTGATCAGCGACGTAAATAAACGCACTCTGCCAATCTATTTCGTCAACGAAAGTATGAACCTCGCAGTTTGCAATTCCATCGTGCCAATAACTCATATAGAGAACCTTTTTATTGCCCGACTGCGGGCCATAAATCAACTCAATACTATTGCATCTGCCTTGATGCCACAAGATAGTAAATCCGTTAAAATTTCTCAACTCCATATCAACATTCATATGGTCAGAGCGGTCTTCGCGCTTTGTAGTCCTGCCGCGTTCAAGCACGACACTTCCCACAAAGTCCAGTACTTTTTGCAAAAACTTTTCCCTGTCTTCAATTCTTTACGCAAGTGTCTTTGCGTACATTTTACATGCCTCCAAATTGGTAAAGTGCTGAACAACAATGAAAACTCAAACAACTTTTATATTATTACTTTTTTCAGCGATCGCAGATTTTGGTAGTTGGTTTATTCTGATTTTGGGGTGGGGGTGTCTGAAATTATAAAATCTATATTATTATCGTTTGTGTCTGCTCCGCCAGTTCTTGTTATACTTTTTTGAGCGGGCGGAACCAGAGCATACGCGCCTTCGGGCGCAAATGCTTTCTCGCCAATGCCAACTTTATCAATTATATCTAAATCACTCCCATCTGCAACCTCCTCTTTATTTTTAACCAAATAAACTGTGCTATTTTCAACAAGCTGCAAGGCTGAACAAGTCATATCTGCGATATCTAGTAAATTTTGGCTGGCATCGTTTCTAACAATTAAAAAATACCCTTTTGCAATTATTTTCTGTCCCGCCTCAAAATTCTTCTTATAAATATTTCCGCTTTCCGGGCTTCTTTGAATTGACCATCCGCTAATATCAACATCAAAATCATTAGGGTTATACAATTCAACCCAGTCATCTTTTGTTGTTTGGCCTTCAATTTGAATCTCGTTTATGATAATTGGTTTTATTTCAATTAGCGGCGGAGGCAAAGGCAATTCAACTTTTGTAAAAACCGGTTCTGCAGGGAGCCAATCAGATTCGTTTCCAGCAATATCTTTTGCTTTTATTTGAAAATAATACGTTTTTTTATCTTCTCCTGTAAAATCCCTTTTAAGTATTTCTGAGTCGCCCGGGCTAACCGCTAAAAGCGAATCTTCATTCCATTCGCCCGTTTCTTCTTTCCAATGAAAAATATAACTGCCAACTCCCGAAGGCGTAACCGTATCAAGCGGATCTGCAATTGTAAAATTAACTGAAAAATTGAGGCTGTTTTGCAATCCGTCTAAAGTAAAACTGACTTCTGGCGGAGTAATATCTTTTGGCGGTTCAACATAAATTGTGTTTTGAAACTTTGGCGTTGGACTGCAAATTATAAGTTCTCTGCAAAAACTTTTATTTTCATCAATTGCTCCCAAATTTATTTCATCTGATATGTCTCTGTTGGGGTCTTTTAAAATAAGTGAATTATTTTCTGTAAAAGTTAGGCCGTCTAATAAAATATCTGCGCTGGCGCCTGTCCGAGAAATTAAAAAATAACCATTAGCCAAAATTGTTTTTCCCTCAAATTTTATTGAAGAAACTAAAGAACTCCAAGAATCTGCTGTTGCTGTTTTTCTTTGCAAATACCAGTCAGTTAAACTGACATCTGTTGAATTTGGGTTGTATAACTCAATAAATCTCTGCCCTATTGGAGCAATCTGAATTTCTGAAATTAAAATTTTCGGATAGACAACTTGCGGCGACCCTCCGCCTCCGCCGCCTGTGGGCGGCGTCGGCGTCGGCGGAGCCGCTGTTAAAAACTCGTCTGAAATTTCTCTGTTTGGATTTTTTAAGGCAAGGCTGTTATTTTCCGTAATAGTCAAATCGTCCAAAAAAATATTGGCCGAGGGGTCTGTTTTTGAAATTAAAAAATAACTCTTTGCTGAAATTTTTTTACCCTCAAATTTTGGCGAAGAAACGCAAGAGCTCCAAACATCAGATGTTTCTGTTTTTCTTTGCAGATACCAATCTGTTAAATTAACTTCTGTTTCGTTTGGATTATAAAGCTTAATAAACCTCTGTTCAATGGGTAGGCTGACTTCTGAAATTAAAATTTTTAAATAATTTGGCTTTGCCCCGCTGCTAACATAAACTTTTTGAGGCAGTTCTTCTGGCAGTTTACTCTGTTCTTCTGCTTTTTCTTCTTTGTCCTCTTTTATCTCTTCTGGTTGTTCATCTATTTTTTGCTCGTCAGCAGGTTTTGACTGGGCAATAAGCTCTTCAACCTGCTGTTGTATTATGTCTAATTTTTCTGCAATATCGTCTAGCTGGTCTTCTAAACTCAAACTATGTTTTGTGTTCTGCTCTGCCGGCAAAACTTTGTCGGGTTCTACGGGCGGTAAATCGTCTTCCAAATTATGTGTCAAAGATGCCGTTAAAAATTCCTGACTAATAAAAATTTCGTTAGGTTCAAAACTAAAATTCGCTGCCAGTGACAAAAAAATTATCAAAAATGCAAAAACCCAACTTTTTCTTAAAAGCTTTAGCATAAGTTGCAATAGTTCTTCTATTTTATAATTTCTTAAAATTATCTACAACTTCCGACATATAGCTTTCTTTGTAAAAACCTTCTACACAATCCAGCTATACACGAATTTCACGATCGTAAAATTACTGCATAGCTGGCTATTTTAATCCAAAGATTGTTTTTAAGTGTTCCGCATTGTCTATTAAATCTATTGTTCCATATCTAACATATTTTCTTATGTCAAAAAATTCTATAATAAATTCTATTTCATCTTGGCATTTATAGGGGAAAATAAATACACTTTTTTGTAACTCATAAAATCCAAGTTTTTTAATTTTTCCTCTCAGCGCATCTCTTCCTATTCTAAATTTTTCTGGAACATCAAAAACAACAAATCTCCACTTGCCATCCCAATCTTTCCTCTCTATTTTCATATTTTCAAAATTATAGGTAAGCGCCCTTAATTTCCCTTTATCAGTCAAAACAAATGTAAATGTTCCGTCTGGATTAGTTATTTTTTTTACTAATTTTGACCTATATAACCTATGTATTTCTGCATGCAATTCTTTTTTGTTTATATTTTTCCATTCATTAGATACGGTTTTAATGACTTTCCACTGATTCTGAGGGGTATAAGAACAGCCAAAGGCTAATCCGCCCATAAGCAATAATAATATTTTTTCTTTTAGCGCCGACATTATTATATTTTACCACAATATTCAGCTATACAAAAATCTCACGATCGTGAATTCCTTGTATGGCTAATATAAAAGTTGATATAAAATTTGACAAATTAAATTTACGATAAAGGCGTCCCCAAATTTTGGAGGACGCCTTTTTTTATTATTATATTTTTTATAGTCCTAAAAAAGACTTTATGGTGTTTACAGAAATAGTTAAAATTTGGCCTGTTTGGTCAATATAGTTCAATCCGACCAATTCGCCAGAAATATTAAATAAAGCCGTGCCGGAAGCAATAGATTTTTCAAAAATATTTGTTTTTACAACCTTATCATCAAAACTTCTTATAATTCCCTCATTGGCAAAATTGGCTCCGGTTAAAAATACTCTTTGGCCCAGTAATACCTTGTTAAAATCAATAAAACCGACAGTGGGCAAGTTATTTTTTTCAACTTTTAACAGGGCTAAATTATTATTTAAATCTCTTTTTATAATTTGATAAGTCAAAGCTTCTCCGTTCAAAAGAACATTAATTTTGCTTCCAATGGGCACCAAAGACGCCAAGGTTATAACAGAACCGTCTGAGGTGGCTATTAATCCAGAGCCAGCAACCACGCCGTTTCTTTGGATTGCCACAATAGATTTTTGCGCATTTTTTATTGAATTTTCTAAAGCAATATTTTCTTGAATATAAACTTGCTGGGTCTGGTTTATAACTATCTTTCCAGCTTTGAAATTTTTAACAAACTGAAAATCGGCAAAATAAGGTTCTGCCAGCAAATAGGGCAAAACAAAAAACTCAAAAGCCAAAGCGCCCAAAGCTCCCAAAATCAATATAGCAAAAAATTTTAAAATTGATCTAATCAACTAAATATAAGCGAGGCAATAAATTTTTTTCCAAAAAATTTGATTGCCGAGCGAAAATTATTTACTCGCGGACTTAGCCCTTTGGCCGTAGCCAAACGGGCGAGGCAGCTTTTGGAGTTCTCTTGGTAATAATCTCGGCATTTCAAAAATTATTTTTCCATTAAGGCTGTCAATCAAAACCCTGCTGCCCTCTAATATTTCGTTGGTTACTATCTTAATGGATAACGGATCTAAAATCAACCTCTGAATAACTCTTTTTAACGGACGGGCTCCTAAATTAGGATCAAACCCTTCTTTTACTAAAAGCTCTTTTGCCTTTTCAGATATTTTAATTGTAATTTCTTTTGCCATTAACCTTTTTTCAACTCTTGCCAATTCTAAATCAACAATTTCTTTAATTTCTTTTTTCTTCAAATAATTAAATATTACAACTTCATCAATTCTGTTCAAAAATTCCGGCCTGAACTGTTCTTTTAATGTTTCCAATATTTTTTCTCTCATTGTCTCTCTTTCGGCAATTTCTTCTCTTGTGTTAAAACCAATAGACGACATTTTGTTAATATAGTCAGACCCCAAGTTTGAAGTCATTATAATAATTGTGTTTTTAAAAGAAACCATTCTGCCCTTTGAGTCAGTTAACCTGCCATCTTCAAAAATCTGCAACAAAATATTAAACACATCGGGGTGCGCCTTTTCAATTTCATCTAACAAAAGAACCGCATAAGGCCTACGTCTAATTTTTTCAGTAAGTTGTCCGGCTTCTTCATAGCCAACATATCCAGGAGGAGAGCCAATTATTTTTGAAACAGTGTGGCGCTCCATATATTCAGACATATCCAGCCTTATCATTGCTTTTTCATCATCAAACAAAAATTCAGCTAAGGCTCTAGCTGTTTCAGTTTTTCCAACTCCGGTGGGCCCTAAAAACAAAAAGGAGCCGAGAGGTTTATTTTCTTCAGAAATGCCTGCCCTTGCCCTGCGAATAGCGCGAGATATGGCTGAAATTGCCTCTTCTTGGCCAATTACCCTTCTGTTTAGGGTCTGTTCCATTGCCTCAAGTTTTTTGGCTTCTTCTGTAATCAAACGCATCACCGGAATTCCTGTCCAGCGCGAAACAACTTTGGCGACTTCTTCTTCTGTCACTTCTTCTTTCAAAAAATGGTGCTGTTTTTGAAGCTTAACAAGTTTTTGTTCTACGGCTCCCAATTCTTTCAAAAGCAATGGAATTTTTCCATATTTTATTTCAGCCACTTTTTCTAAATCTGCTTCTCTTTGCGCAATTTCAGTCTGGTAAGACAACGCTTCAATTTTCTGCCTGATTTCTTTTATTTTATTAATAAAATCTTTTTCAGCATTCCATTTAGCCCTTAAACCTTTTGTTTTTTCTTTCAAGTTTGCCAGTTCTCTGGCAATTACTTTTAATCTTTTTTCAGATCCTTTTTCTTTTTTCAAAGCCTGTTTTTCAATTTCCAATTTTGTCACTTCTTCTTCATATTTTTCTAATTCTTGAGGTTCAGATTCAATTTCTAACCTCAACGCCGAAGCGGCCTCGTCCATTAAATCAACTGCTTTGTCCGGCAAAAATCTGTCGGCAATATAGCGGGAGCTCAATTCAACCGCAGCTTTTATTGCCGAGTCTTTTATTCTTACTCCGTGATGCACTTCATATTTTTCTTTAATACCTCTTAAAATCGCAGTTGCGTCTTCAACAGAAGGCTCCTGCACAAAAATTGGCTGGAATCTTCTTTCAAGCGCAGGATCTTTTTCAATATATTTTTGATACTCTTTTAATGTTGTAGCTCCAATGGCTCTTAATTCTCCGCGAGATAATGCCGGCTTTAATAAATTTGAAGCGTCAATTGCGCCCTCAGCGGCTCCGGCTCCCACTAATGTGTGAAGCTCGTCAATAAATAAAATATATTTTCCTGCCGCCCTGTTTAATTCTTTTAGCAAAGCTTTAATTCTTGTTTCAAATTCTCCCCTGTATTTTGTTCCGGCGATTATAGCCCCTAAATCAAGAGAAATAACTTCCTTGTTTTTTAAAAATTCCGGTACATTTTGCCTGGCTATTCTCTGGGCAAAACCTTCAACAATTGCTGTTTTTCCAACTCCGGCTTCGCCAATCAGCGCCGGATTATTTTTTGTTCTGCGAGAAATTATTTGCATCAATCTTCTTATTTCATTGTCTCTTCCAATTATCGGGTCAATTTTTCCAGAAGCGGCCAAATTGGTCAAATTTCTGGTATATTTTTCTATAACCTGAAACTTTGATTCGGGCTCGGGGTCTGTAATTCTTTGTCCGCCCCTTATTTGCGAAAGTACTTTTAAAACAGAATCATAATCCAGTTTTGAAGTTTTTAAAGTATTAACATCGCCTTCAGCAGACAAAAACTGAACTTTTTCCAAAAGGTCTCTAGCGTTTGATTTTGTGTCTAATAGCGCCAGGAATAAATGCTCAACCGAAATAAATTCGTCGTTCATTTTTGTAGCCTCCTGTTTTGCCCTGTCTAAAACTTTTGCCATGTCTTGGGTTAAATAAAATTGGCCAAAAGATTGCGGAGTTAAAATTGTAGGAATTTTTGTAATTTGCAGATCAACTTTCTTTTTTAAAATTTCTACGTCAACTCCCATTTTTTGCAGAATTGTTAAAATAATACTGCCTTCTTGCGACAAAAGCGCAGACAATAAATGCAGGGCATCAATTTGTTGCTGTCCTTTTTCTTGGGCCACGCCTTGGGCCGACATTATTGCCTCTTGAGCTTTATTTGTAAAATTATTTCCTCCATTCATATTGATTATTATTTATTACTTTAATACGACTATTTTATCTTCTTTATTGCCAGTTTGTTAAATTCTTTCTGAAAAAATGACCTGATTTCTTTATATAAAGGAAAGGACGTCTTTTTGAAGTTGCGTCAAATCAATTTTTGGCATTTTCTTTCAAATAATTTTTAAACAGTTCTCTTAACGGCGCGCTAATATCAAGGATTGGCAAAAATTTTTCTAAATCTTTTTTTGTTATTCCGGATAAATCGCCAAACCTCAGTTTTCGGCTCAAAAACCACGCTTTTATTCGCGCGCTTGTTAAATCAATGGTTTTCAGATTATAATCCCAAAAAATTTGTTTTTCTCTTTTTGTCGGCCTCATACTTTAATTTTACCCTGAATTTTGCCAAAAATCAAGAGGTAAAAAATGCGGGAGGTTAAAACCCCTCCCGCCTTTGGCGCATTAAACTGCCACTAATTTTATTTCCCTGCGCAAAACAGCCCAAATTTCCTTGCTTGTGGCAACAATGCCTGTCATATCGCCACTGAGATGGGAAACTTCTCCGCGGATTCCGGAGCAGTCGCCAAAAATTTTGGTAACATTGCCAGAAATGCGCGAAACGTCGCCGCGCAGGCTGGTGCAATCGCCTGAAATGCGCGAAACGTCGCCGCTGATATGAGTGACATCTCCGTGAATATTTGTGACTTCCCCGGAAATACTGGCAAAATCGCCCCAGATGCCAGACAAGTCTCCTTTTATGTGGGAAATGTTTCCGCTAATTCGCGAAGTGTCGCCGCGCAACCCGGAAACGTCTCCGACTATGTCGGTAATGTTCCCCCGCAGATTAGAAACGTCTCCCAGAAGTCCGTTAACACACCCTGTGATTCGGTCAACTGCTCCGCATATCATGGAGACGCTTCCAACCAAATAAGACGCGTCTCCGTGTATGTTAGCAACGTCTCCTGAAATCCATGTTACGTTTCCTTCCAGCTCCGAAACATTTCCGAAAATAATAGAACAATCACCCCAAATCCGCGAGGCATCACCAGTGGTATTTCCGGCGTTTCCATAAAGGCCGCGGCTAAATCGGGTCAATTTCCCGTTATTTATTAGCCGCCGTTCTTCCCGTAATTTCAACTGCAAGGCCACCTTGCGCCGCATTGCTGTTTTCATCTTTTCTCCCTATAAAAGACCTATGCCCAATTTAACACTTTCTCCGAATTTTATCAAGCTATTGACACTAATTTTTAACATATGGTATAATTATTAAATAGGCTCTTTTTTGGAAAGGAAGGCAAAATGGACGGCGATGGAAGGATGAAGATGAGAATGGCCATTGAAACTCTTCAAACGGGCTGGCCGAACTGTTTTATGCACGGAGACGCCGTGCTCCACAAGGGCCGACGAGCCCACATAATGGCATTTAAGCCGGGAGTAATTCCTGCCGGCCGCGTGCCAATCATGTACGACGACAGGGAAAACGAAGTGCACGCCGTGCCGGCAGACGACCTTGGTTATGTTTTTGAGCATAACGAAGGCCAAGATCTCACCCATCTTGCAAGGGAAAATTGCTAATGCCAGACTTTCCAGTTATGCCCTTTTTGCTTTTTCGCGAAAAAGCAAAAAGGGCTTTTTTTATACAGCCTCACATAGAAGCTTGCGAAAAATGGTTTTATTTTATCTCTCTCCAAGCGTCGTATTAATATCTATTTGTTTTTCGTTGCGTAAAATTTTTAAAGTTATTTTGTCTCCCGGATTATATTTTTGAATTAAGTCTGACATCTTGCTGTTCTTTGTAATTTTTTCCCACGCTTGGTCTGAGCCCGTCGAAGACTTAATTTCTAAAATAACATCATTTGCTTTAATTCCAGCTTTATCTGCGGCAGATCCTGCGGTTATTGCCGGCTCTCCATTGCTTCCCTTCAAAACCAAAGCTCCGTAGTCTACCGACAATTTATATTTTTCTTTTACAGCGCTGTCAACCAAAACATATCTCACTCCCAAAAAAGGATATACAATTTTATTTGTTTTTACAACCTGCTCAATATCTCTTTTAGCTATATTAATGGGAATTGCAAAACCAATGCTTTCAGCTCCCTGCGCCATGGCTGTATTTACGCCAATAACTTCTCCCCTTAAATTCAATAACGGCCCTCCAGAGTTTCCTGAATTAATTGCAGCATCTGTTTGTATAATTCCTTCCAATGTTTCAGAAAATCCTCCGCCTTGGTCTGAAGCTGATATGGTTCTTTGCAAACCAGAAACAATTCCCACAGAAACCGTGTTGCTAAATTGGCCCAATGCGTTTCCAATGGCAATTGCTCCCTGACCTATTTGTATGCCCGTAGAATCGCCTAATTTTATTGTCGGAAAAGCCTGCCCCGAGCCCGCCGAAGGGTTTTGGATTTTTATTACAGCCAAATCCTGGACCGGATCTAATGCCAAAACTTTAGCCGAATATTTTTGTCCGTCGTTTGTTAAAACGGTATAGTCAGCTGCCTTGTCTAAAACTACATGCTTGTTTGTTAAAACAAGGCCGTCTGAAGAAACAATAAACCCAGACCCGGCCCCTACCTCTTTATATTGCGTCCCGTTTTGCACTTGCTGGGGAATTAAAAAACCAAAAGGCCCAGTACCGCCAAAAGGATCTACCCACTGCTGTTCATAAACCGGCAAATTTTTTGAAATAATAATGCTGACAACAGAAGGCGAAGCCGACTTTACTGCATCTATTATTGCCTGCTCGTAAGTTATGTTTGAAGTATATGTTTGGGGTGTTTGCTGGGTTTCGGGATTATTTGTTTTTTCTGGCAAAGTTAAATTAAAATCTTTTAAAACAGACTCTATTTTGCTTTGTATAAAACTATAAGAAAAAGCGCCGCTATAAAATCCAAGCGCGATAAAACCGGCTATTAGCAAAATACTAAGCCACAAGCTTTTATTTTTAAGCGCATTTAAAAATTTATCCATAATTTTAATTTAAAATAATCTCCGCAACAAAATCAGCCAAATCTTTTGCAGAATTGGGCTTGGCAATTTTTTGGCAGCTTTCTTTCATTTTTGCCATTTTATCGGGTTGAAAAATTAAATCTGTTATAATTTTAATTGCTTCTTTGGTATTTTTAGCCTCAAACCCGGCGCCACACCTTACTACATATTTTACATTATCTTCTTCTTGGCCGGGAATAAAATCGTTTATTACCATGGGCAAATTCATCTGCATGCATTCAGCCACAGTTAAGCCGCCTGCTTTGGTTAAAATTATATCAGCTGAGGCCATATAGTCTTGAATATTATCAATAAAACCATATGTTTTTATATTATATTTTTTTCTAAGGCTTGAATTTTTTAGATCTCTCTGCAATTTTTTATCCCGGCCGGCTATAATAATAAATTGTGTTTCTTTTCCTGCCTGGATTTTTTTAACAATTTTAGAAATAACCGCATATTTCATTTTTCCCCCTACTATCAGTAATGTTGGGGTATTTTCATTAAAATTAAGGCTCTCCAAAACTTCTTTGCGGTTTATTTTTTTATTGAATTTTAAGCTGGTCGGTATGCCCGTTACGAATATTTTATCTTTATTAACGCCATGCTCGGCCAAAGCTTCTTTTATCTCTTCATTAGCAACAAAATAATAATTTATGTCTCCGTTGTACCAAAGAGAATGAAACCCAAAGTCGGTACAGACATTAGCAGACAAAATATCTATTATTTTTTTATGCTTGGTAAGCGAAACCAGCTGCATTGGCAAGGGGTTGGTAGATATAATAAAATCTGGATTAAACTCATTTATAAATTTTACAAAGTGCGATTTTTTTATAAATACGTCTGATACGCGGTTTAAAAAATTGTAGCGGGTCTGATTGTTAAAGCCGTCGTATACCCATTTGTACAAAAATGGAACTTTTGAACTAATGTAAACAAAAACGCGAGGCAATGCTTGTTTAAATATTTCAAAAGCAAAATCTAAAACATTCGCGGTTTTTATCTCAAATTCCGGATAATTTTGAGCAAACGCCTCTGCAATTGCCTTTGCCGCCATTCCGTGCCCGGCCCCCAAGGGCGCGTATAAAATTAAAATTCTTTTATTCTCCATCTTTATTGTTAACCTTCAAAATCAATGTATAAAACAAAACCGCAAAAATCAATGATGCAAAATTTCCAAAAAAATCATTTTTAAATATCAACGGAAACAAAATATCTAAATCTAAAATATTAAAATAATTTAAAATATACAAATCTCCGCGGGCAAAAGCTAAATAAAACAAGGTTAACATGTGCGCCGACGCCGAAAATAACATTAAAATAAACAGCGAATTTAAATACTTATTTTTAACAATTTTTACATTCATAAAATGTTTAATTAATTTTTTCAATTTTACCCGGCTCTGCCGGTTCAAATTTTTCAATGTTATTTTTGACCATATTCCAAATATAATTTTAATTATTCTATAATACCACAAATTTTATTAAACAAACCATCTCATTAAACAAACCATCTCATCTTGTATTTATACAAGCTTGTATAAATACAAGATGCCATAATTCTTTATATTTTCTCTATCAAAAATATTTTGACATAACTTTCTAAAGAATGAATCTGCAATAATCTCTCTGTTTTTTCAGAAATATCGTAAGGCGAAATCCAGACGCTCTGCTGAAATAACTTATATCCTAAATTAATTAAAATACTTTTAAGTAAATTTCTTGCTTGTTTATGCGCTACTGGCACATCAAAAATTAACATCACCCACTTTCCATCTTTTCTTTCTTTTACTTTATCTAAAACGAAGCTTGCTTTTAACGCCTTACTTATTCCTTCTTTTGTTAAAATTATAGCCTGTTTATTTTCTAAATTTTTAGTCTTTATATAACCGTTTATTTTAAGATAGTATATAAGATTGCTAAATTTCCTTTTATTTTTATCATTTCTATATTTTTCATATATTGGATTTTTTGGGCCAGGCAGATAGTTTCTCATCGTTATGGGCTTTAGTGAAAAGTCTACCGCATTGTTCACTTTTTCTAAAAATTTATAAATATCCCAAAGGAACTCATCTGTAATTGATGTTTTCATTTTTTACAAACTTTATTTTTCAAATATTTCATATGTTTTTTTTATTTTATATCTTATCTTGTAAATATACAAGCTTGTATATTTACAAGATGTTCTGGGGATAGTGTTCTGGAGATAGAACACATAATAAAAATAGTGTTAGGGTATATATGTATAAATAAGAACCAGTGACTTTAGTTCGTCTGAAATAATACTTTGACTTCGTTCCAAATTTCTGGCTTGTTTTGGGTTGTTTTAAGCCAGTACCACCATTCTGCCCCCCAAAAATAGAATGTGTCAAGCCCGGTTTCTTTTGCATATTCAACATTTTTTTGGAACCGGTCTAAATTCATCGTTTTTTCCTGTTCTTCTAGAGAAATTTTATTAAAGGGTTCTTCTGCCCATGGCTCTGCTTGAAGCTCAATGCAAATAACATCTTTCTTAAATATTTTATTTATAATCTGGGCTTTTCTTGAATACGAAACTGGCGGTAAAAAATAATCTAAATTAAAACCAATACCGTCTATTATGTGAAACCAGACCTCCCTATACATTGTAATGCCCACCTTGTCTCCAATTTTTGCAGGTGAAAACCACATTGACTGTTCTCCAGAATCTGAAACAATAACCTGCCTTGTTGAGTCAAAAGATTTTACCAAATCCACTTCTTTTTTTAAAAAATTTTTGTCGCTATAATACCAGCTTGGGCATTCCCCAAAAACAAAAAATGGTTCGTTTTCAACCTGCCAGTCCGAAATAGTGCTATTATCTTTATATCTCAAAACAACTTCTTTTATATATTTTAACAGTTCGTTCTGCTGTTGCTCTTTTGACAAGCCGTTTGTCCAGCTGGGCATATGGCACTCGGGCCAGCGCCCGGTTTTTATTCCAACCACATAAATAATTTTCGCTCCTCTTTGTTTTGCCTGATTTATCTGCCAATCAATATCATCAAAAAAATAGTAATCTTTTTTTCCTTCAACCCAATCCCACTGCGTATGCAATTTTATATTTTTTGCATTTAAGTCATCTAAGACCGCCAGATAGGCCTGCTTCCAATTAAGTTTTAAACTTTCTGCCTGCATTTGAGAAAAATCAATTCCCCAAACAATTTTTTCCTGTTTTGGAGCTGAACCTAAAAAAAGATAACAAAAGAAAATAATTAGTAAAATAAAAATTATTGATACAAGCCAAATAACTATTTTGAGCATTTTTCTCATTTTGAATTTATAATTCGTTCAATATTATATGTGCCTAATTTTTGGATTTCAATAAATCCCTGCATGGCAGTTTCAGCTAAATCTCCGCCGTTTAATAAATCAAAAAACCACTGATCGGTATATTTCGGATTTTCTTGCAACACGCCAGCTCCAATATGTAAAAGCCATCTTTTATTAAAGTCTTCTTGAGAGCCGATTGTAGACGCCATAATTATTGGAATGCCCAATCCCGCATAAAAAGAAAGCTCTGAGGGCTTTGTCCATAAAACATCTGTTTCCCGAAGCGCCTCATTAAAATTTTTAAAATATTCATCTGTTGTCATTCCAGAAAGAATATTAACCCATCCGTCTAATTTCAAATCCTTAATATTTTCTGCAAAATATTTTCTCAACTCCTCCCTCACGCCGACAGCAATAATAAACCTTAATTTTTTATTTTTTATTTTATCTTTCAAACTGTTTATCGCGCTCAACGGTATTTCTTTCTGCGCTCCCGCTCCGCCAATTGAAAACATAATTGTCAGAGGATGGTCTGATTTTTCCGGCAACTTTCCCAATGTCCCGCCAACTAACGGAGCATACATTTTTCTGTATCTTCCTTTCGGGTCCAAATTTAGAAGCCTGTGGCGCATATCTTGTTTTAAAATTTCCATGTCTTCCCCGCCAATGTTTTCTTTGGGCAAAGGATATCCGGTTAAAAAAATGTTTTCTGGCCTTACTCCATACAATTTTAATCTGTCGCGAGTCCACGTATTAGAGGCAAAATATTTTATTTTGCTTTTTTTAGGGTCTAAACTTACCCAGGACCTGTTTACATCTGCATCACAGATAATGCAATAAATTTCGTTAGGATAGCCAATTTCCTCTGCCATAAAAGCCGGTGTAAAAAAACTGGCGACTATGGGCAAAGAATTTTTTTTAAACCTTTCAATCAGATCTTTACCCCATCCCTTTTTAATAAAATAAAAAATATTTTTTAAGCTGAAATTTGGCCCAGACAAATCCCTCCGCGGATAATAAGTTAAAATCTTCTGGAATTTATCCATAAAAAAGAAAGCAATGTCTCCTATTCCTGGAATTTTTTTTAATCTGGATATAAACTCGTACAAAGAGCGGGTTTGCTGCCAGATTCTTTTATCTTTTCTGGGAATGCCGTCATAACTATTGGCATTAATAACTTTATTTCCAAAAGCGATATCCCTTAAAGGATAAGCTGTTCTTTGGTGCCCGTATCCCATGTCGGCCGCCACTACCCAGGCCTTTTTATTTTGATTGTTCGTGTTCATATTAATTTATTATACATCATTTCTTGAAAAATTTTAATAATTTGTTCTGTTTATTGAAAAAAATCAAAATATGTGCAATAATATTATTTAGTTGCGTCAACATGGAAAGGCGCAAAAGACGGACCTTTGACAAGGAGAATAAAGGTGTGTGATCAGTTTGATGATCTTTATGTAATTTGCAACGACCCCAGACACAATATTTGGGGAAATATTAAACGCAAGCTAATGAAGCCCGGAGACAGGGAAAAGTCAACGTTCATCGGCTTGTACGGAGGACCAATCCCCCTTGCTTATCCTGAGGACTTGGGTGACGAATATCGATGCTTGGTTAAACAGATTCGGTTCGCCATCAAAACATTTGGCATTAAAAGAATTATCTTTGTTGGCCATGATTGTGGCTACTATAGAAACATTCTTCGCGCTGTCACTGTCCAAATAAAAAAACAAGATCTAAAAACGGTTGCGAAAACTTCGCGGCAGCAATTTCGCAATGTTGAAACCATCGTCTATTTTGCTGACGGTCATGGCGCCAACTTTGATTTTGAGAAAATAACAAAAGAAACTCTTCAAACAGTATAAAACCCAAAATCAACGAAGCCACAAATCCGCTACGACTTCGGTCGGCAGCGGACTTTTTTTATACAAAATTTTTACTGTACTTTTTATTTATAAACCGAGTAAAAAAACCAATTATTAGATAAGAAATTAAAAGCCAAACCCAAGAAACATTTTGCGCAACTTTCATTGCCCAAGGCTGGGAAAAAAAGTCTATAACTTTTACAAAATACGTTAAAAAAATCCAGCATGGAAAAGATAAAATTTGTCCTAAAATATTTGAAAATACTCCGGCAATAGATGCTAAAAATCCAAAAATCATTAAAAAATAGACTACTGGCGAAATTAAAAAATTTGTTACGGGCGCTACGAATGATATATTTCCAAAATTGTATACCATTATGGGCAGGGTAAATATTTGGGCGGCCAAAGTTGTCGAAACCATGCCAATTAAATTTTCTAGTTTTTCCTTAACATCTAACTTAAATAAACTTTTAACAATAAACTTAAAAAATCTTCTTATAAAAGGCTCTAAACAAATAAGCCCTAACACAGCCAAAAAAGAAAGCTGAAAGCCGACATCATAAAATAAATACAACGGGTTTATAAATACCATTACGGCGCAAGCCATTGCTATTACCCTAGGCCCCATGCTCTGCCTTCCCAATTTTTGGGCCAGTAAATAAAGCCCGCCCATTATTCCAGCTCTTATTCCAGATGGAGGCAAGCCTGTTAAAATAATATAAAAACAAATAAAAAATATAGTAACATAAAACGCCTGGCCCCTATATAGCCCTAAAAATAACAAAAAAGACATTATTATGGCGCTTAAAATAACAACATGAGTTCCAGATACAGCTATAATATGGCGAAGTCCGGTAATGTTCAATTTATTTTTTAAATCGTTAGACATTGCCCCGCTATCGCCCAAAATCGTTCCCTCTAAAATTGAGCTCTGCGGTGGAGAAAAATTACTTCTTATGCTTTCTCTGATTTTTTGTTTTAAAACCAAAATCCCCAAATAGATTATAGGTGTCGGACACCTATAAAAATTGCAGTTATCGTGTCCTGCTTTCTCTATTTTTGGAAAATTCATTACAGAATAAATGCCGTCTTTCATTAAATAGTTTTTATAATTAAACTCATCTGTAACACTTGGCGTTTCCAATTTTCCGGTTAATTTTATTTTGTCTAAATAATTATATTCGGGATAGCGGTTTGTTGTAACTATCGCGGTGTTTTTATTAACTTTTATTTTTATTTTTTGAAAAGTATCTCGTAAATCAGGCTCTGCAATAATAACCCCCTCTAGCTCAATTTGCCCCCTATCGTTTAGTTTGCTTAATTCATTATTTTTTATATTAAATTCTGAAATCTGCATTCTCAAAACACCCAAAATCAAAAACATCAAGCAAAAACCTACCACCGGTAAATACGGGCCGAATTTAAAACTTTTCCCTTGTCCATACGATCGTATCCACAAAGGAAAGGAAATAAAAACTATTAAAGTTGATAAAAATAAAAAAGCCCACAAAATAAATTGCGGGATTTTTACGGCCGACTCAACAGCAATACCTGCAATAAACGACAAACAAAGATAAAAAAGTATTTTCGACGGCGTCATCTTAGTTGGCAGAGTTTAAAATACGGGGAGATTTCTTTTGCAACATCTTTAATCCATTCGTCTGTATAGGGTTTTATTTTTTCAAAACTTGGGTCAATTGTTTTTTCCGGCCTGAAACCCTGTAAATAATATTTTATTTCGGGGCCCCCGATCCATTTTGCAATTTCTAAAAAATCTTCTTTTTCGTGCACCCCAGGCACCATAGTAGTTCTAAACTCGATAGTTTCAGAATTTTTTTTAAGTATTTTAACACTTGCATCTATATCATTTACATTGACGCATGCGCCAAAAAAACCCGTGTACTTGTCTTTAGAAACTTTAATATCCATAGCAGTGTAATCAATTAGTTTTTGATCAATTAAATCTTTTAACATTTTTGGGTTATATCCATTAGTATCAAGTTTTACAGCAAATCGTAAATTTTTTATTTTTTCTATAAATTTAGGCAAATCTTTATTTATTGTTGGTTCTCCTCCGCAGATTACAACGCCCTCTAAAAGCTCTTTCCTCTCCCGCAAAAAATCAAAAAATTCTTTTTCTTCAATTCTGGGTTGGTTTATAATTTTTTCAGGCAAAACTAATTCTTTAGAATAGCACCATGGACACCTAAAATTGCAGCCGGACAAAAAAACCGTACAGGCTAATTTGCCCGGAAAATCAATAAGAGTTGTTTTTTGCAGTCCCCCGATAATCATAAGTCTAAAAAGATTTACACCAATGCTGGCTCTTCGGCTGTTTTTTTAGACTCTTCTGCTATTATATATTCTTTTCTTTCTTTATATTCCTGCTTCTTGCCTTTATGCCATTGTTGTACCGGCCTGATATATCCTACAACCCTTGAATAAACCTCGCAAGGCTGTTTTACCGTGCATTGAGGGCATTCAAAATGTTCGCCAGATAAATATCCATGAGTTGGACAAATAGAAAATGTTGGAGTAAGCGTTATATATGGCAATCTGAATTTCTCAAAAACTTTTCTAACCATATTTTTTGCCATATTCGGGTCTGCAATCTTTTCTCCTAAAAATAAGTGCAAAACCGTGCCACCGGTATATTTTGCTTGCAAATCATCTTGTAATTTTAAAGCTTCAAAAGCATCATCTGTAAAGCCAACTGGCAAATGCGTTGAATTTGTATAATATGGCGTTTCAACGGTGCCTGCCGTAATAATATCGGGGTATTTTTCTTTATCTGTTCTTGCCTGCCTGTAGCTCGTGCCTTCGGCGGGGGTAGCTTCAAGGTTGTATAAATTTCCGGTTTCTTCCTGAAACTTTACCATTTTTTCTCTCATAAAATCCAGAATTTCCAGTGCAAATTTCCTGCCTTTCTCAGTTGTAATGTCTTCGTCTAAAAAATTAAGCAGGGCTTCGTTCATCCCGCAAATTCCAATAGTTGAAAAGTGGTTTCCAAAATAGCAATTTCGCATAATCTTTACCTCTTCTAAATAGTGTTTTGAGTATGGATAAAGGCCTTTGTCCATAAAATTTTCCAGTGTTTTTCTTTTAATTTCCAAACTTTCTTTTGCCAAATTCATAAGGTTGCCCAATTTATCAAAAAAATCTTTTTTAGTTTTTGATAAGTATCCAATCCTTGGCAAATCAATTGTAACAACTCCAACGCTTCCTGTTTTTGGCGAAGATCCAAACAATCCCCCCCCTCTTTTATACAATTCTCTGTTATCAAGCCTGAGCCTGCAACACATGCTTCGCGCATCTTCTGGGTTCATATCAGAATGTATAAAATTTGAAAAATAATTTATACCGTATTTTGCCGTTGCTTCCCACATTGAAACTAAATTAGGATTATCCCAGTCGAAATCTTTTGTAATCGAAACTGTTGGAATAGGAAAGGTGAATGGCCTGCCCTTTGCATCGCCATCCATAATGCCTTCATAAAAAGCCTTAATAAACATGTTTATTTCTTCCTGGAATTCGCCATAAGTTTCATTTTGCGGCTCGCCTCCAATTATTACCGGCTGTTTTGCCAAAAATGACGGCGGTTTGATATCCAAAGAAACATTTAAAAATGGCGTTTGAAATCCAACCCTAGTGGGCACCATGCAATTAAATAAAAATTCTTGCATTGCCTGTTTTACCTGCTTATAGTTTAAATTGTCATATCTTATAAAGGGAGCTAACAAAGTGTCAAAGTTTGAAACAGCGTTGGCTCCGGCTGTTTCTCCCTGCAAAGTAAATAAAACATTTACCAACTGGCCCAAAGCGGTTCTTAAGTGTTTTGGAGGCATGCATTCTATTTTTCCTGTTACTCCGCCAAAGCCTCTTCTCAAAAAATCATACAAATCCCAACCGGCGCAATATGGAGCCAGCAATTCTAAATTATGAATATGAAAATCTTCATTGGTAGCCGCGTCGCGAATTTCTTTTGGATAAATTTTGTTTAACCAATATTTTTTTGAAATATATGACCCAACATACTGGTTTAGCCCCTGCAGAGAAAAAGTCATATTGGCATTTTCTTTTACCTGCCAGTCAAGTTCGGCCAAATAGCTGTCTACTTTTTCATTTGAATCATCTACAACTTTGCCGGCCTCCCTAATTTTTCTTCTCTGGTCTCTGTAAATAATGTATGCCTTGGCCGTTTCAACTAAATCTTCCAAAATTAAAGCCTCTTCAACAATATCCTGAATTTGTTCAATAGTTGGAACTTCATCTTTCTTAAAACGTCTGTTCAACAGCTGAACAACCTTGTCAGAGACCTTTTTGGAAACTTCCCCATTGCCCTGACCGGCTGCCACAACTGCCTTATGCACGGCGTTGGCAATTTTTTCCTGATTAAAATCGACAACTGTTCCGTCTCTTTTTTCAATTTTTGAAATATGATTTTCCATATGTTTTATACTTTTTTACCGTAGCGA